>DHCMC07803__coassemble_306_pt1 | contig 27528 bp, 25 predicted proteins | sample DHCMC07803__metabat2_low_PE_048 | metagenome-assembled genome bin DHCMC07803 | reverse complement strand
ATTACTTCCCCTATAGCATGCGGCACGCCAACCACAAGAGCGTTTCCCATGCAAAACGCACGCTGCCCATCAGTCATTCCGGTATCTGTCCATCCCCGGGGAAAGCCCTGGAGCTGATCGAGCTCGTCCGGAACAAGCCTACGGTATCGTCCGTCCTCGGTTTTGATGACATGCTTGAATCGAGAGGCACCCCGGCCCCCCTCGCCGGTAAGAATCGTACGAGAAGGTCGGTCAAGCGCATCAGGAAACGCCATCGATCCCTCGGAATACTTGTACGTGAACCCCGTCTTTTTGTTGACACGGTCCTCGCTCTTCGAGCCTTTGAGATACTCCCATTTGGGAAGCTGCGACGGCTCAATGAAGAACTCATCCGGCACGTCGGACTCGTCGACAAGGACATCCCCGAGCACACGCCGAGTGCCCTCATACGCCTCGGTCACCTTGCAGGTTGCAACGTGACCGTCCTGCATGACGCCCGTGTCCATGAAGGGAGAGGCCTTTCCGGTCTTGTTGAAGTCACGGGTCGCAATATAGGGGTCAGCAGGGATTTCCACATGCTGAATCATCTCGACTTCAGGCGCGACAATCGGAAATGCCCGAGCCATCAGTCCCTGGGAAATCCGAGCGTCGAGATCCCATTCCTCCCCCGTCAGGTACGCAAGAATATACGTGCGCTTGCGACGCTGCGGGAACCCATACTCCGCGCTGTTCACGACGCGCCACTCAACCGAGTACCCAAGGTCATTAAGGCAAGACAGGATGATTGCGAAGTCGCGGCCTCGCTGCGAAGCGGGACTTTTGAGTAGACGGTCAACGTTTTCAAGCAGGACGTAGCGAGGGGTCTTCTTCAGCTTGAGAAACCGATAGATGTCCCACCAGAGGACGCCCTTCTTGCCCTCGATGCCGCCTGCCTGGGAAAGAGGCTTGGCAACGGAGTAATCCTGGCACGGGAAGCCCCCCACCACCATGTCCACGTTGGGAATGTCCATCTCGCCGCGCTCGAACTTGTCGAGAACCTCGTGAATGTCCTCATTCACAACGGACTTCTCGCCAAAGCGAGCGCGATAGCAACGCGCCGCGAACTGCTTGGCCTCTGTTCCAGGTGGCTCCCACTGGTTGGCCCAAACGGTCTTGAAAGGACCCGCGGCAGGTAACTCCATGTCAGGCTCATCGGGGTTGTGATACCCCTCAAGCCCCAGCCTAAACCCACCGACACCCGCAAAGAGCTCGGCCACTCTGATGGTCTTCTTGGACGACACGTTTCTCCGTTCGCTTTCTGTGTCGTTACTTCCCGATCATCATAGCCGATCAACCGGACGAGATCAACTCGAGAGAACTCGCCCAATCTCATCTTGCAAATAACCCTGGTTCAGCCAGAAGCACTTCTTGACGACGGGCGGGCCAAACGGTTGCGAACGCGTATCACGCGAGTCGCGTCCATGCGGCCTCACGTGGCAGCACCGGTTCTCACTCGACCGCACCGAAATATCGGCTCGGCCCTTGAGCACGTTGTCGCGCATCTGGTCATAGCATTGGCTCGCATCTTTGAGGTCATCCTCGGGCATCTGCCAGAAGCAGATATCCTGGAGGCGATATACTCCCGCATCATCTTCGCGATAGAGCACAAACAGGTATTTCTGCTGAAGATAGCCCAGAAAATCGGAGTCCTCAAAGTTCCGCTCGGCAAGGTCGAAGTAGCTGAACGCCGGAAAGGACAGCGCCTCCTTTGGACGACCATTCTTCCTAAGACGTATGGTCTTGGGAACGATGCCTGCTTTGGCGAACTCCTCAACCTCCGCATCCTCGGCAACACCCAGAATCTTCTTGGTGATACGTGCGCAGCGGTTTTTAGACTTGGAGACACCGAATTGCATTGCTAACTCCTCTTCGGTCATCCCGAAGTACGGAGAAAACCTCTTCCTGAGAAGCTCGAGAAGATCGAGGTTCTTCTCGCCGATCTCCCTCGGGATGCTTCTCAGCTCATCAAGAATCCGACGCTGAATCGCAGTCATGTACGAGGCTTTCAGCGCCCAAGCGCGTGGCTTTGCCGGAACGTCCGAGAAGGGCTGTCCTGTTCGGACCGACGAGTCCTTGGCCTTGGTGCACGCCTCAAGATACAACGTGTCACTACCGGAGATATCCTCGGCATGTCCCGCTCGAACCTTGTTTACAACCATCTCCCAGTCCCGCTTAATCTGGGGAAGGTCCTCAACGGGAAAGCTCCACTGAACTGCAGACTGAATCTGATAATCCAGCGGACTCTTGTCGGGCTCATATAGATATGAAACCAGCAGTATGTACTTTGCCTTCTCCATGAGATGGCTGTGCTCAAAGTCCTCGTTGACCACGGTCATGTAGTTGATCTGCGAGATGACGAGGCGTTCCTTTGCAGAGAGCTCCCCCTTACTGTTCTTCTTGAGCGGAGTTGACTTGAGCTCTAGGCCCGCTCCATCAAAGTCGGCAGTTGGACGACTGTTTGGCTCAATGTGGAAGTAGTGCTCCTCAAGCGCATTGCCAAAGGCTCCACGTCGCCTGTGGGGGTCGTCAATTTGGGTTAGGTTCGCAGCCTCGCGCAGAGTCTTGCCGGTCAGCTGTCCGGCATACTCCAGAATCGACTCTGGACTATTTGGGTCATAGCCGAGCCAAATCTCACCCATCTGAAACGCCCCCATAAGTTGACCGATGACCTGACTTTACCTCATATGCGATTAAACATGTTGTTCTTCTCATCGCGCGGTATGTCTACGAACGAGCAGAGCGGGAACTGAACGCGAGGGCAGATTGCGCGAGGCGACGCTCTTGCAGCTATACTCACTACCAGTCGAGAGGAGGCCGCCATGGACCGCAACCTGCGTGCCGTCATCTTTGACATGGGCAACGTGCTCATGACGTTTGACGGGCCGTACTTCTCCTCATGCTTCACCGACACGCCTGAGGACGCAGCGATGCTCGACGGAGCGCTCTTTGGCAGCCCGCTCTGGACGCTGCTCGACTCCGGCACCATCTCCCACGAGACGATGCGCCGCTACGCGCTCGCGCACCTGCCGGAGCGCCTGCACCCCAGTCTCGACGAGTGCCTCGAGCACTGGCCGGAGAGGTCTCGGCCCATCGAGGCGACAAACGAGCTCGGCATCAGGCTCAAGCGGGAGGGGTATGGCGTCTACGTGCTATCAAACGCCAACACCCGCATCATGGACCAGCTCGGGCACGCGCCCATCGCGCCGCACCTGGACGGGTGCGTGGTCTCGGCGCAGGAGCGCATCATGAAGCCGGACCCGGCGATCTTCCGCCTGCTCTGCGACCGCTACCACCTCGACCCCGCGTCGTGCCTCTTCGTGGACGACAACGCCGACAACTGCGAGGGCGCGCGGGCGGCGGGAATGCACGCCCACCACTTCACCGGCAACGTCGGCGAGCTCGAGGCACGCGTTCGGCAGCTGGGCTAGACACCGAAAGGAGCCGGGGAAACCATGTTCACCGACGAGGACACAAAGCTCATCCGCCGCCTCTATCTCTGGCCCAAGCTGGGGACCTACTTCCTCTTCGCGATCTTCCCCACGCTCGCCGCGTGGGTGATTCTCATCATGATTGATGACATCGCGCTGGAGTCGCGGGGCACCTACGAGGCGGGCATCTTTGCCCTGATTCCCATCGTGCTCATCTACCTGGTCGTTTCCATGGTCCTGCTGGTACGCTCGCGCTCCCTCGCCGGCTCCGACGAGTGGGCCCGCGTCGAGCGCGTCGCGCTCACCCCGCACGTGGACGCGAGCACCCCCGGTGAGCTTCACGCCGCCCTCGGGCTCGCCTCGGCCGGTCGCGTTGCCGAGGCCGTCGGCGACGCTCGCGGCGACAGGAACCTCGAGGGTCTCGGCGAGACCGCCCAGGTGGCGGCCGGGGCGCTCGGCCTCTTCGGCATGTGGCAGCTCATGCGCAGCCTGCACGAGGCGGCCCGGCGCATCGCCGAGGGGTATCGCCTTCCCATGCCTGGGCTCGCCCTGCGGCGCCTCGTGGTTTTTCTCGCCCCGATAGTCGCGCTCGCGATCGTGTTCGCGCCGCGCTTTGCGGCGTCGGCGTCGGCCATGTCGGAGGCGCAGCAGGCGGCGGCGGAGACCATTGACGTCGTCGCATCGGCGTTCGAGGACGGCGGCTGCGGCTACGTCTCCGCCGACGACCCGCAGGAGGGCTACCAGAGCTACGGCTACCGCGTCTTTGGCTACACGCTCGACATCGGCGACCCGCAAACGTCGAGCCTGTGCGTGAGCACCAACGAGGACGGCGTGGTGGAGACGCTCGACTACCACACGGAGTTCGACCTCTCTCTCACCCCAGAGGAGAACCTCGCTCGCGCGGAGAGCGACTTCGCGCGGCTCGCGGGAATGGTCTCCGGGCTCGACGTCCCCGTCGCGACGGACGGCCTGCTCGCGGCCGACCCCACCTTCCCCGCAGAGTTCGTGGAGAGCTTTGTGTCCGGCTCGTACTACGACGACCTCATCGTGCGCTTTGAGACGGAGGGCGGACTGCGCGGCACGGTGAGCTACGAGACCGACCCGGAAGACGAGTACAACGAGTACAGCAGCTCGTACGTCTACCTGACCTTCGAGGAGCTCTAGCCCGCGGCGCGCGGCTGGCTAGAGGGCCTGCATCGCCACCGTGGCAACGACCCACGCGGCAAACAGGACGAGCAGCGCGCGCAGCCCCACACGCATCTCCTGTCGCACGGTAAGGCGCGCGAGCGCGGGGACGGCGCGACGCAGCGGCCGGCGATCGAGCATCAGATAGCAGACGATGACAACGATCGGCGCCACAAAGGCCAGGTACGAGTAGACGAGGTACCACGTGGGCCAGGCGGCGTTCTCGGGTGTCGGGTCGACGATTGCCACGACGCAGCCCGCGACCATGAGCACGAGCGCGCCCAGCACGCAGGCGTCCCATGCGACGCCCAGCCAGCCCGGGACGCGAGAGAGGAGCACCGGGCGAGTCGACGCGAACGTAGGGGGCTCGAGCGGCGCGACCTTCTCGCCCGAGGCGTCGGACAGGGCGGAGATCAGGGCATCCTTGAGCGAGCGGGCGGACGGGAGACGGCGTGCGGGATCGAGCTCCGTGGCCTGCGCTATGACCACGCGCAGGCGCTCCGGCACGTCATCGCGAGCAAAGCCCCTCTCGCGATCCGCCGGGGAGGGGTCACACCCCGTGAGGCAGAAGAAAAGAAGCATGCCGAGGGCATAGACGTCGCTCGTCACGTCGGTCTGCCCAAAGCCGAACTGCTCCGGCGGAGCGTAGGCGCGTGTGCCGAAGCGCGTGGTGTCGCGCTCCGCACCCTCGTGCCAGCTGCGCGCGATGCCCAGATCGATAAGGGTGACGCCTCCGAGCGAGACCATGACGTTGCCCGGCTTGAGGTCCCGGTGGATGAGCGGGGGATCGAAGCGCTCGTGAAGCTCGCTCACTGCGTCGCAGAGGTCGGGAAAGATGCGACGCACGAGGTCGAGCCGCGAGGACGCGCTACCCGCGTGCCCCACCGCGTCGGCGAGCGTCTCGCCCGCGACGTGCTCCATGACCACCACCAGCTGGTCGTCCCGACGATGGCACTCGACGATGCGGGGCAGGTGCGGCAGGCGCGCGCCATGTCGCTGCGCCTCGAAGACGCGCTCGTACGCCCCTCCCAGGCCCTCGGCGAGACGCTTGCGCACGAACGGCCCCAGCTCGGCGCCGTTCTCGCCCACGAAGTAGACGCGCTCGGTCGTCTCGAGGTCACCCCGCTTGAGCACCGCGTCCGCCCGGTAGCAGCCGTCGCGGTCGAGCGCGGCGAGGTAGTTTGAGAGCTCATCTTCCATGTGCCCATCCTAGCAGAGGGCTACTTCGCGACCCCACGAAAAAGTACCCAGATAATGGCGATCCGGCAGACGTCAACTGGGAAAACGCCGTCGAAGGGGCATTATCTGGGTACTTTTTGGCGACCCCTGCTAGCAGATGGTCCTCTCGCCAAAGCGATAGAGCTCCTCGTTAACCTTCTGGAGCGAGCATCCGCGGTCGATGCAGAAGATGATGATGGCGTCGCGCCTGTCCTTGCAGTACAGCTCGCTCACGCCGGCGGCCGTGAGCGCGCGGTTGGTCTCCCTCAGGGAGAGCGCCATGGCGAAGGCGATCTGGAGCACCTTGTCCCGGCTGGGGTGGCGCGTCCCCTGGAAAATCTGGTAGCCGAAGGTGTCGTTCAGGTTGGCCATGCGCACCACGCGAGAGCGCTCGAGCCCCTTCTCGTCCAGGAGCCGCTGGAGGTACTCGGCCAGGCTCAGGGCGTGCGGCTCATACTCCTCGAGATACGCGTCGATGCTCGACGTGGAGAGGAGCTCGTCGAGCAGCTCCTCGGTCAGCGGTTCGCTCATACGGGCCCCTCCCCTCTCGTGCTAGAAGCCGGTAACGTCAACGCGCTCGTAGGACGCCACCTCATCGGGCGACGCAGTTCCAACCGCCTCGAACTTCCACGTGCCACCGGCCTTGAGATTGTTGGTGTTGGCGAGTGCCGTGCCCACCTGCGCGCCGTCGGCGTCGTAGAGGTTGTACTCGACCTGGATGTAGCTCACCTCGTTCTCCGTGTTGTTGGTCAGCGTACCATTGATGTAGACCGCAAACCCGTTCGAGGTGTCGAGCTGCTCGTCGGAAATGGTATACGGCTCCGTCTGCTCGGCAGGCTGCTGCTCACTCGTCTGTGTCTCGTCACCCGCAGGTGCCTGGTTTGCCCCACCGTTACCGCCCATCGAGCCAATCGCGCCGATCACGACGAGCGCGACCACCACGATGAGGACGATCTTCCCAACGCCTCTCTTGCCTTCTTTTGCTGCCATGTCCGTTCCTTTCCTCACGCCCCACAGGGCACCTTTCGTCGGCATCCTCGACGATACGGATATTCAACTGACGTTTCATTAGCTCCGAGCTAAGCGCAGACGGCCGAGAAGGGCGACGCCTGCCACACCGCACGCAAGTAGGCAAGCACGCTCGCCAGAGCGGCTCCGCACGTCACGCGCTATGCTGTGGGGGCAACCAAGAGACAAGGACCCCACATGGCGCACAGACTCACCGAGCAGGAGCACGACACGGTGCTCACGCTTGCAAAGACCCTGGGCAGGCAGCTTCCCTCGCAGTTCCGCAGCGTGGCGGGCGGCATCGCGAGCGGGCTCGTTCGCTCGCGCAAGAGCCCGCTTCCCGCGGCGGACGTGGCATCGGTCCTGGAGAAGTACGGGGCGGACGAGACTGCGCTCAGGGCCCTGCTCGACGCCGGCGTGCTCGAGCCCACCGAGGGAGGCTACCTGCTGCACGCTCCGCGCGACGAGGAGGCACCCGCCGAGAAGGGCGAGCGCTCGATCGCCCGCACCGAGACGCCCCGTCCGCCCGCGCGACGCGGCGGGCGGGGACTCGCCGGGCTGGACACCATCCGCAAGCAGACGCCCGAGCTCAACGACGTGCGCCGCCAGATCATCGGCCTCGACCCGCGCCTGTGGATCAACGGCTGGCTGCTCAGCACCCCCGACGCCTTCCTGCGCTACGAGCGCGAGCTGCGGGCCCTCGACGCCGCGCTCGCGGGAGGGGCCACGCTGGGAGACGGCACGCTCAGCCTGCGCGAGCTCTCCTACCAGCTCTTCGGCGACGAGAAGTTCCTCGCCGTCGAGGCCGACGGCCGCAAGCTCCTGCACCTCATGGGCATCACCGACGTCGTGAACAGCCGCCCGCAGATGAGGCTCGAGCTGCTGCACCACATCCCCAAGCGCCACCGGCACATGCGGCTCGTCGTGTCCGAGAACCTCGACCCCTGGGTCAACATGCGCAACGCGATGTTCATCGACGGCCGAAAGAAGATTCTCGGGGAGCGCGTCCACGGCGTCGTGTTTGGCAACGGCTACCTCGTGGACGACCCGCACAAGCTCCCCGATCTTCTCGACACGCTGCATGCCGACGACGTGCGAATCCTCTACTGGGGAGACATCGACCGCGCCGGCCTCTCCATCCTGTCCAAGCTCTCCGACATGGCAGACGGGCGCTTCTCCGTGGAGCCGTTTGCGCCCGCCTATCGCAAGATGGTCCGCCGTGCCATGCGGCGCTTCCCCGACCCGCTCATGAACGAGGAGACGGACCAGGGCGGCGTGCGCCTGGACGGCATCGAGCTCATGGAGGGCGCCCTGGACAAGGACGAGATGGCCTACCTGCGCGCGGTCGTGGAGAACGCCCGCCTCATCCCCCAGGAGATCCTCACCGCGCACGACCTCTAGCACGCCCGCTCGCCGACTCCGCCCCCTCCCTCGCGCCGATATGCTACCTATGTAGTTACAATTCAGGCACCAGCGGAGAGAGGAGAGTCATGAACGTCGTCATCGTCGGGGCCAACCACGCCGGAATCGCCGCGGCAAACACCCTGCTCGACAACTATCCGGACGCGCGCGTCACCATGATCGACCGCAACACCAACCTGAGCTACCTCGGGTGCGGCACCGCGCTGTGGGTCGGCCGCCAGATCGACTCGTACGAGAAGCTCTTCTACACCAACGAGGAGGCCTTCGTCGCCAAGGGCGCGCAGGTCCACATGGAGACGAGCGTCACCGGGATCGACTTCGACAGGCACCTGGTGGGATGCTCGGCGGCCGTCGGCTCCTCCTTCGAGGTGCCCTATGACAAGCTGATCCTCGCCACGGGGTCGCTGCCCATCTCGCCCAGGCTTCCCGGCGCCGACCTCGACGGCATCAGCTTCCTCAAGCTCTTCCAGGAGGGCCAGGAGGTGGACCGCCAGGTCTCCGACGAGGCCGTGCGCTCCGTTGCCGTCATCGGCGCCGGCTACATCGGCGTGGAGATCGCCGAGGCCGCCAGGCGCCGCGGCAAGGAGGTGCGCATCTTCGACATTGCGCCCACTTCGCTCGCCAGCTATTACGACTCCGAGTTCGCCCACCTCATGGACGAGCGCCTTGCCCAGGGCGGCATCGAGTGCCACTTCGGCGAGGCTGTGACCTCCTACGGCGGCGACGATGCCGGCCACGTGCGCTCCGTCGCCACCGAGAAGGGCACCTACCCCGCCGACCTCGTCATCAACGCGATCGGCTTCGTGCCCAACGTGGGGCTCGGCCGCGACCACCTGGAGCTCGGCGCCAAGGGGGCCTACCGCGTGGACGCCCACCAGCAGACGAGCGACCCCGACGTCTACGCCGTCGGCGACTGCGCCACGATCTACTCCAACGCCCTGCGTGCCGAGACCTACATCGCGCTGGCAACCAATGCCGTGCGCTCGGGCATCGTGGCGGGGCACAACGTCGGCGGCACCCCGCTCGAGGCCATCGGCGTCCAGGGCTCCAACGCCATCTCGGTCTTTGGGCTCAACCTCTGCTCGACGGGCCTCTCCGCGGTGGCGGCCGAGAAGGCGGGCATGGACGTCGACTGGTCCGACTTCTCCGACCTGCAGCGTCCCGGTTTCATGCGCGAGAACGCCGAGGTCAAGATTCGCATCGTCTACGAGAGGGGCAGCCGTCGCGTCGTGGGCGCCCAGCTTGCGAGCGAGTACGACGTCTCGATGGCGATCCACATGTTCTCGCTCGCCATCGAGGAGGGCGTGACCGTCGACAGGCTCAAGCTGCTCGACATCTTCTTCCTCCCCCACTTCAACCAGCCATACAACTACATCACCATGTGCGCGCTCGGCGCAAAGTAGTTCGCCCGGGTCTCGAATGTGGAGACGCGTCCACATTCGAGATTTTCCCTTGCGAGCGAGAAGGACAGTGAGTATAGTTATTCCTTGCACACGCGAGGTGCACACAGTGCGGGGTGGAGCAGTCTGGTAGCTCGTCGGGCTCATAACCCGGAGGTCGTAGGTTCAAATCCTGCCCCCGCGACCATGAATTTGCCCTCCTAGCTGGGAAATCAGCTAGGAGGTTTTCTTTTATCAAGCGCTCGAAACAGCCAGGGTAATAGGTATGGTAATGAGTATCGTTTGAGGACGTAGCCTATCCCCTGCGCTTGGCAAGCGAATCCCTCAGCGCTCGGAGCACCTCAATCGCCACGGGCAGCTCATCCACCTCGAACGAGACTAGAATCTCTTGCACCTCCGCCGAGAGCGCGGCCTTGTCGGGTTTCGGCCCATCGGTCAGGAGCGCATCCGTTCCCACCGAGAGTTCTTCGGCAATCCTCGCGAGCACGGGCAGGCTCAGCTTGGTGTTTCCGGTTTCGATGTGGCTCATGTGCGTGACGGAGATGCCGACCCTTCCCGCCAGCGCCTCCTGCGACAACCCGCACGCTTTGCGGTACCGCCTGATACGTTGGCCTATCTCGAAGTACTTCATGCAATCACCGCCCATCGGAATCAAGTCACCTTGAATCCTATGAGCGATTATTCTTGTCTATAATAGCTGCGATAGGCTGTTTTATGCCTATATAGTTAAAGTTCGGCGCATGCGCATCGAGGATGCGCCGGGTGGCCGCCGGGCAGGGCCGTATATGAGAAGAAAGGTTAGACGAATGAACGAGCAGACAGCCGACTTGCTGCCACGCGTCGCAACTGCGCACGAGTTGATGCACCGCGTGGTCGACCTCCAGAACCGCATCAACCAGCTCACCACGCAGTTCGCTGCCAAGACGGAGAAGAAGTCGAAGCGCCACCCCGTGCTCTACGCAATCGCGGGCTTCCTCATCGCGTTCGCGCTCATCACGAGCACCCCGCTGAAGGCGGTCACCTACCCGTTCACCATTCCATTCTTCACGACGGGCGGCATGGAGCTTCAGGTGACCGTGTGGAACGTCATCAACCTTGCCGTCTCCGCCGTCATCGGCGCGGTCCTCTACAAGGTCATCGCGAAGTCCGCCGACAAGAGCCGCGCCCAGAAGAACGCCGCCATCGACCGAAACAACGCCCAGGTCGAGGCGAACAACCAAGCCCTCGCGCAAAGCATCGAGCAGACGAAGCGGGAAATCTTCGCCACGCAGCAGCGCTGGGCCGCGGAGGTCGCACCGTGGTACCCGATGGACTACGACAGCATCGACGCCGTGGACTTCTTCCTCGCGGCAGTGCGCAACCACCGCGCGAGCACCGTGCAGGAGATGGTCAATCTCTACGAGACCGAGCGTCACCAGCGGCGCATGGAGCAGGGTCAGCAGCAGATTCTCCAGCAGCAGCGCATAGGCAACATGCTCCAGCTCGGCAACCTATTCATGCAGGGCCAGATTCTCAATCAGGCGCAGCAGATTAACGCTAACACCGCCAGCGCGAGCAGCAGCCTCGACTGGATAAGCAACGCCATGGGAAGGCGATAAGAGACGTACACAGAGGGGTCGTTTCAGATCCGTGGCGAAGCCGCCACGGACTCAGCGGCCACCCGAACGGGCGTGGAGACGCCTCCACGATCGTTCGACAAGCATGGGCAGGCGCATTCCGTCGGAAAAGGGAAGCGGAGTCAATATATAGAAAGGAACGAGCCATGAAACAATACACGAGGAGAGATGCCCTGAGACTGTTTGGCGTCGGGGCGGTTGCTGTGGCGGGCTTCGGGCTTGCGGGATGCAACGGCGCAGAGGGCGGCGCGGGAGCCTCCGAGGCCCCAAGCGAGTCCATGGGCGCATCGCAGGCGTTTGCTCAGCAAGGCGTCTGGATGCAGTGCCGCTCGGACGACTTCCCACAGAAGGACACGACCGTCTCGGCCGTCCTCGTCTTCGACGGAAGCGGCAACGTGACCCGCTACGAAACGGACAGCATAGCGATGAACGGGGGCACGTCTTACGAGGCACTCACGTTCGGCGACCTCGACGGGCTCTCGAACGATGAGATTGCGGACCTCGCAGCCCAGAAGAACCGCGAACGGTTCGACGCGACGAAGCAGTCCGCCATCGACGAAACGGCTGAATCCCTTGAGTACTACGAGCAGGATGCCGGGTTCTATCAGGATGACATCGCCAACGCGACCGAGGGTCAGAAGATTAACGAGGCGGCCGAATACGAGGAGCCGGAGGCCGTCCCCTACTCGCTCGCCATCGAGACGGACGGAACCGGGAACAACACGCAGTCCGAGACGCTCAGCTTCGACTCGAGGACTCTGAACGGCGGGTATTTCTATTCCGGGTCGGCCATAGGAAGCGCCCCCGATTCGGTTCTGGACGGCGCGCTCTACGAAGAGAAGGAGGTGTCCATCGAGCTCAAGGTCACGGGCACCCAGACCGTCTACGACACGCTCTTCGGCGGCTACACGGGCCTGTACACCGTCGTTGACGGATGGGACTCAATCTACGAGCTGGACACACCTGATACCGAGGGCATCGAGGTGGACTAGGTGGGCCGAGTTAGCGATTGGGTCAAGACCCACAAGCGGCATGCCGCCGCGCTGATCGCGGCGTTGCTCGCCGCGATCTGTCTTGCGGTCGCGGGCGTGTCGTGCTCGACCACGGCGCTGACTCCGCAGCCCGCGCAGGAGGCGGAGGGAGGCTCGAGCGAACCCGGCAGAACGGAAAGCCCGGAGCCCAACGAGGAACCTGAGGCGGGAAATGTCGAGGCCAAGACCGAAGCCGGGGACCAGAGCGAGAGCGCTGCCCCATCGACCGAGCCCGGCAATTCCGCAGCCGAGCCCCCGGCGACAAGCAAGTCGGAAAGCCCCGCAGAGAGCGGCGGGGGCACAAGCGGCGGTCAGGCATCCGCCCACACGCACACGTGGAAGGACCACACCGCCACGCGGCAGGTGTGGGTATCCAACATGGTGACGGTGCCCGACTACGAGACGCGAACCATATACGGAGCGCAGCTCTACACGCAGCACTCGGACGGCCAGTGGTACAGCGATGGTGCCGTCTACTGGTTCGAGAACGGTTTCACGAGCAGCGACCTCGCGGCAATCATCAAGGAGAAGATGAAGACCGAAGGCTATATAGGAAACTACGTGAACCGGACCAAAACGGAGCAGGTGCAGGTCGGTTCGCATCAGGAGGACCAAGGCTGGTACGAGATGGAATCCTACGTCGATTACCAGTACTGCGACTGCGGTGCTCGGAAATAGCCGAGCGGACATGCCCCCACTCGAGGCCGCGCCCGATTACGGGTGCGGCCTTCTCTTTTCGAGCCTCATCCCGTCGCGCCTGACCCCGATTTCGCAGCGGATCACGTCTCGCGCCGTGAGTATGCCTGCGGCATCGGGGAGGTAGCGCGAAGGGAGGTGCTGAGCATGAAAGATAAGGACAAGGACAGATTCAGCATCGAGGAAGAGGCGGAGTGGCGCATACAGGTTCTCAAGCGCACGGCGCGCATCAGCGCGGCGAAGGCCAAGCAGCTCGAGCGCGAGAGGAACGCGATGCGCAGGAAGGAGCCCCTCGAGGACAGGGAGGGGCTCGAGGGCACCCTGAGGTGCATCGACAGCGTGATGGAGTGGCGCTTCGTGGACGAGTTCGGGCGCGTGGAGCTCGACGCGGACATGCTCTCCATGCACATCACGGTCAGGGAGCTGCGGTTCATCCGCGCCTGCGTCGTGCGGGCAATCGAGGAGCTGGAGGGAGGCGCACGGTGAGCGACTACGGGATAAAGACGTACGCCGACCTCGCGGAGACCTGCGGCGGCATGGTGCTCGCCAACGAGATGGCCTATCGCCCGATGGAGTTGATGAGCGGAAACTGGGCGCCTTGGGAGGAAATCTTCCAGTGGTACATCGTGCAGGACCCGAGCTTCCTCATGAAACACACCGACGAGCCGGTGTTCTACGACGGCGAGCTCTGCTTGTACGTGTGGGGATTGAAAACCTTCGGCACGAGCTGGTCCGTCCTGCCCGCCCCCGAGATTCACTAGCCATTCGTGCCCCATGGGTGCGGCGAGAAATCGCCGCACCCTATTTTTTTCACTCAGCTGCTCGCTAAAGGGGCCATGCGAAACGTCGTCACCGCAGGGCATTTGCCAGCGAAAAACAGCGCTGACCCTCGGCTCGTAAACGAGGGGATTCGGATGCGCTTTCGCAAGTTGCGCGAACGGCGAAAACCAAACACGGGATTCCCGCTTCTTTTTTCGCAGCCGCTTCGCGGCATTTATCAGGCGAAACTGCCTTAGCCTCCTCCGCTGTACGCTTCGGGGCAAAAAAGGCAAAAGGGCATAAGGGGGACTGACGCAGCTTGCGCTGCGGTCGGCATAGCCGACAGTCCCCGGTTGCGGCGCGCACGCCGCAATCCTGCCGAGCGCCGTACGCTCGGCAGAGGCCCCGGCGGGGCGGCTCGCCGCCCCGCCATAGAGAGAGGCCGTACACGAAAAGAGCGGGCACCCAGAGGCAGCCCGCCCTTTCGGCGCAACGTCCCCGCGCAGATCGCAAAGACCTGTCGCGCATAGCGCGGCCGATCTTTGCGACCTCGCGGCACAATCCTAATCGTTCGCGCCCGCAGCGCCACTCGCTGGATGATTCGTAGCACCGTGGGGAGGGTTGCGGAGAAGCCCGAGATAACGCTCTTTGAGGTCGGGCATGGCGATGCGTCCGGGGTCGGAGCCGCGATACGCCATGTTCATCCACTCGCGCACGCTGTACTCGAGGATGAGGGGCTCGGGCCAGTCCATCTTGTTCGCGCTGCGCACGGTGTTGGGCGTGACCTCCCATTCGCCCAGCTCCGCCTCGAGCAGTTTCACGTCCTTGATGAAGGCGTTCTTGGACTCCGGCCTACCGGAAGGGTTGAACCTCTCCATCCAGCGCCGGTACAGGTCGTACAGGAACTGCCACGGCAGCAGGTCCCACGATGCCTCAGGCAACACGTCCTCGAGGAACTGACGGACGGCATCGTTGTACCCCTTGAAGTCGGCGAGAAGCTCGCGACATGCCTTCGGCTCGTCCAGTTCGTAGTAGTCCGTCTCCGCGAGAACGTGGTACAGCACGTATTCGAGCACATCCCGCCTGTTGAGGTAATCGCTCTTGATGTACTTGCGCTCGCGCCCCTCGAACGACTTGTTCATGGGAACGACCAGCAGGCGCCGGTACATGGAATCGGTCTTATCGCGGAGCTTGGGAAGCTCGTTGATGCACTGAATCATGAACCCGTTGAACTTGAGCGACACCGCATCCTTGAACTTCCGGTCGACGAGAAACGGGTCGCCCGTGATGATTGACTTCAGGGCGGCGGCATCGTCGAGGTAGGTGCCCGTGTCGTTCTCGTCGGTGATGATAGCGGAGACGCGGGTCAGCGGCTCGAGCATGAAGTTGTGCCCGAAGTCCTTGAGCTTGATGGAGGCGCACGCCTCCGGCCCGCAAAGGTTGCGGGCGAGCGTGCAGAACGTGCCCTTGCCGTTGTTCCCCCTCGTGGAGTACAGCCAGGCACTCTTGTTCCAGCGGACATTCGGACGGATGACCGCCCCGAGCAGCTGCCAGAGGAGGCGAACCGTCTCGGGGTCATCCGAGAGGGAGTCCATCCAAGACGCCACGTCCCAATCGGTCCCGTCCTCGTCGTTGTGGATAACGGGGTTGCGCGCCCCGTCCACGTAGTCGACGTCTATCTTCGTGGTGAAAACGAAATCCGGGTCGAAGCCCAACAGTAACTTGCTCCCATAGTCGTACACGCCGTTCTTCACGGGGACGAGGTCCGCATCCTGACAGCGCATCACCCTCGGGCACTCCGTCCGCAAGATCGTGACGACCTCATCGATGCCCCGTTTTGTGATCGTCACGTTATAGCGGCGGATGAGGGCCCGGAGGTTGTCGCGCCTTATGTCGTAGCACCCGGCGAGCCGCCCCTCGGTCTGGTACACGCCAATCTCGTAGTTGCCATCCTCCTCCCTGTCCGAGAGACAGATGAGCTTGGCGTGGTGGACGTACTTGATGGCGAGCGCGACCTGAAGCGGTAGCAGCGTCTTGAGCTTGGAGAGGCTCTCGCTCGGCGGCTTCTGCTCGGGATAGGCCTCCTTCTTCGGCGCTCCCACCGGGGCGCTCGGGTCGCGCGGGCCGAGGTTCCATTCCTCGATTGCGTTGTTCGTCGCCGCGAGCAGCTCTCGCTCGACGGTGAAGAACGGCGGCGGACAGTCCGCGTCGAGCCCGGAGAGGTAGTCCTCGCTCACGGTGTGGTACAGCTCGTTCGGGGTTAGTTCCATTCTTGCCTCCTTGAATCGAATTGGATTACGGGATTTGTACCGCCCGAAAACAGGTGCGTAAAGGGGTGAATTTGCGCAAAACAGCAGGTCAGGGCCATATCTGTTCATATATGAACAGATATGGCCCTATGTGTTTTCCGTGACGCTCGGGGCCCGAGAGGCCGGGAGGGGCTTTGCCACCCCGCTATCCTTCCGTCTCTTGCCCTCCAAATCGGCCGTACAGGCAGGGCGAGAGACAGACGGTAGGGTCGGTAGGCCTCTTTCCAGATAAGACGAGAGCACAGGAGCTAGGCAATCCCACCGTGTACTTCATCTGTAATGCCTTGGCGGGAAGGGCTACCGAGGCTACCGGGACAGCCCTGAGCCCCAAGTCTCAGGCGAAAAGGGTGCCGCCCGTTCTGTGGGCATGGCGGCAAGCGAGCAGCCACGGCGGCAACCAGACCCCGGCCGGGCCCTCTCGTCATAGAATCCGGGGCGTCATGTAGCTTCCGTGTACTTTTTTGCCCCAAAAGCAGGCTCGGAGAGGGCGGGGTGCCCGGCCTCGCCCTGCCCGTCGGTCTCCCCGGCAAACGCCGATCAATCTTTGCGGATTGAGCGCCGTTTGACCGTCGCCGTCCGTCGGGATACGTTCGTATTAGCCGTTTATGGCCGCGTGCAATGACGCCTCGATGCGTTATCACGGGATGCATGTGAGGCCGCCCATGGCCTCTTAAGAGATTGCCCGGGGAAGAGAGCCGCCCCACGCCGCGTCCGGCGCACCAAACCCGCGCGGGCCACGCAGGGCCATTTGACCGCCACAGGTCGGCTCGCGGAGCCACGAGCTCCGCACGCTGAGGAGCGCGGGCGCGCGTATCGTGCCCGATGGGCGCGCCTCCCAGCTCGGCCGCACGCCGCAATCGTCGGCGTGCCTGACGCTGGGAGGCGTTTTCATGACAAGGGTTGTGTACGTTCAGAATCACGACAAGGGAATCCTTCCCGAGAAGCAAATCGCGGTCACCAACGGAGCGGCCGCACGGATGCTCGGCATCAGCCCCCGCACGCTCTCCAATTGGCGCGTGCAGGGTCGCGGGCCCAAGTACATAAAGGTCGGCTCCCACCGCTCTCCGGTGCTGTACCGCGTATGCGATATCGAGGCTTGGCTCGACTCCCATCTGGTTGAGGGCGACGGCAAGACGAGCGCAGGCGCTCGTCGGTAGGCAACGCGCAGCCAAAGAGAAAGGAGACCCCATGCCGCGCGTTGCACTCGAACCGGGCCAGAACAGCATCGAGCGCGCCGCCATCGTCAAGACCGACGACGGCGGCTACCGGATGCAGTGGAGCGTACGCCTTATGAACGGGCGCATTCTAAACAGGACCACCAAAGGGAAGTGTTCGAAAGGCGAGCTTCGCAGGCGCGCGCACGCCAAGGCCCAAGAGCTCATCGCCACGTCTGGAGGGAGCGTCTCCGCTTGGAGGGGCTCCTCCTCCATGAGCGACTTTATCCGTCAGGAAGTCTTACCGAGCATCGCCGCGACCGACGATTCGGTTCTGCGCCCCCGGACGAAAAGCAGCTACAAGCGTGTCCTCGAGCTTTCCGCAGAAGCGCTCAAGGGATTCCGAATCGCGGATGCCGTGCGCCCGCGTAACCTCGAGGAAGCACTTGCTGGCATTGCGAGCCGGAACGGGACCGCAACCGCGCGCCAGTGCTCCAAGACGATGAGCAAATACGTCTTGGAGCCGCTCGTGCGCGACGAAGTGATTGCGTACAACCCGCTCAAGAGCTTCAAGCCGCGACTGCCGGAACACCGTGCCACAAACAAGGCCCCGGGCGGTCAGGCGCTCAGCCCCAGCGAGCGCGAGCGGGTCATTGTCTACCTGCTCTCCATCGACCCCACCGACGTTGCCCCACCTAAGAGGGGCCGCTATTCCGCCGAGGATAGGAGCAACCTGCGCCGCGCTGTTACGGAGATCACGTTGCTTCAGGCAGCAACTGGTCTCCGCATCAACGAGGCGAGGACGCTCGCACGGGGGAACGTGGGCGAGAAGGACGGCCTGCTCACCATCACCGTCACCGAAGAGACCTCGAAGACGCACAAGGGGCGCACAATCCCCGTGCTGGACGAGCGCGTTGCCGAGCGCGTACGGAAACGTCTCGAGGAGGCTGGGAAGGCACCAGATGCGCTCTTGTTCCCCGCTCCCGCCGCTCCCGGTAAAGAGTGGGACTTGAACAACGCCGAGCACGCCATCAAGAAGCTGTACCACGAGCTTGCCGATGCTTTGGACATTCCCCTCTTGAACGAGGTGTCCACTCACGTATGGCGAGCCACGCTCAATACCGAGTGGCTGAACAAGGGAGTTCCGGAAATCCAGCGCGCGGCGTACTTCGGCCACAGCCCGGAGGTCAACAGGAGCTACTATACCGACCTCACCGACATCTCGCATCTGGTGGAGATGCTTCGGCGTCCTGAAGGCGCAAAGTAATGAGTATGGTAATGAGTATCAGCGTGATTTACGGTGATTTATATGACCACAGAGCGTATCCGAATACCGCAAAATACGCATCATGAGCTGGGAGGATATAAAGGTTGACCTCGTGATACGAGAAGCGTCCCTCGCTTGCCCGGAGGTCGTAGGTTCAAATCCTGCCCCCGCGACCATGAATTTGCCCTCCTAGCTGGGAATCAGCTAGGAGGTTTTCTTTTATCAAACACCCGAACCGTCTACCAGAGCGTGCCCTGGCGCTGCACGAGCGAGACCATCTTACGCTCGGTGATCACGTCATCTGGTCCCACCCGGCCACACAGCAGCGGCGAGGTGGGGTCGTAGGCCGCGCAGGCACGCTCCACGGCCTCGGGGCTGTAGTTGGCGTAGCAGTAGACGCACCCGTGACGGCATGTGTTGTACGTCCCCACCTCCACGCTCGCGCAGCAGCCGCACTCGGCACGCTGGGCCTTGTCCTTGCCCACCTTGAGCGGGGCGCCGACCAGCCGCTCGATCAGCGCACGGTCGATGCAGCTGTTGTGCTCGATCCCGCAGGCGGCGAGGTCGATCTTCTCGGCGCACGAGCCGACTGTCATCCCGTGCTCGCGCGCAATCCCCGCGAGCTCCGCGGCAAACGCCGCGAGCTCCCCCGTCGGCAGCTCCCGCGCGTGCAGGCGCTCCATGCTGGCGCGGTTCCTGGCGTAGGTGTCCACGAAGCTGATCACGCACCTCTCGGTTGCGCCGTCCAGGGCCTCGGCTATGGCGCGGAAGGCACGCAGATGATAGGCGGGCGTGTAGGTGTCGTTGAAGAGAATCGGATCGTAGCGCCAGACCGCGCGCTCGGGCCCGATGGCTTGGGAGAGCTCGAGGAACGCCGGAATCAGGGCCGCGTGCTTGTCCGGCACGCGCGGCTCGACGTCGCGCCCGTAGCCCGTGAGCGTCACCTGGAAGTAGTAGGCATAGGCAGCGAGCTCGCCGAGGCGTCGCGTGAGCGGGGCGGGGTTGTTGGTCCAGAAGACGATGCAGTCCACGACCTCGGGGTCCAGGCTGACGCGGCTGATCTGGTGCGCGTTCATGGGGTTGCGCACGTAGAGGAAGCCCTCCCTCACGCGGTTGCAGAACCAGTCCGCATAGAAGGCGGGGATGTCGGTGCGCCGGCTTGCCGAGATGATCATCGCGCAACCCCCTCGTCGCCCATACGCACGAGCGTCAGCACCTCGTAGCAGACGTACTTGGCCGTGCCGATGGGCGAATGGTCCATCGCCCGGCACTCCCACCCGCAGTCGATGAAACGGGACGACCGCTTCTGGTCGCACGCGTCCCAGCGGGGGCAGAGCTCGTGGAAGCCCCGCCTCTTGCGGTCCCCAATCTCCCGTGGAACCCCGAACAGCTTGTCCAGCGCTCCCAGCGTCTCGTTCTGCGGGATGCCGGGAATGCCGGGGTGCACGTCATAGGAGCGCCTCAGGCGCGAGACGAACGCCTCCACGTGCCCCTCGACGCCCGGCTGCCAGACCGCCCTGTTCGTGGGCTTGCCGCCGCTCGCCCAGATTCGGTCCGCACCGACCGTGTCCTGCGGCGGGCAGATGACCGCATACATCCATCCGCCCGTTCTCCTCGCCATCGCGTCGGCCAGTCGTGCAAGGCTCTCCGCGTCGATCTCCAGGATGGACTTGGGGAACATGACGACGTCCGCGCCGGAGAGCGGGTCTCCGCCCTCTCCCCCGCAGAGGTACTCGACGGCATCCCGCCCGTAGACGTACCTCGATCCCGCCAGCCTGTCATTCTTGAGCAGCCTGAACGCATGGGCACTCCAGTCGATCAGGTCGATGCCCACATAGCTGATGCGCGTCTCGGAGCGGTCCCAGTCCTCGGCGCACCTCAGGGCGTAGTCCAGGGCCCAGTAGTCGATGCCCGTGCCGCAGCCAACGGAGACCACGCTGATCTCCTTGCGGGGGATCTCGCGCTCGAGGATCTCCTGGTACGCGCGGAAGTACTCGTAGCCGTAGCCGAGGGTGTAGCGCCAGACGTAGAACGCCTGGGTGAGCGGGTCGGTGTAGTCCACGTCGCGCTGGATGCCCTCGTCGTCCGTGCCGAAGTCGGGGACGAGGTCGCAGGGACGGTGCCCCTCTTGGTCGTACTCATCGGAGGCGCAGAGGCGCTCGATCTCATCCCGCGCCCTCTCGACGGCGTCCATCAGCGTCCGCCGCGAGAAGTACGTGAGCCTCTTGCCGTTCTTCACGTCTGACATGGCGTCCTCCCGTCACGTGCGCCCGTTCGCGCGTCGCTCGTCATCAATCTCGCGTCTCCACCGAGACGGCGATCCAGCCCCAGGAGCGCCGTCGCCTGTCCCAGCCCAGGCGGGCTCTCGCGTCGATTCGATCCCCGGCGCGCAGGCCGTGATCCGCGACCATGCGCGCGGGGACGAGACACTCGCCCACGAAGGCCGCGCCTCCGGAGGAGACCCTCAGCTCTCCCGTCGCCAGGCGCTCCACGTCCTCCCGTCGGGGCGGCTCCACGCGCTCCACGGCATCGGCGACGAAGCCCCACGAGCCCTCGTCGCCCCCCTCTCCCTCGCGGTAGCTCGCCGCGGCCACGCCGGCCACCACGGACAGGTCCCCTATCGCGTGGCCCCTGACCAGGCGCTCAGGCACCAGGATATCGTTTCCCGCCGCCGTGCCGCCCGGCAGCCGGACAAAGCCGTAGGAGCCCACGCGCTCAAAGCGCCCCTCGAAGCGGCGCACGAAGGTCGCGCGAACGGCCGGGTCCGTGCAGAGGGTGGGCTCGCCCAGTATGGCGCGGCCGTCCGGCGAAAGAACCGCGTCGTAGACCTCGTGGGTCCTGAGCTCGTGCGCCAGCCGGGCGTCGCGCACCACGCTGCGCTCGATGCTCAGCTCCGGCGCGCCGTACTCGCGCACGGCGGAGCGCCGGTAGGCCGTGATCCCCACAGAGCCGCGGCGCGGACTCGCCCACTCCACGTAGAACGGCGTGCGAGGCAGCCTCGAGAGGGCGTCCGCGGGGGCGTCTCCCTTCTCGCCCGGCGCGTCCCAGCTGCCGCGACGCAGGTCCTCCGTCAGGACGAACGGCTCCGGCCCGCACCACGACACCAGCGCGTCGAGGTCCCGCGGCGAGGTGCCAAAGGCCGAGAAGAACGGGCGCAGCAGCGGCTTTGCCTCGGAGGTGGGGACCTCGATGCGCGCGCCGTCCGAGCGGGCGCGGCCGGTCGCGAGCCACTCCGCGTCTGGCACGATGCGCACGCCCCGGCGCAGCACGTCGAGGAGCGCCCGCAGGCCGCGGTCGTCGTGCGCGCGGCGCAGCTCCCAGGCGGCGTCGGTCAGGCGCCGCAGGAGGCTCCCGCAGAGGAGCTCGCCGTCCTTCTCGTCCCGGAGGAGCTCCGCGAGCTCGCCGAGGTGAGCCTCGAGCAGCTCAGGGCGCGTGCCGTCGCGGAGCACGAGGTCGCACAGCACCCACGCGAGCGCGCGGGCAAGCCGTGCGTCGTCCGGGTGCCGCCCGCGCTCGCGGCGGCCGACGGCGCGGGCCTCGTCCAGGCGGCCGGCCTTGCGCAGGGACGAGACCATCCCCGCCAGCCGTGCAACCTCGTCAGCCATCCCGTGCCCCCTCTCGTCGTCGCCTCCTACCATGATGGCCCATCCGCGCCCGACATGCCGGGGTGAGGCGCCGACGCTTCGTCGCGGGACGCCGCCGCCTCGAGCATCTCCCGATAGCGCGGGTGGCCCTCCAGGCGGCACCGACGCACCTCCTCGCCCGGACGGCCCCGCACGAACAGCCACGAGCGGTCGAGCGGCGTGGCCAGCAGCGTCGAGGGCAGCCGGTCCGCGCGGTCGGCGTAGCGAGCCGCCGTCTCCGCATCCTGGAACGCAAGGACGAGCTGCGCGTCGCAGTTGCCCATGATCGTGGCGGCGCCCGCCTCGCCGTAGCGCCAGACGAGCTGCGAGACCGTCTGGAGCAGCACGGTGCACCAGATCTCCCGGCTGCGCAGGACCGCGATCGCCTCAGTGAAGTCGGGGATGGTGAGGTTCGAGAAGTCGTCCAGCATGAGGCGAACGGGCATGGGCAGACGCCCCTCGGGGCAGCGATCCGCCTCGCGCAGCAGCCCCTGGAGCGCCTGCGTCACAAAGAGGTTCGTGAGCGGGGCGAGCGAGTGGTCGACGTCGCTCACGGTCACGAAGAGCGCCACGCGCTCGTGGCCCATGCGGGCGAAATCCGCCTGCCGGGGCATCGTGTAGAGCTCGACGGCACCGTCGAACGCCAGGCACATCAGCCGCTCGGCAATAATCGCCATGATCGAGGCATGGGTCTTGTCTGCCGTGCGGGTCTTGTCGATGCGCCGCCAGACCGCGAGCGCGTAGCTCTGCGGGTTGGTGAGCTCGAGCTCCCTCATGAGGCGCACGGTACCGCCGGTGTCCATCTCCTCCACCAGCCGCGCCACGGAGCCGAGGTGCTGCTCGGAGGCGGGCAGCTCCTCGAGCACGTAGGCGATGAGGCAGGTGAGGTAGTTGGCCGCCGCCTGCTCCCAGAAGGGGTCGTCCCCCATCGAGATCGGGCACATGGCCTTTGCCACGGAGATGACGTCCTGCTGGTTGACGCGACCGGCACCCGCGTCGCGGCGGATGTGTGCCAGGGGGTTGTAGCCCACGGCGTCCCTCTCGCGACCGCCTCCCGCGTCGGGGGACTCGAGGTTGGCGAAGTTGACGCACTGCACGTCGTAGCCGTGGCAGGCAAGCAGCGGCCCCACCTCGCGGTGCAGAAGCCCCTTGGTGTCCAGCACCAGGAAGCTCGAGCCCATCTCCAGAAGGTTGGGCTTGAGGACGTGGCGCGTCTTGCCCGCGCCGGACGGCCCGAGCACGAGCAGGTTGTTGTTGAGCCCCGTGGCACGCGTGTCGCAGGAGAGGGCGCGCCCCTCGGCGAGCAGGGTCACGGGCGCACTGGCGAGAAGGTCGTTCATCTAGCGCTCCTTTCGTGAGGGGGTGATGGTTGTCGCGAAGCCGAGCTCGAGGGCCCGCTCCGCACTCAGATAGGTGTCCTTGGCGGTGAGGCGTCGGACGCGGGCGAGCGAGAGGCCGCTGCGCACGGAGAGCAGCGTGGTGAGGGTCTTGCGGGTAGCCATGAGGCGGCGGCTCGTCTCCTGGACGGAGAGCGCGTTCCCCCCGGCGCCCGTGGGGATGAGCGGGTCGTGGACCATGAGCTCGGCGTGGGGGCTCATCTCGCGCTCGTCCCCGGCCATGAAGATCACGGCCCCCATGGAGGCGGCGCGGGCGAGACACACCGTGCGCACCGGACAGCTCACGGAGCGCAGCAGGTCAAACAGGGCGAGGCCGGAGCCGACCTCGCCACCGGGACTGTCGACGAACAGGGTGATCGGCGCGGTGGGGTCAAGCGCCTCCAGCCGGCGAACATGCTGGCAGAGCGCATGGATGCCAACGGGCTCCACCTCGCCCTCAAGGGACAGCTCGCGGTGCTGGAGCATCTCGTCATAGACGGAGACGCACGCGACGCCGTGGCTGGTCTCGCGCAGGACGTGCGGAACGGATGAGATGACGGACATGGGGCTCCCTTCGTCTGGGTTGAATGGGATGGGGAACGAGGGCGGGAGAGCGGGGCGCGCCTCTCGGCGACCGGCTACCGCTCGGACCTGAGGCGGCGCTCGAGCTCGGGGCAGCGGAAGCCGGGCGTCATGGCGGGCTCGGCCGCCCCCAGCAGCGCGCCCGACTCCCAGATGGCCGCGAAGGGGGCCACGAGGATGGGGCGCAGCACGTCGGCGAGGCGGGCGCGACGGTCCCCGTCGAGCGCGGCGCACAGGTACGTCATGACCCACCGCTCCTGCGGGCCCCGCTCGAGCAGCCGGCCCATGAGGCTCGCAAGCCTGTCGGGGGCAGAGGGCCCGGCCTTGAGAGACGAGGCGATCAACTGCCCCGCGGCGTCGCCGAGGCTCTCGATGGGAAGGCAGAGGAATCCGGCCGGGAGGCACTTCTCGCCGAGACCCCGCTCCCGCCAGCGCAAGGCCTTGAGAGCCATGTCGGATCCGTGACGCTCGACCCACTCAGCGTGGCTGGTGACGCAGTCGGGCAGATGGTCGCGCAGATAGGGGTCCACGATGTCGTGGCAGGTCAGCTCCGTGGCCAGATGGCCAAAGGCGTCCGCGAGGCTTTTCGTCGCCTTCTCGGTCACGCGGGCAAGTATCCTGCGGCTGTCGGGGTTGCCGGTGGCCTCGAGCGCCCTGAACGCTGTCTCCGTGTACCAGGCGACCGATGCGTAGCAGGTGCGCTCCAGCCCCCATTCGCCCGTCACGGCGGGGTTGATTCTGTCCATGACGGCGTTCTCCGTCATTCGCTCGAGCCGGCCGGCCGACCCGGGGTGCGCCGCGCAGACGCCGCTGACGGGCAGCAGCGAGAGCTCGGCGAGAATCCGTTCGGCCAGGACAGCGGAGACGTTGCCGTCCCGCGCGTCCCCGAGACGCCGCTCGAGGGGAACGCGTGCGATGTTGTTTGCCATGGGCACTCCTTTCGCTGAGGCTGTTGGGCCACCTTCCCTCCGAGGGCGTCTTCGCGTGGCGCGCTCGACCCTTTCCCGGGAAGGTGGTATGCGACTGTCAGAGAACGACGGGCCCGCGGCACAAAAAAAGACCCGCGATCCAGCTCGTCGGGACATAGGTGTCCCTAGGAAGCTGTGATCACGAGTTCCCCTAAATTCTATGGCCGCCGTTCTCGGGCAGTCGCACCCTCAGCGGAGTGTGGTGAGAGTTATACCCCATCGCGCCACGGGACGCAACGAGTTTTTTCCTCCGTGTCTGACGCGTCGCCGGGAGCGGCGAGCGTCCGCCGCTACAGGCTCTCCAGCAGCTCGCGCATCGTCGCCTGGACGGCGTGCTCGGCGTTGGTCCCGATCACGCGCTGCGCGACCTGCTTCACCGCGTAGCGGGCGTTCTCCATCACGCAGGGGTGCCCCACGTAGCGCAGCATCGCGTAGTCGTTCATCGAGTCACCGAAGGCCATGACCTCGTCCGGCTCGATGCCCCAGTAGCGCATGACCTGCTCGAGGCCCGTCGCCTTGCTCACGTGGCGCGGGGTGACGTCAATCCAGCTCGAGCCGCTCGGCAGGAACGTGAACCACTCGGAGAGCTCGCGCTCGAGCACGTAGGCCATGTCCATGATCTGCTCGGGGCGGTCGCAGCAGACGGCGGCCTTGATGATGCTGACGTCGGGCGAGGGCGGGTCGAAGACGCAGACCGCGTCGGGCAGGTCCTTGTCCAGCTCGCGGATGTAAGAGCTCTGGTCGTTGAGCAGGTAGGAGTGACCCGCGTCGTAGAGTGCCAGGTGGAGGCAGTCGAACATCTGGCAGGTCTCAAAGAGGCGCATCACCGAGAGCGTGGAGAAGACCTCGCGGTCGAGCAGGCGGCCGTCCGCGTAGACCTGCGTGCCGAGCGAGGCGACGTAGTCCATCTCGTCGGCGACGGGCTCGAAGAACCACCGCAGCGTGTCGTAGCGGCGCCCGGAGCTGGCCACGAAGCGCACGCCCTTCTCCGCCAGCCGGTGAATGAGCTCGAAGGTCTCCTCGGGAACCCGGGAGTCGTCGTCGAGCAGGGTTCCGTCCATGTCGGATGCGATGAGCTTGATCACGATTCCTCCTCCAGAAACGCGGGCTGCTCGCCCGCCCTTGTCGCTCGCGCCACCTCCAGCAGCGCGTCCGCCACGCCCTCGCTGTCACATGCGCCCACGCGATGGCGCGCGACGCGCAGCACCTCGTCGGTCGCGTTTGCCACCGCCACGGAGTGCGGGACCTTTCTCATGATCGCGAGGTCGTTCTCCGCGTCGCCGAACACGACCACCTCGTCAAGGCCCACGTCCAGCGCGTCGAGCAGGACCTCGAGCCCGTCGGCCTTGGAGACGCCTGCGGGCAGCACGTCGAACCACTCCGCGAACGGGGAGACGATCCGCACCTCGGGCACCGCCTCGGCCACGAGCGCACGGCAGCGGTCCATGCGCTCGGGGGGACCCGGGCAGGCGATCGTGGCGGCGATCATCTCCTCGTCGGGCACGGCGTCCACGCAGATGCCCGTGAACGCCGAGCGACGCTCGAAGGGCGCCGACTCCTCCTTGGTGGCGCGCACGCAGTAGGCGGGGTTGCTGGCGTCAGTACTGTTGGGGTAGCAGACGAGGAACATCCCCCTCTCGGCCCGCAGCGCCTCGTCGATGCGCACGAGCGCCCCGTGGTCGAGAAGGACGGTGCGCACGTAGCGCCCCTCGGCGCGCACGCGCTTGCCGTTGGAGAAGATCCCCGTCATGAAGCACGTCTCGTCCCCCTGGAAGAAGCGCATGAGCTCCATGTGGTCGCGGCCGGTCGCCGGGCCAAAGGGCACGCCGGCGTCGAGCAGCTCGTGAATGGCGCGGACGGTGCGCTCGGAGACGTGCTCGGCGCCAAAGGGGATGAGGGTGTTGTCCATGTCCGAGAGGACGAGTCTGATCACGCGATCCTCCTAGCGCGTCCGGGGCAGCAGGTCAAAGCGGTCGATGCTCATGATGATCTGCTCGACGTCAACGATGCCGAGCAGCGTCACGGCCCGCCTGCCGCCCACCCACACGACGAGGCTGCGAAAGCCCGAGCCCGCACGCAGGCCCGTCCACTCCAGGCGCTCGATCTGGTCGTAGCGCACCCACACCTTGGGGCCGACGAGCGGCGTGACGGCCATGCTGTCGCCGAAGACCGAGACCCGGTAGCGGCAGATGAGGCTCCACATGACGAAGCACGTGACGAGAAACGCGTCGAAGAAGCCGAGCACCGTGGTCGCGCTGGCGACGAACACGTCCCGCTCGCAGAGCCAGGCGACGAGCAGGCCGAGCGCGGCCATGAACGCCATCGCCAGCACGAGCGAGCGCGTGAACTCGGCCGAGACGACGTAGGTGTCGTGATGGCTGTGGTGGCGCTCCGTGATGCGCACGTTGCCCACGTGCTCGACCACGAGGGCAACGAGAGGCACGACCAGGGCAACGGCGACGAGCAGC
>DHCMC07803__coassemble_379_pt1 | contig 27929 bp, 23 predicted proteins | sample DHCMC07803__metabat2_low_PE_048 | metagenome-assembled genome bin DHCMC07803 | reverse complement strand
CGAGGAGATCGAGGCGCTCGTCCTCCAGAAGGAGGACAAGGAGGGCCGCCTGGTGCTCTCCAAGAAGCGCGCTGAGTACGAGCGCGCCTGGAACCGCATCGAGGAGAAGTTCAACTCCGGCGAGAACGTCGAGGGCGAGGTCATCGAGGTCGTCAAGGGCGGCCTGATCCTCGACATCGGCCTGCGCGGCTTCCTGCCCGCCTCCCTCGTCGACCTCCGTCGCGTCAAGGACCTCAGCTCCTACCTGCACACCCGCATCGAGGCCCGCGTCATCGAGATGGACCGCAACCGCAACAACGTCGTGCTGTCCCGCCGCGTGGTGCTCGAGGAGTCCCGCAAGGCCGAGCGCACCGAGATCCTGTCCAAGCTCAAGGCCGGTATGCGCCTCAAGGGCACCGTCTCCTCCATCGTGGACTTCGGCGCCTTCGTGGACCTCGGCGGCATCGACGGCCTGATCCACATCTCCGAGCTCTCCTGGAACCACGTCAACCACCCCTCCGAGGTCGTCAAGGTCGGCCAGGAGGTCGAGGTCGAGGTCCTGGACGTCGATCTCAACCGCGAGCGCATCTCCCTCGGTCTCAAGCAGACCACCGAGGATCCGTGGCGCGCGCTCGTCAAGAAGTACCCCGTGGGCGCCATCGTCGAGGGCACCGTCACCAAGCTCGTGCCGTTCGGCGCCTTCGTCGACCTCGGCGAGGGCGTGGAGGGCCTCGTGCACATCTCCGAGATGGCCAAGACCCACGTCGACCAGCCGTCCCAGGTCTGCTCCGTGGGCGACACCGTCCAGGTGAAGGTCATGGAGATCGACCTCGACCGTCGTCGCATCTCCCTGTCCATGAAGGCCGCCGCCGAGACGCTCGGCATCGAGGTCGAGGTCAAGCCGCTCCCCGAGAGCGACAGGCCCGCCGAGGAGCCCGAGGCCGAGGAGACCGTCGAGGAGTAGTCCTTCTCGCCAGCACGTCCTGCATGCGGGGCCGCCCAGGCGGCCCCGCTTTTTTTGCGACCGCGCGGCCGGCGCGGAAAACGGGTATCAGAGAGACGTTGGCCGACGAGGGAGAGTGACATGGCATCAGGAGACTGGCAGCGCAGGCTCATGGAGTGGCTCAGGGGCCGACAGGGACCCGACGACCTTGCGGTCTTCTCGGTGAACCTTGCCATCGTGATCGTGCTCGTCAACGTGTTCGCGCGCACGGGCTGGCTCGGCTGGGTGGGCCTCGCCCTGGTCGCCTATGCGATGTTCAGGATCCAGTCGCGCAACCTCGGCGCCCGCGCGCGAGAGAACGAGGCGTTCCTGAGGGCGCTGGGCCCTGCGCGCCCCTGGGTCCAGAACCCGCGCGCCGCATGGGCCGAGCTGCGCGCCTACAAGCACGTGCGCTGCAGCTCGTGTCGGCAGCGGGTCCGCGTGCCGCGCGGAAAGGGGAGGCTGCGCGTGACGTGCCCGCGCTGCAAGACCAAGTTCGAGGTGCGCTCGTAGGGGCGCGGGTCGCGCCCGCTGGGCGAGAGGGGCCTCGGCGTGCTATCGTTCATATCGCATATGTGACGATAGGGAGGTTCGCCATGCGTGTTGACAGAAGGACGTTTCTAAAGGCCGCCGTCGCCGGCTCCGCGGCGCTCTCGCTCGCCGCCTGCGGCGGCACGACCGCCCAGGAGCCTGACGCCGGGGACGAGCAGACCGAGCAGGAGGCGACGGCCGACCCAGTTGCCGTGCGCACCGTGGCGCTCAAGGGCCCCACCGCCATGGGCCTCGTGAAGTTCATGAGCGACGCCGACGCCGGTGAGCTCGCCGACAACGACTACACGTTCCAGATCGTTGCCTCGCCCGACGAGGTCACCCCGCTCGTCGCCAAGGGCGAGGTCGACGTCGCCGCCGTCCCCGCGAACCTTGCCTCCGTCCTCTACAACAAGAACGACGCTGGCGTGCGCGCCATCGCGATCAACACCCTCGGCGTCCTCTACATCTGCGAGCTGGGCGACACCATCCAGAGCGTCGCCGACCTCAAGGGCAGGACCATCTACGCCTCCGGCAAGGGGTCCACGCCCGAGTACGGGCTCCAGTACGTCCTCGAGAAGAACGGCCTCGTCGTGGGCACCGACGTGCAGATCGAGTGGAAGAGCGAGCACGCCGAGTGCGTCCAGGCGCTCGCCACGGCCTCCGGCCCCGCCGTCGCGATGCTCCCGCAGCCCTTCGTGACCACGGCGCAGGCGCAGAACGACCAGATCCGCGTGGCGCTCGACCTGACCGAGGAGTGGGACCGCGTCCAGACCGGCGACGAGAGGAGCTCGATGGTCACCGGCGTGGCGATCGTGCGCTCCGAGTTCGCCGACGAGAACCCCGCCGCCGTCGACGCCTTCCTCGGCCACTACGCCGAGTCCGTCGACTTCGTGAACGGCGACGTCGAGGCCGCGGCCGAGCTCGTGGGCGACTACGACATCGTGGCGGCGGCGGTGGCCCAGAAGGCCATCCCCGAGTGCAACATCGTCTGCGTCACCGGGGCCGACATGAAGGAGCGCCTCTCCGGCTACCTCGCCGTCCTCGCCGACCAGAACCCCGAGGCCGTGGGCGGCGCGCTGCCGGGCGACGACTTCTACTACGGCGCCTAGGCGTTGGGCCGACCGGGCGACAAGGACGCGGGGTCGGGCGGGCGGCTCCGGACGTGGGCCGTCCGTCTCGCCTGCGTGGCGTTCTGGCTCGCGGTGTGGCAGCTCGCCGCCTGGGCGGTCGACGCGCGCATCATCCTCGTGGGCCCGCTCGAGGTTGCCGCGCGGCTCGTTTCGCTCCTCGCGACCGGCGAGTTCTGGGCCTCCGTCGCCGTCTCGCTCGGGCGCATCGGGGTCGGGTTCGTCTCGGCGGTCGTGGCGGGCACCGCGCTCGCTGCGCTCGCGAGCCGCTCCGTCGCGGTCCGCGAGCTGCTCGCCCCGCTTATGGGCGCGATGAAGGCGGTGCCGGTCGCCTCCTTCGTGATCCTCGTCCTGCTGTGGGTCTCCTCGCGCGACCTCTCGGTGGTCATCGCCCTCGTCATGGCGCTTCCCGTCGTCTACACCAACGTGCTCGAGGGCATCGGCCAGACAGACCCGCGCCTGCTCGAGATGTGCGACGTCTTTTCGGTGCGCGGCTGGGACCGGGTGCGCTTGGTCTACGCGTCGCAGGTGCTCCCGTACTTCCGCGCCGCCGTGACGCTCGCGCTCGGGCTGTCGTGGAAGGCGGGGATCGCGGCAGAGGTCATCGGGCTGCCTGACTTCACAATCGGCGAGCACCTCTACGACGCCAAGGTCTACCTCGACACCCCCTCCCTCTTCGCCTGGACCGTGGCCATCGTCGCGATCTCCGTCGCGCTTGAGTCGCTCGTGCGCCTCCTGCTCGACCGGGCCGCCGCCCGCTGGGAGGCGAGGCCATGAGCGACCGGCCGTTCCTCAAAGACGTCGAGAAGCGCTACGGGCAGGTCGTCGTGCTCGACGGCGCGTCGGCGTCGTTCGCCCCGGGGCGCACGCACGTGCTGATGGGCCCGTCCGGCGCGGGCAAGACCACGCTGCTGCGGCTGCTGGCGGGACTCGAGGAGCCCGATGCGGGCGAGGTCGGGCGCATGGGCGGGGCCCGCGTCGCCATGACGTTCCAGGAGGACCGGCTCTGCGACAACCTCACGGTCACGGCCAACATCCGCCTCCCGCACGGGCGCCTGCGCGGGGCCGAGCGCGCGGCGTTCCTCGCCCTCGAGCGCGAGGCGTGTGCGATGGTGGGACTTCCCTGTGACGAGCGCCCGGTCCGCGCGCTCTCCGGCGGGCAGCGCCGCCGCGTCGCCATCCTGCGCTGCGTCCTCGCCGACGCCGACCTGCTCCTCTTCGACGAGCCGCTCAGGGGCATGGATGAGGGGACCGTGGGAGACGTCATGCGCTACGTCATGCCCCGCCTCGACGGACGGACCGTCCTCTGGGTCACCCATGACGACCGCGAGCTGGCGTTCTTCTCGGACCCGGTGTGCTGGTGCGTCGAGGGCGGGCGTGTCGAGCGCCGCACGGCGCACCGCTGTCCGCATGTGCGATGATGGGGCCCGCTGCCGAGGGAGGGATGAGCATGCACACGGTGTTTCTCGCCGGGGGGACGGCGTCGGGGAAGTCGACGGCTGCGCGCGAGCTGGAGCGGCTCGGGGCGTGGCGCATTGACCTCGACGAGCTGTCCCGTGCCGTGCTCGCGCCGGGCTCGGAGTGCCTGTCCGAGGTCTGCGACGCCTTTGGCGACGACGTGGTCGACGCGGGGACCGGCGTGCTCGACCGCGCCCTTCTCGCACGGAGGGCCTTTGCGGACGCGGAGTCCGCGGAGCTGCTCGAGCGCATCGAGCTCCCCCACATCCGAGCGATGCTCGTTCGGATGCTGACCTCGGGCATCTGCGGCCAGCGGGAGCCGGCGTGCTGCGTGGTCGAGGTGCCGCTGCTCGACCGCGTGGAGGGCATGGTCGACCTCGCCGACGAGGTGGTCGTGGTGACGTGCCCGCTCGAGGTCAGGAGGGCACGGGCGGAGGGGCGCGGCATGGACCCCGCCGACTTTGACCGACGGGTGGCGCGCCAGCCCTCCGACGCGTACCTGCGCTCGCACGCAACCACCGTGATCGAGAACACGGCGGGCGAGAAGGACCTGCTCTCGGCCGTCCGTCGCTGGTGGGATGCGCATGGCTGGGCGTAGGGGGAGGCGCATGCGGTGGCTCGTCGCGCTGCCCGTGGCCCTTCTCGCCCTTGCGCTCGCCTGCCTCGCCGCGATGGCCGCGGACCAGACGGGTCTCGGGCGGCGGCTCTTCTACCCCATCCACTACGCCGGGGCAATCGAGGCCGCGTGCGAGCGCCACGGCGTCGACCCGCTGCTCGCGTGCGCGGTCATCAAGTGCGAGTCGGGCTGGGACGAGGGGGCCCGCTCGAGCGCGGGGGCCCTTGGGCTCATGCAGGTCATGCCGCAGACCGCGGAGAGCCTGGCCGCCCTGGGGCTCGTCGACGCGGGTCGCTGGGATCCGGGCGAGCTCACCGATCCCGAGGTCAACATCGAGTACGGCGTCGCGTGCCTGGCGTACCTGCAGGGGCAGCTCGCCGGCCTCGACGAGGCGATCGCCGCCTACAACGCAGGCATCGGGACGGTCCAGGGGTGGCTGGCGGAGGGTCGGGACATCCCCGAGGACGCGGCGTATGCCGAGACGCGCGCCTACGTCGAGCGCGTGCGCGACGCCTACGAGGGCTATCGACGGGGCTATCCCGAGGGCGTCACGGGAGCGTGAGCGACCTGCGGACGTCGAGCAGGGCGTCATCGTCTGCGAGCTCGCAGAGGTTCCCGGAGAGCGCGCGGGCGACGGTGAAGACCCCGGCGTCGGTGGTGGCGACGAGGGCGTCGCGCGTCTCCTGGCGCATCCTGGCAACGTCCCCCGTGGGCAGGCCGCCCTGGGCGAGGGCGTCCGTGACGCCGTCGACGGGGAGCGGCCTCAGGTCGTCGTTCTCCCTGAGGAGGTAGCCCAGCTCCTCCCGGGCCATCTCGGCGATCTCCGGGTGCAGGTCGATGGATCGCTGGTAGCAGGCGACCGTGAGGTCTCCGCGCCCGAGCTTCCATTCCATAAAGGCGAGCCGGTAGAAGCAGACGGCAAGGTCGCGCGGGGTCGATGCGTAGCCGATGGTCTCCACGAGGAGGTCGGCGGCCTCGAAGATGCGAGACTGCCCCTCCAGGACCCTGACCTTCATGAGCGACGCGTCGGGGGTGACGGGCGCGATGCGCATGAGCTCGTCGGCGTGGCCCGTCGCCTCCCCATGCCTCCCGAGCAGGTTGAGGATGCGCGCCGAGAGCATGTGCGCGTTGTAGTACTCGTCGGGGACGAGCCGCACGGAGCGCTCGTCGTCACAAAACGTCAGGTTGTAGCGGACGCGCTCGGGATACGAGTTGAAGTATCGATACACCGACGAGGAGTCGTCGAGGTAGATGCCCATGCTCGTGATGGGGGAGAGCACCTCGTCAAGCTCGGCGAGGAGCTCCTCGAGCCGCGCGGGGGAGCACTCCTCGGCAAGCGCGGCGCGCACCCGTCCCGTCACCGTGGCCAGGCTGCTCCCATCGACGAAGAGCCGCTCGAGCTCGTCCGTCGCGGAGACGTCGATCGTGCCGTCGACGAGCGCCTTGCTCACGCGGTCGCATGCCTCGGCGACCGTGACGTCGCCCGTCCGGTCACGCAGCCCCACGAGAAGGGAGACCGCTCCCTGCGTCGTGTCGCCGAGTTGCGGGGCAAGCTCCCACCAGGCCTGGGCCCGCCCGGTCCTCTCCATGATGCCGAGGTCGCTCAGGCGCCGAGCGCCGCACGCCCCGGCGAGCTCCTTTCCGGCGGGCGCGTCGTCGAGGTCGATCTCCCGATAGCGCTTTGAGGGGAAGAGCTGCTCGTCGTCGATGGCGTGTCGGAGGTCCAGGGGCTCGGGCTCCCCCTCGGCTCCCGTGCGGACCCTCAGGGTCGGGTCCGAGGGCAGGGTCTCCACGTCCCCGTCCATGAGCCGCTCGAGCCGCCCGAGGGCCTCGACGGGGGCGTCGAGCGAGACGAGCGTCTCCTCGGAGTCGTGGGCGCAGGTCACCACGACGCGCGTGAGTGCCGGGGAGGACGCGAAGGCCTCCCGGGCGATTGCGAGCGCGACGCGCGCCGCATAGCCCGTGACGACTCTCTCGCGAGACGCCTCGTCCGAGCACACCGACGCCAGGCATGCGGGTCGCGGGACGATCACGTGCGCACAGAGGAGGCCCGAGGCGACGTTCGCCCAGAAGGCCACCTCCATGCGCACCGGAAGCGGAAGGTTCTCGATTGCGTCTGCGAAGCGCACCCGGCAGGCCCACTCGCCCCGCTCGTCGGTCCCCTCGGTCAGGAACTCATGGAGCCTCCCGACGTGGTCGTCCCCTCCGTGCGCCACGGGACGCAGGCGGTGGGACCCGGCGAGGACGGACCGGGCGCGCTCCTCGAGCATGTCCCGGGGCGCCGCGGGCCGGGCGGCGAGGTCCTCGCTCAGGTTGAGCGCAGCCTCGACCGCGACGACGCGGTCGTACGCGGTCGCGTCGTCACTCGTGGGCTCGAGGAGCCACCAGCGGCCGTTGCGGCTGAGTCGGTGGGCGCGCACGGCCGGCGGGTTCTGCCAGTCCATGAGGCCCGTGCGGCGCAGCAGCTCCGGGAGGTCCCCGAAGTCGCTCCCGCCGTGGGCGGCTATGTCGCGCAGGGTCGCGAGGACGTCCTCGCTGTGCGCGAGCATGCCCTCGAGCGAGGCGCGGGCGCCCGGGGCCCGGGCGGGGTCAGGCTGCGAGGCCTGTGCGACGGGCTCCGGCTCGGGGGAGAAGGCCGCCACGCCAAAGATGATGGCGGCCACGGCGGCGATGCATGCCTGCCGGACGGTCTGGGCCTCGATGCCCTCGCCGGTGACAGACACGGAAACAAGCTGTATCAAGCAGAGTATGAGCAGGCAGACAACAAGAGCGAAGACGCCCACAAGGATTTTTACGCCCAATGATCTTCTCTGCCGTGCCACGTGACCTCCCTTGGCTCTGCTCAGATTGTAGCCGAGCGCCCGGACGAATAAAAGAACACGTGTTCGATTTCTGAGAAATGAGGTACACTTGCAGCAGAGGCGGCGAAGGGGGGAGCGATGGCAGACGAGGGTGCGGCCCGGGATCCGGAGCGGGTGGGCGGCGAACTGGTGCGCTTTGGGCGCGAGGGCGCGGGCGAGCCGCTTCGCGTGGTCTCGCCCTACGAGCCTGCCGGCGACCAGCCCCAAGCCATAGAGAGGCTGGCGGACGGCGTCGAGCGGGGACTCCGCTACCAGACGCTCATGGGCGTCACCGGCTCGGGCAAGACCTACACCATGGCCAAGACCATCGAGCGACTGGGCCGCCCCACGCTGATCATGGAGCCCAACAAGACGCTCGCCGCCCAGGTGGCGAGCGAGATGCGGGAGCTCTTCCCCAACAACTCGGTCGTCTACTTCGTGAGCTACTACGACTACTACCAGCCCGAGGCATACGTTCCCCAGACGGACACCTACATAGAGAAGGACGCCTCGATCAACGAGGAGGTCGAGAAGCTCCGCCACCAGGCGACCTCGAGCCTGCTCTCGCGGCGCGACGTCATCGTGGTCGCCTCCGTCTCGTGCATCTACGGCATCGGAAGCCCGCAGGACTACGCCGGGCTCGCGCCCAACGTGAGCAAGGACGAGCCGCTCGAGCGCGACGACCTCATCAAGAGCCTGATAGACATCCAGTACGACCGCAACGACTACGACCTCTCGCGCGGCACGTTCCGCGTGCGCGGAGACACCGTGGACGTGTTCCCGCCCTATGCCGAGAACCCGCTGCGCATCTCCTTCTTCGGCGACGAGGTCGAGCTCATCGCTGAGGTGGACGGCGTCACCGGCGAGCTGGTGCGCGAGTTCGACGCCGTCCCCATCTGGCCCGCCTCGCACTACGTGACCGAGCGCCCCAAGGTGACGCACGCCCTCGAGACCATAGGCGAGGAGCTTGAGCAGCGCGTGGCGGAGCTCAAGGCCAACGACCTCCTGCTCGAGGCCCAGCGCCTCGCGCAGCGCACGAGCTACGACCTCGAGATGCTCGAGACGATGGGCTATTGCAACGGCATCGAGAACTACTCGCGCCACCTCGACGGGCGCAAGGCGGGCGAGCCGCCGTACACGCTGATCGACTACTTCCCCAGCGACATGGTCTGCATCATCGACGAGTCACACGTGACGGTGCCCCAGATCCGCGGCATGTACGAGGGCGACCGCTCGCGCAAGGTCACGCTCGTGGACCATGGCTTCCGCCTGCCCTCCGCCCTCGACAACCGCCCGCTGCGCTTCGACGAGTTCGAGGCGCGCGTGCCGCAGTTCATCTACGTCTCCGCCACGCCCGGCGACTACGAGGAGTCGGTCACCCAGCAGCAGGTGGAGCAGATCATCCGCCCCACCGGTCTTCTCGATCCCAAGGTCGATGTCCGTCCCGTCAACGGCCAGATCGACGACCTCATCGCAGAGATCAAGGAGCGTGTGGCCAGGAAGGAGCGCGTGCTCGTGACCACGCTCACCAAGCGCATGGCCGAGGACCTCACCGACCACCTGCTCGACGAGGGCGTGCGCGTGAACTACATGCACTCCGACACCGCCACGCTCGACCGCGTGGACATCATTCGCGACCTGCGCGTGGGCAAGATCGACGTGCTCGTGGGCATCAACCTGCTGCGCGAGGGCCTGGACATCCCCGAGGTCTCGCTTGTGGCGATCCTTGACGCTGACAAGGAGGGGTTCCTGCGCAACCGACGCTCGCTGATCCAGACCATGGGCCGTGCGGCGAGAAACGCCCAGGGCGAGGTCATCATGTACGCGGACACGATCACGGACTCCATGCGGGCAGCGATCGGCGAGACCAACCGTCGGCGCGCCCTGCAGGAGGCCTTCAACGAGGAGCACGGCATCGTGCCGCGCACGGTCAAGAAGTCCATCACGGACGTCTCGTCGTTCATCTCCGAGGCGGAGGCCACGCTCGAGGGCAAGACGCGTGATCGTCACGGCACGGGCAGCCACGGCGCCTTTGAGAGCCTCTCGGCGCCGGCCGAGAGCGAGGAGACGGCCCGCTCGGTGGCCGCCGAGCTGGCGGGCCTCTCCAAGGCCGAGCTGGCCGACGTGGTCGACGCGCTCGAGGAGGAGATGGCCGCCGCCTCCGAGGCGATGGACTTCGAGGCCGCGGCGCGCATCCGCGACCAGATCGTCGAGATTCGCACCCGCGTGGAGGGGGGCAGCGCCGACGAGGTGATCGAGCGCCTCAGGGCGGGGGCCCGCAAGGGCTCGGCCCACGCCACGCGACGTCGCTACCGTCCGAGGAGAAAGTAGGTCGCCATGGGGACGGGTGTCGCTCGGGACGAGAAGAACCTCTTCGGGTACCTCGCACGCGAGTTCGAGACGCTGGCGCAGCGCCCGATCGGCGAGGTGGACAGCCTGGTGCTGGCATGCCTGTCGTACTTCCGCTGGCCGGGGGACGAGGTGCGCGGCCATGAGGGGATGGCCGTGCGTGACCTCTTCCGGGCGGAGTGCTTCCATGAGATGACGCAGTGCCTGTGGGACCCCGAGGGGCTCGTGAGGCTGCTCGCCGCCGTCGCGGCGAGCCCCCGCTTCCGCGACGTTCGCGTCTGCGAGTACGTCGACGACTTCGACGAGTCCGCCGAGAAGCAGTTCTCCGCGTGCACGCTGCGACTCCCCGCCGGGGGAGCGTACCTGTCCTTCCGCGGCACCGACAATACGGTCGTGGGCTGGAAGGAGGACTTCAACATGGCGTTCGAGACGGGCGTGCCGTCCCAGCGCGCGGCGCTCGCCTATCTCGAGCGCGTGTCGCCCATGGTGGAGGGGCCGCTCTACCTCGGCGGCCACTCCAAGGGCGGAAACCTCGCCGTCTATGCCACGGCGCGCTGCCCGGAGGCGGTGGCGGCGCGCATCGGGCGCTCGTTCTCGCATGACGGCCCGGGGTTCACGGAGGAGGTGCTCGCGGACGACGGCTGGCTCGACCGCTCGCACCTGGTGTCCAAGACGGTCCCGCGCTCGTCGGTGATCGGCATGCTCTTCGAGCGCCAGGAGGACTACGCCGTCGTCGCGTCGTCGACGAGCGGCCTCATGCAGCACGACCCCTTCTCCTGGGTCGTCGAGGGAACCGACTTCGCCTACGAGACGGGGATCGGGCGCGGGGCGAGCTTCGTGGACAAGACCCTCAACGAGTGGATCGCGAGCATGACGCGCGAGGAGCGCGCTGGCTTCGTGGACACGCTCTTCTCGGTGATCAGCGCCGGCGGGAGGGACACGTTCGGGGAGCTGGGGGACGACTGGCAGACCACAGTCCCCGCGATGCTGCGCGAGCTGGGCGCCCTCGAGCCCGGTCAGCGGGCCAAGATCACGCGCGCCCTCGCCCTGCTCGCCCGCTCGGTCATGCCGGACTTCGAGCTTCCGCAGATGCCCGAGCTCGAGATGCCGCAGCTCGAGCTGCCCGACTTTGCCGCGCTCGAGCAGGAGAGGATGGTCCCACTCGGGGAGCGGATGGCGAGGCTCACGGGCGCGGACGACCCGTCCCCGCGCTGAGGCTCGAGACGATCTTCTCGGCGGCGAGGATGCCGTCGGTGGCGGCGCTCATGATCCCGCCCGCGTAGCCCGCCCCCTCGCCCACGGGCCAGAGCCCGCGGGTCGAGACGCTCTGGCCGTCGTCGCCGCGCGTCACGCGGACCGGCGAGCTCGAGCGCGTCTCCACGCCCGTGAGCACGGCGTCGGCCGCGTCGAAGCCGCGCAGTCTGCGGCCGAGCTCGGGCAGGGCGGCGCGCAGCGTCTCCGCCACGTAGGCGGGCAGGCAGGGGGTCACGTCCCCCCAGCTCACGCCCCGCGGGTAGGTCGGGTGCACACGCCCGCCCGCCGAGCTCGGCGCCCCCTGCAGGAAGTCTCCCACGAGCTGCGCCGGGGCGACGAACGAGCCGCCCCCCGAGGCAAACGCCGCGCGCTCGCAGGAGCGCTGCAGCTCCACGCCGGCGAGCACGTCGTCGCCGGGGAGGTCGTCGGGGAAGACGTTGGCGAGCAGGCCCGAGTTGGCGTTGGAGCCCGCCCGGTCCGAGAGGCTCATGCCGTTGGTGCACACGCCGCCCGGCTCGCTCGCGGCGGAGACCACGTAGCCGCCGGGGCACATGCAGAACGAGAAGGCGCTGCGCCCGGAGGGAAGGTGGCACGAGAGGCTGTAGGGGGCGGCGCCGAGGGCGGGGTGCCCCGCCGCGCCGCCGTAGAGCGCCCGGTCGATGTCCGCCTGGAGATGCTCGATGCGCACGCCCATCGCGAAGGTCTTGCGCTCCATGGTCACACCGCGCCCGCGCAGCAGCTCGAGGACGTCGCGCGCGGAGTGACCGCAGGCGAGGACCACGCAGCCCGTCTCGACGCGCTCCTCGTGCTCGACGCCGGCGTCATCGGCCCTCACGAGCGTGACGGAGCGCACGCGCCCGCCGGAGACGTCGAGGTCGCTCATGCGGCAGCGGGTGCGGACCTCGCCCCCCGCCTCCTCGATCTGACGGACGATGTCGGTGACCACGCGGGGAAGCACGTCGCTTCCGATGTGGGGCTTGGCGTCCCAGAGGATCTGGGGCTGGGCGCCGGCGGCCACGAAGGTCTCGAGGATGAGGCGGTGCGCGGGGCTCTTGGTCCCGGTCTGGAGCTTCCCGTCGGAGAACGTGCCCGCGCCGCCCACGCCGAACTGGATGTTGCTCTCGGGGTCGAGCTCGCCGGTCTCGTCGTGGCGCCGCACCGCCTCGGAGCGCCGCGCGGCGTCGTCGCCGCGCTCCACGAGCAGGGGCTCGAGTCCGGCGCGCGCGAGCGCGAGCGCGCAGAAGAGCCCCGCGCACCCCGCGCCCACGACGACGGGGCGCTCCGACGCCCGCCCGACGGGCGCGGGGAAGTCGTAGCGTCGCTCGTCCACCGCCCTGACGCCCTTGTCGCCCCTCGCGCTCGCCCCCGGGGCGAGCTCGGCGCGCAGCGTGAACGTGAGCTGCACGTTGCCGCGCCTGCGCGCGTCGATCGAGCGGCGCCTGCGCTCCACGAGCGCGAGGTCCCGCTCGCGCACGCCGAGCCTCCGCGCGAGCGCGCGCCGGCATGCTGCCAGCTCCCGCTCGTCCGTGCCGTCCAGCGCCTTGAGGGGGACCCGTATGCCAGAAACCTCGATCATTGCCCTTCCTTCGTTGCCGACCGAACCCAAACCAGAATACGGTTTGGGTTCATTGTGCTGCCGCCGCGCCCGCCACGAGCCCGCTCTTCCAGGCCCAGGCGAGGTTGAAGCCGCCGCAGGCGCCGTCCACGTCGAGCGCCTCGCCGCAGGCGAAGAGGCCGGGCAGCCCCCGCGCCTCCAGCGTGGCGGGGTCGAACTGCGCCGTGAGCAGGCCGCCGCGCGTGACCTGGGCGCGTTGCGGCTCGGCGGGGCCGGAGACGACAAAGCGCAGGTCGCGCGCAGTATCGAGCGAGCCCTTGAGCTCGGCGGCGATCACGGGGTCGAGCAGTCCCGAGCATCCGCCCGCCGCCTCGACGAGCCGCGCCGCGCGAGCCTCGCCGAGCCCGCACGTCAGGTCGAGCGCGACAACGTCGCCGGGGCGGGCGTGCCGGGAGAGGTCGAAGACCGCGATGCCCGAGAGCCCGTAGTCGCGGAAGAGCACCTCTCCCGCCTCGCGGGCGACCTCTGCGCCGTCACGCAGGAGTCGCGCCACCACGTGGGCGCGTCGCCCGTCGATCGCGGGCAGGGAGACGTCCGCCAATGCCTCGCAGGCGAGTGAGCAGAGCACCGGCTCGAACGGCCGGGACGCGAGCCCCGGCGAGCAGGCGAGCCCCTCGCCGCCGCCCACCGAGAGCACCACGGAGCGTGCGACGACGCAACCCGAGCTCACGCCCTCGTACGAGACGCGCCATCCGTCGCCCCCGCGCTCGATGCGCGTGACCTCGCGTGCCGTCGCCATCGTGGCGTCCGCCCGCCGCGTGCGAGCGAGAAGGACCTCGCGCACCGAAGCCGCCTGCCGGGAGAGGGGGTAGAGCCTCCCGCCCTCCTCCTCGACCCAGGCGAGGCCGCACCCCTCGAAGAGGCGGAGCACGTCATCGCCAAAGCCCGACCCGCAGACCGCCTCGACGAAGTCCGGGTCGCTGTAGCGCTCCCACGCGAGCCGCGCGTTCGAGAAGTTGCAGCGCCCGTTTCCGGTGGCGAGAATCGTCCGCCCGCACTCGGGCGAGCGCTCGAGCACCACCACGGCCGCCCCCGACTCGCCGGCGGCGATCGCGGCCGCGAGGCCGGAGGCGCCGCCGCCGATCACGCAGACGTCGCAGCGCTCGGGGACGCGCACGGCCTCGGCTGCGGCGAGCGCCTCCTCGCGCTCCCGCAGCCTCGAGGTCCTTCTTGGCTTGCGCGCCAAGCTACTCGCCCTGACCGCGCAGCGCTTCCGTGAGCTCCGCCGTGCGCACGACGGTCTCGACGGCGTCCGGCAGCAGGCCCTCGGGGAGCTTGCCCTCGAAGGTGCCCTCGTCGCATGCGGTGGCCAGGGCGGCGTCCATCGGCAGCTGGCCGAGCGCCTCCACGTCGAAGGCCTTGGCGGTCTCATCCAGGCGGCTCGGCCCGTACGGGTAGATTCTCTCGCCACAGTGCGGGCACTCGACGTAGGCCATGTTCTCCACGAGGCCGAGCACCGGCACGCTCATCATGTTGGCCATGTTCACGGCCTTGCCGACGACCATCTGGACGAGGTCCTGCGGCGAGCTCACGATCACCACGCCGTCGACCGGCAGCGACTGGAACACGGTGAGCGCGACGTCGCTCGTTCCCGGGGGCATGTCAACGAGCAGGTAGTCCAGCTCGCCCCAGGCGCAGTCCTCCCAGAACTGCTTGATCGCGCCGGCGATGACCGGGCCGCGCCACAGGACGGGGTCGGTCTCGTTCTCGAGCACGAGGTTGGCGCTCATGACCTCGATGCCGCCGCGCGTGAGCGCGGGGACGATGAGGTCGTCCACGCCGCGGGCACGCGCCCCGGCGAGGCCCATCATGCGGGGGATCGAGGGGCCGGTGATGTCGGCGTCGAGGATGCCCACGCGCGCGCCGCGACGTGCCAGCTCAACGGCAAGAATGCCGCACACGAGCGACTTGCCCACGCCGCCCTTGCCCGACATCACGCCGATGACGTGGTGGATGTTGGAGTAGTCGTTCTGCGCAAAGCCCGTGGGCTCCTGGGGCTGCCTCTGGCCGTGCAGCACCTCGTCGACCTCCTGGCGGAGCCTCTCCTGCTCGTTGCTGTCCATGCCCTTCCTCTCTCGCGGCTCATGTTCGCTCGGAGTCAATTCTAACCAAGGCGCGTGCGGATGGTTCATACTGGCGAGAAGAACGGGCCGCTTCGAGGGGGGACGCACATGGACGGAGCCGGAGACGGGGACTGGGGCCAGGGCTGCGGCGAGAACTGCTTCACGCTCGACGGCGACGGCTTCATCTGCCATCGCGTGCTCGACGCCCCCGAGGTCTGGCGCGTCGAGCTGCTCATGCACGACACCTTCCTTCCGTCGGTGAACGCCTTCGTGGTCCGCGACGGGGGCGAGACGCTCGTCGTGGACTCCGGCACCCCGGACGACTTCAACGACACGCGCCTCATGCGCGCCCTGCTCGGCCTGGGCGTGGACCCGGAGGGGGCCACGGTCTTCTTCACGCACGCCCACATCGACCACACGGGCCTCGCGCGCGAGCTCTCCGAGGCGGGCGCGCGCCTGGTCGTGCCCGAGGGCGTGCTGGCGGACATGCGGCGCTTCGCCGTGCCCGCCTGGCGCGAGGCAATGGCGGCGCGCCTGCGTGCCGAGGGCTTCGGCGCCGCGGAGTCCGACGAGCTCGCCGACGTCATCTGGGACCACTCGCGCAACTTCGAGGCGGAGCTGATCCCCTTCGAGACGGTCCCCGCGGGAGGGACGCTCGCCTGCGGCGGCCTCTCCCTCGAGGTCGTGCCCACGCCGGGCCACACCCCCGGCCAGTGCGCGCTCTGGGAGCCGCGCAGCCGCGCGGCGTTTCTCGGCGACGCGGTCCTCTTCCTGTGCTCGACCACCATCGGCTTCTGGGGGGAGGGCGACGACCCCATCGCGGAGCAGGTCTCCACGCTGAGGGCGCTCGCCGCGCGCGGCGTGGAGCATGCCTTCATGGGCCACGGCCTGCAGGGCGGCGAGTTCGCCAAGCGCTGCCTCGCCAACGCCGCCCATCACGAGCGCCGCAGCGCCCGCGCCCTGGCGGCCATCGGGGCGGCGCCCGGGCGGACGGGCTTCGAGCTGGTCCCGGAGATGGGATGGCACGCCCCGTTCGACCGCTGGTCCGAGACCCCGGCGCTCACGCGGTGGTTCCTCGCCTCCGAGAGCGTGGCGCACCTCGACCATCTCGTGGCGACGGGCGCCGCCCGCCGCGAGCCCGACGCCGCCGGCGTGAGCCGCTACTTTGCCGCCGAGCGGTAGGGCGTAGGGGCGCTCCCTCGGTGCTGCTCGGTATCGATTGATTGGTCCGGTGGTCCGGGGTGTTCTGTAGAGAAGTTTCGCGTAGCGCACTTCTCGGAAGAACACCGCCGCACCACACCGGTACAATTGTACGGTTGGCCCAATGAGCACATTCGAGGAGGGTCCCATGGCCCACGACTCCATCGTCATCCGCGGCGCGCGCGAGCACAACCTCGCCGACGTCGACGTCGACATACCGCGCGACCAGCTCGTCGTGATCACCGGCCTCTCCGGGTCGGGCAAGTCGAGCCTCGCCTTCGACACGATCTACGCCGAGGGGCAGCGCCGCTACGTCGAGTCTCTCTCCAGCTACGCCCGCCAGTTCCTGGGGCAGATGGACAAGCCCGACCTCGACTCGATCGACGGCCTCTCCCCGGCGGTCTCCATCGACCAGAAGACCACGAGCCGCAACCCCCGCTCCACGGTGGGCACCGTCACAGAGATCTACGACTACCTGCGCCTGCTCTTCGCGCGCGTGGGCACGCCGCACTGCCCTGAGTGCGGACGCGTGATCGAGCGCCAGACCACCGACCAGGTGGCCGACAAGGTCCTCGAGCGCGCGCAGGGCCGACGCGCGCTGGTGCTCGCCCCCGTGGTCCTCGACCGCAAGGGCGAGTACACCAAGCTCTTTGAGGACCTGCGCCGCGAGGGCTTCTCCCGCGTGCGCGTCGACGGCGAGGTGCGCGAGCTCGGCGACGAGCAGATTCGCCTGGAGAAGAAGAACCGCCACAACGTCGAGGTGGTGGTCGACCGCATCGTGGTGCGCGAGAGCTCCCTCGGGCGCATCGCCGAGGCGGTCGAGCAGGCGACCAAGCTTGCGGCCGGCCGAGTGGGCTTCTATCTGCTGCCCGACCGCGACGACCCCGAGCGCATGCCCGGCGAGCTGCTGAGCTACTCGCTCGCGCTCGCCTGCCCCGAGCACGGCCACTCGATGGACGACCTCCAGCCGCGCGACTTCTCGTTCAACGCCCCCTACGGCGCCTGCCCCGACTGCGACGGCCTGGGCTTCCGCAAGGTCGTGGACGCCGAGGCGCTGATCGAGGACCCCGCGCTCTCCGTGGCGGGTGGCGTCTTCGGGGGGCTCTTCGGCCACTCCAACTACTACCCGCAGGTCCTCGCCGCGGTCTGCCGCCACCTCGGCGTCTCGGACGAGACCCCCTGGCGCGACCTGCCCAAGAAGGTCCAGGACGCCCTGCTCGACGGCCTCGACGCAACAAAGGTCCGCGTGGACTACCACACGCGCGACGGTCGCGACACCCACTGGTTCACGACGTTCTCCGGCGTGCGCACGATCCTCTTCGATCGCTACCAGGAGACCACCTCCGACGCCATGCGCGCCAAGTACGAGCGCTACATCCGCGAGGTCCCCTGCTCCACGTGCCACGGCGCGCGCCTCAAGCCGGAGATCCTCGCCGTCACGGTGGGCGAGAAGAACATCTGGGAGGTCTGCGAGCTCTCCTGCCGCGAGGCGCTCGCGTTCTTCGACGCCCTCGAGCTCACCGACCGGCAGCGCTTCATCGCCGGGGCGGTCGTGAAGGAGATCGTCGCGCGCCTGCGCTTCCTCGTGAACGTCGGCCTCGACTACCTCACGCTCAGCCGCGCCGCGGCCACCCTCTCCGGGGGCGAGGCGCAGCGCATCCGCCTGGCGACCCAGATCGGCGCCGGCCTCATGGGCGTGCTCTACATCCTCGACGAGCCCTCGATCGGGCTGCACCAGCGTGACAACAACCGCCTGATCGAGACCCTGAAGCGCCTGCGCGACCAGGGCAACACCGTGATCGTGGTCGAGCACGACGAGGACACGATCCGCGCCGCGGACTACGTGATCGACATGGGCCCCGGCGCCGGCGAGCTGGGCGGGCGCGTGGTGGCCGCCGGCACCCCCGAGGAGGTCGCCGTCTGCCCCGAGTCGATCACCGGCGCCTACCTCACCGGCGCGCGCCAGATCCGCCTGCCCGAGCGCCGTCGCAACCCGCGCAAGGGCGCGATCAAGATCGTCGGCGCCAGCGCCAACAACCTCAAGAACGTCTCCGCCAAGGTGGAGCTCGGGACGCTTACGGTGGTCACGGGCGTGTCGGGGTCGGGCAAGAGCTCGCTCGTCACCGACACCCTCGCGCCGGCGCTCACCAACGCCGTCCACCGCTCCAAGCGCCCTGTCGGCCCCTACAGGCGGCTCGAGGGGGTGGACCGGATCGACAAGGTCATCGACATCGACCAGTCGCCGATCGGCCGCACCCCGCGCTCCAACCCCGCGACCTACATCGGGCTCTGGGACGACCTGCGCGCGCTCTTCGCGTCGCTGCCCGAGAGCCGCGCCCGCGGCTACAGCCCGGGGCGCTTCTCGTTCAACGTGCCGGGCGGGCGCTGCGAGGCCTGCAAGGGCGACGGCCAGATCAAGATCGAGATGAACTTCCTGCCCGACGTCTACGTGCCCTGCGAGGTCTGCCACGGCAAGCGCTACAACCGCGAGACCCTCGAGGTGCTCTACCACGGCAGGTCCATCTCCGACGTGCTGGACATGACGGTCCACGAGGCGCTGGCGTTCTTCGCCAACATCCCGCGCATCAAGAACAAGCTCCAGACCCTCTATGACGTGGGTCTGGGCTACATCCATCTCGGCCAGCCCGCCACCACGCTCTCCGGCGGCGAGGCCCAGCGCGTCAAGCTCGCCAAGGAGCTCCACCGCCAGCAGACCGGCAAGACGTTCTACATCCTCGACGAGCCCACCACGGGGCTGCACTTCGAGGACGTGCGCCAGCTCGTTGACGTGCTGGAGCAGCTCGTGGACGCCGGCAACACGGTGCTCGTGATCGAGCACAACCTCGACGTCATCAAGATGGCGGACCGCGTGCTGGACATGGGGCCCGAGGGCGGCGACGGCGGCGGCACCGTGGTGGCCTACGGCACGCCCGAGCAGGTGGCAGAGGTCCCCGGGAGCTACACCGGCCAGTTCCTGCGCGACATCCTCGCGCGCGACCGCGCCCGCCAGGCGGGGGCGTAGGCGGCCATGGCGCGTCGGGAGAGGCTCCAGAAGACCAACGCCATGCGCGAGCTCGAGGCGGCCGGGGTCCCCTTCGCCTACGAGACCTACGAGGTGGACGAGGCGGACACGTCGAGCGAGCTCGGGCTCCACATAGCCCAGCGCCTCGGCGAGGACCCCGCCGCGAGCTTCAAGACCCTCGTCTGCGTGACGCCGTCGGGCGATCACGTGGTCTGCTGCCTCCCGGTGGCCGACGAGCTCGACCTCAAGAAGGCCGCGGCGGCGGCGGGCGAGAAGAGCCTCTCGCTGATGCACGTCCGGGACCTCGAGCCGGTCACGGGCTACGTGCGCGGCGGCTGCTCCCCGGTGGGGATGAGGAGGCGATTTCCCACGCTCATCGACGAGACGGCGCAGCTCTTCGACGAGATCCACGTCTCGGGCGGGCGACGGGGCCTCAGCCTCTCGCTCGCCCCCGACGACCTCGCGCGCTTCTGCGACGCCCGCCTCGCCGACATCGTGCGGGACTAGGGGGCTTCCCGAGCTGCGCCCTGTGGGGCGGCGTCGCCCGTCGGTCCAGGCGTCGGGGAGGGCGGGCGGCGAGTCGCCGCCGCCCGCCGCCGCGCTCAGTTGTGGACCACGAGCTCCTCGACGTGGCTGATGAAGATCCTCACGCCGCGGCCGGGCTCGCCCCCGAGCCACAGTCCCGCCTCGGAGAGGGGCGCCCGTCCGCCGACCCAGTCGTCGTCGAGGTCGCTCGCGTCGGCCTCCCCGTCATGCTCCCCGAGCACCTCGAGCAGCCTCCGCTCCGCCTCGGCGCGCTCGTCGGCCCCCTCGCCCCGCTCCGGCTCGACGGTGGGGTCGGGCAGGGTGGTCCCGAGCTCGTAGGCGTCGCTGATGACCCGGCGCCGGCGCTCGATGGTGCGGTCGAGCACGAGGTTGCGCACGGCCTCGACCGTCTCGGGGTCGCTCGCCTCGTCCGGCCTGAGGGCCACGACGATGGCGTCGTCTGTCGCCTCGCCCATCTCCCGCATGTCCCCGAACGTGACGACCACCCGCGCCTCTTCCCAGTGCAGTGCCATGTGACGCTCCTCTCCCTTGACCGATGGGGTGCCGAGCGTATCAGGGAGGGCCGTCGCCCTGCCTTGCGGATGCCTGACGCATGGCTGACGCCGCTGCTGGGACGCGCCGTCCCCACGACGCGCCCCAGGGGGATATCGGTGGGACGCCCCCTCTCGCCCGCGGGCGGCGGCGCCGGGGTCGCGCCGCTCGCCACGCCCCCTCCGTCGTGGCGCGCGCTGTCCCGGCCTTGCGCGAGCACTTTAGTATGCTAAAGTATACGGGTCCCGACGGACCGACCGTCACTCGAAAGGAACGCACGTGATCGCAAAGACCCCCCGTGGATTCCGCGACATCCTCCCCCGGGAGGCGCTCGCCCGCGAGCGCATCTCCGACGTGGTACGGGAGTGCTTCTCGGCCCACGGCTACCTCCCCGTGGAGACGCCGCTTCTCGAGGTCCGCTCCGTCCTCGAGCGCGGCGGCCGCATCAAGGACTCCGCCTTCCAGCTCTTCGACGACGACCAGACCCTGCTCATGCTCCGTCCCGACCTCACGCTGCCCGTGGCGCGTCTCGTCGCCGGGCGGGTGGCAGCGGGGGAGCTCCCGGCCCGCCTGCGCTACAGCGCGCCGGTCGTGCGCGAGGAGCCGAGCCTGCGCGGCCAGCCCCGCCAGTTCACGCAGCTCGGCGTCGAGCTCGTGGCCGAGGAGGGCGCCGCCTCGGAGGCCGAGGTTGTCCGCCTGCTCGCCGAGACGCTCTCCAGGCTGGGCGTCCCCGCGTGGCGCATCGTCTTCGGGTCGCCCGTGCCCGTGACCGCCCTGCTCGACGCCTGCTCGCCGAGCCACGCGTTCTCGGAGCGCGTCCGCGCCCTCGTCCACGACTCCGACCTCGTGACGCTCGACGAGGCCATAGCCGCCGAGAAGGGCCTCGACGCGGCGGCGGGTCGCGCTCTCTCGGAGGTGTGCCGCATGGGCGGGGGGACCGAGGTGATCGCCCGGCTGGACGCCCTTCTCGCCGAGGCGGGCGTGCCCGAGGGAAGCCGCGGGACCGCCGAGCTCGCGACGCTTGCCGAGGAGCTCTCCGACCTCTTTGAGTCGGGGAGGCTCTCCTTTGACTTCTCGATCATCAACTCCTTCGACTACTACACCGGGATCATCTTCAAGGGATACGCCGAGGGCATCGCCGCGAGCCTCGCCTCGGGCGGGCGCTACGACGCCGTCCTCTCCAACCTGGGGCGGCCGGGGCTCGTCGCCTGCGGCTTCGCCCTCTCTCTTGAGCGCCTCCAGGAGGTCCTCGGCGAGCCGGGGGAGTCGGGCGTGGTGACGCCGGGCGTGCGCCTGGCGGAGCGGCCGCTGCGCATCGCCGTGCCGAAGGGGTCGCTGTTCCCCGACACCGTTGCAGCCCTCGAGGCGGCCGGGCTGCCCGTCGCGGAGCTCCGCGACCCGGGCAGGCGCCTCGTGGTGCGCGAGGGGGACGTCGAGTACGTGATCGTGCGCGCGCAGGACGCCCCGGCGTTCGTGGGGCACGGCGGCGCCGACTGCGGCTTCTGCGGCACCGACTCGCTCGTGGAGGCCGACCTCGACCTGCTGCAGCTCGTCGACATGGGCTACGGGGCGTGCCGCTTCGTCGTGGCGGAGCCCGCCTCGCGCGCCGGGGAGGCCGAGCGCAACTACGCCTGGCGCGGCGCGATGCGCGTCGCCACCAAGTACCCGCGCATCACGCAGCGCTACTACGACGAGATAGGCCAGCAGGTCGACATCGTGACGCTTCACGGCAACATAGAGCTGGGCCCGATCGTGGGCATGACGGACCGCATCGTGGACATCACCGCCACCGGCACCACGCTCGCCGAGAACGACCTCGTGATCGTCGACGAGGTCATGGCGTGCTCGGCGCGCTTCTTCGCCGGGCCCGCGGCCTATCGCTGCGACCGGAGGATTCGCGACCTCGCGAGGCGTCTCGCCGAGGTGGCAGAGAGGGGAGAGCAATGAGGACGGTGGAGCTCGGGGGCGCCCGGCGCCTCGCGCAGGCGGACCTCAACCGCTCGGGGGTGCTTCCCGCCGAGGTCATGGAGGCGGCCGAGAAGATCGTGGACGACGTGCGCGAGCGCGGGGACGCCGCCGTGCGCGACTACTGCCTGCGCTTCGACGGCGCCTGCCCGCGGGACTTCCGCGTGCCCGACGACCTGGTCGCGGGCGCGCTCGAGCTCGTCCCGCCCGAGTTCCTCTCCGCGCTCTCCCGCGCCCGCGACCAGATCCGCGACTTCCACGAGCGCGAGCGCGAGCAGTCCTGGTTCACCACGCGCGCGGATGGCACGCTGCTCGGCGTGAGGGTTGCGCCCGTGGCGTCAGCCGCCGTGTACGTCCCGGGCGGGCGCGCCCAGTACCCCTCGACGGTGCTGATGGACACGATTCCCGCAAAGGTCGCCGGCGTGGAGCGCGTGGTCATGGTCACACCTCCCCAGTCCGACGGCACGCTCAGCGCCTACACGCTCGCCGCCGCGGCGCTCGCGGGCGTGGACGAGCTCTACGCCGTGGGCGGCGCCCAGGCCGTTGCCGCGGTCGCCTACGGCACCGAGACCATCCCGGCGGTCGAGAAGATCGTGGGGCCCGGCAACGCCTACGTCGCCGCGGCGAAGCGCTACGTCTCCGGCGACGTGGGCATCGACATGGTCGCCGGCCCCTCCGAGGTTTGCGTGCTCGCGGACGCCTCCGCGAGGCCGGACGTCGTGGCGACCGACCTCATGGCGCAGGCAGAGCACGACCCGATGGCGAGCTGCTACCTCGTGACCTGCGACGCGGGGCTCGCCGCGCGCGTGGGAGAGGCCGTCGAGACCCTCGTCTCCCAGAGCCCGCGCGAGCAGATCACCCGCGCGAGCCTCGACGAGCGCGGCGTCGTCGTGCTCTGCGACGACCTCGACGCCGCCGTCGACGCCGTCAACGTGATCGCGCCCGAGCACCTCGAGCTCCACTGCGACGACGCGCTCGCCCTTCTCGGCCGCGTCCGCAACGCAGGCGCGATCTTCGTCGGCCCCTGGAGCTCCGAGCCCCTCGGCGACTACGTCGCCGGCCCCAACCACACGCTCCCCACCGGCGGCACCGCGCGCTGGGCCAACCCGCTCGGCGTCTACGACTTCCAGAAGCGCTCGAGCGTGATCTGCTACACGCCCGAGGGCCTCCTCGCCGACGCCGCCGCCACCCAGACGCTCGCCCAGGCAGAGGGCCTGTGGGCGCACGCGCTGTCGGTGGGGATCCGCCGCAGGCTCGCCGAGGGCTCCGATCCAGACGTCTCTGCTGCCGGCCCCCTCGCGTGGCCCGAGGCGCTTCCCGAGCCCGCCGGCGTCCCGCTGCCCGGCTTCGAGCGGAGGGCGTAGCATGGCCGAGAAGAACCTCGACGTCGCGGCCCGCCTGCGGCCGGCGCTGCGCGGCTTCGAGCCGTATGACCCGCGCTTCTCGCCCGTGCGCGTGAACCTCTCGGCAAACGAGAACACGCACGAGATGCCGGCAGAGCTGCGCGACGCGACCTGCGCCGCGCTTCTCGCCACGCCGCTCAATCGCTACCCCGACCCGATGGCGAACGCCCTGCGCGACGCCATCGCCGAGCGCCACGGCACGGACCGCTCCCGCGTCATCGTGGGAAACGGCGGCGACGAGCTGCTGTTCAACCTGCTCTTAGCCTTTGGCGGGCCCGGTCGCGCCGTGGTCACGTGCCCTCCGGACTTCGCCGAGTACGCAAACTTCGCCGCGATGTGCGAGACGCCGCTCGTGTCCGTCCCGCGCGATCCGGAGGACTTCTCTCTCGACGCCGACGCGCTGCTCTCCGCCGCCCGGGACGCGGCCCTCGTCATCCTCACGTCGCCCAACAACCCCACGGGGGGCCTCGTCGACCGCGCGCTCGTGGGGCGCCTGCTCGCCGAGACCGAGGCGCTCGTGCTCGTGGACGAGGCGTATGTCGAGTTCGCCGGCGAGGACGCGAGCGTCGTCGACCTCGTCGCAGGCAACCCCCGCCTCGTCGTGCTGCGGACGCTCTCCAAGGCGTTCGCCCTCGCGGGGCTGCGCGTGGGCTACCTCGTGGCGGACCCGGCGATCGTGGGCGCCCTGGGGGCCGTGCGCCAGATATACTCGGTAGACGTGCTCGCGCAGGCGGCCGCGCTCGCCGTCGTGCGCCGACGCGACCTCGTCGCCCCCGTCGTCGCCGACATCGTGGCCGAGCGGGCTCGCCTGGCCGCGGGGCTCGCCGGGCTCCCTGGCGTGCGCGTCTGGCCGTCCGACGCCAACTTCGTGCTGGCGCGCGTGCCGAACGCCCGACGCATGTGGGAGCGCCTGCGCGACGAGCACTCGATCCTGGTGCGCGACTTCAGCTCCGTGCCCGGGCTCGACGACTGTCTAAGGCTCACCGTGGGCACGCGCGAGGAGAACGACGCACTTCTCGACGCGCTCGCGGTGCTCACGAGGGAGGAAGCATGACCAGGACCGCAAAGGCCGTCCGCGCCACCGCCGAGACCGACATCGGGCTCTCCGTCGACCTGGACGGCACCGGCGCCGCTGACGTCGAGACCGGCGTCGGCTTCTTCGACCACATGCTCTGCGCGCTCGCGCGCCACTCGCTCGTCGACCTCACGGTGCGCGCCAAGGGCGACACCGAGGTCGACGACCACCACACCGTCGAGGACACGGGCATCGTGCTCGGCCAGGCCCTGCGCGAGGCGCTCGGCGACAGGCGCGGCGTGCGGCGCTTCGGCTCGGCGACGGTCCCGCTCGACGAGGCGCTCGTCATGGCCGCCTGCGACCTCTCCGGCCGCGGGGGGCTCTACTGGGACGTCCCCATCGGCCCCGACAAGGTGGGCTCCTTCGACACCGAGCTCGCCCAGGAGTTCTTCGTCGGGCTTGCGCGCGAGGCTGGCATCACCCTGCACCTGCGCCTCGTGACCGGCGAGAACGCGCACCACATCATTGAGGCCACGTTCAAGGCCGCCGCCCGCGCCCTGCGCGAGGCCGTCGAGCGCGACCCGCGCGTCGACGGCGTCCCCTCCACGAAGGGGTCGCTGTGATGGCGCGCCCCATCGTCGTCGTCGACTACCACAAGGGCAACCTGAGCTCCGTCGAGCGCGGGCTCGCGGAGGCGGGGGGCACGGCTCTCGTGACTGACGACCCGGCGGCGATCGCGCGCGCCGGGGCGCTCGTCCTGCCCGGCGTGGGCAGCTTCGGCGACGCGATGGCCTACCTGCGCGAGAGCGGCCAGGACGAGGCGATCCTCTCCGCCGTGGGCAGGGGTGCTCCGTTCCTGGGCATCTGCCTCGGCCTGCAGCTGCTCTTCGAGCGCGGGACGGAGACCGCCGACGGGTCCGCGGCGCCGGGCCTCGGCGTGCTTCCGGGGTCGGCGACGCGCCTCGAGTCGAGCCGCCTCAAGGTTCCGCACGTGGGCTGGGACCAGCTCGACCTCACCCGGCTCGGCCGCTCCTGCCCGCTCTTCGCGGGCGTGGCGGAGGGCGCCCACGTCTACTTCACGCATTCCTTCGCCCTCGCCGACGACGTGCCCGACGCCATCGTGACCGCGCGCACCCACTACGCGCGCAGCTTCGCCTCGGCGGTCTGGGACGAGAAGAACGTCTACGGCGTTCAGTTCCATCCCGAGAAGAGCTCCGCGGTGGGCCTTCAGATCCTGCGCAGCTTCGTGCGCCTGACAGAGGGGGCGCTGTGATCCTCTTTCCCGCGATCGACCTGGTGGGCGGGCGCGTGGTGCGGCTCGCGAACGGTGAGCGCTCTCGGATGGACGTCTACTCCGACGACCCGGCGGCGGTGGCCGAGTCCTTCCGCGACGCCGGGGCGCGCTGGGTCCACGTCGTGGACCTCTCCGCGGCGCTCGAGGAGGACGAGGCGGCTCGCTCCGCCAACGACGCCGCCATCCGGGAGATCTGTGCCGTGGGTGGCATCTCGGTCGACGTGGGGGGCGGCGTGCGCTCGATGGCGTCTGTGGAGCGCCTTGCTGGCCTCGGCGTCCGGCGCGTCGCGATTGGCACGGCGCTCGTGCGCGACGCGGCCTTCGCCCGCGACGCCGCTCGCGAGTTCGGCGAGCTTGTCGTCGCCGACGTGGCGGCGCGCGGCGGTGAGGTCCGCGTGAACGGCTGGCGCGAGGGCGCGGCGCTCTCTGCCGACGAGCTGGTCGCCCGTCTCGCCGACCTGGGATATCGCCACCTCGTCTTCACCGACGTCTCGCGCGACGGCATGCGCTGCGGCGTCGACGCCGATGCCTACCGTCACGTGGCCGAGGTGGCGGGCTTTCCGGTGGTCGCGTCGGGCGGCATCGCGAGCCTCGACGACCTGCGCGCCCTCGCGGCGCTCGGGGAGGGCGTCATAGAGGGAGCCATCACCGGCCGTGCCCTCTACGAGGGGGAGTTTTCGCTCGAGGAGGCACTCGCGGCGTGCGCGTAGCCTCGCGCACGCCGCGAGGGGCTACGCCTGGTGCCTGCGGGTGACGAGGCGCGCGCCCAGGAGCGCCCCTCCGGCCAGGAGGGCGGTCCAGACCGTTGTCGTCGGGTCCCCGGTGGCGGGAAGGGCGGTGCTCCCCTCGGCGTCCCATGCGAGCACGAAGGGGGAGAAGCCGTTCGTGGTGAAGCGGATGCCGTAGGGCGTGTTCTCGACCTCTATCTCCTCGATCGGGGCGGCGGCGACCGCGGCGTCGAGGTCGTCGAGGGCGATCTCACGGTTGAGGCCGGCGAAGTGCGCCAGGTAGAACTCCGTGGACTCGTCGGTCCCCTCGGGGTAGGGCCAGTACACGGTCACCGGGTTGGTCGCCCGCAGCCATGTGTTGCCGTTGTTGGCGTCCACGAGGTCGAGGTAGCGCGCCTCATAGCTCGGGTCCGAGAGCGCGCCAAAGCTCCCCAGCTCGTCGGCGGCGCGCTCCAGCAGGGCGGTCTCGTAGTCGCGTGCGCCCTCGGTGTTGTCGTCGCTCACCACGGAGTCAAAGAGCAGCGAGGGGGCCGCCTCGTCGGTCACGTCGATCTCGCTGCCGTTGATGAGGAAGCGGGTCCCCTGCGGGACGCTGGCGTACGCCCGGCCGTCGGAGGGGGACCTGTGCGTCCTCGCCGGTCAGCACGTCGGTTACCGCGTCTCCCTGCTCGTCGTTCACGACGCGGACGCGCAGGGTCGCGGGCTCCGTGCGCACCACGTAGGTGTGCGTCTTGCCGCCCACCTTCACGTCCATGAGGATGTTGTCAAGGTTCACGTCGCCCGGGTAGATGCTCATGGAGAGGTCGCGGCTGAGGGAGCCGAGCGCCGCGGGATCAAAGTCGTCGCTCACGTAGCAGGTGCCCTCGTCGTCGGTGAACTGCAGGCGTACCGGATCCTGCCCGTCGGCTGCTACGATGCGGTAGACGAAGCGGTCGTAGGCGCCGGAGTGCGTGTCGCCGTAGGCCTCGAGCGTCCAGGTCTTGGGCCCGTCCTGCGTGCGCACCGTTACGTAGCTGGAGAGGTCGGCCGCCTCGCCGTCAACGTGCTCGCCGGCAGCCTCGAGCGCCTTGTTGGCCTCGTCGGGCAGCGTCACGTAGAAGCCGGGCTCAGGCAGCGACCCGGATTCCTCCGTGACCACGTCGCCCGAGCCGGCCTCGCCGGTGAGGACGCTGCTGTAGCCGTCGCTGCCGCCCATGTAGACCGTGATGTCTGCCGGCCTCACGACGGCGGGCTGGACCTCGTAGGAGACCGTCGGCTTGGGGAACTCGTAGACCTTGCCAGCCGGAAGCTCGTCCGCGAAGGCAAAGCATGCGGACTTGTTGGTCAGCAGGGTCTCGTACCCCTCGCCGCTGCCGTCCTCGTTGTAGGTTCCGTAAGTGCCGGGCGAGACCCGCGGATTCTCCAGGCGCAC
>DHCMC07803__coassemble_349_pt1 | contig 28468 bp, 26 predicted proteins | sample DHCMC07803__metabat2_low_PE_048 | metagenome-assembled genome bin DHCMC07803 | reverse complement strand
CCGCTCCCAAACCCGGAGAGGGGGGCTAGAACGGCAGCCCCTGGCCGCCGCCCATGTTGCGCATCATCTGCTGCATGGCGCGACGCCCCTTCTTGCCGCCGCCCTGGGCCGCCAGCCCGCGCATCTTGCCCATCATCTTGTTCATCTCGCCCCACTGCTTGATGAGCTGGTTGACCTCCTGGACGCTGCGTCCCGAGCCCATTGCGATGCGACGACGCCGCTGCCCGTTGATGATCTTGGGGCGGGCGCGCTCCTCCCTGGTCATCGAGTGGATGATCGCCTCGATGCGCGTGAGCTGCTCGTCGCTCGCGGCCTGCGGGGCCTGCGCCATCGCGCGCTCCATGCCGGGGATCATGCCGACGAGCTTCTGCAGGCCGCCCATCTTGCGGATCTGCTGCATCTGGGCGAGGAGGTCGTCCATCGTGAAGCCCTCGCGGAGCATCCGCTCGGCATCTGCCACCTGCTGCTCGTCGGCGACCCTCTGCGCCTGCTCGATGATGCCCACGACGTCGCCCATGCCCAGGATGCGCTTGGCCATGCGGTCGGGGTGGAAGACCTCCAGCGAGTCAGGCTTCTCCCCCATCGAGACGAACTTGATCGGCTTCCCGGTGACCTCGCGCACCGACAGCGCACCGCCGCCACGGGCGTCGCCGTCGAGCTTGGACATGATCACGCCGTCAAAGTCCACGCGGTTGGCGAACTCCGTGACCACGTTGACGATGTCCTGGCCGGTCATGGCGTCGACGACCATGAGGATCTGGTCGGGGCGCACCGCGCGCTTGATCGCGACGGCCTCCTCCATCATCTCCTCGTCGATCTGCAGTCGACCGGCGGTGTCGACGATCACGATGTCGCACAGACGGTCGACGGCATCCCTGATTGACCCCTCGGCCACGGCGACGGCGTCCTTGCCCTCTCCGCGGAAGACGGGGACGCCGATCTCCGCGCCGAGCGTGGCGAGCTGGTCGGCGGCCGCCGGCCGGTGCGTGTCGCACGCGGCGAGCAGCGGGCTGTGGCCCTGGGACTTGAGGAGGTAGGCGAGCTTTGCGGCGGCCGTGGTCTTGCCCGAGCCCTGCAGGCCCACGAGCATGATCACGTTGGGCGTGCGGTTCTGCGCGAGCGTGAGACGGGAGTCGGTGGAGCCGAGAAGGACCGTGAGCTCGTCGAGCACCACCTTGACCACGTTCTGCGCCGGCGAGAGCGAGGAGAGGACCTCGGCGGTGAGGCACTTCTCCTTGCAGCGGGCGACGAACTCCTTCACCACGCGATAGTTGACGTCCGCCTCGAGCAGCGCCATGCGGATCTCGCGCATCGCGACGTTGATGTCGTCCTCGGTGAGGCGTCCCTTGCCGCGCAGGCGCTCGAAGGTGTCCTGGAGGCGGTCGGAGAGAGAGTTGAACATGGCTACATCCCTTCACCCACGAGCGCCCGGCAGAACTCGAGCGCGTCGAAGGTCTGGAGGTCGTCGAGGGACTCGCCCACGCCGATGCGATAGATGGGCAGCCCCAGCTGGCTGGAGATGGCGAGGGCGATGCCGCCCTTGGCGGTGCCGTCGAGCTTGGTGACGATGAGGCCGTCGAGCTCGAGGGCGTCGTTGAACTCGCGGGCCTGGTTCAGGCCGTTCTGGCCGGTGGTGGCGTCGATGACGAGCACCACGGCAACGGGCAGCGACGAGCGCTTCCGGGTGACGTTCACGACCTTGGCGAGCTCGCGCATGAGGTCGGCGGAGGTGTGCAGGCGCCCTGCCGTGTCGATCAGGACGAGCTCGCTGCCGCGTCGCTCGGCCTCGTCCACGACCTCGTAGCACACGCTCGCCGGGTCGGCGCCGCGCTCGCGCGTGACGACGTCAACGCCCGCCCTTGAGCCCCAGACCTCGAGCTGCTCGATGGCGGCCGCGCGGAACGTGTCTGCCCCGCCGATGAGGCAGGAGACGCCGGACTCGCGAGCGCGGCCGGCGAGCTTGCCGACCGTGGTCGTCTTGCCCGCCCCGTTGATGCCGACGAACAGCACGCAGCTCGGAAGGTCGGTGAAGGGGTCGCGCGCGGCGGCCGGGAACTCTGCCGCGAGGCGCCTCGCAAGCGCGTCGCGCAGCTGGTCGGCACGGGTGAGGTTCTCGCGCGCAGCCTGCTCACGCAGGTCGTCGGTCACGCGCATCGCGACCTCCGCCCCCATGTCGCCCATGACGAGGGTGTCCTCGAGGTCCTCCCAGAAGTCCTCGCCGACCTCGCCGCCCATGTAGAAGATCTCGTTGATTGCCTCGCGGGACCGCTGGAGGCCCGCCCTCAGGCTGTCGAGAAGACCCATGCTACGCATCAACCACCTTTCCGGTCTCTTGGTCGAGTCGCTGGGACACCACGCGGCTCACGCCGTCCGCCTGCATGGAGACGCCGTAGAGCACATCGGCCTGCTCCATCGTGCGCCGCTGGTGGGAGATCACGATGAGCTGCGTCGTTGCCTTGAGCTGCTCGATTGCGTCGAGCAGCTTGGAGAGGTTCGAGTCGTCGAGCGCGGCCTCGACCTCGTCGAAGACGTAGAACGGCACCGTGCGCACCTTGTAGACGGCGAACAGCAGCGCCAGCGCCGTGAGCGACTTCTCCCCGCCGCTCATGAGCATCATCTTGGAGAGCCGCTTGCCGCGCGGCTGGGCGACGATCTCGATGCCGGTCTCCGAGGGGTTGTCGGGGTCCGTCATCTCGATGTGCGCCTGGCCGCCCGGGAACAGCAGCGCGAATATCTCCGAGAAGTTGGCGTTCACGCGCTCGAACACCGTGAGGAACCGGTTGCGCATCTTGCGGTCGATGGCCGCGGTGATCTTGCGCAGGGACACGCGGGCATCCTCGAGGTCGTGGACCTGCTCGTCGATGTAGTCGAAGCGCTCCTTGAGACGCAGGTACTCGTCCATCGCGACGGCGTTGACCGGGCCGATGGACTCAATCTGGGAGCGAAGGGAGTCGGCGCGGCGCTCCGCCGCCTCCCTGTCCTCGGGCGGCGGGCACTCGAGCGCCTCGTCGAGCACGGCTCCCGTGGCAACGATGGCGTTCACGGCCCCCTGGACCTGGACCTCGAGCTTGCCGAGGTCCACCTTGACGGCGGTCGCCGCGGAGCGGGCCCCCTCGAGCTCGGCGGATGCCGCGCTCACCGCCTCGCGGGCATCGCCGATCGTGCGCTTGAGCGAGTCGGAGTCCGCCTCGGCGAGCGAGGCGCGGTCCTTCAGGCGCGCCGCCCACTCCAGGGCTCGCTCGCGGATCGCATCGTAGCGGTCGTGCAGCGGGTCGACGCGCAGGCGGACGACCTCGAGCGAGCGAGAAGAGCGACGGGTGGCGTCGATGCGTGCGTCGAGCTCGGCGACGCGGGCGGAGAGCTCGCGGTCGCGGCGCTCGAGGCCGGCGCGGCGCTCGCTCGTCATGGCGAGCTCGAGCCGCCCGTCAGAGAGCTCCTTGGACGCCTTGCCCTGGGCGCGCACCGCCTCCTCGTGCTCCGCGGTGCGCTCGGCGAGGCGGCCCGCGAGCTCGTCGGCCAGCTCGCGCGCGGCGCGGGCGGCGGACCTGTGCTCCTCGATCTGCGCCCGCGCGGCGGCGGCCCGCTCGGCGGACGCCTCGCGCCTCTTGGTCACCTGGGCGCGCTCGGACGCGGCGGCCGCGAGCTGCGCCTCCAGGCGACCGCGCTCGGCCGTCGTCGAGGAGATCTCCGCCTGGAGCCGGGCGATCTCCCCCTTCGCCGCGGCGGACTCCTCGCGCGCCCCCGCGAGGCGCTCCTCCGCCTCGGCGACGGCGTCGACGGCAGCGGCGAGGCGCTCCTCGAGCGCCCCCATGCCGGCCTCCAGCTCGCGGATGCGACGCTTGCGCTCGAGCGCGCCCGCCTCGCCGGAGGGGGCGGTTCCGACGTGGACGCGGCCGTCGGGCAGCGCGACGACCCCGTCGAGGGTGACGTAGACCGCCTCCGGGGCCGCCTCGTGAGAGCGGATGGCCTCGTCGGCGTCGGCGACGATGCGCACGCCCCCGAGAAGGGCCTCGAGCAGCGGCCTGGCCTCGTCAGAGACGCGCAGGCGCGAGACGAGGGGGGTGCCCGGGGCGTCCGAGGGCGAGGGCGCGACGGCGGGAGCGGACGCGACGAGCGCGGCACGGCCCTCGCGGTCGGTGAGCGAGAGCGCCCGGCGCGCGAGGGCGGCGACGTCATCCGAGCCGCCGACGACGAGGGCGGCGAGGTCGTCGCCCAGGAGCCGCTCCACGAGCGACTCGACCTCCGGGTCGGCGTCGACGAGGTCGGCGAGGCGGCACCTGACGCGAGCCTCGTCGGAGGCGAGCGCGGCGACGAGCGGCGTGGCCGACTCCACGTCCGAGTCCACCGCCCTCAGCGCGTCGAGGGTGGCCGCGGCGGACGAGAGCTCGCGCTGGGCCTCCGTGTGCTCGGCGCGGGCCGACTCGAGCGCCGTGGTGAGTCCCGTCACGGAGGCGACGAGGGCGGACTCGCGGCGGCGCTCCTCGGAGAGCTCCCCCTCGAGCCTCTCGACGCGCCGGTCGCGCTCGGCGATGGCCTCCTCGGCCGTGCGCGCCGTCTCCTCGAGCTGCGCGAGGCGGGAGGCGAACATCTGGTCCTCCACCTCGGCGTTGCTGATCTGGTCCTCGAGCTTGGCGTAGGCGAGCGTCTCGCGATCCGCCTCGGTGCGCGCGGCGCGCTCCTCGGCGGTGATGCCGGCGAGCTCCTCGTCGACGGCGCGGCGGCGCTCGCTCGCCTCGCGCGCGGCACGGGAGAGCACCTCGAGGGACTCGCGCAGGCTCGCCTCGCGCACGCGGGCGTCCGAGAGCTCTCCGGCCACGCCCTCGTGCTCCTCGGCGGCGTCGGAGCGCTGCTTCTCCATCGTCGAGAGCTGCATGCGCATGTCGGAGAGGCGCGAGACCATGTTCTTGCCCTTCTCCTCGAGAAGGCGCATGTCTGCGTCCATCCTGCCGAGGAGGTCCTGCATGCGACGGCGCTGCTCGCCGAGGTCGCCCACGAACAGCCCCTTCTGCTCGAGCAGCGACTGGAGCTTCTCGAGCTCGGCGCTCTTCTCGTCCAGGCGATACTGCGCGAGCTCGCAGGCGGCGTCGGCCTCCCTGCCGCGCGCCTCGAGGCGCGCGTAGTCCTGCTGCAGCCGCCTCAGGTCGTCCACGGCGAGCGTCACCTCGAGCTCCTTGAGCTCGTCCTCGAGCTGCCGGGCCCGCTGGGCCTTGTCGACCTGCCGCTCGAGCGGGCGCAGCTGGCGCGCGATCTCGCGGGAGAGCATCTTGGCGCGCGCGAGGTTCTCGTCCATGGAGACGAGCTTCCGCTGGCTGCGCTCCTTGCGACGGCGGTGCTTGGATATGTCTGCCGCCTCCTCGATCAGCGCGCGGCGCTCCTCGGGGCGGCTCGAGAGGATCGAGTCGAGCTTGCCCTGCGAGATGATCGAGTGGGTGTCCTTGCCCAGGCCCGAGTCGTGGAGGATGTCCTGCACGTCCATGAGCCGGCTCGGCGCCCCGTTGATCAGGTACTCGGACTCCCCCGAGCGATACATCCGCCGCGTGATTCCCACCTCGGCGAAGTCGATGGGAAGCGTGTGGTCGGAGTTGTCGAGCACGAGCGTGACCTCGGCGACGCCCACCGCCGAGCGTGCCGACGAGCCCGAGAAGATGACGTCCTCCATCGCCTGGCCGCGGAGCTGCTTGGCGCTCTGCTCGCCCAGCACCCACAGAATCGCGTCGGAGACGTTCGACTTGCCGGAGCCGTTGGGGCCCACGACCACGGTGAGGCCCGGGTCGAAGACCATGTGGGTGCGGTCCGCGAAGGACTTGAACCCCTTGAGTGTCAGCGACTTAAGGTACAACTTCCACGTCCTTCTCGCGCGCTAGTTGGTGGTTCCCGAGCCGTCGAAGTCTCCCTCGTCGGCATAGCCGAGGCGCACGAGGGCGTCGACGGCGGCGGCGCTCTCCGAGGACTTCTTCGAGGAGCCCGAGCCGCGCCCGATCCGCCTGCCCTCCACGAGGACGACGGAGGTGAACGTGGGGTCGTGCGCCGGCCCTTCCTCGGAGACGAGCCTGTACTCGGGGCCGCAGTGAAGGTCGCGCTGGGTGATCTCCTGGAGGCGCGACTTGGGGCTGATGGGCTTCTCGGCCAGCGCGGGGGAGACCTCGGGGCCGAGCGTGGCCGCCACGAACGCGTGCGTCGCCGCGTAGCCCGCGTCGAGGTAGAGGGCGCCCACGAGCGCCTCGTAGACGTTCTCGAGGGCCGAGTGCATGCCGCGGTCGCCGGTGCCGCGCTCGGACTCCCCCATCACGATGAGCGGCGCCAGGCCCAGGCGGCCGGCAACGCTCGAGAGCATCTTGCCCGAGACGAGGCTGATCTTGGCCTGCGTGAGCGCGCCCTCGTCCATCTCGGGAAACCGCTCGAAGAGGTCGGTCGCGACGATGGCGCCGAGGATGGAGTCGCCGAGGAACTCGAGGCGCTCGTAGGATGCCGAGACCGGGCGCCCCTCGGAGGCCGAGGGGTGCGTGAGGGCGGAGACAATGAGGTCCTGGTTCTCAAAGTGGTGGCCGCAGACCCGCTCGGCCTCGGCCACCCTCGCCTGCATCTTCAACGATCGGACCCCCGCCTACTGTGCTGCGGAGATGGCGTCGACCACCTGGCCGACGGTGGCGATCGTGCGCACCGCGTCGTCCTCGAAGGTCATGGAGAACTCGTCCTCGAGGGCGGTCACGAGCTCGAGCAGGTCGAACGAGTCGGCGCCGAGCTCCTTCAGGTTGGTGGCCTCGTCGAGCGTCACGTCGTCGCCGAGCGAGAGCGTGTCCTCGACGACCTCGATGACCTTGGCGAGAATTGCGTCACGGTCCATGGTTCCTCCTTGTCCGGCTTTCTTCGATTCTACCCCGGCCGACGCCGGAAAGGTGCGTTCCCTTTGCATCATCCAGCTATATCGCACGCCGCGGCGATCTTGTCGCAGAGCCCGGCGCGCACGGCCGCTGCGGCGGCGAGCGTCCCCTTGCGCACGGCCTGCGCGCTCGTGGCCCCATGCCCCTTGACCACCGGCGCGCGAAGCCCGAGCAGAATGGCGCCGCCGTACTCGTCGCCGGACATCTCGGCGGCGAGCGACTTGAGCGAGGGGGCGAGCAGCGCCATGCCGATCTTGTTGGCGAGCGACGCCTCCATCGCGGCCTTGAGGCGCTTGATGACGAACTTTCCCGTGCCCTCGAGCGACTTGAGGGCGACGTTGCCGGTGAAGCCGTCGGCGACGATCACGTCGAAGGTTCCGGCGAGCAGGTCCGTGCCCTCCGCGTTGCCCGCGAAGCCGCAGTCGCCGGCCTCGAGCGCGGCATGGTAGGCGAGCGCCATCTCCGAGCCCTTGGTGTCCTCGGAGCCGTTGCAGAGCAGGCCCACGCGCGGCTCGGCGACGCCCAGGATGGCGCGTGAGTAGGCGCGGCCCATGTGGGCAAACTGCACGAGCACGTCTGGCTTGACGTCGGCGTTGGCCCCCATGTCGAGAAACACCGTGGGGCGCCCCGAGATCCCCGGGAACGGCAGGGAGAGCGCAGGGCGCTTGATGCCCCTGATGCGCCCGACGCCAAAGGTGGCGGCGGTGAGCACGGCGCCGGTGGAGCCGGCGGAGAAGAGCCCGTCCGCGTCGCCGGCGCGCACGGCGGCAGCAGCGCGCACGATGCTCGCGTCCTTCTTCTGGCGAACGGCGTTCGCAGGATGCTCCGACATCGCGATGACTTCGGTCGTCACGAGGGCGCGAGCACGGTCATGGGAGGCGGCGAAGGGCTCGACCACCTCGGCCGACCCGGCGACGAGCACCTCGAGTCCAGGGTCGTCGGCGAGCGCCTGGGCCACGCCCTCGAGCAGGACCTCGGGCTCCTTGTCGGCGCCCATGACGTCTACGCAGATGGTGGTCATGTCTCCCCCTTCGCACGTTCTTCTCCGCGCTCCATTATGCCACGTCCTTCTCGTCCGACCGTCGCTTCTGTGACGGCTCGGGGCACCGACGCGGGCGCCTCACGCAAATTAACAAGCAAAGTTCGACTTTCCCCGTTTTTCCACCTGGAGATATAGAGAAGGAAACCGGATTCTGCATGCTAATCGAACTGCTCGCAGGACGGGTGAGAAGGGTGAGAAGGGCGAGAAAGACGAGAAGAACGAGAAGGGCGGCGCGGGCAAAAAAGGCCGACTCCCGCAACGGGAGTCGGCCAGGCTCGCCATGCTGTGCCGAGAAGCTACTCGGTGACGATGACCTCGCGGTCCTTGTAGTGGCCGCAGTTGGGGCACACGTGGTGCGGGAGCTTGGGGGCGCCGCACTGCGGGCACACGGAGCGGGCCGGAGCCGCGAGCTTGCTGTTGGCCGAACGACGGGAGTGGGTGGCGCCGCGGCCCTTCTTCTGCTTGGGTACTGCCATGTCACAAACCTCTCTTGTCACGAAGGCGCCCGCCGCTCGCCCACGGAGGCGCTCATTACCAATTCACGCAAGGAGACACTATAGCACGAGTCCGCGAAAAGGGCACGTGCTCAGCAATTCTTCACTCCTCGACGGAACCGTGCCCGTCCCCCGTGCCGAGGTCGAGCCCGGCGAGCGCCGAGAAGGGCGACGACTCGAGGCGCTCCGCCTCGCGCCGGGCCTCGAGCTCGGCCGCGTGCCCGCAGTCCCCCTCGTTGAGGTTGGCGCCGCAGACCGGGCAGAGCCCGCGGCAGTCGTCGCGGCACAGCACGACGAACGGGGTGTCCATCACGAGGGCCGAGACGAGCGACGCGGAGAGGTCGATCGTGTTGTCGGGCGAGACGAGCTCGTAGTCCGCCTCGTCCTCGTCCTCCGCGAGACGCTCGGGCTCGTGGAAGAGATAGTAGCCGTCCACCTCGCCGGCGACGTCGAACTCGGCGGGGTCGAGGCAGCGGTCGCACGTGCCCACCACGTGGGCGCGGACGATTCCCGTCGCGAGGATGCCCTCGCCCGCATTGGTGAGGACGAGGTCGTAGTCGAGGCCGTCGGGCAGCTCGAACTCGTGGTCGCCGAGCTCGTAGGAGCGCTCGTCGAGGTGACCGACGAGCGGGCAGGTGTCGCCCGCGTTCGCGAGGCGCTCGTCCAGGGCGAAGGGCATGGGCTCCATGGCGGCGCCTACCAGGGCACGTTGTTGGTGGTGTTGCGCGGGCCGGAGTTCTCGTCGAGGGTCTGGCGGACGCGCGAGACCGAGCTCGTGAGGCTCTTGAGGTTCTCCTCGAGGTGGGCGAGCACGGTGTCGGCGTACTCCTCGGCGTTGTAGCGGGTGTCGCGCTCGTACTGGGCGGCCTGGTCGCGGATGCCGTCCGCCTGCTGCTGGGCGAGGCGCACGACCTCCTGGTCGCCGGCGAGGATCATCGCCTGCTGCTGGGCGTCGGCGATGATCGAGTTGGCCTGCTGCTGCGCGCGGTCGAGCATCTCCTGCTCCTCCTTGAGGATGCGACGCGCGTCGGAGAACTCCTGCGGGAAGACCCGGCGAATCTCGTCGAGGATCTCGTAGACGTCCTGGGCGTCCACGATCTTCTTCTGGCCGTTGTCCATGAGCGGGGACTTTGCCTCGTTGACGATCTGCTCGAGCTCGTCCACCAAGCTCTCGATTTCCTCACCTGGCTGCATCTATGGTTCCTTTCGCGTGACTCATCGGCGGTGGGCGCAGAGGCTCCATCAAAGGCCATAGTAGCAGATTGCGCGTGAGGTGCACCGCAGGGGGCGGGGAACACCGCAGGTTGTGGCGGTTTCGCGTCGGCGACCGCGGCCCGCCTTCGGTGTCCTTCTCGTCTTCCCTGCCAAGGCCCACCCATGAGCCGTGGAGCCCCCCGGCGCCGCGGGCCGTAGATAGACGGTTCTCGCAGCCGAAGCGTCCATCCGCGGCCCGTCGTCGGATGGGCGGAGAAGGACGGGCCGCAAGTGGACGGTTTTGTCGAGAAAAACGTCCATTCGCGGCCCGCGGCAGGCGGCGGAGGCAGGCGCCCGCGCGCCCTACCGCCCGTAGCGCTCGAGCAGGCGCGCGCTGACGTTGGCGGGCACGAGCGTGCTCACGTCGGAGCCCAGCGACGCGATCTCTCGCACGATCGAGGACGACACGTAGCCGTACTGCGGGCTCGACATGACGAAGACGCTCTCGAGGTCCGGCGACAGATGGCTGTTGAGGTCGGCCTGCTGGAGCTCGTACTCGAAGTCGGTCATGGCGCGCAGTCCCTTGACCACGCCTCCGGCGCCGAGCTCCCGCGCAAAGCTGACGAGAAGCCCGGTGAAGGGCGCGACCTCGATGTCGTCGGGCAGCCCCTCGCAGACGAGGGCCTCGCGGATCATCTCGACGCGCTCGTCGAGCGTGAAGGTGGTGCCGCGGCCGTGCTTGTTGGCGGAGGCCGCCACCGCGACGGTCACGCGCGGAAAGAGCCGGCGCGTCCGGCGGATGACGTCGATGTGGCCGAGCGTCACCGGGTCGAAGGTGCCCGGGACGACGACGTGGGTGATGGTGTCGGTGCTCATTGGGTGTCCCCTTCCGTGCGCGCGACCATGAGGTCGACGGCCGTGATCCCGTGCGTCCTGGAGCGGGCGGGGCCCAGGGCGTCGCAGTCGAGGCCGGGGGCGTCGGCGGCGTGCTCGTAGACTACCACGGCGCCCGGGGCGAGCTGACCGCCGCGCGCGAGCACGTCCACGAGCGACGACACCCGCTCGGCCGAGAGCGCGTAGGGGGGGTCGAGGAACACGACGTCGAACGGGGCCCCGGGCAGCCCGCGGGGGGCGAGCGAGAACACGTCGCCCGCGAGCGCCGCGACCTCCCCGTCGGCCGCCCCGAGCGAGGCTGCGGTGCGCCGGAGGCGCGCCACGGCGCGACGGTCGCGGTCCACGAAGGTCGCCCGCGCGGCCCCGCGCGAGACCAGCTCCAGCCCCATCGCGCCCGACCCGGCGAAGGCGTCAAGCACCGAGCGGCCCGTCAGGTCGAGTCCGCAGGCCGAGAGGATCTGCGACGCCATGCTCTCGCGCATGCGGTCGGTCGTCGGCCGCGTCACGGCACGCCCCTCCGGCGCCTCGATCCTGCGCCCCCGCCACTTTCCGCCGACGATCCTCATGCTCGCTCCAGCTCCTCGAAGTAGGCCCCGAACCTGTCGCGCACCTCGAGCGCCATCGCGCGGTGCGCGGGGGCGACGAGACGCGGGTCGGCGTCCGCGATCTCCCGGGCGTCGGCGTGCGCCCACTCCACGAGGTCGCGGTCGGCGTCGAGGTCGGAGACCTCGAGCGAGACGCCCCCGCTCTGACGATACCCCAGGACCTCGCCCTCGTGGCGCAGACGCAGGTCGAGCTCGGCGAGCTCGAAGCCGTCCGAGGTCGCCTCGAGCGCCGCGAGGCGCTCGCGCGCGCGGCTGTCGCGCCTCGCCGCGCAGGAGAGGAACACCGTCCCCGCCACGTCGCCGCGACCGACGCGGCCCCGGAGCTGGTGGAGGGTGGCCAGGCCAAACCGGTCGGCGTCGAGGACGACCATGACCGTGGCGTTCGGCACGTCCACCCCCACCTCCACGACCGTGGTGGTCACGAGCACCTGGGTCTCGCCCTTGCGGAAGCGCTCCATGGCCCGGTCCTTCTCGGCCGCCGACATCCGCCCGTGGAGGAGGTCGCAGACGACGCCCGGCAGGACCTGGACGCGCAGCTCCTCTAGGGTGGGGACCGCCGCGCGCGGCCGCTCCGCGGACCCGCGCAGCGGCTCGGGCACGTCGTCGAGGGCCGAGCCGTCGTCCTCGTCGTCGACGAGCGGGCAGACCACGTAGGCCTGCCGTCCCGCCGCCGTGGCGTCGCGAATCGCCCCCCAGGCGAGGTCGAGGTTGGTGGGCGAGATGACGCGCGTGGTCACGCCCGCCCCGGCGCGCGGGCGGCGGCGGATGCGCGAGAGGTCCACGTCGCCGTAGAGCGAGAGGGCGAGCGTGCGCGGGATGGGCGTCGCGGTCATGGCGAGCAGGTCCGCGCCGGCGCCCTTGCGGCGCAGCGCGGCGCGCTGGTCGACGCCGAAGCGGTGCTGCTCGTCGATGACGACCAGCGTGAGCGCGGAGAACTCGAGGTCCTCGGAGAGCAGCGCCGTCGTCCCAAAGACGACCGTGAGCTCGCCGGCGGCGGCCGCCCGCTCGATCCGGGAGCGGTCGGGCGCGGGCGTCGAGCCGGTGACGAGCGCCCAGCTCACGCGCGCGGCGTCGAGCACGGGGCCGAGCTTGTCGGCGTACTGGCGGGCGAGCACGGAGGTGGGCGCCATGACGGCCGCCTGGGTGCCGGTGTCGGCCACGGCCGCGATCGCCACGGCGGCGACGGCCGTCTTGCCGGTGCCGACGTCTCCCAGGAGCAGCCGGTTCATGACGCGTGGGGCGGCCATGTCGGCGAGGATCTCGTCCGCCGCCGCGCGCTGCTCCTTGGTGAGGGAGAAGGGCAGCGCGGCGAGGAGCGCGCCCACGTGCGGCCCGTCCGTCACGTGGGAGCACGGCTCGACGCCCGCCAGCTCGATCTGGCGGCGCGAGAACAGCGCAAGCTGCAGGCAGAGCAGCTCGTCGTAGGCGAGCCTGCGCCGCGCGCGCCCGGCGCAGGCAACCGAGCGCGGGAAGTGCACGTCGCGCAGGGCCCGGCCGAGCGTCATGAGGCCGCGCTTGGCCGCGAGGCGCGCGGGCAGCCAGTCGCACACGTCTCCCGCGTCGGCGAGCGCCGACGCCACGATCCTGCGCATCCAGCTCGCGCTGACCCCCTCGGTCACCGGGTGGACGGGCAGCACCCGGGCATAGCCCCCGGCGCCCCCCTCCCCCGTCACGACCTCGTAGAAGGGGGCCTTCATCTGCTTGAACCCGTAGCCGAAGGTGACCTTCCCGGAGAGCGCGACCACGTCGCCCTCGTGCACCTGCTCGGCGACCCACGGCTGCCGGAAGAACGTGGCGAGAAGGACGCCCGTGTCGTCGACCACCGAGAGCTCGACGATCTGCAGCCGCGGCCGGGGCCGCTTGAGCACCACGCGGTCGACCGTGGCCACGACGGTGGCATCGGTGCCGACGTCGGCATGCGCAATCTTCTCGACGTGCGTGAAGTCGAGATAGCGATGGGGCACGTGCAGGAGCAGGTCGCGCACGCGACGGATGCCCAGGCGCGCGAGCGCCGCCTCGCGGGCGCCCCTCACGTAGCGCAGGCGCGCCACAGAGTCAGAGAGGGCGCAGGTTCTCTGCACCCTCTCTGCGGCTGACGCGATGGCGGGGCGCTCCCCCACGGCCTACTCGATCGAGAAGATCACGGGGTAGAGGGGCTGCTCGCCGCGATGCGGGTCGACCTCGAGGTCGGGCTGGGCCTCCTCGATGGCAGAGACGAGCGCCTCGAAGGCGGCGTCGTCCATGTCCTGTCCGGCGAGGATGGTGAGCGAGTCGCCCTCCTCCTCGTCCTGCATCCTGGCGATGAGGTCGAGCGTGACCTGCGTGACGTCGGAGCCCACCACGTCGATGGAGTCGTCCTGGATGCCCATGACGTCGCCGGCGTGGATGGGGCTGCCGTCGGCCGCCTGGGAGTCGCGGACGGCCGTGGTGACCTCGCCGCCGCGCACGCCGGCGATTGCCTCGGTCATGGCCTCGACGTTCTCCTCGAGCGTTGCCTCGGCGTCGACGGCGAACATGGCGGAGAAGCCCTGCAGCACGGTCTTGGTGGGGACCACGGCGACACGTGCGTCCTCGCAGGCGGAGGCCGCCGCCTCGGCCGCCATGCGAATGTTGCCGTTGCCGGGCAGGACGATCACGTTGTCGGCGTTGGCCTGCTCGATCGCGGCGAGGATGTCGGCCGTGGAGGGGTTCATGGTCTGGCCGCCGGAGACGACGACGTCGACGCCCAGCGAGCGCAGGATCTCCTCCTCGCCCGAGCCCGCCGCCACCGCGACGAAGCCGAGCTCCTTGCGCGGGCCCGCGTCCTTCTCGTCCGCGGCCTCGGCCTGGTCGGCGGCGATCTTGGCGGTGCGGTCGTGGGACTCCATGTCCATGTTGTGGATGAAGACCTCGTAGACCTGGCCAAACTGCAGCATGTACTCGAGCACGCGGTTGGGCTCGTTGGAGTGGACGTGGACCTTGAAGTCGGGGTAGGCGCCGACGATCAGCTCGCAGTCGCCGAGGGTGGCGAGGTAGGCGAGCGACTCGTCGACGTCGAAGTCCCTCTCGGCCTTGAAGAGGAACTCGTTGCAGTAGCGGAACTCGGAGCCCTCCCAGTCGTCGTTGAGCTCGATGGCGACCTTGGCGGAGACGTCGGCCTTGGCGTCGACGGTGGTCTTGAAGTCGGTGAGCTCGCCGGCCTTGCCGGTGGCGGCGTTGACGAACGCCTCCATGAAGACGGCGAAGCCGAAGGCGCCGGAGTCCACGACGCCGTTCTCCTTGAGCACGGGCAGCAGCTCGGGGGTGCGCGCGACCGACTCGTAGGCCTCGACGACGAGGGCCTCCAGCATGTCGTGCGTGGTGAGGTCGCGGCTCTTCTCGAGCTGGTCGGCCCTCGCCGAGACGTCGCGCAGGACGGTGAGGATCGTGCCCTCGACCGGCTTGCGGACGGCCTTGAAGGCAACCCTCACGCCGCGGCGGAAGGCATGGGCGACGTCGGCCGGAGTGGCGTGCGCCTGGTCCTTGGCGTCGCAGAGGCCCTCGGCGATGCCGCGCAGGATCTGGCTCGTGATGACGCCGGAGTTTCCTCGCGCGCCCATGAGCGAGCCGTGCGTGATGGCCTTTGAGACGTCGTCCATCGTGGCGGAGGCGGGCAGCGCCTCGACCTCGCGGACGACCGTACCCAGGGTGAGCGACATGTTGGTGCCGGTGTCCCCGTCGGGAACGGGGAAGACGTTGAGCTTGTTGATCTCCTCGGCGCGGTCGGCCACGACCTTGGCGGCCACGGGGAAGCATGTGCGGACGACGGAAGAAATCATCTTCGAGGACCTTTTCTCTTTCGGCCTTACGGTGCGGGAGGTGCTAGCGCGCGTTGCGCAGGCCCTCGATGTGAACCCTCACGTCCACGTTGTCGAGCTCGGCGATCTGCCTGAGCAGGAACTTGACGGAGCTCGTGAGGTTGCCGACGACGGAGGCCATGTTGACCCCCTGCTCCACGATCACGTGGAGGTCCACCGTGACGCGGCCCGCGGCGGCGGCGACGTCGATGCCCTTGCGCAGGCGGAAGGACGGCAGGAGGCGCGCGACGCCGGCCTGCTCGTCAATCTCGGCCATGCCCACCACGCCGTAGCACTCCAGCGCGGCGTAGCCGGCGAGGTCCGCGATGCAGTCGTTGGAGACCCTGAGCGTACCCGGAACAACACCTGACATGCGAACTCCTCTCAAGTAGGAAGAGCTGTCTCATGTCGACGATTATAGCGCAGGCGAGAAGCGCGGCGCGCGGGACGGGGGGCGGCGCTAGAGCCTCCGCAGGGCGTCGACGAGCCCGGTCTTGGCGTCGGTCCCCTCGTCGCGCAGCTTGACGACGCGGGCGGGGACCCCGGCCACGACGGCGCGGGCGGGCACGTCCTCCACGCAGACGGCGCCGGCCGCGACCACGGCGCCCTCCCCCACGCGCACGCCCTCCAGCACCACGGCGTTGGCGCCGATCATGACGCCGTCCTCCACGACGACGGGCGTGGCGGACGCGGGCTCGACCACGCCGGCGAGCACGGCCCCCGCCCCCACGTGGCAGTTGGCGCCCACCGTGGCGCGGCCGCCGAGCACGGCCCCCATGTCGATCATGGTCCCCGGGCCCACCACGGCCCCGATGTTGATGACGGCACCCATCATGATTACGGCGTTGTCGCCGATCTCCACGCGCTCGCGGATGATGGCGCCCGGCTCGATGCGGGCGTTCACGCCGCGCAGGTCGAGCAGGGGCACGGCGGAGTTCCGGCGATCGCACTCGACGTCGGCGTACTCGATCGCGTCTGCGTTGGCGAGAAGGACGCCCTCGAGCGCGGACCACTCGCCGAGGACGACCTTGCCCTCGCGCCCGCCGTAGACGTGGGCGTCCCCCCAGTCCACGCGCATGCCGCACTTCTCGCGAACGTACAGCCTGACCGGCGTCCTCTTCGGCGCCGTGGCGATGAAGTCGATGATCTCTTGAGCGTCCAAGCCCGTTCCTCCCGATTCGCGGCTATCCGAACATCAGGGTATCAAAGTCGTAGAAGCCGGGGGCGCGCCCGAGCAGGCGCTCGGCGCACAGCGCGGCGCCGCGCGCGAAGATCTGCCGGCTCGCGGCGCGGTGCGTGAGGCAGAGCTCCTCGTCCGCGCCGAAGAAGTGGACCTCGTGCGTCCCGGCCACGGTGCCGCCGCGCAGCGCGTGCACGCCGATCTCTGCGAGCGTCCGCGCGCCCACGGCACCGGAGCGCCCGTCCACCACGGGTCGCTCCCCGCCCGGGTCGACCGCGGCGAGGAGCGCCTTGGCGGTGCCGGACGGCGCGTCGGCCTTCTGGTTGTGGTGCGTCTCCACGATCTCCACGTCCCAGCCGGCGAGCGCCCCGGCCGCCATGGCCGTCGCGCGGCGCAACACGGCCACGCCGAGCGAGTAGTTGGCCGACCAGGCCACCCGGTTGTCCGCGCCCAGGGCGCGCAGCTCGTCGAGCTGCCCCTCGGCGAGGCCCGTCACGCCCGAGACCACCGCCGCGCCCGTGCGCCGCGCATAGGCGAGCACGTGCGGCAGCGCGGCCGGCGCGGAGAAGTCCACGACGAGGTCGGCGACGGGGGCCTCCGCGTCGAGGGCGCCCACGTCGAGCGCGTCGTAGCCACCCAGCACGTCAAAGTCGCGGCACGCCAGCTCCTCCGTGACGAGGCGGCCCATGCGCCCCGCGGCGCCCACCACGATCGCGCTAGCCAAGGAGACCGACCTCCCTCATGGCCGCGACGAGCCGGGCGCGCCCGGCGTCAGAGATCTGCCACAGGGGCAGGCGGTAGACCTCCTCGATCATCCCCATCTCGGCGAGCGCGCACTTGACGGGGATCGGGTTCACCTCGCAGAAGAGCGCGTGGACGAGCTCGAGGTTGGCGAGCTGGGCCTCGCGCGCCGCCGCCACGTCCCCGGAGAGGAAGTCGGCGCACATCCCATGGACCGTCGCCGGCGCGACGTTGGCCCACACCGAGATGACGCCGCGCGCGCCGAGCGACATGAGGGGCACCACGATGTCGTCGTTGCCGGAGAACATGCGAAAGTCGTCCGAGAGGTAGCGCGCCGCCATCGTGGCGTAGCCGATGGAGCCGGAGGCCTCCTTGATGCCCCACGCGTTGGGGTGGGCCGCCAGGCGCGCGAGGTTCTTCTCGCTGATTGAGCAGCCGGTGCGGCCGGGGATGTTGTAGAGGATGCAGGGCACGTCGACCTGGTCGAGGACCGCGGTGAAGTGGCGGTAGATCCCCTCCTCGTTGGACTTGTTGTAGTAGGGCGTGATGAGGAGCAGGCCGTCCACGCCCAGGCGCACGAGGCCCGCGGCCTTGCGCTGGGACTCGAAGGTGGCGTTGGAGCCCGCGCCGCCGATGACCGGGACGCGGCCGGCAACGCGCTCGACCACGCAGCGGGCGACCTCGAGGTCCTCCTCGTCGGTCATCGTGGACGACTCTCCGGTGGTGCCGAGCACGAGGATCCCGTCGGTGCCGTTCGCCAGGTGGAAGTCGACGAGCCGCTCGAGCGCGGCAAAGTCGATCGACCCGTCCGCGCAAAACGGCGTGACGAGCGCGACGACGGATCCAGTGAGGTTGGTCATGTCCATGTTCTTCTCTCTTTCGCTTGTTTCTGCTCGCGGTCGCTCTGCCGGGTGCGCGCCCGGGGAAGGCCCAGACGCGCGGCTACGGTTTTCGGCGGGCGAGGGAGGCGAAGCGGGGGTCCTCGTCGAGGGTGGCGAAGTAGTCGGCCGGCGTCTCGGCGCGGCGGATCCGCTGCACGGAGCCGTCCTCGCGCAGGAGCAGCTCCGCGGAGCGCAGGGCGCCGTTGTAGTTGTAGCCCATCGAGTGCCCGTGGGCACCGGCGTCGTGAATGAAGAGCAGGTCGCCGACGTGGCACTCCGGCATCAGGCGGTCGCGCGCGAACTGGTCGCTATTCTCGCAGAGCCGTCCCACCACGCTGTAGCGGTGGTCGCACGGCGCGCCCTCGGATCCCATGACCGTCACGTGGTGGTAGGCGTCGTAGACGGCGGGGCGCATGAGGTTGGCCGCGCACGCGTCTACGCCCAGGTAGTGACGGTAGGTCCGCTTCTCGTGGATGACGCGGGTCACCAGGGCGCCCGCTGGCGCGAGCATCCAGCGCCCGAGCTCGGCGTAGACCGCCACGTCGGCCATGCCCGCGGGGACGAGCGTCTCCTCGTGGGCGCGGCGCACGCCCTCGCCAATGGCGGCCAGGTCGCAGGGGGTGTCCTCGGGACGGTAGTCGACCCCGATCCCCCCGGAGAGGTCCACGAAGCCCACGTGGACGCCGAGCTCGCGCGAGACGCGCACCGCCAGGCCGAAGAGCAGGCGCGCGAGGCGCGGGTAGTAGTCGTCGACCTGCGCGTTGCTGGCAAGAAACGCGTGGATGCCGAACTCCCGCACGCCGAGGTCGCGCAGCCGCGCGAAGGTCTCGAGGAGCTGCGGCACGGTCATGCCGAACTTGGAGTCCTCGGGGCGCCCGATGACCCCGCTCTGCGCCACGAAGCTCCCGCCGGGGTTCACGCGGCAGCAGACGACCTCGGGCACGCGCCCGTCGAGCGCGCGCAGGAGCGCGTCGACCATGTCCGGGGCGTCGAGGTTGATGATCGCCCCGAGCTCGGCCGCGGCGCGAAGGTCCTCGTCGGGCGTGTCGCTCGAGGAGAGCATGACGCGGCGCCCGGTGACGCCGGCGGCCTCGGCGAGCATGAGCTCGGGGCCGGTGGCGCAGTCGCAGCCGCAGCCGCACTCGGCCAGGATCGAGACGATCCACGGGTTTGGGGTGGCCTTGACGGCAAAGTACTCCCTGAAGCCGGGGTTCCAGGAGAAGGCGGCGTTGAGCTCGGCGGCGCGCCGGCGAATCTCCGCCTCGTCGTAGAGGTGGAAGGGGGTGGGGTGCTCGGCCGCGATGGCCTCGAGCCGCTCCCGCGTGACAAAAGGACGCTTCATGCCCATGGCTGCTCCCTGATAGCGCTCCTGCAGGCTGCGTGCAGACAGTCCTGCGGGTGTTCCCCGCAGGCCCACCCGTGCGCACGCGCCCGTGCGTCGGGTTCGGCGGGCTCGCCTCCCCGCGGGATCGACGCCTGCCGGCTCCCCCGCGGATCTTCTCGTCCGCGCCTCTATCGAGTGGGGACACCTTAGCACACGGGGGCGCGGCCGCGCCGCGCGTTGATATACTCGAAACCATTCTGAGAGGAGGCCCATGCACGCCGACAAGAACCGCGAGCTCGCTGCGCTCACGCGCTGGCGCCGCGACCTCCATCGCATCCCCGAGCTTGACGACGACCTCCCCGAGACGCTCGCCTACCTGCGCGCGGAGCTCGAGGGGCTTCCGTGCGAGCTCCTGGAGCCGTGCCCGGGGGCGCTCTGCGCGTGGTTCGACCTCGGGCGGCGGTCGAGCGTGGCGATCAGGGCAGACATGGACGCGCTCCCCGTCTCGGAGCGGACGGGGGCGCCCTACGCGAGCCAGCGCCCGGGGCGCATGCACGCCTGCGGTCACGACGGGCACATGGCCATGGCGCTCGCCGCGGCGACGTGGGTGGGCGAGGTGGTCGACGGGCGCGCCTCCGGCGTCAGCGCACGCGACCTGCCGCGCAACGTGCTCGTGGTGTTCCAGCCCGCCGAGGAGACGACAGGCGGCGCGGCGCGCGTCTGCGGGAGCGGGGTCTTCGAGCGGGTGGCCGCCGAGCGCGTCTTTGGGTTCCATCTGTGGCCCGAGCTGCCGGCAGCAACGCTGGCCTCGCGCCCGGGGGCGCTGCTCGCGCGCTCGAGCGAGGTCACGGTCGGGTTCTCCGGACGCGCGAGCCACATCGCGCGCTGGCGGGAGGGGCGCGACGCCCTTGTCGCGGCGGCGCGCTTCGTGCCCGCGGCCGAGGCGGCGTGCGCTCGACTGGCGGAGGGGTCCGGGGAACCGTGCCTGCTGCGCTTCGGGCGCCTCGAGGCGGGCACCGTGAGAAACGCCATCGCGGCCGGGGCGCGGGCCGAGGGCAGCCTGCGCGTCTTTTCCGACGAGATGTTCGAACGCGCCCGCGAGGCCCTGGAGGAGCTCGCGGGCTCCGCCGCCGGGGCCGAGGGCTGCGCCGCCGAGCTCTCCCTCTCCGAGGGGTACCCTCCCGTCGTGAACGACGCCGAGCTGTTCGCGCGCGCAGAGGCGGCGCTGCCGGGGCTCGAGCGCGTGGCGGAGCCCCTGCTCATCGCCGAGGACTTCTCCTTTTACCAGCGCAGGCTGCCCGGCGTCTTCCTGCTGCTCGGAACCGGCATGCACGTCCCGCTCCACGCCGACACCTTCGACTTTGACGAGCGCGTGCTGCTCGCGGGGCTCGACGCGTACCGTCGGCTCCTCCTCATGCCCTAGGGCGGGCCTCGTCGCGCGCCCCGCGCCGTGCGGCCCGGAAACGCAAAGGGGGCCGCCGTGGCGACCCCCTCGGGCTACACTATGTCGCGCGACCTAGCTGCGGGCGATCTTGCCGGACTTGAGGCAGCGGGAGCACACGTTGGCCTTGCGGCGGTGACCGTCGACGACGACGGTGACGCGCTGGATGTTGGGCTTGAACGTGCGGTTCACCACGCGGTGGGAGTGGCTGATGGAACGACCGGCAACGGCATGCTTGCCGCAGAACTCACAGACCTTGGACATGCTTACCTCCTCGGGGGCGCGGCGCTCTTCTCGCGCCCGCTTTTACACAGCTCGCCAACTATAGCACACGGCTGGCCTCCTGCAACACAAAACCTCAAGCATTTGTGGCGTTTGTGTTTGGGATGACAAGGTGTGGGGTCGGACTAGTCGCGCAGCACGAAGGCTGCGACGGCGCCCGAGCGACACTCGACCTCCGCGTCCGCGCTCGTGATCACGTTCGAGATTCCCAGGTCGCCGAGAAGGACCATCGGCTTGTCGCGGAGCTCCCAGCGCATACCGCGCTCGTCGATCCGCGTGTCGGGCGCCACGGCGACCGCGGAGAACGTGCGACCGACCGCGTCGGGCCCGAGCCTCCAGAGGCGCTCCCCGCCCTCCGAGACGATCCTCATCTCGTAGCCGTCCTCCACGATGCGTGCCCGTGCGGCGTCGAGGGCGGCGAGCTGCCCCACCGCGGCGAGCGCGTGGTCGGGACGCCCACCCGAGGCGCACGTGAGCGTCACCGAGAGCGGCGCCCCGCGACGGGAGGCCTCGTGGCGGGCGCAGTCGAGCGCGAGGGCGAGGTCGGTCGCGTACTTCTCCGCCGGAAAGCTCACGCAGGAGCGGGCCGCGGCGCGGGCCCACGCGGCGGCCCCGGCGGAGGCGGAGTCGCCGTCGCCGCAGAAGAGGTCCGGGGCCACGCCCGCCGCGCGGCAGGCGTCGGCGCCGCCGTCGGCGACCACCACGTAGTCGGCGTCGTCGGCAAGGCGCGCGATCAGCTCCGGGGAGCTCGGCTCGGGCGAACCCGCCACGACGAGCGCTCGCAGCGGCGCGCCGTGCGGCGCCACCGGGCGCTCGTAGTCCCGCAGCAGCGGCAGGGACAGCTCCGCGTAGCCGTGGACGTAGACGTCGCAGTAGGGGCGCACGTCCTCCTCGCGGCGCCCGTCATGGTCGTTCATGAGGCCGACGACGGCAAACCCAGCGCGGTGCGACGTCTGCACGCCGAAGGGCGCGTCCTCGAAGACCCACGTGGTCTCGCGCGGGGTGCCGAGGCGCCGCTGGGCCTCCAGGTAGACGTCGGGGAACTCCTTGTCGCGGCCGCCCACGTCCTCAGTGCTCACGAGGTCGGCGAAGTAGCCGTCGAGTCCGTGTGCCTCGAGCGCGCAGCGCAGCTCGCGCACCGGCGTCGAGGAGGCGATCACCATCGGCACGCCCGCGGCGGCGAGCTCCGCCAGGAACTCGCGGGCCCCGGGGAAGACGGGGACCTCGCGCGCGTAGGCGTCGCGCACGTGGGCGCAGAGCTGCTCGTAGAGGTCGTCGGCGGATGCGCTCGCGCCGAGCTCGTCATGCATGTAGGCGCACATGTCCCTGATCGATAGGGCCTCGAGCGCCACGAGGTCGACGGCGTCGGCATCCAGGCCGTTGGCCTCGAAGAGCCAGCGGTTGGCGCCGCGCCACATGCCCATAGAGTCCACCAGCGTGCCGTCGCAGTCAAAGATCGCGCCGGAAATCTCCATCGGTCCCCCGTTCCGCAGGTGCGCAGCCGGGCGCACTTGCACACACATTCCTGTACGAGTAGAGCAGATATGATGATAAACGCATTCGGCGATAAAATCCTCGCGTTCGCCGACGCGTGCGTTGGGTAAAGTATCTTGCGTTTGGACGTTTCAGGTTTTGCGGAGGCTGACATGGCACGCTATGACTATCACTGCCCCGACTGCGGCATCACCTTCGAGGTCGAGCACCCGATGAGCGCTCACCCCACGGTCAGCTGCCCCAGCTGCGGCCACGAGGCCGAGCGCGTCTTCGACCCCTCCGGCATCGTCTTCAAGGGCTCCGGCTTCTACAACACCGACCAGCGCGGCAAGGGAGGCTCCCCCAAGCCCGAGAAGTGCGAGAGCTGCGGGGCCTGCGACTAGGCGCCCTTCTCGCCCTTCTCGCCCGCCCCTTTCACCCGTTCCCCTCATACGCCCTCCGATTCGCCGAGACGGAGCATCTACGGAAAATCGGCCGAAATTTGGCGCCGTTTTCCGCAGTTCCTCTGTCTCGGTGTAGGCGTGAACCTTGGCTTCGCACATACGAGCGTTCACCTAATGCTGTAATTCTTAAACTCGTGGTTTGCTATTCTGCTGTTGTGAGGTGAAGTCTCACAAGGGGAGGCAATCCATGAGCAAGTCCATCGATGACAGCGTCGCCGCGATGCTGGACGAGGCCGAGCGGGCGCGGCGCTGCTGCACCCCGAGCGAGCGCGGCCTGCGCGAGGCGATGCGCCATCGCCGCGACCAGGTCGTCGAGCCTGTCAGGGGCCTCTTCTTCCGGCGAGATTCCTGGGAGCGCCTCAAGCCGCCCGAGAGGACGCTGCACCTCATGCGCGCCCTCGCCCCCAACCACCCAAACTGGCGGTTCTGCGGGGCGTCGGCCGCCGTTGCCTACGGGCTCCCCGTGACGTGGGACCTGCTCTCCGACGTGCACGTGGCCGCCCCGTCCGGTGCGAGCCGCCGGTCATGCCCCGGCATCGTGAGGCGGCACCTCGAGGACGACGCCGTCCAGGAGCACGATGGGCTTCCGCTCACGCCGTTCTGGCGCACGGTGTTCGACTGCCTCGCGTCGTTCGAGCTGCCCGACGCGCTCGCCATTGCCGACGCCGCGCTGCGAATGAGCGGCGTCTCGGCACGGGGCCTTGCGACCCACCTCGGAGAGCGGTACCGCGGGCACCGTGGCGTCCGCGGCGCGCTGCGGGCAGCCGCGCTCGCCGACGCGCGGGCCGAGAGCGGCGGCGAGTCCATCGCGCGCGCGAACATGCACCTCCTCGGCTTTGCGATGCCCGAGCTGCAGGTGTGGATCGAGGACCCCGTCGAGCCCGGGAAGTGGTTCCGCGTGGACTTCCTGTGGCTCACCGCTGACGGTCGCCTCGTTATCGGCGAGCTCGACGGCCATCAGAAGACGGAGCGACCCGAGCTCATGGGCGGGAGAGACGCGCTGCGCGTCATGCAGGACGAGCGCCTGCGCGAGTCGCACCTCACGGCGCTGCACCCGGCGATCGCGCGCTTCTCCTACGACGACGCGCGCGACCCGGCGCGCCTGGGGCAGCTGCTCGAGCGCTTCGGCGTGCCGCACGGCGCCGACACGTGGCCGACGGTCGCCCCCGAGATAATCACGCGCAGCTCGCGGCTCGATTACGCGACCGACCGGCTGCGCATTGTTCGCGCACGAGCCCGAGTCTGACGCCCTTCTCGCCCGTCCCTCTCATCCGTTCCCCTCATCCGCCCTCCGATTCACCGAGACGGAGCGTCTACGGAAAAGTGGCCAATTTGGGGGCCAGTTTTCCGTAATCGCTCCGTCTCGGCGGAATGGGGGCGAGAAGGCCAACGGGATGGGGGCGAGAAGGGCGCGAGAAGGGCGGGTTTGACGCGCGAGCGAGAGGGCCGCTACGCGAACTGGCTGCGATAGAGCTCGGCGTAGGCGCCGCCCGCGGCCATGAGCTCGGCGTGCGTTCCCTGCTCGATGATCGTGCCGTGGTCCATCACGAGGATCAGGTCTGCGTCGACGACCGTGGAGAGCCGGTGCGCGATGACGAAGCTCGTGCGATTCTCCATGATCGCCTCCATCGCCCGGACGATGGCCTGCTCGGTGCGGGTGTCAACGCTCGAGGTCGCCTCGTCGAGGATGAGTATGGCGGGGTCGGTGAGCATGGCGCGGGCGATCGTGAGCAGCTGGCGCTGGCCCTGGGAGATGTTCTCGGCGTCGTTGGCGAGCAGCGTGTCGTAGCCGTGGGGCAGCGTGCGCACGAAGAAGTCGACGTGGGCGGCGCGCGCGGCGGCCTCCACCTCATCGCGCGTGGCGCCCACCTTGCCGTAGGCGATGTTCTCGGCGATCGTGCCCTCGAAGAGCCATGCGTCCTGGAGCACCATGCCAAACTGCCGGCGCAGGTCGGCGCGGGTGAGGTCGCGGGTGTCAACGCCGTCGAGCGTGATGCGGCCGCCGTCCACCTCGTAGAAGCGCATGAGCAGGTTGATGAGGGTCGTCTTGCCGGCGCCGGTGGCGCCGACGATGGCGACCTTCTGGCCCGGCTCGGCGACGAGCGACACGTCGCGCATGAGCGGGGCGTCGGGCGCGTAGCCAAAGCGCACGTGCTCGAAGGCGACCCGGCCCCGCACCGGGTCCGGCAGGGCTGCGGGAGACGCCGGGTCGCAGACGACCTCGGCTTCGTCGAGCAGGCGGAACACGCGCTCTGCCGCGGCGAGCGCGCCCTGCAGCATGTTCACCGTGAGCGAGAGCTGGGTGAGGGGCTCGGATGCCTGCATCACGTACTGGAAGAACGCCTGGAACACGCCCACGGAGATCTGCCCCATGACGAGCATGCCACCGGCGAGAAGCCCCACCGTCACCTGGCACAGCCGCATCAGGAACCGGATGGCGGGCGCGATGGCGTTGGTCACGAAGTCGGCGGTGGCGCTCGTCTCGGCGAGGCGCTCGGCCGCCTCGCGCACGTCGGTCGTGCTCGCCTCCTCCCTCCCGAACGCCTTGATGACGGCGCGGCCGGAGTACGCCTCCTCGACGCGACCGGTGAGCTCGCCGAGCGCCGCCTGGCGCTCCGCGGCGACCTTGAGCGTCGCCGCCGTCACGATCTTGGTCGCCACGCTCGCGACCAGCGCGAACGCAACGAAGACGCACGTCAGCACGAGGTCGTAGGTCGCCATCATCACGATGGCGCCGCCCACCATGGTGACGGCGATGAGGAGCTGGAGCAGGCCGCGCTGCAGCACCTCTGAGACCTTGTCGAGGTCGTTGGTGGCGCGGGAGATGGTGTCGCCGGGCTGGTGGGCGTCGTAGTAGGACAGCGGAAGCCGCGCGCACTTCTCGGCGATGCGCTCGCGCAGGCCCAGGTTCAGCCGCTCCGCGAAGCTCGCCATGACGAGCACCTGAACCGTGTAGAAGAGCCAGGCCGCGGTCCAGATTCCCAGGAACACGAGGATCTGCTCGCCGCCGTTGCCGATCGCCACGACGAAGCTCTCCCCCTCCGCGAAGGCGGCCTGGATGTTGGCCCAGAGCAGGTCGACCAGATGCGCGCTGTAGGCGGTGGCGGAGAGCGATCCGGCGACGTAGAGCACCGAGCACACCGCCGCAACGACGAGCCTCCAGCGCTGCTCGGCGGCGGCGCCCCACAGGCGCCGCGCGGTCCCGAGGGCGTCCGTCGGCACCTCCAGCTCCTCACCGCCCGTCTCGCGCTCGTGCGCGGGGATGGCGTCCCTCTCGGTCTGGTCACTCATCGGTGGTCCCTCCCCTCGTCTGGGAATCGGCAATCTCTCGGTAGGTGGGGCAGCCCTCCATCAGCTCGTCGTGACGACCCAGGCCCACGACCTCGCCGTCCTTGAGGACCACGATCTGGTCCGCGTCGTGGATGGTGCTCACGCGCTGGGCGATGATGAGCGTCGCCGCATGGGCGAGCTCGCCCGTGAGCGCATGGCGCAGCGCGGCGTCGGTCTTGTAGTCGAGCGCGGAGAACGAGTCGTCAAAGATGTAGAGGTCGGCGTCTCGCACGAGGGCGCGCGCGATGGCGAGGCGCTGGCGCTGGCCGCCCGAGAAGTTGGTGCCCCCCTGGGCCACGCGCGTGCCGAGGGCGTCGGGCAGCTCGCGGACGAAGGATGCCTGGGCGACGCCGAGGGCGTGCCAGAGGCGCTCGTCGGAGGCGTCCGCGTCGCCGTGGCGCAGGTTCTCGGCGATGGTCCCCGAGAAGAGCCACGCCTTCTGCGGCACGTACGCGATGCGCCGCCGCAGCTCCCCCTGCGTGAGGCGGCGAACGTCGACCCCCGCGAAGCTGAGGCTGCCGCCCGTCACGTCGTTGAAGCGGAGCAGCATGCGCGCGACCGTGGACTTGCCCGAACCGGTGTTGCCGATGATCGCGGTGACCTGCCCGCGCCGCAGGGAGAACGTGAGGTCGTGCAGGGTGTCCTCGTCGGCGTCCGAGAAGCGCATGTCAACATGGTCGAAGCGCGCCACCTCGTCTCCCCCCTCGCCCGCGCGGAGCACGCAGGAGGCGGGGTCGTCGGCGATCTCCGGGCGCACGTCGAGCACCGACGCGGCGCGCGTGAGGCATGCCAGCGCGCGCGGAACCTGCAAGATGGCGAACTGCGCCATCATGAGGAACATCATGATGAGCATCGCGTACTCGACCAGGGCGGAGATCGATCCGATCTGCATGGCGTGGGCGCCCACGCGGTCCGCGCCGACCCACATGATCGCGGCCTCCACGGCGTTCATGAGGAAGAACGTGATCGAGTCGGTGAGCGCGAAGACGAAGTTCACGCGGATGGCGCTCTCGGCGAAGTCGGTGAAGGTCTCGCCGAGGCGGGCGCGCTCGTGGGACTCCTTGCCAAAGGCGCGGATCACGCGAACGCCCGTGATCGACTCGCGCAGGCGCGTGTTCATGTTGTCGATGAAGCCCTGAAGGCGTGTGAAGATCGGGGCGGACCTGGCCACGGCGACCACGCAGATGGCGACAACGGCCAGCGTCACGGCCAGCAGCACCCAGCCCATCACCACGTCCGTGGAGAACGCGAGCGCAACCGCGATCACGCAGGCAATGGGCACCGGGAAGATCATGAGGATCGACATCAGCAGCGTCTGCTGCACGACGTTTGCGTCGGAGAGGGTCCGCGTGATCATCGACCCCGTGCCAAAGGCGTTGAAGTCAGACGCGGAGAAGGCGAGCGACGCCTCGTAGACGCGCATGCGCAGGTCGCGCCCCACGTGCGCGCACAGGCGCGAGGTGAGGTAGACCGTCGTGAGATACCCGCCGGACCCCACGAACGCCGCGATCAGCATGGCGACGCCATGACCCATCAGCGAGCTCATGTCGCGCGTGTTCACCGCCACGTTGACCATGGCCGAGAGCTGCGTCGGCATGAAGAGCATGCCGCCCATGTCGCACAGCGACGCCACGAAGATGGCGGCGAGAAGGGCCTTGTAGGGGGCGACGAGGCTCAGGAGCAGGCGCGCGGAGGTGCGCTTGCTGTAGTCCCTGGCCGGCGCGTTCTTCTCGCTCATGCGCTTGCCCTCCCCTCTCTCAGCCGCGCAAGCTCCGCGTCGATGGCGGTCGCATAGGCGCGCACCAGGCGCACGAGCTCGGCGCGGTCCTCCGGCGCGAGGCTCGTGAAGGCGCGGTCCTCGGCGGAGATGGCGGGACGGATGCGCTCGTCGGCGAAGGCGCGGCCCGCTTCGGAGAGGGAGACGAGCTTGCTGCGACGGTCCCCGTCGGACGGGACGAGCGTGACCAGCCCGCGCGCCTCGAGCGTCTTGAGCGCAGAGTTGACGGTCTGCTTGGAGTAGGAGAAGTGCTCCGCGATCTGGCGCTGCGTGACGCTGCCGCCCGAGACCTCCAGCGCATAGAGAATCCAGTATGCGGTCTCGGAAAGCCCGCAGTTGCGGGCGATCTCATAGTAGAGCTTGTCGCTCTCGCGGTAGAGAACGTCGATCTCTCGCGCGCTGGCAAGCTGGTCTGACACGGACTACCCCCTCTCCTCGGCCGGGCTCTGAGGTTAGTCCGATTTCGGATGATAGTCAAGGGGTGGGTGCCAGGGCGGGCCGCCGACCCACCCGCATCGCCGGCACACACTCTGCCGACCCACACACTCCGCCGAGACGGAGCATCTACGGAAAACGAGCCCGAAATCGGCCAGCTTTTCCGTAGTTGCTCCGTCTCGGTGAGGGCGGGCGACATAACGCGCAGGCGAGAA
>DHCMC07803__coassemble_382_pt1 | contig 28485 bp, 24 predicted proteins | sample DHCMC07803__metabat2_low_PE_048 | metagenome-assembled genome bin DHCMC07803 | reverse complement strand
CGACCGGCTCCTCATCATCCCGCGCGTCTACACCAACAAGCCCCGCACGAAGGGCACCGGCTACAAGGGCCTGCTGCACAACCCCGACCCCGAGGCCGCGCCCAACCTGCTCGAGGGCGTGAAGGCCATCCGCCGCATGCACCTGCGGGTGGTCGAGGAGACCGGGATGTTCACCGCCGACGAGATGCTGTACCCCACCAACTACCAGTACCTCATCGACCTGCTCGGCTACATCGCGGTCGGCGCGCGCTCCGTGGAGAACCAGGAGCACCGCCTCGTGGCGTCGGGCGTTCCCATGCCGGTCGGCATGAAGAACCCCACGGGCGGGTCCACCGATGTGATGCTGAACTCGATCTACGCGGCGCAGCAGCCCCAGACCTTCATCTTCCGCAACTGGGAGGTCTCCACCACCGGCAACCCGCTCGCGCACGCGGTGCTGCGCGGCTACGTGGGCCTCGACGGCATCAACTACCCCAACTACCACTACGAGTACCTCGAGCGCCTGGCCGAGAAGTACACGTCGGCAAGCTTTGGGAACCCCGCCGCGATCATCGACTGCAACCACGACAACTCCGGCAAGCGCCCGTTCCAGCAGATTCGCATCTGTCACGAGGTGCTCGACTCGATGAGTCGCTCGGACACGATCCGCCGTCTCGTGCGCGGCTTCATGGTGGAGTCTTACCTCGTCGACGGCAACCAGCCCGTGGGAGGCACCACCTACGGTCAGTCCATCACCGACGCCTGCCTCGGCTGGGACAAGACCGAGCGTCTCGTGAAGGAGATTGCCGAGCGCGCATAGCGCCCCGCGCGCGGAGGTCGAGAGACAACCTGCCGTAAAGATTGTGACGCCTTTCCAAGAAGCGCGCATAGCCATTTCCAGAATGGGTAGTTTGCGCGATGACGGGCGCACGCCCGCGGGACAACATGCGAAGGAGTGGTTTGCATGAAGGCAGCGCGTTGGTACAAGGCAGGGGACATTCGCGTCGAGGACGTTCCGGAGCCCCAGATTGACGAGAGCTACGACGTCAAGGTAAAGCTGCACTGGTGCGGCATCTGCGGCTCCGACCTGCACGAGTATCTTGCCGGTCCGATCTTCATCCCGTCGGGCACCCCGCACCCCGTCACGGGCGAGGCCGCTCCGGTCATCATGGGCCACGAGTTCTCCGGCGAGGTCGTTGAGGTCGGTCCGGGTGTGACCAACGTCAAGCCCGGCGACCGCGTGGTCGTTGAGCCGCTCGTCGTCGACGACACGTGCCCGTCGTGCAAGGACGGACGCACCAACCAGTGCGTGAACCTGGGCTTCCACGGGCTTGCCGGCAAGGGCGGCGGCTTTGCCGAGTACACCACCTTCCGTCACCAGTTCGTTCACAAGATTCCCGATACGCTCCCCTATGACAAGGCGGCTCTCGTCGAGCCCATCTCGGTGGGCTACCACTCCCTCGAGGTCGGAGGCTTCGAGGCGGGCATGAACGCCGTCGTCGCCGGCGCGGGCACCATCGGGCTGGCAACCATCGAGTGCCTGAAGGCCCTCGGCGCAAAGCAGGTCATCGTCGTCCAGCGCAAGTCCGTCCGCCAGGAGTACGCCAAGGCGTCGGGCGCCGACGTCGTCCTGGACCCCTCCGAGTGCGACGTCGTGGCGGAGATCAAGCGCCTGACCGACGGCTACGGGGCTGACGTCGCCTTTGAGTGCACGGGCGCTGAGACGTGCTTCCACCAGCTGCTCGAGGGCGTCCACGCCGGCGGCACGGTGGTGGTCACCTCCATCTGGGAGAAGCCCGTCACGGTCAACCTCAACGACGTGTGCATTCCCGAGAAGCGCGTCGTGGGCTCGATCTGCTACTGCGGCGACGACTTTGACAACGTCATCGAGCTGCTCGCCTCCGGCAAGGTCCCTGCCGAGGGCTTCATCACCAAGAAGATCGCGCTCGACGACATCGTGCGCGAGGGCTTCGAGACCCTGACCGGTCCCGAGAAGAAGCAGCAGGTCAAGGTTCTCGTGAGCGCGAACCCCGAGGAGCTCGAGGCGTAGCGCCGGCACGTCGGGGCAAGAGGCCGTGAGCAGCCGGCCGGCTCGCGTCTCGCGGGCCGGCCGGCTGGCATTTCCTCTGGCGCGCTACCTCCCGCGCTCGGCACGACGCTCGGCCCGGGCCCGCAGGGCCACCGCGCGCAGTCCCTTGGCGCGCGCCGGCTCCATCGCGGGCACGCCCTCGAGCGGATAGGCGATGCCGAGCTTCTCGTACTTGGACCTACCCATGGTGTGGTAGGGGAGCAGGTCCAGCCCGACCACGTTGTCCCAGTCGCCGATGATGCGCCCCACGTCGGCAACCTCCTCCTCGGAGTCGGTGATGCCGGGGACGAGCACGTGGCGGATCACGGTGGGCACGCCGCGGCGCGCGAGCTCCTCGCCGAGCTCCAGCGCATGGCTCGCCGGGAGTCCGCACAGCCGCTCGTGGCTCGCGGCGTCCGACGTCTTGATGTCAAGGAGGACCAGGTCGGTCTCGTCCAGGAGGTCCGAGAAGCGCCCCGATCCCGTTGCCGAGAACGTGGCGCCGCTCGTGTCGAGGCACGTGTGGATGCGCCCGGCGGGCGCGGCGTGCGCGGCGCGGAAGAGGGCGGCAACGAAGTCGGGCTGAGCCATCGGCTCCCCTCCGGTCACGGTGATGCCGCCCCGCCGGTAGAAGGGTCGGTTGCGCTCGAACGCCTCGATGACCTCGCCCACGGTCTTCTCGGTCCCGATGCCAAACTCCCAGGTGTCAGGGTTGTGGCAGTACTGGCAGCGCATCGGGCAGCCTTGGCAGAACACCACGAGCCTCGTGCCGGGCCCGTCCACCGTGCCAAACGTCTCGACCGAATGGACCCGCCCGCACACGGCGAGCGGGTCCACAGCGTCACGCATGTCGAGAGGTGCGTCCACGTCCTACATCGACTCGTGGAAGGTGCGGCTGATGACGTCGTCCTGCTGCTGCTTGGTGAGGGAGTTGAACTTCACCGCGTAGCCGGAGACGCGGATGGTGAGCTGCGGGTACTTCTCGGGGTGGGCCTGGGCGTCGAGCAGGGTCTCCTTGGTGAAGACGTTGACGTTGAGGTGGTGGCCGCCCTCCTCGACATAGCCGTCGATCATGCTGACGAGGTTGTCTACCTGCTCGGGAGCAACGCTTGCAGTGGTCATGTCCCTATCCTTTCTCGTGTGATTCGAAGCCGCTCGGAGTCAAATCGAATCAGGTCAGCAGCAACCGCAGTCGGGGGCGGGGTTCTCGATCTGGATGTCCGCCCCGTCGAGGTCGATGTCGCCGAAGAAGACCTGCGTGTCCTTGCCGAGGGCGTTGGGGATGATCGAGAACGTGTTGGAGATGCCGTCCTGCGCGTCCTTGAACGGCAGCTTGGCGACGGACGCCAGCGACGCCACGGCGCCGTGCGTGTCGCGACGGTGCATGGGGTTGGCGCCCGGGGCGAAGGGCTCGCCGGCACGGCGGCCGTCGGGCGTGTTGCCGGTGGCGTTGCCGTAGACCACGTTCGAGGTGATCGTGAGGATCGAGGTCGTGGGCACGGCGTTGCGGTAGGTGTCGGTCTCGCGGACGTACTTCATGAAGACCTCGACCACGTCGTGGGCGATCTGGTCCACGCGGTCGTCGTCGTTGCCGTACTTGGGGAAGTCTCCCTCGACCACGTAGTCGGTCACGAGGCCGGTCTCGTCGCGGACGACCTTGACCTTGGCGTACTTGATCGCGGAGAGGGAGTCCGCCACGACGGAGAGGCCGGCGATGCCCGTGGCGAACCAGCGATGGACGTGCTCGTCGTGCAGGGCCATCTGGAGCCGCTCGTAGCAGTACTTGTCGTGCATGTAGTGGATGATGTTGAGGGAGTTGACGTAGACGCCGGCGAGCCACGCCATCATGTCGCGGAACTTGGAGACGACGTCATCGTAGTCGAGGTAGTCGCCCTCGACGGGACGGAACCTCGGTCCCACCTGCTCGCCCGTCTTCTCGTCGCGGCCGCCGTTGATGGCATAGAGCAGGCACTTGGCGAGGTTGGCGCGGGCTCCGAAGAACTGCATCTCCTTGCCGATGCGCATCGAGGACACGCAGCAGGCGATCGCGTAGTCGTCGCCATGGTAGACGCGCATGAGGTCGTCGTTCTCGTACTGGATGGAGCTCGTGGCGATGGAGATCTTGGCGCAGTAGCGCTTGAACGCCTCGGGCAGGCGCGTGGACCACAGCACCGTGAGGTTGGGCTCGGGGCTGGTGCCCATGTTCTCGAGGGTGTGCAGGTAGCGGAAGGCGGTCTTGGTGACCATCGAGCGGCCGTCGACGCCCATGCCGCCGAGGGACTCCGTGACCCACTGCGGATCGCCGGAGAAGAGCTCGTTGTACTCGGGGGTGCGCGCGAACTTGACCATGCGCAGCTTCATGACGAGGTGGTCGATGATCTCCTGCACCTCGGCCTCGGTGAGCGTGCCGGCGCGCAGGTCGCGCTCGGCGTAGATGTCCAGGAACGTGGAGTTGCGGCCGATCGACATGGCGGCGCCGTTCTGCTCCTTGACCGCGGCGAGGTAGCCGAAGTAGAGCCACTGCACGGCCTCCTGGAAGTTCCTGGCGGGGCGGGAGATGTCAAAGCCGTAGATCTTGCCGAGCTGAGCCAGCTCCTGGAGCGCGCGGATCTGCTCCGCGAGCTCCTCGCGGTGACGGATGACCTCCTCGCGCATGTGCTTCTGGGTGCCCGCGTGCTCGGCGCGCTTCTCCTCGATGAGGCGGTCGACGCCGTAGAGCGCGACGCGGCGGTAGTCGCCGATGATGCGGCCGCGGCCGTAGGCGTCGGGCAGGCCCGTGATGATGTGGCTGTGGCGGCAGGCGCGCATCTCGGGCGTGTAGACGTCAAAGACGCCGGCGTTGTGCGTCTTGCGGTAGTTGGTGTAGATGTTGACGATCTCGGGGTCGACCTCGTAGCCGTTCTGCTTGCAGGCCGCCACGGCCATCCGGATGCCGCCGTTGACCATGAGCGCGCGCTTGAGCGGCTTCTCGGTCTGCAGGCCCACGATCTTCTCGAGCGGCTCGTCTATGTAGCCGGCCTCGTGCGAGGTGATGGTCGAGACGACCTTGGTGTCCATGTCCAGGACGCCGCCGGCCTCGCGCTCCTGCTGGAAGAGGTCCATGACCTCGCCCCAGAGCTTGGTCGTGGCCTCGGTGGGGCCGGCGAGGAAGGACTCGTCGCCGTCGTAGGGGGTGTAGTTGCGCTGGATGAAGTCACGGACGTCGATCTCGTGCTCCCAGTTTCCGCCAACGAACCCCTGCCATGCTTCCTGACTCACTGCTCACGCTCCTCGTGATCGGACGGTCGTTGCGTCGCCGTGTGGATAACGACACGCTCCAACCTACCAGAGTTTGTCCCCCGTGTGGGCGAGAAAGTTACCTACGGTTAAAACATTGCAGCAGACACAACATGTTGTGTGGCAACGGAGGCCTATCGCCAACTTGTGGGGTCTCACAGTATAGTACGACCGTCGGACGACGGGCGCCGAGAAGGGCGGGCGGGCCGAGGTTCTTCTCGCCCGCCGCCGAGTGTACGAAACTCCCTCCCGTTTGAAGTCAATGCATAATGTTAAAATTGAATCACAACACGTTGTGAGTTAACACAGCGACGCCGGGAGAACGGGGTTTCGTACACTCAGCGGGGAGTTGACACAATGGGCGCCGTGCCTGGCCGAGAAAAAGCTCGCTCAGAGCCTCCGTCCCGGGAGCTAGGGCGGAGCTCTGAGCGAGCAAGCAGACGAGAAGGTCGGATGTGCGCGAAGGGGCTATCCCTGCTCGCGGCGCTCGCGGACGGCGGGGAGGATGCGCTTGACGACCCACCAGACGACGGCCACGGCCACGAGCGCGATGATGACGTACTTCACCACGTCGGAGACCCACTCGGCCTGCGCGGTGACCGTCTCCCAGGCGCTGCCGGCGGCGGCGCCGAGCGAGCAGAGGATCGTGTTCCACACCGCGGAGCCGAGCAGCGTGTACAGCGAGAAGCGCACGACGCTCATCTTGGCGGTGCCAGCGGGGATGGAGATGAGGCTGCGGACGATGGGCACGCAGCGGCAGATGAGGACCGTCGCCTGGCCCTTGCGGTCGAACCAGTCCACGGCGCTTGCGATGTCGTCGGGCTTGAAGCCCAGAAGGCGCATCGGACGCGTGCCGAAGAACGTCATCAGGCGCTCGCGCGACAGGATGCGCCCCACGCCGTAGAGGATGTAGGCGCCGGTGACCGAGCCGATGGTCGCGGCGATGATTACGCCCGGGAGCGTGAGCTCGGTCGTGGTGGTGAAGAAGCCCGAGAGCGGCAGGATCAGCTCGGAGGGGATCGGCGGGAACACGTTCTCGAAGAAGATGAGGAACCACACGCCGATGTAGCCGAACTGGCTGATGAGGTTGGTGAAGACGTCCTCCATGGGACTCCTTTGTCCGGTTGGCACAACGCTCCCATTATCGCAGCCGGGGCCGCGCACCGAGAAAAATCAACGATTGCACAGAAGTCGCGCGCCGTCGTCCCCTCGGCGCGGCTACAGCGCAGACTCGTAGATCGCGCGGACGTCGTCGAGCGAGAGGCGCATGAGGTCTCCGATCTCCCGCCCCTTGTTCTGCTCGAGCGTCGCGAGCAGCTCCGGGATCTGGTCCGCCGTGACGCCCAGCTCGCCGAGTGTGCGCGGCATGCCCATCGAGACGAAGAAGTCCTGCAGCTCGTCGATCGTGGCGGCGACGGCGTCGGCGACGGCCTGCTCGGGCGTCACGTCCACCGCGTCCGCCTCGGGGTCGACCGGCTCGATCCCAAAGACGTCGCGGCCGAAGGAGAGGAACCGCTCGGCGTTGGCACGCCAGACGTAGCGCATCCACGCGGGGAAGATCACCGCGAGGCCGGCGCCGTGCGCGATCTTGGGGTCATGGGCGGAGAGCTCGTGCTCGAGGGCGTGGCTCTCCCAGCCGCCGGCGCGCGTGAACGGCTTGGCGTTGCGCCCCAGGCCGGCGAGGCCGTTGTGCGCGAGCATGCCCGCCCACATGATGTTGGCGCGCGCGTCGTAGTCCTCGGGGTCCGCGAGCGCGCGCGGCGCCTCCTCCACGAGCGAGCGGACGATGCCGCAGGCGATGCTGTCGGTCACGGGCACGGGGCCCTCGCTGGAGAAGTAGCGCTCCATGACGTGGGCGCACATGTCGGTCACGCCCGCCGCGGTCTGGTAGGCGGGGAGGGTGAAGGTGAGCTCGGGATCCATGAGGGCGAGCTCGGGGCGGTTGAGGTCGGTGGAGAGGCCGCGCTTGAGGCAGAGCTCGTCGTTCGAGATGACGCAGGAGTCGCTCGCCTCCGAGCCGGCGGCGGGGATCGTGAGCACGCAGGCCACGGCGGGCTTGTCCTCGGCGACGGGCGCTGCCCTCTTGGCGAAGATGTCCCAGACGTCGCCCTCGTAGGGCACTCCGAGCGAGACTGCCTTGGCGGTGTCGATCGCGGAGCCGCCTCCCACGGCGAGGATGACGTCGGAGCACGCGGAACGCGCGGCGTCGATCCCCTCGCGGACGTGCGCGACGCTCGGGTTGGGGCGCGCACCGCCAAACTCCTCGTGAGCGATGCCTGCCGCGTCGAGGGAGGCGAGCACGCGGTCGAGCGTGCCCGTGCGCCGCGCGGAGCCCTGGCCGTAGACGACGAGCGCGCGCTTGTGCCCGGACGCGGCGAGCTCGGCGCCGATGCGGTCCGTGACGCCGCGGCCAAAGACGAAGCGGGTGGGCGAGAAGAACGTGAAGTCGTTCACGGGGGCTCCCTTCGCGAGATTGACGAGAAGAGCTTAGCGCTTGTCCGCCGCGTTCGTCCGTCGGCGTCCGGCGCCGCTATGCGTCAAGGCAGATGTCCGCGAGCTCGCGAGCAACCGGCTCGAGGTCGAGCATGGGGTTGGCGGCGGTCCAGCGCTCCACCCAGTCTCGCCGAATCGCCGACGCGCCGCAGAACGCCCCGGCGACCGAGCCGGCGATGCAGGCGATCGTGTCAGTATCCCCTCCGATGTTGGCACAACTGACCACGGTCTTTTCGAAGTCGCCGTCGGCGGCGAGGAAGAGGCCCAGAGCGACGCAGACGGCCTCCTGGATCGATCCGCCCGCCCCGACCATGTCCTCGAGGCGCCGCTCGGCGTCGGTCATGCTCTCGGCGAGCAGGGCCTCGGCCAGTGCCGTGCGCAGCACGGGCAACACGCGCCGCCCCTCGGCACGCCGCGCGGTCGCAAGGCCGATCTCCTCTCCGCGCCGCGCGCCATAGACGCTCGCCTGTATGACGGAGACCGTCGTGGAGTCCTCGCGCAGCGCCTCCGCGACGGCGCAGGCAATCGCGCAGGCACCCGAGAACGCGTGCTGGGTCCCGTGCGAGGGGCGGCACATCGCCACGGCGTTCTCCACGGCGCGCTCGAGGTCACCGGGTCTGGTCAACCCGGCCGCCGCGACACGCATGGCGGCGCCGTCCGAGGTGCCGCGCTCAAAGCGCCTGCCGAGCATGCCGAGTTCCACGGGATCGCCCCCCGCGCGCAGCGCCTCGATGACCTGGGAGGTCGTTGGCCCGGCGTTGCGCGGATAGTACTTGGGATAACTCTCACTCCAGCGCACGAGCGCCTGGGCGGCGGCATCGACGGTGAGACGACCTTTGCACTCTGCGACGGCGCGGGCCATCTCGTAGGTCTGCGAGGCGTCGTCGGTCACCTCGGCAACGTCGTTGCCCAGCGCGTAGTAGTTGTCGCTGCCGTCCTCGAAGTCGACGACGCGAGACCCGAAGCGATCGGCGATTTCCTCTGCGCTCATCCCTTCCGTGGGCGCCCCGAGGGCGTCACCGATTCCAGCTCCCAAGAGGCTGCCGAGCACGCGGTCATGAAGATTTCTGGACATGAGGCGCTCCTTTCGTAGGGCCGGGTATCACAGAGGTGGCTTGTGAAGCACCGAATTGTATCGACGTGGCCCCAAGGTGGGACGTCCGTCCGCCCACCGGGCCGAATGAGGCTGCGAACGGCGGGAACGGCGAATCGAGGTTGACGAGGTATGGTGTAGGCCATACCATTTGTCCATACATACCACGGATTCGTCCGGCGCTTGTTAGTCGAGAGACGCAAGGCGCAAGGTCCCGAAGGGGCCCTGCGCCTTTTTTGTGCGGATGGGAGGCAGGCATGGCGTATCGCTACGAGAGGACTCTGAACAACAACGCCATCGTCGCCGTCGACGAGACGGGCGAGGAGGCCATCCTTCTCGGTCGCGGAATCGCTCTGCACTGCTCTCGCGGGCACTTCTCCACGGTGCGCGACGACCTGATCGAGCGCGTCTTCACCTTGGAGCGCGGCGGGGATCCCGTCTACTACGGCCAGCTCGTCGCGGGCCTGCCCCTCGAGCTCGTACAGCTCGTCGAGGACGTCATCGCCGAGGCGGGACGTTGCCTCGGCTTTGACTTCCAGAACCGTCTCACGCTCACGCTGCTCGACCACATCGTCATCGCGCGCGATCGAGACGAGGTGGGGGAGACGCTGCCCAATCCGCTCCTCGACGAGATTCGCCTGTTCTACCCCAAGGAGTACCGCGTTGCCAGCGCGTCGGTCAGGCGTTTGAACGAGCAGCTCGGAACGCACTTCGACTCGAACGAGGTCGCCTTTATCGCGCTCCATTACATAAATGCGATGTCCAGTGTCTCACAGGGTGTCATGAAGCGGGTCATGGGGGCGCTCGGAGAGTGCGTTGCCGCCGTTGAGGGCTTCTACGGGGCGCGCCTCAACCGCTCGTCCTCCTATTACACGAGGTTCATCACGCACCTCAAGTTCTTCCTCAGCCGGGTCTTTGCCGAGAGAGGGGGGCATGCCGGCGAGAAGGGCGAGAGCACGGCCGGAACGGTCCTGCTTTCCGTGAGGGACCAGGACCCTCGGGCATGGGCCTGCGCCAGCTCGGTCGGAGCTCGACTCGAGCGCGAGTATGGGATTCACGTCTCCGAGGAGGAGACGGCATATCTTGCCCTGCACATTGCGTTGATGTTGGGACACGAGGAAAGGAGCTAGGATGGACAGCCGGACGTTGGCGGAGAAAATCGTCGAGTACGCGGGATCTGCCGAGAACGTCTCGCGGGTGGCGCACTGCATGACGCGTCTGCGTATCACGCCGCGCGATGAGTCGAAGGTGGACGAGGCGGCAATCTCCAAGCTGGAGGGCGTCTTCAAGGTCCTCAAGGTTGGCGGCCAGTACCAGATTGTGCTGGGCGGGGTCGTCGACGACGTCTTCGACGCGGTCACCGAGCTCTGTGCCGACACGGCCACGGTCGAGAGCGACGTCATCGACGAGAACCTCGATGACGAACTCATTCCCCAGAGCGGCCAGAAGCGTTCCGGCGTGATCGGGACGCTGATCGATACCGTTTCGGGCATCGTCGCCCCGGTGCTCTCCGCCCTTCTCGGCTGCGGAATGGTGCAGGTCGTGTCCGTGATCCTCCAGCAGGTCTTCCACGTGCCTGCGGACAACACCACGGTGCTCATTCTGAACGCCGTCTCCGACACGCTCTACGGATTCTTCCCGATCATCATCGGCTGGTCGGCTGCCAAGCGCTTTGGTGCCAACACGGCAGTTGCCCTGGTCATGTGCAGCATTCTCGTAAGCCCCAACTTCACGGGCATCTTCGAGTCGCACGAGGTCGTTACCTTTGCGGGCATCCCGGTGACCAACGTCTACTACGGGTCCTCGATTCTTCCGGCGATCATCTCGGTCTACCTGCTCTCAAAGCTCGAGAAGCTGCTGCGGAGGCTGCTCCCTGCGGCCCTGCGTGCGATCTTCGTGCCGTTCCTTTGCCTGCTCGTCTGCGTGCCGATCCTCATCACCGTCATCGGCCCGATCGGGGCATGGGGCGGCGACCTCTTCGCGGGCATCTTCACCGGCCTCTATGCGATCAACCCGATTCTCGCCGGCGCCGTCATCGGTGGCACCTGGCAGATCCTGATCATCTTTGGCATGCACATTGCGATCCTCGGCCTCGTCTCCACGCCGAACATTGCGATGTACGGTCGCGATACCGTGATCATGACCCACGCGCCCTCGCTCATGTGTCAGGTGGCGGCTGGCCTCGCGGTCGCCCTGAAGGCCAAGGACAAGGCAATCAAGCGCAACGCCTTCTCGCTCGCCGTCACGTCGTTCTTTGCGGGAAGCGTCATCGAGCCGGTCATGTACGGCGTCAACCTCAAGTACAAGAAGCCGTTCCTCGCCGTCTGCATCGGCGGTGCCGTGGGCGGTGCGATCACGGGTGCGTTCCACGCCGGCACCACCGCAGCGGTGGCGCTGTCGCTCTACACGATTCCGGTGTATCTGGGTGAGGGCTTTGGCGGGCTCATGCTCGGCTGTGCCGTGGGCGCCCTCGTCACCTTTGCGCTCACCTGGATCATGGGCATCGATGAGAGCATCGGCAAGGAAAACTAGGAGGAGAGATGCAGGTATCAGATATCGAGTTCAAGAGCGCCGATCACGTCTTGCAGGAGATTCGCGACATGAACGTCAAGGGCGGGAGCCCCTTTGGTCGCGCGGCGGCGTGGGCATATCGACTTGCGTGCGAGCAGGAGCGCTTCCCGTCCGTCGAGGCCCTTCTCGCCCGATGCGAGGACCTGGCCTCACAGATGCACGAGCTCAAGCCCACGATGGCGACAATCAACAACTCCTCGAGCCTCGTGTGCGAGTACGTGCGCGCCCATCCCGAGCGTGACGTCGAGACGGTGGCGGCAGGCGTGGTGCGGCTCTGCGGCAACATCATCGAGAGCTCGCTCGCTGCCGTGGAACGCCTTGGCTCCTTTGGCGGGGAGCGCATCCCGGATGGGGGCACGGTGCTCATGCACAGCTACAGCAGCTCGCTTATGGGCTGCTTCGAGGCGGCGGCCGCGTCGGGCAAGCGCTTCACGGTCATCTGCACGGAGTCCCGCCCGCTGCGCGAGTCGCGTCTTGCGGTGGACGTTCTGCACCGGCTCGGCCAGCATGTGGTCTACATCACCGATGCGGAGGTCTACGAGTTCATGCGCCATGCTGACCTCGTGATCATGGGCGCGGACAGCCTGGCCTCCGACGGAGGCGTTGCAAACAAGATGGGCACCGCCATGATCGCACGGCTGGCCCGCTCGATGGGGATTCCCGTCTACATCGCGAGCGAGCTCTACAAGTATGACGAGCGCACGCTGCGCGGCCGCGCGATCGAGCTGGAGCGCAGGGACGCCTCCGAGATTGTCTCCGAGGGAGACTTCAGGCTCGGCGAGCCCGAGGTAATCAACCAGTTCTTTGACGTGACGCCCGCGACTGACGTGACCGCGATCGTCTGCGAGCACGGGTTCATCGCGCCGGCAAGCGTCAGCTTGCACTGGGAGCAGCTGAAGGACGAACTGATGAAGGGGGTTATGTGAGCATGAAGGTACGTGCGAACGAGGAGGTCCGTGAGGCGCTCGGCGAGGGAAGGCCCGTCGTTGCCCTCGAGTCTACGATCATCTCGCACGGCATGCCCTATCCGCAGAACGTGGAGACGGCCATGAGCGTGGAGAGAATCCTGCGTGAGGAGGGTGTCGTCCCCGCCACGGTGGGCATCGTCGACGGCGAGGGCGTGGTCGGGCTCTCCGAGGCGGAAATCGAGGAGCTTGGACGGCGCGGGAGCGGGGTGCCCAAGGTCTCGCGACGTGACCTCCCGGTGGTCATGGCCGAGGGCTCGTGGGGTGCCACGACCGTTGCGACCACGATGATCCTCGCCGCCAAGGCGGGCGTCGAGTTCTTTGTCACCGGCGGCATCGGTGGCGTACACCGCGGTGCCGAGAACACCTTTGACGTCTCCGCCGACCTCGAGGAGCTCGGGCGCACCAACGTGACCGTCATCTGCGCGGGGGCCAAGGCGATTCTCGACCTCCCGAAGACCCTCGAGGTGCTGGAGACCAAGGGCGTGCCGGTGCTGGGGTTTGGCACGGAAGAGCTGCCGGCGTTCTATACGCGCACGAGCGGACTCTCGGTCGACCGCAGGGTCGACGACGCCGAGGAGGTGGCGCGAATCGTGCGCGCCAAGCGCGAGCTCGGCCTTGACGGGGGCGTCCTTGTCGCCAATCCCATTCCCGAGCAGTGGTCGATGGAGCCGGGGGTGATCAACGCCGCGATCGAGGAGGCGCTCGCCGAGATGGACGCTGCCGGCGTCCACGGCAAGGAGTGCACGCCGTTCCTGCTTGCCAAGGTCAAGGAGATCACGGGGGGCGACTCGCTGGACGCCAACATCCAGCTGGTCTACAACAACGCGCGCGTCGGCGCCGCTATCGCGCGCGCCTACGCGGGGCTCTAGACGAGTGCGGGGTCCGGACGGTGACGCCGTCCGGACCCTGCTAGCATGCATGGGGACGACGGGGGGTTGAGGTGCCATGGGCCTGTTTTCCAGACTTCGAGAGCTGATCGATGGCGATGGGGGCGGCATCGCCGTGTCTGCCCCCGTCTCGGGTAGGCTCGTTCCCTTGGCAAGCGTGCCGGATCCCATGTTCGTCGAGGGGGTCATGGGTGATGGCTTTGGCATCTGGCCCGATGACGACTGCGTGCGCGCGCCCGTTGCCGGGCGCGTGACCGCCGTCATCGAGTCACGCCATGCGATCGGGCTCACCGCCGCCGACGGCACCGAGCTGATCGTCCACGTCGGCATAGATACGGTTGAGATGCGCGGTGTCGGCTTCTCCTATCTTGTGCGTGTCGGGGACGAGGTGCGCGTGGGTCAGAGGCTCCTCTCGTTTGACCGTGGCGCGATCCGCGATGCCGGCCATCCAGACATCGTTGTGACGGTTTTCCCGGGGACCTTGGAGGACCGGCGTCTCGACGACCTGCGCGAACCTGGCGAGATTGCGCACGGCGAGCGCGTGTGCGTCATCGGACGGGTCGAGGGCTGACTGGGGCTTCTCTGGCGGGCATGCTTGCGACGCCCTGTCCTGCCGCTTACGCACCCCTGATGTTCGCGGGCTACGCTGACCTCGTAGTGGCCCCTTGCAAGGAGGTGCGTCGTGCTGGACGACACGACCCTGGGACGCGACGTCTCGTACCTGCGTCGCCTGGGCGCCCTGAGCGGCGTGCTCTGCGGCTCCGCGGCGCTTCTCGGCGTGGCGCTCGTCGCGATGCAGCCCTCCCTCGACAACGTGATCGCGCTGCTCGCCTGCGCAGGGCTTGCCGCGGCAGGCACGGTTGTCGCCCGCGGCAACTAGGGCCGCGGCTCCCTCCCTCCGGCGGAAGAGAGGGTCTTCCACTCCGCCTGCGTGATTCGCAGGATGCGCTCGGGGCGACCCTGCGCCTCGCGCGCGCCCACCTCCGAGAGCCCGAGCTTCTCCATCACGCGCCGACTCTGTGCGTTCTCATCGTAATGGCCCGCCCACACGACCTTGAGGCGCAGGTCGTCGAAGGCGTGGTCGAGAAGCGCGCGACATGCCTCGGGGACGTAGCCCCGCCCCCACTGAGGCCGGGCGATCCAGTATCCGAGCTCGGCCTCGCTCGCGTCCCTCGCCAGGTCGGAGGCCGCCCCGAACTTGAGGCCGACGGCCCCGACCGGCTCGTCGGCGGGCATGGCGCCCCTGATCACGATTGCATAGGTCTCCGGCACGGAGAGTACCTCGCGGATGATGCGGGCGCTCTCCTCGACGCTGCGGTGCGGGTCCCATCCGGCGCGGGGCCCCACCTCCGGGTCTGACGCCGCGCGGAAGAGCGCGGGCGCGTCGGCCTCGGCCCAGGGGCGCAGCGTGAGACGTTCCGTCTCGAGCCGGGTGGTCATGGCATGCTCCTCATCTCTGACGACCGGTGCGTCGTATTATGCGGTTTCCTACGAAATCGAGGGTTAAAACGTTGGTAATCGCGTATTTTGCCCGTCTGTTTGATTGTTTGACAGGTACCCCGTAGGGGTATAGACTTCATCGCAGAAACCCCATGGGGGTATCCAGACGAAAGGAGGCCGAGATGGCCGAGAGGAACGCCTGCCCGTCCTGTGGCGCGCTCAAGCACACCCCGCGCTCGCCCGAGCTCAAGGCCGACGTGACGCGTCGAATCAACCGGGCCGTCGGCCAGCTCAACGGCATCCGCGCGATGGTGGAGGAGGATCGCTACTGCGGAGACGTCCTCACGCAGCTGGCTGCCGTGGAGTCTGCCGTGAAGGCCATCTCGCGAGAGGTCATGCGCGACCATCTGGAAACCTGCGTGGTCGAGCGCATCCAGGGCGGCGACACCGAGGTCACGGCCGAGGTCATGGACCTCTTCCGCAAGTTCATGTGATTCAGGTCGGCTCGGGGCCAAGTCGGACCAGCCGAGACGAGGAGCGACTCGATGAGAGAGACCTTCGACATAACGGGCATGACCTGCGCGGCGTGCTCTTCGCGGGTGCAGCGGGCGGCGGGCGAGGTGCCGGGCGTGACCTGCGCCAACGTGAACCTGCTCAAGAACTCGATGGAGCTCGACTACGACGGCTCGCCGGAGACCGCCGCGGCCGTGGTCGAGGCCATCGAGAAGTCCGGCTACGGGGCGACGCGTCGCGCGGCCTCGGACAGGAGGGGCGCGACGCCCGCAGAGCGCCCCGGGGCAGCGGCGGAGCGCGCTGTCGCCGAGAAGCGCAGCCAGCTCGTGATATCCGCGGTCTTCGCCGTCCCGCTGTTCTACGTGGCGATGGGGCCGATGCTCGGCTGGCCGCAACCGGCGCCGCTCGTCGGGGACGCCAACCTCGTGGCCCAGGGACTCACCCAGCTGCTGCTCTGCGTGCCGATCCTCTTCGTGAACCGGCATTACTTCGTCACCGGCTTCAGGACGCTCTGGCATCGCGCTCCCAACATGGACTCGCTGATTGCGTTGGGCTCGGCGGCCTCGGTCGTGTGGAGCGTGGGCCAGCTCTACCGCATGGCGTGGGCGGCGGGCTCCGGCGACGCCGCGGCGCTGCACGCCGCGGCGCACAGCCTCTACTTCGACTCTGCCGGCATGATTCTCGCCCTTATCACGCTGGGCAAGTTCTTCGAGGCACGCGCCAAGGGGCGCACCACGGACGCCATCGCCGCCCTCATGGACCTTACGCCCAAGACCGCCACGGTCGTGCGCGACGGCGCCGAGGTCGAGGTGCCGACCGAGGACGTGGCCGTGGGGGATCGCGTGATCGTGCGCGCCGGCGAGTCCGTGCCGGTGGACGGCGTGGTGGTCGAGGGCTCGGCCGCCGTCGACGAGTCCGCCATCACCGGCGAGAGCGTTCCCGTCGAGAAAGGCGTCGGCGACCGGGTCACCGGGGCGACCGTCTCCACGCGCGGCTGGATCGCCGTGGACGCCCGCGCCGTCGGCGACGACACCACGCTCGCGGGCATCATCCGTCTCGTGGACGAGGCCACGAGCTCCAAGGCCCCCATCGAGCGAATGGCCGACAAGATCGCCGGCGTCTTCGTGCCCGTGGTCATCGCGATCGCGGCGGTGACGTTCGCCATATGGCTCGCCCTCACGGGCGACGTCGTCACGGCGCTCACGCATGCCATCTCGATTCTCGTGATCTCCTGCCCGTGCGCGCTCGGCCTGGCCACGCCCACGGCTATCATGGTGGGCACCGGACGCGGCGCGGCCAACGGCATCCTCATCAAGTCGGCCGAGGCGCTCGAGACCGCCTGCCGCGTCGACACCGTCGTGCTGGACAAGACCGGCACCGTCACGGCCGGCTCGCCGCGCGTGACCGACGTGATGCCCGCCGCGGGAGCCTCCGGCGCGGAGCTCCTGCGCGTCGCGGTGGCGCTCGAGCGCAAGAGCGAGCACCCGCTCGCTTCCGCCATCTGCGCGTATGCCGAGGAGCAGGGCGCTGTTGCCGCCGGTGACCCCCGCGTCGAGAAGTTCGAGCAGGTTCCGGGCGGCGGGCTCTCCGCGCTCGTGGGCGGCGCCCCCGCGCTCGCCGGCAACGCCCGTCTCATGGCGGCGCACGGCGTCGAGCTCGGTGCGCTGGTCGACGCGGCGGCCGGGCTCGCCGATGACGGCAAGACGCCTCTGTTCTTCTCTTCGGGAGGGCGTGCGCTCGGCATGATTGCGGTGGCGGATCCCGTGAAGTCGACGAGCGCCTCCGCCGTCGCGCGCCTGCGCGCGATGGGTGCCCGCACGGTGCTGCTCACCGGCGACCAGGAGCGCACCGCTGCCGCAGTGGCGCGTCGAGTGGGCGTCGACGAGGTCGTCTCCGGCGTGCTGCCCGCCCAGAAGGAGGCCAAGGTCCGCGAGCTGCAGGCCGCCGGGCACGTCGTCGCCATGGTCGGCGACGGCATCAACGACGCGCCCGCGCTCGCTCGAGCCGACGTGGGCGTCGCCATCGGCGCCGGCACGGACGTGGCGATTTCCTCGGCGGACGTGGTGCTCATGCGCTCCGACCCCGCCGACGTGGCAACCGCGATGGAGCTGTCGCGCGCCACGATGCGCAACATCAAGCAGAACCTCTTCTGGGCGCTCTTCTACAATGCCGTCTGCATTCCGGTGGCCGCCGGCGTGCTCACGCCCTGGGGCGTGACGCTCAACCCCATGATCGGTGCCGCGGCGATGGGGTTCTCCTCCGTCTTCGTGGTGAGCAACGCGCTGCGCCTGCGCACCTGGAGGCCGAGCGAGGTCAGGACCGAGGCTGCGGCGCCCGTCGCGGCCGACGTGAGGATAGAGGAACCAAGAAAGGACCCGACCATGACCAAGACTCTGAACGTGACCGGCATGATGTGCCAGCACTGCGTCATGCACGTGACGAAGGCGCTCGAGGGCGTCGAGGGGGTGCGCTCTGTCGACGTGAGCCTCGAGGCCGGCACCGCGACCGTCGAGGCGGCCGACTCCGTCTCCGACGACGCGCTCGTGGCTGCCGTCTCCGACGCCGGGTACGAGGCAAGCGTCGCGTAGCGCCTCGCCGACGGACGGCCCCGGGACGGGCGACGGCGGGTGGTACTACAATGACCCGGCTGCGCATCGCACGTCGGAAGGGCCACCCATGAACCTCACCCCCGAGCAGAGACGCGTCGTTTGCACGCTGGGCTTCTGCGGCCTCGTCTCCGCCGCCGACAACTGGTTCGTCTCTCCGGCGCTGCCCGCCATCGCAAACGGGCTCGGCGTCGCCGCCTCGGCGGCTGCCGTCGTCCTCACCGCATACCTGCTCCCCTACGGCATGCTCCAGCCCGTGTGCGGCACGCTCGGGGATCGGTTCGGGCGGCTGCGCGTGCTCCGCGTGATCGTGGCGGGGCTCGCGGCGGGGACGTTCCTGTGCGCGCTGGCTCCGACGCTCGAGCTGCTTGTCGTGGCGCGCGCGGTGACCGGCTGCTTCGCCGCGGGCATCATCGCCGTCTCGCAGGCGCACGTCGGAGACGTCGTCGGCCCCGAGCTCCGCGGGGGCGCGGTGGGCATCCTGATGGGCATCACCTTCGCCGGCCAAGGGCTCTCCTCCGGTCTTGGCGGCATCCTCACCGACCTCATGAGCTGGCGCGCGGCCTTCGCGTGCTTCGGGGCGCTCGCCCTGGTTGCCCTGGCACTGCTGTGGCGTCTGCCCCATGCGACCGTCCCGGCGTCCGCGCGTGGCGCGGAGGGCGTCGTGGAGCCGCCGCACGACAGCTTCCTCGTGCGCGCGGGACGCATCTTCTTCGGCAGCCATCGGGCGATCTTCCTCGTGGCGTGCACCACGGGAGTCGTGTTCCTCGGCGTCTACGGCTTCATGGGCACCTTTCTCGCCGAGCGCTGCGGGCTCGCCCCCACGCAGGCGGGCCTCATCATGATGTTCTACGGGGTGCTGTGCCTCGTGGGCGGCACGGTCTCCGGGCGCGTCGGCGCCGCCCGCGGGCCGCGCGCCGTGATCTATGTGGGGGAGTCCGCCGGGCTCCTTGCCATAGCGTCGCTCGTCGTCGTGACGGCAACGGGCTCCTGGGTGCCGGCGCTTCTCGCCGCGGGCGCGCTCGGCTTTGGCTACATCCTCACGCAGCCCACGCTCGTCTCGCTCTCCATGGACGCCGACCCGGCTCAGGCGGGCCTCTGCACCGGCCTCATCGGGTTCGGCGTCTTTGCTGGGGGCGGCGTGGGCTCGGCATTCGGCGGCCAGCTCGTCGCGCTCGGCGGCTACGACGCCCTATGGCTCGCGGCGGCCGCGCTGCTCCTGGCACAGCTGGTGCTCGGCGGCCGCGCCCTCGCAAGGCTCGCGCGCCTCGAGGGCTGAGCCGCCGAGGCCGTCCGACTGCCCACGGATCATGCAAAAAACTCGTTCGTGTGATGAATTGACGTCTCAGCATGCAGAATGGGCTTTCGTGCGATGCCCTTTCTCGTTCTGGGGTTCCGTTCTCGCCCCCTCAGTCTGCGAAACTGCAGGAAACAATATTAATAGTTAAATTATATTCCGAATTGGGGCGAAAAAGCTATCACACGAGCGAGCCTTTTGTACTTCAAGACGACAATTCATCACACGAGCGAGCGTTTTGCGCGCTGCCATCGACGACGGCGCCCGCGGGCGGGCTCCGCGACGCCCCATGCGCTACCATGAGGGGCCGAGTAGATCTGCGAGCCGTGAAGGAGCGCCCATGGCAGACGAGAAGAACCCGCAGGCCCAGATGTCGCTCTTCGGCGACGAGCCTGCGGCGAGGCCGACGCCGACCGCGGGCCCTCGCGCCCGTCACGCCGAGCTCAACCGCATCCTCGCGCATGCCGCCTACTCCTACTATGCGCTCGACGATCCCGAGATGACCGACGCCGAGTTCGACCGGCTGCTCCAGGAGCTGATCGCCCTCGAGGGGGACCACCCCGAGCTCGTGACGCCCGAGTCCTACACGCAGCGCGTGGGCGGCTACGTGTCCGAGCAGTTCGAGCCGGTGACCCATGCCGCGCGCATGTACTCGATGGACGACGCGATGGACCTCGACGAGCTCGACGAGTGGCTCTCGCGCACCGACGAGGCCCTCGGCGCCACGCCGGAACGCCCCGTCGCCTACACCTGCGAGCTCAAGATCGACGGCCTCGGAGTCGCCCTCACCTACACGGATGCCCAGTTCGTGCGTGCCGCCACGCGCGGCGACGGCACGACCGGCGAGAACGTCACCGCCAACGTCCTCACGGTGCGCGACGTCCCGCGTGCCCTCGCGCCCGCGGGCCTCGCACGCCTTGCCGACGGCGGGCTCGGCCGCTCCGTGGAAGTCCGCGGCGAGGTCTACATGCCGCGGACCTCCTTCGCGCGCCTGAACGAGGCTGCCGACGCGTCCGGCTCTGCGCCCTTCGCCAACCCGAGAAACGCCGCTGCCGGCAGCCTCCGCCAGAAGGACCCCAAGGTCACCGCCCACCGCGACCTCGAGACCTTCGTCTACGCCGTGGCCGACGAGGCGCCCATTGACGTGCACACCCAGCACGACTTCCTCCAGTGGCTCATCGACTGCGGCTTCGCCGTGAACCCGCACTTCAGACGCTGCACGTCGGCCGCCGAGGTCCGCGCCTACTGCGAGGGCGCGCTCGCTCGCCGCGACGAGCTCGACTACGACATCGACGGCGTCGTGGTGAAGGTGGACTCCTTCGCCCAGCAGGAGGCGCTCGGCTTCACGGCGCGCGCGCCGCGCTGGGCGATCGCGTTCAAGTTCCCGCCGGAGGAGAGGCGCACCGTCCTGCGCGAGATCCGCGTGCAGGTGGGGCGCACCGGCGTGCTCACGCCCGTCGCCGAGTTCGACCCGGTGACCGTCGCCGGCTCCACGATCGCCCGCGCGACGCTCCACAACGTCGACGAGATCGCCCGCAAGAACGTCCGCGTGGGCGACACGATCGTGGTCCACAAGGCGGGCGATGTGATTCCCGAGGTCGTGGGGCCGGTGCTCGAGCTGCGCCCCGAGGGGGCGCCCGAGTTCCGCATGCCCGAGACCTGCCCCTCATGCGGCAGCCCCGTGGTGCGCGAGGAGGGCGAGGTCGCCTACCGCTGCGTCTCCATCGACTGCCCGGCGCAGGCAACCGAGCGCCTCATCCACTGGGGGAGCCGCACCGCCATGGACATCGACGGCCTCGGGGACGAGCTGGTGGGCCGCATGGTCGAGCAGGGCCTGCTCGCCGACGTCGCCGACTTCTACGACCGTCTCACCGAGGAGGACCTCGCCCGCGTCTGGACCGGTCGCCAGACCGTGGAGGGCGAGGACATCGTCGTGGGCCCCGTCATCGCGTCGAAGATCATGGCGCAGGTGGCGGAGTCGCGCGGCCGCGGCCTGGCGCGCGTCCTCTTTGGCCTGGGCATCCGTCACGTGGGGGCGACGGTGGCGCGTCAGCTCGCGGGCCACTTTGGGTCCATGCAGGCCCTCGCCGCCGCCAGCGAGGAGGACATCGCCCGGGTCGACGGCATCGGGCCCAAGATAGCTGCCAGCGTGCGCGGGTTCTTCGCGGTCGAGAAGAACGTGGCGGTCGTGGAGCGCCTGCGCGCCGCGGGCGTGGCGCTCGAGGAGGAGCGCGCCGAGCCGGAGCGCCCGCAGACGCTCGCGGGGCTCACCTTCGTGCTCACCGGCACGCTCGGGCGCCGCACGCGCGACGAGGCCAAGGCCGCGCTCCAGGCCCTCGGCGCCAAGGTCACGGGCTCGGTCTCCAGGAAGACGAGCTACGTGGTCGCCGGCGAGGCCGCCGGCTCCAAGCTGGCCAAGGCGGAGAGCCTCGGCGTCCCCGTGCTCGACGAGGCCGCCCTCGACACCCTCCTCGAGACCGGCGAGCCCCCGGCGGGGGAGGGGCGCCCGTGAACCTCCTCACCCGCCTGCGCCTCGCCGACGACCTCACGGACGCCGAGCGCGCGCTCGCCGACGTCCTGCTCGCCAACCCGGAGCGCTGCCTCTCGGAGGGTGCCAAGCAGCTCGCGCGCCGGGCGCTCGTCTCGCAGGCCACGGCCTACCGCCTCTGCGAGAAGCTCGGGTGCTCGGGCCTGGCCGACCTCAAGGTCCGGCTCGCCTCCTCGCTCGACGCCTACCGCCACGAGAACGCCGGCATCGACGTGAACTTCCCGGTGCGCGCCGGACAGGGGGGTCGTGAGGTCGTCGACGCCCTCGCGGCGGACCTCGCGCAGACGCTCGCCGCCACGGCCAACGTGCTCGACCCGGCGGCGCTTGACGCCGCCGCGGCCCTCGTGCGCGACGCCGCGCAGGTCGACGTGCTCGCCACGGCGGGAAACGTCGCCTTCGCGCAGAACTTCCGCTTCCAGATGGCCGAGGTCGGCCGGGCGGTCAGCGCCCCGGTGGACGAGTACGAGCAGCGCCTCGTCGTCGCGGCGGCCGACGCCACGCACGCCGTGGTGCTGGTCTCGTTCGGCGGGCGCGGGTTTCTCGCCAGGCCGGCCGCCCGGTCGCTCTCCGAGCGCGGCGTTCCGCTCGTGCTCGTGGCCTCGGCCGAGACGACCCCGCTGGACGAGTACGCTACGGTCAAGCTCGCGCTCTCGCCGCAGGAGGACCATGCCGAGAAGGTGTCCCCGTTCGCCACGGGCCTCTCGCTGCTCTTTGTGCTCGACGCGCTCTTCGCGCGCGTCTTCGTGGAGGACTATGACGCCAACCTCGCGCGCCGGCGCGACCTCTACCGGGGCGTCGTCTCCACGGGAGGCTGTGCGAGCGGGCGCTGAGCGGCGCCCCTAGAACCGGACGAGCTCCCCCTCGCCCCGCTCGAACGTCCAGACGCCCTCAAACCCCAGCTCGCCGAGCTCGCGGTAGGCCAGGCGCAGGTACGAGCCCAGATGCTCCGGCCTGTGCGAGTCGGAGCCCACCGTCACCACCGTCCCGCCGAGGTCGCGGTAGAGCTCGAGCACCTCGCGCGAGGGCTGGAAGTCCCCCAGCCCGTAGCGGATGCCGGACGTGTTGACCTCGATGCCCCTGCCGTCCGAGATGACCCGGCGCAGGATCTCTGCCACGACGTCGCGCACGCGCTCGAACGGGTAGGGCCCAAAGGGGTCGTAGCGGTTGATGAGGTTCAGGTGGCCGAGGACGCTGTAGTCGTGGAAGCCCTCCACCACGGCGAGCATCTCCTCGTAGTAGGCGCCGTGGATCTCGTCCTGGGTGCGCCCCTCCTGGAAGGCGCCGTTCCAGAACTCGCGGTCTCCCACCTGGTGAATCGAGCAGATCACGAAGTCGAGCCGCTCGCCCAGGCGAGTCACGAGCTCGTGGCTCCTCCCGATCGTGTGCGACTGCACGCCCAGCTCGAGGCCGGCTCGCAGTCGGATGTCACCGCCGAGTTCGTCGCGCGTCGCCTCGACCTCGTCGAGGTAGGGCTCATAGGGGCAGTTGGTGACCGGGCGCCCGCCCTCGAGGCGCGCCCCCGCCGGCTCGTCCCACTCGGGCTTCACCCCGTAGTCGACGTGCTCGGTGAAGCAGACCTCGTCGAGGTTGAGCCTCAGCGCGTCGAGCGCCACCTGGCGCAGCGGGTAGGAGGAGTCGTCGGAGTAGCCGGTGTGAACGTGGTAGTCGGCGAGCATGGTGGCCCCTTTCGTCGGTCTACCCCAGGGTAGCCGCCCGCGCGCCCGCACGGCCAAAGCCGGACGTTCTTCTCGCCCGGGGCCGCGCCCGGACGCCCGCGCCGAGAAGAACCTCTCGCCCGCCCCTACCCGAGGGCGTTCTCGCGGCGCCACTCGCGCGGGGACACGCCGAAGGCGCCCTTGAACGCGCGCGAGAAGTGCAGCTGGTTGGGGTAGCCCACGGCGCGGCCGACCTCGGCCACCGGGAGGGCCGTGAGCTTGAGCAGCTCGCTGGCCTTGCCCATGCGGTACCCGATCAGGTACTGCTGCGGGGACTTGCCCGTCGCCGCCTTGAAGACCTTGCCGAAGTAGCTGCGGTTGAGCCCGGTGCGCCGCGCGATGTCCTCGACCGTGATGTCCGCCTGGTAGTTCTCCTTGACGAAGTCGATGGCCTCGCGGATGTAGAAGGCCTGGAGCCGCCCCGTCTGCCGCTCGGCGGGGTGCGAGGCGGAGCGCAGCAGGTAGTCGAGGAAGAGGTAGGTGTGTCCCACGAGGTGCAGGGCGGAGGCGCCGCGGTTGGAGATGAGGTAGCGCATCTCCTCCACCATGAGGGCGCGCAGCTCGCTGGACTGGGTCCGGTAGATGGGCGCGGCGCTCGTGAGCCCCACGGCCTCCAGGTCGTCTGCCACGCGGATGCCGTCGAACTCGACCCAGATGTACTCCCACGGGTCGTCGAGGTCGGCAACGTAGGTGTTCACCTGCCCGGGGAAGATGAGGAAGCCCTCGCCGCCCTGGAGGCGATGGTCGGTCTTGGTCCCGCCCTCGTCCGTGGTCATGAGTAGGCCGCGGCCCGAGATGATGTAGTGGAAGAGGTAGTGGTCACGCCGCGCCGGGCCGAAGGCGTGCCCCGGCGCGCACTGCTCGCGCCCGTACTGGTAGGGCATGAGGTCGACGTAGTGTCCGTGGGAGAACGTGGAGAACTCGAGCTCGCCGGTGGGCATGGGGCTCCTCTCGCCCGATGCGGTCAAGACCGTATGACGCATTTTGTATATTTTAACACTTTGCGGACATACGAGAAACAACGATAGAACGCATTTAGGTAACTAGATGACAGCCATTTGTGGAATCGATTACCGTTTGGCGAGAAACCAGTCAGCTCATCTACCTGCGGTTATAAAAACGGGCTGAACCACTCGCCTTCAAAAAATGTCCACTCATCGAATGAGCCCATCAGTGCGTAGGTTTTAAAAAAAGCCTCATACCAGCGAAAACAAGAATTTATCTATAAAATATACCGATACAATGAGAAAAGCGCGTAAAAACGTCATTCTAAAATTAAGACAACGTAAGGTGGGGCCTCGACATGGCGGGCGCACGCCAGTCGGGCAGGGAGAAAGGTTGCGCAGATGGCAAGCCTCACACTTGAACACGTAGGCAAGAAGTACCCCAACGGCTTCGAGGGGGTGAAGGATTTCAACCTTGAGATCAAGGACAAGGAGTTCATCATCTTCGTCGGGCCGTCCGGCTGCGGCAAGTCCACGACGCTGCGCATGATCGCCGGCCTCGAGGACATCACCTCCGGCACCCTCAAGATCGACGACCGCGTGGTCAACGACGTCGAGCCCAAGGACCGCGACATCGCGATGGTCTTCCAGACCTACGCCCTCTACCCGCACATGACGGTCTACGAGAACATGGCCTTCCCGCTCAAGCTGCGCAAGGTGGCCGCCGGCGAGATCGACAAGGCCGTCCGCGAGGCCGCCCGCATCCTCGACCTCGAGAAGCTCCTCGACCGCAAGCCGTCCGCCCTCTCCGGCGGCCAGCGCCAGCGCGTCGCCATGGGCCGTGCCATCGTCCGCGCCCCCAAGGTCTACCTGATGGACGAGCCCCTCTCCAACCTCGACGCCAAGCTCCGCGTCCAGATGCGCGCCGAGATCTCCAAGCTCCACGACCGCCTCGGCGCGACGATCATCTACGTCACGCACGACCAGACCGAGGCCATGACGCTCGGCACCCGCATCGTCGTCATGAAGGACGGCGTCATGCAGCAGGTGGACACCCCCACCAAGCTCTACAACGAGCCCTGCAACCTCTTCGTCGCCGGCTTCATCGGCTCCCCGCAGATGAACTTCATCGACGCGACCGTCGCCGAGAAGGGCGACGGCGTGACGCTCACCTTCGGCGGCAACACCATCTCCCTGGCCGGCCCCAAGGCCAAGGCCCTCAAGGACGGTGGCTACGTGGGCAAGGTTGTCGTCATGGGCATCCGTCCCGAGGACGTCGTCGAGGAGCACGAGTACGCCGAGGGTCGCACCCTCTCCGAGACCTTCCCGGCCGACGTCACGGTCTACGAGCTGTTGGGCTCCGAGGCCATGATCTACGCCGACGTCGACGGTGGCCAGATCTCCGCGCACCTCTCCGCCTCAAGCTCCGTCCGCACCGGCTCCAAGATCAACTGCTCCGTTGACGTGGACAAGATCCACCTCTTCGACAAGCAGACCGAGCGCGCCATCGCCCACTAGGGAAGGAGGGCACACCTTATGCTGAAAAGAGCACTGACACGTCGCTCCTTCCTCGGGCTCTCCGCCGCTGCCGCCGCAGGTCTCGCGCTCACGGGCTGCGAGGGCGAGCGCGCCGACGGCAAGGCCGAGGTGGAGATCATCAACTACAAGATGGAGGCGGCCTCCTACTTCGAGGACCTCGAGGCCCAGTTCAACGAGCAGAGCGACGACGTCTTCCTCAACTTTGACAGCCCCAACGATGCCGTCACGATCATGAAGACGCGCTTCGTCCGTGACGACTATCCCGAGGTCGTTGCCATCGGCGGCGACGCCACCTACGCGGACTTTGTTGACTCTGAAATGCTCGCCGACGTCTCTGACTATCCGGGCATGGCCAACGTGTCTCCCGCCTACCAGGAGATCATGAAGAGCCTCACCTACGTTCCCATGGACGGCATCTACGGCGTCCCCTACGTGGCAAACGCCGCCGGTATGCTCTACAACAGGGATATGTTCGCCGAGAAGGGCTGGCAGATTCCCACCACGTGGGACGAGTTCATCGAGCTCTGCGAGACCATCAAGGCCGAGGGCGAGGTCCTTCCGCTCTATCTGGGCTATCGCGACACCTGGACCATCCTCTCCCCGTGGAACTCTATGCTCGTCCAACTCGTTCCCGAGGACCTCACGCGTCAGGTGAACGCCGGCAATGCCAAGTTCTCCGACTACTACCGCGCGCCCGCCGAGAAGCTCCTGAAGCTCCTCGACTACGCCGAGCCCGGCCCGCTCGCCTACAGCTACAACGACGCCTGCACCGCCTTCGCGCGCGGCCAGAGCGCGATGTATCCCTGCGGCTCGTTTGCAGTTCCGCAGATCCTGCAGGTGAACCCCGAGATGAACGTCGGCCTGTTCGCGATGCCCGCGGCAGACGACCCCGATGACCGCATCGTGGTCTCCGGCGTTGACCTCTGCTGGAACATCTGCCAGGCGAAGTCGGACAAGAAGGACTCCATCTACAAGGTCGTCGACTTCCTCGCGGACCAGGAGAACCTCCAAGCCTACATCGACGACCAGAAGGCCATCCCCTGCACCGAGGGCGACTTCACGCTCGATCCGCTCTTCGACGACATCCTCGACTTCATTGACGAGGGCAGGCTTATCGACTACCCCGACCACTCCTACCCGTCGGCCATGGCCTGCGACACCGTCCTCCAGGGTCTCATCAACGACCAGGACGTCGACGCGTTCCTCGCCAAGTGGGACTCGGACTGGCAGCGCTACAACAAGACCGTCATGCGCACGGTCCAGGAATACGAAGCGAATCAGGGATAAGGAGGGAAACTGATGGCAAATCTCGCAACGTCCAAGGCGGGGTCTGACAGGAACCGCACCTTCCTCATGATTCTGATTCCGGTGCTCGTCCTGTTTGTAGCCTTCAACACGATCCCGCTGCTCACGGGCTTCTTCTACAGCTTCACCAACTCCAAGGGCTATGGTCCCTTCGAGATCATCGGGCTCCAGAACTACATCGACCTGTTCCAGGACGCCCGCGTTGGTAACTCGTACCTGTTCACCTTCAAGCTCGCCGTGGTCTCCACGATCCTCGTGAACGTGCTCTCGCTCATCCTGGCCATCGGCCTCTCGAGCAAGATCAAGTTCAAGAGCGCTCTGCGCGGCCTCTACTTTGTCCCGCGCATCCTCGGCGCCCTTGTCGTAGGCTACGTTTTCACGTACTTCTTCACCTACATCGTCCCAGCGGTGACGGGTACCGACTCGATCCTCGCAAGCGCCGACTGGGCGTGGATCGGAATCGTGGTCGTGCTCGTGTGGCAGGCGTGCGCCCAGACCACGATCATCTACATCACCGGTCTCTCCTCGGTCCCCGAGGACGTCTACGAGGCCGGTGCCCTCGACGGCGCTACCGGCTGGGACAAGTTCCGCTACCTCACGTTCCCTCTCATCATGCCCTCCATCACCACGAACATGGTCCTCGTCATGAAGGACATGCTCATGGTCTTCGACCAGATCGTGGCAATGACGGGCGGCGGCCCCGCCAACTCCACCGAGTCCATCTCGTATCTCATCTACGAGAACGGTCTCAACAACAGTCAGTTTGGCTTCCAGTGCGCAAACGCGGTGATCTTCTTCATCCTCATCGCCGTGGTCTCCATTGCGCAGACGAAGTTCCTGAACAGTAAGGAGGAGCAGCTCTAATGGCTAACAACACTGTTCCTACCAAGGTCAAGGAGCGGGTGAACTGGCCCGTCACGATCCTGCTCATGATCGGCACCCTCACGGTCCTCTTCCCGCTCTACATGGCTGTGGTCATCGCGTTCAAGGACCCCTCCGAGATGACCAACGACATCGCGGGCATCCTCTCCCTGCCCGCCACATGGTCTCTCGACAACTTCATCGAGGCCATCCAGGTCACCGACTTCTTCCACTCGTTCCTGAACTCGCTCATCATCACCGTCGTTGCCGTGGTCGTCTCCATCCTCATCCACAGCCTCGCGGCGTATGCCATCGGGCGCAACATGGACAAGAAGAAGCTTTTCAAGGGCTCCTACTACTTCATCATCGCCGGCATGTACGT
>DHCMC07803__coassemble_372_pt1 | contig 29398 bp, 25 predicted proteins | sample DHCMC07803__metabat2_low_PE_048 | metagenome-assembled genome bin DHCMC07803 | reverse complement strand
CTGCGCGAGCTTGCAGACCTCCACGAGCTCGTCGTAGGTGGCGTCGGGGTTGCCCCAGCGCAGGTTCTCCTTGATGGTGCCCGAGAAGAGCACGTTCTTCTGCAACACCACGGCCACGTTGTTGCGCAGGAACTCGAGGTCGTAGTCGCGCACGTCCACGCCGCCCACCTTGACGGAGCCCTCGGTGACGTCGTAGAGACGGCTGATGAGGTTCACGAGCGAGGTCTTGGCGGATCCCGTGCCGCCCATGATGCCGATGGTCTCGCCGCTCCTGATGTGCAGGTCGATCTCCGCGAGGGCGCGGTGCTCCGCCTTCTCGGAGTACTTGAACGTCACGTGGTCGAAGTCGATCGAGCCGTCGACCATCTCGGTCTCGGGATGCTCGGGGTTCTTGATCGTGGGCTCGGTGGTGAGGACCTCGCAGATGCGCTCCGCGCTTTCCTGGGCCATCGTGATCATGGCGAAGACCATGGAGACCATCATCAGCGCCATGAGGATCATGAAGCCGTAGGTGGTCAGCGCCGAGAGCTGGCCCACGTTCAGCAGGCTGCCCCGGCTGGAGATGATGAGGTAGCTGCCGAACTGCAGGGTGACGGCGAAGACCGTGTAGACGGCGAAGTTCATCATCGGCGTGTTGAGCGCGAGGATCTTCTCGGCGCGGGTGAAGTCCGCGCAGACGTCCTGGGCGGCGCGACTGAACTTCTCCTTCTCGTAGTCCTGGCGCACGTAGCTCTTGACGTCGCGCATGCCGGTGACGTTCTCCTCGATGGACTCGTTGAGGGCGTCGTACTTGTGGAAGACCGAGCGGAAGATCGGGTGCACGGTGCGGATGACCTTGAAGAGGCCAAAGCCCAGGATCGGCACGATGATCACGAAGACCAGGGCGAGCGGGCCGGCCATGATGAACGCCATGACGATGCCCGCGATCATGATGAGCGGGCAGCGGATGGCGGTGCGGATGATCATCATGTAGGCCAGCTGGACGTTGGTGATGTCGGTCGTGAGGCGCGTCACCAGCGACGAGCTCGAGAACTGGTCGATGTTGGCGAAGCTGAAGCGCTGCACCGCGGCGAAGACGTCGTGGCGCAGGTTCATGGCCAGGCCGCAGGAGGCCTGGCTGCAGGTGACGCCGGCGCCGATGCCGAAGGCGAGCGACGCGAGCGCCATGGCCACGAGGACGCCCGCGTAGGGGAGCATCTGGCCCAGGGTGGCCCCGGCCTGGATCGAGTTGATGAGCTGTGCCGTCACGAACGGGATGGCGACCTCCATGACCACCTCGCCGGAGACGATGATCGGCGTGGCGACGGAGGCGCCCCTGAACTCGCGGATGCTCCTGCCGAGGGTGTGGACCACCTCGCGGCCCGTGAGCCCCTTCTCCTCTTTTCTCTTCATGTGACTCCTTTCGACAAGGGGCCATTGTGAGACGGTGCGAGATAGATTTCAAGGTACCTTGCGATATTTTCCGTGGTACCTGACAAAGCATTCACATAAACGGGGTGGCGGCCTGAAGCCGCCTGGGGGAGGCGAGGTGGCGGCGGGCGAGAAGAACATGTGTAAGCTTCCGCCGAACGGTAGAAACGGCAGGTCGCAGCATCCGGCAAGCGGCAGCTTACAAATCGGGGCGGATATGTAAGGCGCTCTGTAAGCCAATTGTAAGGCGCTGTCAGGCTCCCGTAATGCATCGGAAATGAGGGCCGCGGCGCGTGCGGCCGAGCCTAGGATTCGTCTCGAACCGGCTGGATCCCCGCGGGGTTCCGGCCACATCCACGGGAAAGGATTGTTCATGTCCAAGCTTGATCTCACTCGTCGTCAGTTCATGGGCGTCTTCGGCGCCACCGCTGCCGTCGCCGGCCTCGCCGCCTGCGGTGGCACCACCGACACCGCCGCCACCGACGAGGGCGACGCCGCCGCCGACGCCGCGCTCGCCGGCTCCATCTCCTGCTCCGGCGCCACCTCCTTCCAGCCGCTCGTCGAGAAGGCCGCCGACGCCTTCATGGAGGCCAACGGCGACGTCTCCATCGCCATCTCCGCCGGCGGCTCCGGCCAGGGCCTCTCGCAGGTCGCCGAGGGCTCCGTCCAGATCGGCCGCTCCGACGTCTTCGCCGAGGAGAAGCTCGAGGCCGACCAGTGCGAGAACCTCGTCGACAACCAGGTCTGCATCGTGGGCATGGGCCCGATCGTGAACGCCAACGTCGACATCGACGACATCACCACCGAGCAGCTCAAGGGCATCTTCCTCGGCGAGATCACCGACTGGTCCGAGGTGGGCGGCACCGCCGGCACCATCCAGGTCATCCAGCGCGAGGCCGGCTCGGGCACCCGCGCCACCTTCGAGAACGCCGTGCTCGCCGGCGAGACCGCTCCCGACAGCTTCCGCCCGGTCGCCGAGGTCGACTCCTCGGGTACCGTCGTCGAGCAGGTCGCCGCGACCGAGGGCTCCATCTCCTACGTCGCCTTCAACTACATGGAGAACGACGGCATCAAGGCCCTCTCCGTTGACGGCATCGACCCGACCCAGGAGAACGTCGAGAGCGGCGACTTCCTGATCTGGGCCTACGAGCACATGTACACCCGCTCCGACGAGGACGAGGCCACCGCGCCCGTCACGAAGGCCTTCATCGAGTTCATCATGTCCGATGACTTCGCCGCCACCGTCGTGGAGGAGGGCTTCATCCCCATGGCGGACATGAAGGTCCAGAAGGACGTCGACGGCAACATCACCGAGATCGCCTAGCAACCGATTCCTTACCCCTGCCGGCGGCGTCTCCCTCCCGTGAGGGGGGCGCCGCCGCCCCCTGACGAGAAAGGCTCTCCCACATGGCACAACTCATGCCCAAGCGGAGGCTCGAGAACATAGGGCTGGGCATCACCGGCTTCTGTGTGGCGCTCGTCGCGCTTGTCGTCGTCACGCTGATCTTCATGGTCGCCCAGCAGGGCCTCTCCACGTTCTTCGTCGACGGCATGGACCCGATCGCCTTCTTCACCGGACAGAACTGGATTCCCGAGCAGGAGCGCTACGGCGCACTGCCCATGATCGTGGGCTCCTTCGCGGTGACGCTGCTCTCGACCCTCTTCGCCCTTCCGGTCGCGATCGGATCCGCGATCTTCGTCGTCGAGGTCGCCCCCGGCTTCGGCCGTCGCGTCTTCCAGCCGGTGATCGAGCTTCTGGTCGGCATCCCGTCGGTCGTCTACGGCGTCCTGGGCCTCTACGTGATCAACTCGCTCGTCAAGGCCGTCTTCGGCGACGCCGCGCCCACCGGCGCGGGCATCCTCTCGGGCGCCCTCGTGCTCGCCATCATGATCCTGCCGACGATCACCACGCTCTCGATGGACGCGCTGCGCGCCGTGCCCAACCAGTATCGCGAGGGCTCCTACGCCCTCGGCTGCACGCGCTGGCAGACCACCTGGCACGTCGTGCTCAAGAGCGCGACGCCGTCGCTGATGACCGCGGTGATCCTCGGCATGACGCGTGCCTTCGGCGAGACGCTGGCCGTCCAGATGGTCATCGGCGGCGTCGAGCGCTCCATGCCCACCGGTCTTCTCGACCCGGCCTCCACGCTCACCGCGGCGCTCACGGCGGGTCTCTCCAACGCCGTCTCGGGCTCCGAGTACTACCACGCCCTGTGGACGCTCGGCCTGCTCCTTCTCGTCATGTCCCTCATCTTCATCCTGATCATCCACCTCATCGGCCGGAAGGGGGCGAAGGCGAATGGCTAGCCGCTCACTCGACGCCCACGTCGCCCGCATCGACCGCCAGGACAAGATCGCCACGGGCGTCCTCACCGTCATCGTCGGCCTCGTCATCCTGCTCGTCGTCGCGATCATCGCCTACATCATCGCCCGCGGCGCGGGTCGCGCGCTCACGCCCGGCTTCCTCACCAACCCCTACAACAGCGAGGTCATGCCGGGCATCCTCTACCAGCTGTGGGACTCCTTCTACCTGCTGCTGGTGACGCTCGTCATCTCGGTGCCCATCTCGCTCGGCGCCGCCATCTTCCTGGTGGAGTACGCGCCCGACAACTGGGTCACCTCGGCGGCCAAGACGGCCATCGAGACGCTGTCCTCGCTGCCGTCGATCGTCGTCGGCATGTTCGGCTCGCTGTTCTTCGTGGTGACGCTCGGCTGGGGCATCTCGATCATCGCGGGCGCCTGCGCGCTCACGATGTTCAACATCCCCATCCTCGTCCGCACGATCCAGCAGGCGCTCGAGGACGTGCCGCGCAGCCAGCGCGACGCCGCCCTCGCCATGGGCCTCACCCGCTGGGAGACCACGCTCAACGTGCTGCTGCCGGCCGCCATGCCCGCCATCGTCACCGGCGTGGTGCTCTCCGCCGGCCGCGTCTTCGGCGAGGCCGCCGCGCTGATCTTCACCGCGGGCTCCGCCCCCGCGCGCCTGAACTTCGCCTCGCTCAACCTCCTGAGCCCCACCAACCCGTTCAACATCTTCCGTCCGGCCTGCTCGCTCGCCGTCTACATCTGGCGCCTCACCTCCGAGCCCACCGACGGATCCACGGAGATCGTCTGGGGCACGGCCACGATCCTGCTCGTCTGCGTGCTTCTCTTCAACGTGCTTGCCCGCCTGCTCGGCAAGTTCCTCTCTAGGAGGCTGACCGCCGAATGACAGACACCACCACCATCCAGGACCAGCGCGCGGTCGGAAAGGGCGCCCCGCTGCTGCACACCCAGGACGTGACGGTCACCTACGACCTCACCCACGAGGCGCTCCACAAGACGAGCCTCACGTTCGAGGCCGGTCAGGTCACGGCTCTCATCGGCCCCTCCGGCTGCGGCAAGTCGACGTTCCTGCGCTGCCTCAACCTCATGAACCGGGAGATCCCCCGCTGCTCCGTGGGCGGCCAGATCCTCTACCACGGACACGACATCAACACGCCCAAGGAGAACCTCTTCGAGCTGCGCAAGTCGATCGGCATGGTCTTCCAGCAGCCCACGCCCTTCCGCAAGTCCATCCGCGAGAACATCCTCTTCGCGCCCAAGAAGCACGGGCGCGTGCGGACCAAGGCGGAGGAGGACGAGCTCGTGGAGACGTCGCTGCGGCAGGCGGCGCTCTGGGACGAGGTCAAGGACAAGCTCAGGCAGTCCGCGCACGCCCTCTCCGGCGGGCAGCAGCAGCGCCTGTGCATCGCCCGCACGCTCGCGATGAAGCCGGACGTGGTCCTGTTCGACGAGCCGTGCTCCGCGCTCGACCCGATTTCCACGTTCGCGATCGAGGAGACGATCCGCGACATCGCCTCGACCGGCATCTGCGAGATCATCGTCACGCACAACATGGAGCAGGCCACGCGCGTCTCCGACCGCACCGCCTTCTTCTACGTGGGCGACATGATCGAGACGGGCACCACGCAGCAGATCTTCTCGGACCCGCACGACCAGCGCCTCGTCGACTATCTGACGGGCCGCTTCGGCTAGGGGGAGGAACATGGACACTGAGCTTAACGAGGGCGTCTACCGCTCCCTGGACAACGCCGAGACCGCGATCTCCGTCAAGGACTTCGACCTGTGGTACGGGGACTTCCAGGCCCTTAAGAACATCGACCTCAAGATTCCGCGCAACCGCGCCACCGCCTTCATCGGCCCGTCCGGCTGCGGCAAGTCCACGCTGCTGCGGACCTTCAACCGCATGTGCGACTTCGTGGAGTCCGTGCGCACCGAGGGCACGATCGAGTTTGACGGCGAGGACATCTTCAAGATGGACGCCAACGCCCTGCGCGTCTACGTGGGCATGGTCTTCCAGCACCCCAACCCGTTCCCGATGAGCATCCGCGAGAACATCCTCTACGGGCCCAGGCGCATGAAGCGCCTCTCCAAGGCCGAGGGGGACGAGATCTGCGAGCGCTGCCTCACGCGCGCCGCGCTCTGGGACGAGGTCAAGGACGACCTCGACAAGAGCGGCCTGGGCCTCTCGGGCGGCCAGCAGCAGCGCCTCTGCATCGCCCGCGCCCTGGCCACCGACCCCGAGGTCCTGCTCATGGACGAGCCCACCTCGGCGCTCGACCCCATCTCCACGAGCATGGTCGAGGAGCTCATGACCGAGCTCTCCGAGGACCACACCGTCGTGGTCGTGACTCACAACATGCAGCAGGCCGCACGAGTCGCCGACAAGACGGTATTCTTCTATCTGGGCGAGCTCATCGAGGAGGCGCCCACCCGCCAGTTCTTCGCCAACCCGCGCGAGCAGCGCACCCAGGAGTACCTATCAGGGAGGTTCAGCTAATGGCAGCAGCAACCCGCAGCAAGTTCACCAAGCAGCTCGACGACATCGAGGAGTACCTCAACCGCCTGACCGAGAAGTGCGCCTCCGACGTCCGCGCCGCCGGCCTCGCCGCCTGCGGAGACAAGGGCGCCTCCGAGGGCGTCATGGCCGGCCGCAAGAACGAGGACCGCCTGCGCAACGCGATCGAGGAGAACTGCCTCGACGTCATGCTGCTCCAGCAGCCGCTCATCGGAGAGGACCTGCGCTTCGTCTCGGGGGCGTTCCGCATCGTCTCGGACCTCACCCACATCGACGGCATGACCCGCGACATCGCGTTCCTCGTCGAGGAGATTCCGGCCAAGGCCACCAAGAAGCTCGCCGACGACTTCACCGAGATGGCCGAGGCGACCGCCGTCATGGTCGAGGAGGCCGGCGCCGCCTTTGCCGCCTCGGACGTCGAGAAGGCCCAGAAGGTCGTCGAGGACGACAACCGCGTCAACGCGCTCTATGATGAGGTGGAGGAGAAGCTTGTCGGGCTCATCCGCGACGGCAAGTCCTCCGCGCGCTACCTGCCCGAGCTCCTCATGGTCGCCAAGTACTTCGAGCGCATCGGCGACCTCGCCAAGCGCGTGGGCGCCTGGGCGATCTTCCGCGTCACCGGCGAGCACGTGGTGGCCGAGAAGGCGAGCCAGCAGCGCCCCGAGGGGCAGGAAGCGTAACGGGCCTGAGACTGAGTACGGGAGAGAAGAGCGTTGGTCTACTACGTCGAGGACGACAAGAACATCCGGGAGCTGACCGTCTACGCGCTCGGCCAGGGGGGCATCGAGGCGCGCGGATGCGCCGACGACGCCGAGTTTCGCCGCGCGTGCGCCGAGCGCACCCCCGACGCCGTCCTTCTCGACATCATGCTTCCCGACGCGGACGGGCTGGACATCCTGGCCCGTCTGCGTCGCACGCCCGGCCTCAAGGACGTGCCGGTCATGATGCTCACTGCCAAGGACACCGAGCTGGACACCGTGCGCGCGCTCGACAACGGCGCAGACGACTACCTCTCCAAGCCCTTCGGCATGATGGAGGTCGTGAGCCGCACGCGCGCCCTGCTGCGCCGCGCCGGTCGCGAGGCCGTCGTCCAGGAGAAGCCCGTCTCGCTCGTCTGCGACGACGTGACCCTCTGGCCCGACCGGCGCGAGGTCAGCGTGGCGGGCCGCGAGGTCCAGCTGACGATGCGCGAGTTCGACCTGCTCGAGTTCCTCATGCGCTCGCCCGGCGTGGTCTTCTCGCGCGAGACGCTCCTCCAGCGCGTCTGGGGCTGGGACTTCGACGGCGGCTCGCGCACGGTCGACGTGCACGTCCAGCAGATTCGCGCCAAGCTCGGCGACTCGTCGGACCTGATCGAGACCGTCCGCGGCGTGGGGTACCGCGTCCGCGGCTAGGCATTCTATCGAGGGGGAGGCAGCGTGGTCAGGCAGCCCGGGTCAAAGGGGTCGCTCTCCCATCGCATGTTCAAGGCGCTCGTGGCCGCGTGCGCGGGCGTGGCGCTGGTCGTCACCGTGGCGGCCTCCCTCATATACCAGAGCGCGTTCCTCGCCGACGAGCACGATCAGCTCGCCGGCGAGTGCCGCATGCTGTCGTCCCTGCTCAACCTCACCGACGACGACGCCGCCATGCTCGCCAGGCTCGACCTCGGCGACGTTCGCGTCACCCTCATCGACCCCGACGGGACGGTGACCTACGACAGCCTCGCGGATGCCTCCGAGCTGCCCAGCCACGCCGACCGACCCGAGGTCGTCTCCGCGTTCGAGAACGGGACGGGCTCCTCGGAGCGCGGCAGCGACACCGTCGGCTACATGAGCATCTACGAGGCGGAGCGGCTCGACTCCGGCCAGGTGGTGCGCCTGTCGGTCGACAGGGCCGGGGTGATGGCGTTCCTGTTCCAGGACCTCGTCCTCCTCGTCCTGTTCGCCGTCGTGCTGGTGGGGGCGAGCTGGCTGGTCACGCGGTGGCTGTCGCGCCGCTTCGTCCAGCCGATCCTGGAGATCGACCCGTCCTCGGGTGACGGCGTGGCTCCCTACGTGGAGCTCGACCCGCTCGTGAACCGCCTGAACGAGCAGCATGCCGAGCTCGTGCAGCGCATGAGCCAGATCCAGGACGCCGCCGACATGCGCCGCGAGTTCACCGCCAACGTGACGCACGAGCTCAAGACGCCGATCGCGTCGATCTCCGGCGCGGCGGAGCTCATCCGCGACGGCATCGCCAAGCCCAAGGACGTGCCGGGCTTTGCCGGGCGCATCTACGACGACGCGCGACGCCTCTCGAGCCTCGTCAGCGACATCCTCACCCTCTCCAAGCTCGACGAGACCGAGCGCGCGGGGTCGAGGGAGCTCTTCGAGCCCTCCGAGAGCGTGAACCTGCTCGCAGTGGCGCGCGACGTCGCCGACCGCCTGGCGTCCAAGGCGCGAAAGGCCAAGGTGGACGTCTCGGTGGAGGGCGTCTCGATGAACGTGCGCGGCAACCCGCGCCTGCTCGACGAGCTGGTGAGCAACCTGTGCGACAACGCCATACGCTACAACCGGCCGGGAGGCAAGGTCTTCGTGTGGGTGCTGCCCTCCAACGGCGGCGGCACGTGCCTGCGCGTCTCCGACACCGGCATCGGCATCCCCGAGGCGTCGCAGGACAAGGTCTTCGAGCGGTTCTACCGCGTGGACAAGGGGCGTAGCCGCGACATGGGCGGCACGGGCCTGGGCCTTGCCATCGTCAAGCACGCCGCCGCCTACCACGGCGCGACCGTGGCGCTCGAGAGCAAGGTCGACAAGGGAACCACCATCACCGTGACGTTCCCGTGCGCGTAGCTACGCGTCGAGCCGCCGTTCCCAGAGGTTGGTCCAGCCGGGCATCGGCAGCTCGGGGTAGGGGAGCCAGATCGGCCTGTGCCGGGTGAAGCCGCAGCGCGTGTACATCGCGTTGGCCTCGACGCTCTGGACCGAGGTGTTGAGCCGGATCGTGCGGGCGCCCTCCGCGCGGGCCTCGCGCGCCGTCGCGGCGAGCAGGGCGACCGAGACGTGACGGCCGCGCGCCGCCGGGTCAACGGCGAGCAGGTGGAGCCCCCGCACCGCGCGCTCGGGCAGGTCCTCCCAGCCGGGGCCGCCCGTGCCGGAGCCGTGGCCGGGGGCGGTGCCGTCGCCCATGTCCGCGTCGGTGTCCATCGCCACGGCGCCGAGAAGGGCGGCGTCCTCGGCGGGCGCCCCGTCGCGGACCGCCGCGGCGTCGAACGCTCCCCAGTAGGAGCCTGCGGCGAGCAGCTCGCGCGCCATGCCGGCGGGGGGCCAGACCTCGGGGACCCAGCCGCAGGTCCCGCCCGCGGCGCAGACGCTGGCGTACAGCCGCTCGAGCCGTTCGGCCCAGAGGCCCGAGACGGGCAGGCGCACCACGGCGACGTCGCCCGGCACGGTCGCGCGGCCCTCGTGACGAACGTCGTTGCGGGCGACTGCGGCAAGCAGCTCGCGCGCCACGGCGGCGGGGGCCATCTTGGGGAGGTTGTGGTCGACGCCGGGCTCCACGACCTTGCGCGCCCCGGGGATCGCGGCGACGATGCGGTCGGTCTCCTCGGGGAGGATCTCGTCGAACTCCCCGACCATGACGGTCACGGGGCAGCGCACGCAGGCGAGCGACGCGGCTTCTATCTGCGGCTGGTCGACCATGAGCTGGAGCAGCTCCGCGATGCGGGCGGACTCGGCGGGGGAGGGCACCGGCGTGCCGTCCTCGAGGGTGACCCCCTCCGTCCCCTCCTGGGCCCAGCGGCGGTTCTCGGCGGCGGCGAAGGCCATCCAATCGGTGTCCTCCCGGGGCAGGCCGGCTGGCGTGAGGTTGGCTCCGAGCGCCGTCACGGAGAGCACGTGCTCGCCCCAGTCGCGCGCAAGGAGCAGGCCGAGGATGCCACCGTCGGAGAAGCCGAGCACGTGGACCTGGGGCACGCCGAGGCGCGAGCAGACCTCACGGGCGTCGGCGGCCATGAGCTCGTAGGAGAGCGGCGCCGTGCCGCGGGTCGAGGCGCCCTGCGCGCGGGAGTCCACGGCGATCACGGCGCGACCGCTCGCACAGACGGCGTCGATCACCGGGCCAAAGATGCCGTGCTCCTCGCCGTTGCCATGCAGCATGAGGACCGGGGGCACCGACAGGCCGAGGCCGAACGGCGTGCCCGGCTCGTCGGTCACGCCGTTCGGCGCGTACGTCCAGGCCACGATCGTCGCCCCGTCCTCGGTCGGCACCTCCACGCGCGCCGCGAGCGCGGTGGCCGGCAGCGCGTACGGGCGCGGAACGTGCACGGGCGGCGGCGTGACCTTCATGTGAGTCCCTTCGGTAAGACAGGTCGATCAAGTGCGGGCGGGGCGAGAGGGTCCGCCGCGAGTTCTTGTCGCGCCCTTTGCGACAAGCTGTCTGAGCGCCGGACCCTCTCGCCCCGCCCTTCTCGCTACTTGGAGCGAACCTGCGACGGGTGCTTCTCGAAGAAGTCGTAGCGCGGCGGAAGAGGAACGATCTCATGCTCCGCGGGCGTCTCGCCGCAGGCGGCGGCGAGCTCGGCCGGACCATCGAAGGCGCGGTCCCAGGAGAAGAACAGCTCGGGCGAAAAGCCCATGTGCTCACAGATCTTCTCGCACCCCATGGGGACGGCCGGGTGCATGAGCAGCGCCGTCGTGCGCAGCGCGCAGAAAGCGTCGGCGAGGGCCGCCTCGTAGGCGGCGTCATCTCCCTTGGCGGCCTTGGAGGCGTCGTCCCAGCGCTTGTTTGCCGCACGGGCAAACTCCTCGGCCACCGCGAGCGCGCCGTGCGCGTCGAACTCGTAAGCGCGCCGCTCGAACTCCAGCGCGGCCGCGCGGGCCGCCCCGGCGGCCTCCGGGCTCGGTGCCACGGCCGGCAGGTGCGCGTCGCACACGTTGGCAGCGCCGTAGAAGCAGCTGCGCGCCAGGCGGTTGAAGATGTTGGTGAGGAAGGCGCTCTCCTTGAGGGCGGGGTCGACGACGCGCGGGTCGTCGCGCACGAGCACGTCCTCGCCCGTGGCCTTGTCCTTGTGCGACACCGAGGTGTCGAAGGCCTTGGGGTTGAAGGACACGGCCTTCTGGTCGAGGCCGAGCGACAGCCAGTGCGCGCGCAGCTGCTCGGGCGTGTAGGCGTCCAGCAGCTCCGCCGCCATCGGCGGGACGATCCTGCCCGAGCTCGATGCCTTCTTGTTCATGAACAGGATGTGGTAGTTGGCCACGGGGACGTCCTGCGTGAGGCCCCATCCCAGCGCCTCCCACATGGCCGGCTGCGCCACGCAGTAGAAGTAGATGTTGTCCTGCCCGATGAACTGGTAGACGCGGGCGTCGTCGGCACACCACCAGTCACGCCAGTCCCGGCTGGAGTAGCGGCCGTCCTCGGCGAGCTCGAGCGCCGTCTGCGTGAAGGAGATGGGCGCCCACAGGCTCTCCGGCCAGCACCAGACCGTGAGGCCGCTCGTGCCCTCGAGCTCGGGGGCGGGGACGCCCCAGTCGATGTTGCCGGTGATGCGGAACGGCAGCAGACACTTGCCGGTGCGGAAGCGCACGCCGGCGGCGTCGAGCCTCTCTCGCGCCTCGTCGCGCTCCTCCCAGCCGGCGAAGGTGAGCGAGAAGGACTGCTGGCCCTTCTCGGCCTCCGTGAGCGTGTGGGCGGGGAGCTCGGCGGCGACGGCGTCGTAGGCCTCGCGGAACTTGGTCTGGACGTAGATCACCGGGTCGACGAGGCTCTCGCGCACGGTCTTGGTGACGACGGCGCGCACCTGCGGGTCCGCGTCCCACTCGTCCATGAGGCGCTCGAGGTCGGTGCGGAAGGCCGGCAGGTCGAAGTACCAGTTGTCAACCGGCCGCAGCTCGGGCGTGGTGCCGGTGACCTGCGAGACGGGGGCGATCAGCTCCTCGGGGTCAAACTGGTGGCCGAGGTCGCACTCGTCGGCGTATGCCTTCTCGGACTTGCAGCCGCGCACCGGGCAGCGGCCCTGGACCTGCCGACCGTTGAGGAACGTCCCGGCCTCCACGTCATAGAACTGGCGGGTGGAGCGCTTCTTGAGGTAGCCGCGCTCGTGGAGGCGGCGGATCAGCTCGTCGGTCACGCGGGCGTGAACGTCCTTCGCAGGCGCGAGGCCGGAGCCCGCGAAGAGGTCGAGCGAGATGCCGTAGGCGTCGAGCGCCGCCTTCTGGCTCTCGTGGTTGGCGCGGACGTAGTCCTCTATCGTGCCCGCGTACCCCTCGTTCTCGACCTTCTTGCGGTAGCCCTCGGCGATGGGGGAGCCGTAGCAGTCCGTGCCGGAGACGAAGATGACGTTGTCGGCCCCGATGCGGTCGCGGAGGAACCGCGCGAAGAAGTCGGCGGGAACGAAGACGCCGCCGATGTGGCCGAAGTGCAGGTTCTTGTTGCCGTAGGGCATGCCGCCGGTGATGACCGCGCGGCGGGGGAAGCTCGGGCGAGAGGAGGTCTCGGGCATGGGTGCTCCTTCGTGTCTGGGTACAGCCCTCCCATTCTCGCACTTCTCGACGCCACGCGGGCCCGGCGCGCTAAGATGGGCGCATGCGCGAGATCGCCGACATAGACGTCCTGGGGGACGCGGCGCTGCAGCAGCGGATCGCACGGCTCTCGCTGGTCGTGGCTGCGGCGACGGTCCTGCTCGCCGTCCTCCTCTGCGTCGGGCTGGGCGGCGAGGGTATCGACGTGTGGTGGTGGGTCGCGCTGGCGGCGGGTTCGCTTCTCGCGCTGCCGGCGCACGAGCTCGTCCACGCGGCCGCGTTCAAGCTGCTCTGCCCGGGGTGTCGGGTGGGCTTCGGCTTCCAGGACGCGTTCCTCTACACCCGGACGGACGGGGCCGTCGCCGGGCGCGGGCGCATGGTCGTCGTGCTGGCCGCCCCGGCGGTGCTGGTGAGCGCCGCCCTTGCGGCGGCCGCCCTCGCCGCGGCGCGCCCCGTGCTCGCCCTCCTGCTCGTCGGCATACACCTGTCTGGCTGCGCGGGCGACCTGCTCATGGCCGCGGCGGTCCTTCGCGAGCCGCGCTGCACGCACGTCCGCGACACTGACTCCGGCATCACCCTGCTCTCTGACCGCGAGGAGGCCGAATGAACGAGACCATCGCCCAGCTCCGCGCCCGCCGCTCCGTGCGCGCCTACACAGACGAGCCCGTGAGCACCGCCGACGAGCTCGCCATCCTGGAGGCGGCGTGCCAGGCACCCACGGCCGGCAACCAGCAGCTCTACTCGATCATCGTCGTTCGCGACCAGTCCGAGAAGGATGAGCTCGCCATCACCTGCGACAATCAGCCCTTCATTGCGAGCGCGCCGCTCGTGCTCGCGTTCTGCGCCGACGTGCGCCGCTGGCACCGCGCCTTTCTTGCCGCCGGCGCCGATGCGCGCGAGCCGGGGGTCGGGGACCTCATGCTCGCCGTCGAGGACACGATGATCGCCGCGCAGAACGCGGTCACCGCCGCTGAGAGCCTGGGGCTCGGCTCCTGCTACATCGGCGACATCCTCGAGCGCCGCGAGGACCAGGCTCGCATCCTCGGGTGCCCGCGCCACGTCGTGCCGGTCTCGCTGCTCGTGATCGGGCACCCCACCGAGGCGCAGCGCGCCCGTGTGAAGCCCGCACGGCTGCCGCTCTCAGACATTGTGTTCGAGGACCGCTACGAGGAGCGCGACGCCGCGCGGCTGCTCGAGGACCTGCGTCCCAAGGCGCCTGCCGGCCGCGATCTTGCCGTATGGGCGCGCGCGTTCTGCGCGCGCAAGTGGAACTCGGACTTCTCTCGCGAGATGACGCGCTCGGTGGCCGCGATTCTCTCCGACTTTGCGACGGACGTCTCCTAGGCCCGGGTTCCCGACATTATCTGGGTACTTTTTCGGAGGTCGGTAAAGTAGCGCTTGGTGGGTGGCATTTCTTGACCTGCGGTTTTACTGGCGCGTCGGCAGTCTATACTTTGGGGTGCTCCGAAAAAGTACCCAGATAATGACTCACCACCGAAGGAGGCCTCGTGACGCCGCTGCTTCTACACGCCTGCTGCGGGCCGTGCTCGCTCGAGCCGGTGCGGCTGCTGCGCGCCGAGGGCTTCGAGCCCACGATCTGCTGGACGAACCCCAACATCCAACCCGTCTCGGAGTGGCGGCGACGGCTGGACACGCTGCGGGCGTGGGCCGAGGAGGTCGCGCACGTCGACGTGATCGTGGCGGGCGACGACCGCGCGGCGTGGGAGCGCACGGCCGCGCCCGCGGGCTTTGACCGCGAGCGTCGGTGTCGCGCCTGCTACGCCCTGCGGCTTTCCGAGGCGTGCCGCACGGCGCGCGAGCATGGCTTCGAGCACGTCTCTACGACGCTCGTGGTCTCGCCGTACCAGCTCTTCGACGCCTGCGGGGAGATCCTCCGCGCCATGGCCGCAGCCCACGGCCTCATCCCCGTCTGGCGTGACTTTCGCCCGTACTACCCCGAGGCCACGCGCGAGTCCCGCGAAATGGGCATGTACCGCCAGAGCTACTGCGGCTGCCGCTTCTCTGCCGCCGAGGCGGCCATCGAGCGCCACGAGGCCCGCGACGCGCGCAAGGCGGCCAAGGCGGCCTCGCGTTCAGGCTTCTCTCAGGTGTAAGGGTTTTGACAGGTCCCCGCTCCTCCCTGTGCCGCGCGCCGCGTCTGCTCTATCGTGGTGAGCGGTTTGGTCCCGAGACAAAAGGACGGTGATGACATGATCCAGTGCCTGCTGACTGGCGAGAACGGAGCCATCGAGAAGATCGGGGAGCCCTGTCCGGGCTGCTGGGTCAACGTCGTGGCGCCCACGGAGGAGGAGCGCGCCTGGCTCGAGGAGGGACTCGGCGTGCTGCCGGAGTTCGTCAGCTCCGCCCTCGACGACGAGGAGACCTCCCGCATCGACTACGACGAGGATGCGCACCAGATCTTCGTCATCGTGGACTACCCGGTCGTCGGAGAGGACGGTGCGGGCGTGAGGCCGCAGAGCCCGCTCCAGTACGACACCATGCCGCTCTCGATGGTCTTCCTTCCCGAGCGCGGCCTCTTCGTCACGATCAGCCTGCTCGACAGCGAGGTCGTGAACGACATGGCGTCCGGCCGCGTCCGAAACGTGGACACGCGCCTGCGCACGCGCTTCCTGCTGCAGATGCTGCTGCACATCTCCCAACTCTACCTCGTCTACCTGCGGCGCATTGACCGTCTCTCCTCAAACACCGAGGCGCGCCTCCATGCCTCCGTGCGCAACGAGGAGCTCATCCAGATGCTCAACCTGGAGAAGTCGCTCGTGTACTTCTCCACCTCGCTCAAGTCCGACGAGGTGACGCTCAACAAGATCGCGCAGGGCCGCATCATCCCGCTCTACGAGGACGACCAGGACCTGCTCGAGGACGTGCTCGTCGAGGTGCGGCAGGCCATCGAGATGGCCAACATCTACTCCGGCACCCTCTCGGGCACGATGGACGCGTTCGCGAGCATCATCTCCAACAACCTCAACATCGTGATGAAGGTGCTCTCGGTCATCACGATCGTCATGGCGATCCCCAACATCGTCTTCGGCTTCTACGGCATGAACGTCGGACTCCCCTTCGAGGGCGTGCCGCTGCTCGACAACTGGGCGTTCCCCCTGCTTCTCGCGGCGGCGTGCTGCCTGGTCGCCGCATGGGTCTTCAAGCGCAAGGGCATGTGGCACTAGGCGGGCGAGAGGGGCGCCGGGCACGCGGCACGTGCTATCGTAGGGCGCTGGAGAACCCGAGGAGGACCCATGCGCACCGATGACTTTGACTACCCGCTGCCCGACGAGCTGATAGCCCAGGCCCCGGCCGAGCCGCGCGACTCATGCCGGCTGCTCGTCCTGCGTCGCGAGGACGGCTCGGTGGAGCACCGTCGCTTCACGGACGTCATCGACTACCTCGAGCCTGGAGACCTGCTCGTCGCCAACCGCACGCGCGTCATGCCGGCGCGCCTCGTCGGCCGCAAGCGCGGCACGGGCGGCGTCTGCGAGACGCTCCTGCTCAGGCGCCGCGAGGACGTCGACCCCCTCGGAGGCGTCTGGGAGTGCCTCGTCAATCCCGGCAAGCGGCTGCGCCAGCCGGGGACCGCGATCGAGTACCGCGCCGGTGGCCTGCACGCGCCGGAGTCGGCGCCGGTTGTGCTCGTCGGGGAGATCGTCGACTTCGTGGACGGCAGCAAGGGAGGGCGGCTCGTGCGCTTCTCGCCGGTGGGCGAGAGGGGCGACGGCTCGCCGCGCACGCTCGACGAGGCGATACATCTGGCCGGCCACGTGCCGCTGCCGCCCTACATCACCAGCTACGAGGGCGACCCCGAGAAGTACCAGACCGTCTACGCCATGAGCGAGGAGCACTCGGCCGCCGCCCCCACGGCGGGCCTCCACTTCACCCCCGAGCTCATCGAGCGGATTCGCGAGAAGGGCGTGGGATGGGCCACGGTCGAGCTCGAGGTGGGAATCGACACCTTCCGCCTGGTCACCGAGGACGATCCTACGCAGCACGTCATGCACACCGAGCGCTATCACGTCCCACAGGAGGTCGTCGATGCCGTGCACGCCACCAAGGCGGCGGGCCGCCGCGTGATCGCGGTGGGGACGACCTCGGTGCGCTCGCTCGAGAGCGCTTGGGAGGAGGGGGCCGCGCCGAGCGTGCCGCCCGTGGCGGCACGCCGCTTCGAGGGCGCCGCCGGCTCCGGGGACATCGTGGCGCGCGAGAACGCCACGACGAACCTCTACCTCATGCCCGGCTCCGACTTCCACGTGGTCGACGCGATGATCACGAACTTCCACGTGCCGCGGTCCACGCTCATGATGCTCGTCTCGGCCTTCGCCACGCGCGAGCAGATCATGGCCGCCTACCACGAGGCCATGGAGGAGCGCTATCGCTTCCTCTCCTTCGGCGACGCGATGCTGATCGAGTAGGGCTCGCGAGGGGCACCTAGCCGGCGGTGGCCACCAGCACGATGACGATGACGATGACGACGAGGGCGACCGCGCCCGCCACGGCCGCGAGAAGCGCCAGGCGCACGCCGCGGGTCCGCGAGCGCAGACTGCGCTCGCCCTCGGCGAGCGAGTCCACCACGGCCTGCTGCTCGGAGACGGCAATCTGCTGCTGGGCAACGCTCTGGCGCAGGCGCATGGTCTCCTCGGGCGTCGCATGCACGTCCTCGGCCTCGTCGAGCAGGGCCTGTGCCGCGTCATGGCGCTCGGCCGCCTCGTCGTGCGCCGCCTTGGCGTCGTTCGCGCTCTCGCGGAGCGCCTCGACTCGGTCCTCGAGCTTCTTCTCCTCGGCCTGCGCCTTTGCCAGGAGCTCGTCGTAGTCCCCCTTGCGCTCGTCGTACTCGCGCTTGGCGTCGTCTGCCTCGCGCTGGGCCTCCTCGAGGGACTGCTTCTGCGTCCACAGGTGGGTCTGCGCGGCGTCGACCGTCGCCTGGGCGTCGCGCGTGGTCACGCCCACCTCGCCCCGCGCCGCCTCGACGTGGGCGAGCTCGGTCGTGACCTCGTCCTGCAGCTGGCGGATCGCCGAGGCGTCGGCGTGGGACTCCTGTGCCCGCCGCAGCTCGTCCTGCACCTTGCGCAGTCGGGACTGGGAGGCGTCCACCGAGCGGTTGGCGGAGGCGATGGACTGCTCCCGGCGCTCGGTGGCATCCTTGACCTGGCTCTCCGCCCCCCTCACGGCGCGCTTTGCCTCGCCGACGGTCCGGTTGGCCTCCTCGGAGCGGCCGCGCGCGGCCTCCATGATCTTCTTGTAGGGCCGGAGCTCGCGCTCGTGGTCATCGCGCAGCCGGGCGAGCTGCTCCTCGAGCGATGCCGCCTCCGACTCGAGCCGCTCCACCGCGGCCTGCTGCCTCGCGATCTCCCCCTCGGTCTCGGCGACGATGGCGCCCTGCTCGGAGACGATGGCGTCGTAGTCGCGCTCGACCTCCTCGCGCCGTGCGAGCGTCGCCTCGTCGGCTTCGAGGGCCTCGGAGAGCTCCCTGAGCCGACCCCTTGCCGAGGAGTGGCGCCGGGCGGCCGCGTGGACGTCGCGCACGGCGGAGATGCCGCTCCTGAGGGTCTCGGCCGCGCCCGACGCCGCACCTCGCGCAACGTCGAGGGCGTCGGAGGGACGGCTCTCGGCGGCCTCGGGCTCCTCGGTGGTCCTCTGGTCCCTCTCGTCCGACATCGCGGCTCCTCTCGGCTGCTCTTCTCGACCTTTCCTATTGTGCAGCAAGCGCGCGCTCATCCCATCGATAAATCCGCTCAGCCCGCTCTTTGCATACTTGGCGGCATCGTCACCGACGAAATCTCACATGTTTGCTACGATATACGGCGTTTACGGGGAGGCATGACGTCCTCCCGGTTGTTGGGAATTCTGGAAAGGAAGTCTACGCATGGTTTCTAAGCAGACGAAGATCATCAACGCCACCGGCCTTCACGCGCGCCCCGCGTCCGTCTTTGTGACCGAGGCCAAGAAGTACCAGTGCAACGTCACCATCAAGAACGTCGACAAGGACTCCGCTCCCGTCAACGCCAAGTCCATCATGATGATCCTGGCCGCCGGCCTCGGCACCGGCACCCAGATCGAGATCGCCTGCGACGGCGAGGACGAGCAGGCCGCCCTCGACGCCCTGGTCGCCCTCATCGACTCCGGCTTCGGCGAGTAGTCGAGCGGCGTCATCACATCACTTCTCGATGGCTCGACCCGGCGTCGCGCGGCGCCGGGTCCTTTTGTGTAGGATGGGCACGTCACGTTGCGACCGGCCGGTCGCCGAGTGGAGGAAGCCGTGGATACCAGCCTGTTCAAGTACGACATCCTCGCCGAGGACCCCGAGACGCACGCCCGTGCCGGCGTCCTGCACACCCCCCACGGCGACGTCCCCACGCCGATCTTCATGCCGGTGGGCACCAAGGCCACCGTCAAGGGCCTCATGCCCTCCACCCTGCGCGAGCTGGGGACCAAGATCCTGCTTGCCAACACCTATCACCTCTCCATGCGCCCGGGGGCGGACCTGGTGGCAGAGATGGGGGGTCTGCACGACTTCATGCGCTGGGACGGGCCGATCCTCACCGACTCGGGCGGATTCCAGGTCTTCTCCCACGAGGAGTTCTGCAGGCTCTCCGACGACGGCGTCCGCTTTCGGGCGGTGGACTACGACGGCCGCTGGATCTCCTGGACGCCCGAGGACAACATGGAGATCGCCCAGAAGCTCGGTGCCGACATCGTGATGCAGCTCGACCAGTGCGTGGGGTATCCTGCCCCGCGCGCCAAGGTGGCTCGCTCCGTGGAGCTCTCGAGTCGCTGGGCGGAGCGCTGCTATGCCGCACACACCCGTCCTGACCAGGCCCTCTTTGGCATCGTGCAGGGAGGCATGCACCTGGACCTGCGGCTGCGCAGCCTGGCGCACCTCGAGGGGTGCGGCGACTTCCCGGGCTACGGCATCGGGGGATACTCGGTGGGGGAGGACCACGAGACCATGTTCGAGACCCTCGCCCCGCTCGTCTCCGAGCACATGCCGGCCTCCAAGCCGCGCTACCTCATGGGCGTGGGCAACCCCACGACGCTCGTGCGCGCGGTCGCCTGCGGCGTGGACATGTTCGACTGCGTGCTGCCCACGCGCACGGCCCGCACCGGATCGGCCTTCTCGAGCGAGGGGCGCCTCAACTTCCGCCACGCGCGCTTCGCGCACGACCCGCGCCCGATCGACGAGGCGTGCACCTGCCCCGCCTGCTCGCAGGGCTTCTCGCGCGCCTATCTGCACCACCTCGTCCGGCAGCACGAGATGCTCGCCGGGATCCTCATCTCGCAGCATAACATCCACTACCTGCTCGACCTCATGCGTCGCGCACGCGAGGCGGTGCTCGCCGGCACCTACGCGGCGTTCGTGAGCGACTGGATGGCCTCGCCCGCCGCCTGCGACTGGTAGCTCCCTGCGAGGCGTCCGGCCCCTCTGCTACAATCGTGCGTGATCAACAGACGGGGCGCGAGGCGCCCGGGCATGAGAGAACCGACATGAGTACAGAGCCATTCCTGGCCCCGGTGCCGCGCGCCGGGAGCCGGACCATCCGTATTACGATCCGGGAGGGCCGCTAGCATGGGAGGCCTCGCCGAGAGCCGGCGCTGGACGGTGCTGCCCTCGGACCCCGCCGCCGAGCGTGCCCTCGCCGGCGAGCTGGGGGTCCCGCCCCTGGTGGCACGCGTCCTGGTGGCCCGCGGCCACGCTGACCCCGACGATGCGAGGGCGTTTCTCGCCCCCTCGCTCGACGCGTCCTGGGTCGACCCGCTCCGGATCCCGGGCATGGGGGCGGTGGCAGACCGCCTCGAGCGCGCAATCGAGGCGGGGGAGTCCATCGCCGTCTTTGGCGACTTCGACGTCGACGGCATGACCTCCACCTGTCTGCTCACGCTCGCGCTTCGCGAGATGGGGGCGACGGTCCACCCCTTCATCCCGCATCGCTTCGGCGAGGGCTACGGGCTCTCTCGGGAGGCGCTCGCCCGCGTCCGCGAGGCTTGCGAGCCCGACCTGGTTGTGACCGTGGACAACGGCATCGCCGCGGCGCGGGAGGTGGCGTGGCTGCGCGAGCTCGGCGTCGACGTGGTCGTGACCGATCACCACGAGCCCGCCGACCTCGTCCCCGAGGACGTGCCGGTGACCGACCCGAAGCTCTCCGCGGACTGCCCGTCCCGCGAGCTCGCCGGCGCCGGGGTGGCCCTCAAGCTCGTCTGCGAGCTGGGACGCCGCCGGGACGCCGAGGACCTCTGGCGCCGCTACGTAGACGTCGCGGCGCTCGGCACCCTCTCCGACATGATGCTGCTCTCGGGCGAGAACCGCGCGCTCGTCGCCGAGGGGGTGGAGCGCATGCGCCGCACGACGCGCCCCGGTCTCGTGGCGCTCGCCGCCACGGCGGGGTGCGACCTCGCCAGTGTGCGTCCCGACGACCTGCCCTTCTCCATCATCCCGCGCCTCAACGCCGCCGGGCGCATGGGCTCGACCGACGTCGCGCTCGAGCTCCTGCTGACCGACGACCCCGCCGAGGCCGCCGTGCTCGCCGCGCGGCTCGAGTCGGTGAACACGGAGCGTCGCGAGGTCGAGGCCGCGCTCGCCGACGCCGCGCTCGCCGAGGCGCGGCGCACCTACGACGGCGGGCGCGCCGTGGTCGTGGGCGGCGAGGGCTGGCACGAGGGCGTGAAGGGCATCGTCGCCTCGCGGCTGGTGAGCCGCTATCACGTTCCCTCGATCGTCTTCTCCGTCCGCGACGGGGTCGCTCGCGGCTCGGGTCGCTCGGTCGGGTCGGTCGACCTCTTCCATGCCGTGGAGCAGTGCTCCGACATGCTCGTGCGATTCGGCGGCCATGCGGGGGCGGTGGGCGTCACGTGCGAGGCGTCGCGCCTGGGGGAGTTCAGGGAGCGCCTCGCCTCGGTGCTCGCGGAGCTCCCCGCCGAGCAGTTCGAGGACGTGGGGGAGGTCACTGCCGAGGTCTCCCTCTCAGAGCTTACCGTCGAGACGATCGACGCCCTCGAGCGCCTCCAGCCGTTCGGCCAGGGAAACAAGCGTCCGCTGCTCGCCGTGCGCGGCGTTACCACCCGCAACCGGGCCTGCGTGGGGGCCGACCTCGCCCACCTGCGCTTTGTTGCCACCGACGGCGTGAGCTGCGTGCCTGCGATCTACTTCCGCGCCCCGGACGCCGAGCGCGCGTGTGCCTGGGACGGCGTGGTCGACGTCGTGTTCGAGGCGGTCAACGAGACCTGGCAGGGGCGTACCAAGCCCAAGCTCATGGTCAAGGACCTGCTGCTGCGCGACACCGGTGAGCCCTGCGACGAGGGGGCGCCGGAGCCCGCCGCGCGCGGCGACGCGCCCGACGCACCCCTGCCCGTCTCCCGGGACCGCCGCTCCGAGCTCGCGCGCCTTCCCTACGACGAGCTCACCGACGAGCTCCGTCGGGCGCTCATCGGCGAGCGCTCCCTGCTGCCCGCCCAGGCCCGAGCGCTCGACCTGCTCGCAGCCGGGAGGTCGTGTCTCGCCGTCATGGCCACGGGCCGGGGCAAGTCGCTCGTGTTCCATCTCCACGCCGCCCGCGAGGCCATCGCGCGCGGGCGCGCGAGCGTGTTCGTCTACCCGCTACGGGCCCTTGTCGCCGACCAGGCCTTCCACCTGCGCGAGCAGCTCTCCCGTGCCGGCGTCGCGGTCGAGGTCCTGACGGGAGAGACGCCGCAGGGCGAGCGCTCCCGCATCTTTGGCGCGCTCGCGGGCGGCACGGCGGACGTCGTGCTGACCACGCCGGAGTTCCTCGCCATCCATCGTGCGGACTTCGCCGTCGGCGGGCGCGTCTCGTTCCTCGTCATCGACGAGGCCCATCACGCCGGACTCGCCGCCCCGGGCACGCGCGAGGCCTACCTCGAGCTGCCGGCGGTCCGCTCCGAGCTGGGGGAGCCGGTGACGCTCGCCGTCACGGCAACCGCCGCGCCCGAGGTGGCGGAGCGGATCTGCTCCCTCGCCGGGATCGATCGCGCAGACGTCGTCTGCGACCTCTCCGGCAGGGAGAACCTCGTCGTCGACGACGGGCGCGCGCTGCGAGACCGCGAGGCCGCGCTCGTGAGCATCGTTGCTCGGGGCGAGAAGTGCGTCGTGTACGTCCCCTCGCGCGACCTCGCGGTCTCGCTGGTGAGGACGCTGCGTCACCGCGTTCCCGAGCTCGCCGCGCGAACGGCCTTCTATCACGCGGGGGTTCCGCGCTCGACGCGTTCCCGCGTCGAGCGGGCGTTCCGTGGCGGCGACCTCGCGTGCATCGTCTCGACGAGCGCCTTCGGGGAGGGTGTGAACCTCCCCGGCATTCGCCACGTGGTGCTCTACGGCATGCCGCTCGGCCGAGTGGAGTTCAACCAGATGAGCGGTCGCGCGGGCCGCGACGGGGCCGGCGCGACCGTGCACCTCCTCTTCGGCCCGCACGACGCCGCGCTCGGCCGGCGCATCCTCTCCTCGTCGGCGCCCTCGCGCGACGACCTTGTCCGCGTCTATCGCGCCCTGGCTCGCCTCTTCCGCGACGGCGGCCCCATCGCCCTCGACGACGCGCAGATAGCCGCCGCAACCGAGGACGCCTCGGCGGCGGCGGTCGACGGGCGCGCGGTTGCCACCGCCCTCAGCATCTTCTCCGAGCTGGGCTTCTGCTCCGTCACGGGGTGGGGGCCCGCGCGCCGCGTCCTCATGGCCCCGTCCCCAGACCACATGGAGCTCACGCAGTCGGCCTGCTACCTGGAGGGCGCCCGCGCGCGCTCGGCCTTCGACGAGTTCTGCGCCTGGGCGCTCGAGGCGCCGCCCGACGAGCTTCTCGCCTGCGTCAGGCACCCCATCTCCCCCGAGTTCGGTATCATCATTGGAATGGAGGGGAGGGCGATATGAGCATGAGCGACAACGAGGTCCGCGCGCCCCAGCCGGCCTCTGCGCAGGGGGGCACGCCGCCGACCGTCGCGCCGCAGCCCGTCGGGGACGCGAGGCCGGCAAAGAAGAAGGCCACGCCCGACGCCGCCAACTTCCGCCTGCTGCAGTCCGCCTGCGCCGCCTATCTCGACGCAGAGGGGTGCGAGAAGGTCGACCGCGCCTACCGGTTTGCCGCGGAGTACCACTGCGACCAGCGTCGACGCTCCGGAGAGCCCTACATCAACCACCCTGTCGAGGTGGCGCTCATCCTCGCCCATGACCTGCGCATGGACGAGGACACCATCTGTGCGGCGCTTTTGCACGACACGGTGGAGGACACGCCCGCGACCAAGGACCAGATCGCCGAGCTCTTCGGCCCCACGGTCGCCGACCTCGTGGACGGCGTGACCAAGCTCACCTCCATCCAGGTGAGCTCGATGGACGCCAAGCAGGCGTGGAACCTCCGCAAGATGTTCCTCGCCATGAGCCGCGACATCCGCGTCGTCATCATCAAGCTCGCCGACCGCCTGCACAACATGCGCACCCTCGCCGCGCTCCCCCCCGACCGCCGGCTCTTCAAGGCGCGCGAGACGATGGACGTCTACGCGCCGCTCGCCGACCGCCTCGGCATCTCGTCCGTCAAGTGGGAGCTCGAGGACCTGGCCTTCTTCTGGCTCGAGCCCGAGGAGTACCAGCGCGTCGCCCGCATGGTCCAGGACTCGCGCGCCCAGCGCGAGGAGGACACCGAGGCGGCCATAAAGACCCTCGACGACGAGCTCAAGTCCGCCGGGCTCACCGGCTACCAGATCACCGGCCGACCCAAGCACCTCTGGAGCATCTACCAGAAGATGACGCGCAAGGGCCGCGAGTTCTCCGACATCTACGACCTCATAGCCCTGCGCGTGATCACGCAGACGGTGGGGGACTGCTACTCGGCGCTCGGCGCCGTCCACTCGCTGTGGAACCCGCTGCCCGGCCGCTTCAAGGACTACATCGCCACGCCCAAGGCCAACCTCTACCAGAGCCTGCACACCACCGTGGTCGGCCCGGACGGCAAGCCCATTGAGATCCAGATCCGCACGGCGGAGATGCACGAGGCGTCCGAGTACGGCATCGCCGCCCACTGGCTCTACAAGAAGGAGGGCAACTCGCGCGGTCGGATGAGCGCCGAGGACCGTGCGATCGACTCCACGATCAACTGGATCCGCAAGACCCTCGACTGGGCTGCCGAGGACGACATCGACGACCCTCACGAGTTCCTCGACAACCTGCGCGTCGACCTTTTCGAGCACGAGATCTTCGTCTTCACGCCCAAGGGCGAGGTCATGAGCCTGCGTCGTGACGCCACCCCGCTCGACTTTGCCTACGCCGTCCACACCGAGGTGGGCAACCACTGCGTGGGCGCCAAGGTCAACGGCGCCGTGGTGCCGCTCTCCTACAAGCTCCAGATGGGCGACCGCGTCGAGATCCTCACCAACAAGAACGCCAAGCCGAGCCGCGACTGGATGGCCCTCGTGGCCATGCCGTCGAGCCGCGCCAAGATACGCAAGTACTTCTCGACACAGACAAAGAACGACGACGCCGAGCAGGGTCGGACCGAGCTCGCCCACGAGCTGCGCAAGCGCGGCTACGGCATCTCGACGCGCCGCACCGTCAAGGCGATCGAGCGGGTCTGCGAGTCCTTCGAGCTGCGCAGCGCCGAGGACCTCTTCGCGAGCGTCCACACCGGCAAGGTCTCCGTCAAGCAGGCTGCCAACCGCATAGAGGAGATCCTGGAGGAGGGCTCGCCCGAGCAGCTCGCCGTGCAGTCCGCCCAGGCGCAGAGGCAGGCCGAGCACGAGCGCGCCATGTCCTCCGGTGCCCCGGTCATGCAGTCCTACGCCATCACGCAGGCGACGAAGGGGCGCCGCAAGCGCAGCAACTGCGGCGTCGTGGTCAAGGGCGACCCCGACCTCCTCGTCCACCTGGCGCACTGCTGCAACCCCGTGGCCGGGGACGAGATCGTGGGCTTCGTCACGCGCGGCCGCGGCGTCTCGGTTCACCGCGCCAGCTGCCCCAACGTGGCCGACCTCATGAGGAACCCCGACCGCATGATCGAGGTGGCGTGGGACACCTCGGGCGCCACGGAGTTTCGCGTGGAGATCGTGGTGGAGGCGACCGACCGCATGGGCCTGCTCAAGGACATTACCGTGGCCATCGGGGACGCCGGCGCGAACATCCTCTCTGCCGCCACGCAGACCACGGCGCAGGGGGTGGCTCGCCTCCGCTTCCTCGTCGCCATCTCCGACGCGAGCCTGCTCGACGTCCTCCTTGCGGCCGTGAGCCGCGTCCCCTCGGTCTTTGACGCGCGCCGCATCATGCCCGGGGAGGGTGCCAACCAGATGAAGCAGCGGGTGAGATGATGGCCGAGAAGAGAGACGAGCTGCGGCGCTATGTGGTGACGCCGCTGCAGACCAACTGCTACGCGTACGTGAGCGACGGAGAGTGCCTGGTCGTGGACCCCGGAGGCTCGGGCGCCCAGATCGCCGCCGTCCTCGACGACGTGCGCGTGCGCTGCGTCGCCGCCACGCACGGCCATGGCGACCACGTCGGAGGCGTGTCCGCCCTCGTGCGCGCGACCGGGGCCCCCTTCGCGATTCATGGCGCCGACGCCGAGCTTGCGAGCCGCGCCGGCGAGATGAGCGAGGTCGGCCGCAGTTATGACGAGGACGCGCCCGCCCCCGACCGCACGCTCGCCGAGGGTGACGTCATCTCCGTCGGCAGCGCGACCTTCACCGTGATGGAGACGCCGGGCCACACCCCGGGCGGAGTCGTGCTCGTGGGCGGGGGGAGCGCCGAGGGCCTGGCCTTTGTCGGCGACACCCTCTTCCCGGGCAGCCATGGCCGCACGGACCTCACGGGTGGCGACGAGGCGACCATCATGGCCTCGCTCGCCCGCATGGCCGCAGAGATTGCTCCCGAGACGACGCTGCTGTGCGGGCACGGCCCCGCCACCTCGATGGCGCGCGAGCTCGCCAGCAACCCCTTCCTGCCCCACCTCAGCTAGGGTTTGGGTTCGCGGGCGCGACCCAGGACAGCCGTCGCACGACAAAACCGCAGGTAAGATGTTCGAGACGTGATGTCTGCCGCAGCATCCGGCGCATTCCGGGACCCAAACCCTGCCGGGTGGGGCAAAGACGTTCCGCAGCGGCGGCTCTGGTATAGTCATGGTGATGGCGCAGGTCGTGTAGGCCCGAGTGGCGGAATGGCAGACGCGGCGGTCTCAAAAACCGCTGAGGCAACTCATGTGGGTTCGAGTCCCACCTCGGGCACCATCTCCTTTTGGGTATAGTGTTGGCGTACGCAAACATCCGACACGGACACCCGACGGAAGGAAGCGCCATGGCACTCTCGAGCGAAGTCACCACGGTCCTGAACGAGCAGATCAACAAGGAGATGTACTCGGCGTACCTCTATCTCACCTTTGCCGACTACTATGACGACCGCGGCCTCAAGGGCTTTGCCAACTGGTACGAGATCCAGGCCAAGGAGGAGATGGACCACGCGCTCGCCATCCGTCGCTACCTGCTGGACAACGACTTCAAGCCCACGATGGAGGCCATCGCCAAGCCGGACAAGACCTTCGAGAGCGACCTCGCGCCGCTCGAGGCCGGCCTTGAGCACGAGGAGTACGTCACGAGCCTCATTCACCACTGCTATGAGGTCGCCCACGCCGAGCACGACGTTCGCACGATGAAGTTCCTCGACTGGTTCGTCTCCGAGCAGGGCGAGGAGGAGACCAACGCGCGCGACATGATCACCAACATGAAGCTCTTCGGCTGCGACCCCAAGGGCCTCTACGACCTTGACCGCGAGTATCAGGCCCGCACCTACGTCCAGTCCGCCTCCCTCAACCTCTAGAGGACCCGCCTCCTCGGGCTCCTGTGGAGAAGCTCTGAAGGCCTCGCGCGACGGGTGCCGGCGCAAGAATCCTCTTGCCGGGGCCCGTCGCGCGTGCTATTCTCTCCCAGTGTGCGTTTTGCGAAGCGGGGCGAAAGCCCCCACCTACACGGCGCCTTCTGGCAGCTGTCTGGTCAGACAACGTAACCTGCGCCCCGTGAGGGGCGGTCGATGTCTCCTGGACGGCTCTCGTGGCGCCAGGAGCTTTTTTTATGCGGCGGAAGCCGCGGCGAGAGGAAGGTGTGAACGATAGCCAGAAACGACGGTCCTCGCATCAACGAGGAGATCACATCCCGCACGTGTCGCCTGATCGGCGTCGACGGTTCCCAGATGGGGCTCTTCGGTGTGCGCGACGCCCTGCGCATCGCGGGTGACCAGGGTCTCGACCTCGTGGAGATTGCGCCAAACGCCGATCCCCCCGTCTGCAAGATGCTCGACTACAAGAAGTACAAGTACGAGCAGGACCGCAAGGCCAAGGCGGCGCGCAAGAACCAGTCCAAGGTCGAGATCAAGGAGATGAAGTTCCGTCCCAAGATCGACGTGGGCGACTACGAGACCAAGAAGGGTCACGTGATTCGCTTCCTCAAGAAGGGTGCGCGCGTCAAGATCACGATCATGTTCCGCGGTCGTGAGATGGCCCACCCCGAGCAGGGTCGCCTCGTGCTCGACCGTCTGGCGGAGGACCTCAAGGACGTTGCCACCGTCGAGCAGAAGCCGCTCATGGAAGGCCGCAACATGCACATGACCATCGTCCCGATCAAGGGTGCCTTCGACAAGAAGGACGAGAAGGACGACGAGGCAGCAACGGAGAAGGAGAACTAGCATGCCCAAGATGAAGACCCACAAGGGTACGGCGAAGCGCTTCCGCCGCACCGGCTCTGGCAAGATCATGCGCGCCAAGGCGTTCAAGAGCCACATCCTCACCAAGAAGTCGCCCAAGCGCATCCGCGGCTTCCGCCAGGAGACCGTCATCTCCGACGCCGACGTCAAGACCGTCTCCCAGCGCATGGGCTCCAACTAGGCGCCCTCCTCTCGAGTGAAGTTCCCATCAAGGAGTTGATCAGATATGGCACGAGTCAAGCGCGCCGTCGCCGGCCGTAAGAAGCGTCAGACGCTCGTCGAGCGCACCAAGGGCTACTACGGAGTCCGTTCCCGCACGTTCCGTGGAATGAAGGAGCAGGCGCAGCACTCCGGCCAGTACGCCTACCGCGATCGCCGCAACAAGAAGCGCGACTTCCGCGCCCTGTGGATTCAGCGCATCAACGCCGCCGCCCGCATGAACGGCCTGTCCTACAGCAAGCTCATGCACGGCCTCAAGCTCGCTGGCGTCGAGCTCGACCGCAAGGTCCTCGCCGAGATCGCCTACTCTGACGAGGCCACCTTCGCCGACATCGCCGAGGTCGCCAAGAAGGCCCTCGCCGACGCCGAGTAGCGCTGCGCACATAGCGTGAGACGAGCGCCCCGGGCCACTCGCCCGGGGCGCCTTTTTGTCAAGAGGAACCGTGTCACGGGCACTCGCATAGCGTTCGCGACGTGACGAATCTGCCCGCGGCGGCTACGATGCCCCCAAAACGTCACGAATGGGAGGTTGCATGGACGCAAGGGTGAAGACGATCGTGCGCGTAGCCGTGTGGGTGGCGGGGGGAGTCGTCCTGCTGCTGGCGCCCGGAGTCGCTCGGACGATGGGGGAGGGAGGACATCTCCCGCTCGACTACTACCTCTGGACGTCGGCGATTCCGCTCGCGTCCGTGGCGGCGGCGTTCGCCTGGGCGCTGCGCGACAGCCTGGCGCGCTGGCGTCGCGCGCTGGGCGGTGCGGCGCTCGCGGCACTTCTCGTCA
>DHCMC07803__coassemble_383_pt1 | contig 29752 bp, 22 predicted proteins | sample DHCMC07803__metabat2_low_PE_048 | metagenome-assembled genome bin DHCMC07803 | reverse complement strand
AGGATATCGATTGGGGCAGCCTCGGGTTCGCCTATCGTCCCACGGACTACAGCTACGTGTGCACCTATCGCGACGGCGCGTGGGAGGAGGGCGGCCTCACGACCGACCACTCGCTCACCCTGTCCGAGTGCGCGGGCATCTTCCACTACTGCCAGGAGGTCTTCGAGGGTCTCAAGGCCTACACCACCAAGGACGGCGACATCGTCTGCTTCCGTCCCGACCTCAACGCGAGCCGCATGGCGGATTCCGCCCGCCGCATCGTCATGCCGCCGTTCCCCGAGGACAAGTTCATCGAGGCCGTCAAGATGGTCGTCAAGGCCAACGAGGCCTGGGTGCCGCCCTTCGGGTCGGGCGCCACGCTCTACATCCGCCCGTTCATGGTCGCCACCGGCGAGGTCATCGGCGTCGCCCCGGCCGACGAGTACCAGTTCCGCATCCTCGTGACCCCGGTGGGGCCGTACTACTCCGGCGGCGTCAAGCCCGTCGCGGTCAAGGTGCCCGAGTACGATCGCGCCGCGCCCCACGGCACCGGTGCCATCAAGGCGGGGCTGAACTACGCCATGAGCCTGTACCCCAGCGTCCAGGCCCATGCCGAGGGCTTCGCCGACAACATGTTCCTCGACCCGCAGACCCATACCTACGTGGAGGAGTCCGGCGGCGCCAACTTCCTGTTCGTGGACAAGGACGGCACGCTGGTGGTCCCGCAGTCCGCGACGGACTCCATCCTGCCGTCCATCACCCGCCGCAGCCTCGTCACGGTCGCGACCGACATGCTCGGCATGACCGTGGTGGAGCGCCCGGTGAGGTTCGAGGAGGTCGCGAGCGGCGCGTTCGTGGAGTGCGGCATGTGCGGAACCGCTGCCGTGATCAGCCCGGTGGGCAAGGTCGTCAACGGCGAGACCGAGGTGGTCTTCGGCGAGGGTGGCATGGAGCACGTGGGCCCCGTGATGGCCAAGCTGCGCGAGACGCTCACCGGCATCCAGTCCGGCGAGATCGACGGTCCCGAGGGCTGGGTCGTCAAGATCTGCTAGGCGAGAAGGACGACGGTCGGCCGAGAAGGACAGCGGCGGGCGTCAGATCAGGCCGAGCAGGCGCTCGACGAAGTCGGCGTAGTCGGTGCTGTCGAGAAGCGCGGCGACGTTGGCGCTCTCGCTCAGGGCCTCGAGCAGGCTGTCGAAGAGCAGGCGGAACGAGCGCCGGTCGGTCTCGCCGAGACCGAGCAGCATCACCATGCGGACCTCCTGGCCGCCCCAGGGCATCGGCCGGTCGTTGACCACAATCGCGAGGAACGACCGATGGGCCGAGGGAGACATGGAGTGGGGGATGGCGATCTGGTTGAAGAAGGCTGTCGACGAGAGCGCCTCGCGCTCGAGCACCTCGTCGGCGAACGACGGCGCGCAGAGGCCGAGCGCGACGCACTCGTCGACCAGCCGCCTCACCATCTCCTCGGTGCCGTCGGCGTAGAGGTTGCGATGGAAGAGCTCGGGGCGCAGGAAGCGGTGCAGGGCGCTCGAGAGCTCCGCGCTGCGTCGGCGCGCATGGGCCAGACGCACCTGCTCGTCGATGGCATCGAGGCTCGCGTCTGACACGAAGGGGTCCACGATGACGACGGCGCCGGACTGGGGCGCGTCAATCGGCATCGGGGAGATCACGACGTCGCAGGCCAGCGCCGCCGCGTCGACGGTCAGCGCCGACGCCTCGGTCGTGACGGAGATCGCGTCCCCGAAGCGGCGCCTGATCCGCTCGAGGGCGTTCGCCTGCATGTCGTGGTAGCCGATGTAGAGGAAGGCGCAGGTCACGCGCAGGGCGTCGGGAGGGCGGATCTCGAAGTAGCCCCCGATGTGAAACGAGAGGAAGGCGATCTCGTCCTCGTTGACGGCAAGGCCCGTCCGCCGCGTGATCTCGCTCGCCACGAAGACCGCCATGTCGTAGTAGAGCGGGTACGACTGCTTCGTCTCGGCGGCGAGGGGGTTGCGCACGAAGCTCCCCGAGCGCGAGCGCTGCAGGAGCCCGTGCAGGTGCACGGCCAGGCGCACCTGGAACCCCTCGTCAAAGGGCTCGAGCCCGTATGCCCGCTCGAGGGCGGCGACGGTCTCCCGTGACAGGTTCACGACCTCGGCCTCGATGAACTCGGCGATGTTGTCCTTCTCGACCATCCAGCCGCTCGGCGAGACGCTGTTGGACGCGACGACGAGCGAGAGGTAGTAGACCTCGGCGTCGCATGCGGCGAGCGACGCGGCGCCCGTGCCCCCGTCGATCTCGTCCAGGGCTCGGCAGATCGCCTCCGAGGCGCGCCAGGCGGAGGTCCCGCGCATCTCCCCGGCGTCGACGCCGACGTCGAGGAGCCCCTCGTCGCCGGAGCGCTCCGCCATGATGATCACGTGCATGACGATGTTGCCGAGGCCGTAGTCGTTGAACGTGCGCCCCTGCTCGGTCAGGGCGCGCTCCACGAGGCGCGCCGCGGCGGCGGAGTCGTATGGCCTGCTGAGCAGGCTGCCCCGGGTGAACTCGAGGAAGTTCTGGGAGCTCTCGGTCGAGAGCAGGTGCGACATGAGGTGGCGCTTGTCGAGCTCGGCGCCGGCGAGCGAGAGCCTCCCGCGCCGCGCGTCGATCGCAAGGTTGAACGGGGCCACCACGGCGCGGGCCTCGCGCAGGGCGCGCGCGAGCGTCGAGTCGGAGACGTGGAGCTCGTCGGCGAGGTCGTAGGTGCCGACGGGCTCCCGCGCGGCCACGAGGCGGCCGATGAGCAGCGTCGAGAGGTCGTCGGCGCGGCCGCGTGACAGGGGGAGCGACGAGCTGCGCGCGAGGCGGTAGCCCCGGGGCGACGACTCGACCACCGGGTCGCCCGCGGGCGACTGCCGGTTGAGGCGCGAGGCGTAGTTGCGCACCGTGCGCGTCGTGACGCCGAGCACGCGCGCCACGTCCGCCGCTGGCGTCCACGCGTCGGTCGACAGCACGCCGATGAGGCGCCGCTCGTTCTCGGTCATCTGTCGCTCACCTCCGAATCAATCGGATGATATGGGGTCCGAGGGACGGTTCCAAGTCAACTTCGTTCCTATCGGAGGAACACGCCCCCGCGCCCGGCCTTTCCGCGGGGCGGAACGAGGCTGACTGGCCCGCGCGCCCGCGGAGTGGGAAAACGGAGCCATCACAGAAGCCCCGCGGGTCGGAGGGCCCCCGCCTGAGGGGAGCGTCGGAGCGACGGCTCGTCCGTCGCGAGCGAAAGGAGCGTCCTTATGGCTCACAACGTCCTTCTCGTCTGCGGATCGGGTGCGAGCAGCGGGTTCATGGCCGTCAACATCCGCAAGGCGGCAAAGAAGCGCGGCATCGACATGACCGTCACCGCCCGCAGCGAGGCCGAGATCCCCAACTACATCGACGACGTCGACACCATCATGGTGGGACCGCACCTCAAGTACCTCGTCGACGAGATCAAGAGCAAGTATGCCGACAAGAACGTCAACGTGTTCCTCATGAAGCCGTCCTACTACTCCATGCTCAACGGCGAGGCGGCTCTCGACGACCTGCTCAAGCACCTGGGCGAGTAAGGGAGGCATCTCATGAACAAGCTCATTTCGTGGCTCGAGGGCAGCTTCGCCCCCAAGATGAACAAGATCGTGCAGAACGCCTACATCTCCTCGATCAAGAACTCCGTCATGAACGTGCTGCCCCTGATCTTCTTGGGCTCGATCTTCTCGCTCCTGACGATCCCGGAGAACTTCGTCGAGGGCTGGCCCAACTTCTGGACGCCCCAGGGCTGGACGTTCGGCATGGTGTCGCTGTTCGTGGCGTTCCTCGTCCCGTTCAACGTGCTCGAGGCCAAGGGCCTGCACAAGTCCCGCATCAACGGCGGCGTCGCGGGCGTCATCCTGTTCCTGATGTCCCTCAACACGCAGTTCGTGGCCGACCAGACGGCCGCGCTCGGCACCGACGCCATCGCCTTCGCGCGCATCTCCGCGATCGGCGGCATGGGCGCGGGCGGCATGTTCGTGGCCATCGTCATGGGCGTGGTCGCCGCGCTGGTGATGAGCGCCTTCGGCACGTTCTCGTTCTTCAAAGAGGACTCCGTGATGCCCGACTTCGTGAAGGCGTGGTTCGATTCCATGCTGCCGATCGGCATCCTCGTCGTCGCGGCGTGGCTGCTCACCGACTCCGCCTTCCTGGGCCTCAATCTCTACCAGATGATCGTCGACCTGTTCATGCCGCTGCAGAACATCGCCAACACGCCGTTCGGCTTCGTCTTCATCCTGTTCCTCTTCTGCTTCCTGTACTCGATGGGCATCTCCTCGTGGGTGCTCACCCCGGTCATCACCCCGATCTTCCTCGCCAACGCTGAGGCCAACATCGCCCTCGTCCAGGCCGGCGAGGCCGGCGCCGCGACGCTCGCGCCGCTCACCGACGCCTTCGTCTACTCCGGCTACCTGTGGATCGGCGGCATCGGCTGCACCATGTCCCTCGTGCTCATGATGGCCTTCATGTGCAAGTCCGGGCAGCTCAGGGGTCTCGGTCGCGCCTGCATCGTGCCCTCGATCTTCAACATCAACGAGCCCGTCGTCTTTGGCGTCGTGGCCTGGAACCCCATCATGATGCTGCCGATGTGGCTCAACGGCATCATCCTGCCGCTCGTGAGCTTCGTCTTCACCAAGATCATCCCGCTCGCGCCGATTCCCGACATGCTCTTCAACATGTGGTACTGCCCGTTCCCGATCGCCACGTGGCTCACCACCGGCTCGGTCATGGGCATCGTCCTCATGCTCGCCATCTTCGCGCTGTCCTTCGTCATCTGGATGCCGTTCCTTCGCGTCTATGACAAGCAGCTCGTCGAGCAGGAGGCCGCCTACGAAGACGAGGACGAGGAGTAGCCCCTCGCCCGTACCCAAGGTCCCGGCGCCGTCGCGCCGGGACCGACCCAAAGAGAGATAGGAGCCCATCATGGCAGACAACGACGAGATGTTCGAGGACGAGGACGTCGACAAGGTCACGCAGGACGCGATGCAGATCATCCTCCACGCCGGCGACGCGCGCGTCGAGGTGAAGCGGGCCTACGAGCTCGTCGCCGCGGGCGACGTGGCGGGCGCGCGCGAGGCGCTCGCGGCGGCGGACGAGAAGATCGTGGCCGCCCACCACATCCAGACCGAGGACATCCAGGCCGCGATCCGCGGCGAGAAGCAGGACTACAGCCTGCTGTTCGCCCACGCGCAGGACACCCTCATGACCATCTACAGCGAGATCATCGTGGCCAAGCAGCTCGTCAACGTCTTCGACTCCTACGAGCGCCGCCTCTCGGCCCTCGAGCAGGGCCGCTAGGCATCCGGGAAGAGAGGAGCCTGAGATGAGTGACACCCCGACGGTCCCCACCGGCTTCCCCGAGGGCTTCCTCTGGGGCGGCGCCGTGGCGGCCAACCAGTGCGAGGGCGCGTGGGACGAGGGCGGCAAGGGCGCCTGCCTCGCCGACATCAACGAGTTCACCGCCGACATCCCCGTGGACCAGAAGTACAACGGCGAGGAGACCACCGAGCACGTGCGCGAGCTCCTCGCCTCCACCGACCGGATCTTCCCCAAGCGTCGCGGCATCGACTTCTACCACACCTACAAGCAGGACCTCGCCCTTCTCGCCGAGCTGGGGCTGAAGACGTTCCGCACCTCGATCAACTGGGCGCGCATCTTCCCCAACGGCGATGACGCCGAGCCCAACGAGGAGGGGCTGGCCTTCTACGACCGCCTGATCGACGAGATCCGCGCCAACGGCATGGAGCCGATGATCACCTGCCTGCACTACGAGATGCCCGTGGCGCTGACGCTCAAGTACAGCGGCTGGTACTCGCGCGAGCTCATCGACCTCTTCGAGCGCTACTGCAAGGTCATCCTCGACCGCTACCACGACCGCGTGAAGCTGTGGATCCCCATCAACCAGATCAACCTGGTCTCGGTGGAGTCCTACAACGCGCTTGGCATCTGCGCCGACAGGGTGGACAACCTGCAGGAGGCCAAGTATCAGGCCCTGCACAACCAGATGGTGGCCTGCGCGCGGGTGTGCCGCTACGCGCACGAGACCTACCCCGACCTCAAGATGGGCATGATGCTGTGCGGCGGCCCAGCCTATCCCGGCAGCCCCAGGCCCGAGGACGTGCTCGCGTGCATGCGCCACAACCAGACCGACTACTTCTTCGGCGACGTCATGCTGCGCGGCTCCTATCCCGGCTACATGCTGCGCTTCTTCCAGGACAACGGCATCGACGTGCGCTTCGGCGAGAAGGACGTTGACGACCTCCGCTCCGGCACCGCCGACTTCATGTCCTTCTCGTACTACTACACGAGCGTGTGCGACGCCGAGACCTACGCCAACGGCAACTCCGACCGCTCCAACGAGCTGCTGCCGGCGAGCCCGTGGGGCTGGAGCATCGACCCGCTGGGCCTGCGCTTCACGCTCAACGAGTTCTACGACCGCTGGGGCAAGCCGATCTACGTCACCGAGAACGGCATCGGCGCGTACGACAAGCTCGAGGACGACGGCTCCGTGCACGACCCGTACCGCGTGGACTACTTCCGCGCGCACATCGAGCAGATGCGCGAGGCGGTGCGTGACGGCGTCGACCTGCGCGGGTACTACGCGTGGGGGCCGATTGACATCGTGAGCTGCTCGTCCTCCGAGATGAGCAAGCGCTACGGCTTCATCTACGTTGACATCGACGACTACGGAGAGGGGTCGGGCGCGCGCGTCAAGAAGGACAGCTTCGGCTGGTACCGTCACGTGATCGAGACGAACGGGGCCGAGCTCTAGCAGGCCGCGCAGGGGGCGGGCCGTCCGGGGAGACTCGGGCGGCCCGCCTCTGCGTTTTGGGCGGGGCGCCGCCGTGCGGCGCATCGGGGCCGCGCCGCCCCCCCACGGCACCGGCGCCATACTGGACGGCTGTGAAACCGCGAGAAGCGCACAGCGAGAAGGGACTCCCGATGGCTCAGAAGGTGCAGGGGACCGAGGACCTCTACGGCGGCTACATGCGCGCCTGGCAGCGCATGGTCGACGTGGCGCGCGAGCTCTTCGGCGCGTACGGGTTCGACCAGATCGAGACGCCGGCCATCGAGCAACAGGACACCTTCGTCCACGGCATCGGCGAGTCCACCGACGTGGTGCGCAAGGAGATGTTCCGCGTGTTCTCGGGCGCGCTGCTGCCCGACGTGCTCGCGCGCGGCAGCGAGAGCCACCTCAAGCCGCGCCAGCGCATGGCCCTGCGCCCCGAGGGCACGGCCGGCGTGGTGCGCTCGGTGGTCGAGAACAACCTCGTTCCGCAGGGCGCCGCCCCGGCCAAGCTCTGGTACGCGGAGGCGATGTTCCGCGGCGAGCGACCGCAGAAGGGGCGCCTGCGCCAGTTCCACCAGGTGGGCGTCGAGTGGCTCGGCGCCCCGGACCCCGCCGCGGACGCCGAGTGCATCATCATGCTCATGCAGTACTTCGAGCGCCTGGGCTTCTCGCCGGACTCGCTGCGCCTGACCGTCAACTCGATGGGAGACGCCGCGTGCCGCCCCGCCTACCGCGAGAAGGTCCGCGCGTTCATCCTCGACCACGCGGACGAGATGTGCGACGACTGCCTCGAGCGCGCGCAGATCAACCCGCTGCGCGCCTTCGACTGCAAGAACGACCACTGCCGCGAGGTCATGGCGGGCGCGCCGCTCGCCCCGGACAACCTCTGCGACGAGTGCTCCGCCCACTACGCCGCCGTCAAGCGCTACCTCGATGCAGCCGGCGTGGCGTACGTCGAGGACCCGACACTCGTGCGCGGCCTCGACTACTACACGCGCACGGTCTTCGAGGTGGAGGTCGCGGACGCGGGCGTGGGCGCCATCGGCGGCGGCGGGCGCTACGACGGCCTCGTTGAGCTGGAGGGCGGCAAGCCCACGCCGGGCCTCGGCTTTGCGGTGGGCTTCGAGCGCATCGCGCTCGCGCTGGCCGCCCAGGGCGTGGAGCTGGGCGGCGAGGAGCCGAGCTGCGTCTACGTGGCCTGCACGGGCGGCGAGGCGGAGCGGCGGGCGGCCTTCGAGGCGTGCCTGGCCCTGCGCGCCGCGGGCGTGCGAACCGAGGCCGACTACCAGGGCCGCTCGCTCAAGTCGCAGTTCAAGCAGGCCGACAAGCTCGGTGCGGCGCTCTGCGTGGTGCTCGGCGGCGACGAGGTGACCGCCGGCGCGGCCACACTGCGCGACATGTCGACGCACGAGCAGGCGCAGGTGCCCATGGAGCGTCTGGCCGACGAGGTTCTCGCCCGTCTCGCATAGGAGCTTCGACGGTCGTCGATACGCGGCTTCCAACGTTTCTGCGGCCAATTCCGTCGGAAATCGCGTATCGCGGTGCGGCAATACGCGATTTCCGACGGAATACGTGGCCAAAACGTTGGAGACTGCGTATTGAGGACGAGCGGGGAGAGGGGCGGCATGAACGAGGGCGCGGTGATCTACGAGGACGAGGTGCTTCTCGCCTGGGACAAGCCGGCCGGGATCATCGTGCACGGCGACGGCACGGGCGCCCGCACGCTCACCGACGTCGTCGCCGACCACCTTGCCGCCGAGGGCCGCGGCGGCGTGCGCCCGCAGGCGGTGCAGCGCCTCGACCGCGAGACCACGGGGCTCGTGCTCTTCTCGCTCGACGCTGCCACGCAGCCCGCCCTGGACGCGCAGGTCGCGGGGCATGCCATGAGCAAGACCTACCTCGCCGTGGCGGCGGGGCGCGTCCCCTGGGCCGAGAGGGTCGTCCGCTCGCCCGTCGGCCGCGACCGCCATGACGCACGCCGCATGCGCGTCTGCCGTCCGGGGCAGGGAAGGCCGGCCGAGACCCGCCTCCGCTGCGTTGCCGAGGCCGACGGCCGCACGCTGCTCGTCGTCACGCTCGTGACCGGCCGGCGCCACCAGATCCGCGTGCACCTCGCCGAGCTCGGCCACCCGATCGTCGGCGACGCGCTCTACGGCGGGCCGAGAAGCGCGGCGGGCCTCATGCTCCATGCCTGGCGCGAGGAGCTCGACCATCCCGTCACCGGCGAGCGCCTGCGCCTGGAGACGGCCTGGCCGACGCGCCTCTCGCCCGCGCGCCCGGAGGGCCTGTGACGAGCCGCCCGCCGCTCCGGCGGCGGCGCGCCCCACGAAACCCCCGACCTGTGCGATACTGGACGGTTGAGGGAGCGCCTCGAGGGGAGGCGCGCCCACGTACGACGAGACACCCGGGAGAGGGGCAACCATGGCCGATACCATGCGCGGCGTCTACACCAACCTGACCGAGATTCGCCGCAACGTGTTCTCCAACGTGGCCAAGATCGCCTACGACATGGCCGAGGACGACGAGAAGACCACCCGCCGCAAGCTGCGCGACCTCCCGTACGAGATCATCCCCGGCGACGTTGCCACCTACCGCGAGTCGGTCTTCCTCGAGCGCGCGATCGTGGAGCAGCGCATCCGCCTGGCGATGGGCCTGCCGCTGCAGGACGTCGACAAGCGCTCGAGCGTCACCGACGGCATCGCCGACGCCGCCGTGCCCGAGACCTACTACGAGCCGCCCCTGATCAACGTCATCAAGTTTGCCTGCAACGCGTGCGACGACAACGTCTACCGCGTGACCAACGCCTGCCAGAGCTGCCTGGCGCACCCCTGCCGCGAGATCTGCCCCAAGGGCGCCATCTCCTTCCGCCACAAGAAGGCCTACATCGACCAGGAGAAGTGCATTCACTGCGGCATGTGCTTCAACGCCTGCCCCTACCACGCGATCCAGCACCACGTGCGCCCGTGCGCGGACGCCTGCGGCATGCACGCGATTGGCTCCGACGAGCACGGCCGCGCCCAGATTGACTACGAGAAGTGCGTCTCGTGCGGGCAGTGCCTGATCAACTGCCCGTTTGGCGCCATTGCCGACAAGAGCCAGATCTTCCAGGTCATTCAGGCCATCAACCGAGGTGACGAGGTCATCGCCGAGGTGGCGCCGGCCTTTGTGGGCCAGTTCGGCGGCAAGGGCAACGTGGACAAGCTGCGCCAGGCCTTCACGATGCTCGGCTTCTCCGGCATGGAGGAGGTCGCCGTGGGCGCCGACCTCTGCACCGTCCAGGAGGCCGAGGACTTCATGGAGGAGGTGCCCGAGAAGATCCCGTTCATGGGCACGTCCTGCTGTCCGGCCTGGTCGGTCATGGCCAAGACCGAGTTCCCGGAGCACGCGGAGTGCATCTCGATGGCCCTCACGCCCATGACGCTGACCGCGCGTCTGCTGCGCCAGCAGCACCCCAACGCCAAGATCGTCTTTGTGGGACCCTGCTCGGCCAAGAAGCTCGAGGCCATGCGCAAATCCGTGCGCTCCGAGGTGGACTTTGTCCTCACCTTCGAGGAGATGGCCGGCATGATGAAGGCGCGCGGCATCGACGAGTACACCAAGCTCGAGGGCGAGGGCAGCTCCGACTTTGAGGTGGCCTCCGCCGACGGCCGCGGCTTTGCGGTGGCGGGTGGCGTCGCCAGCGCAGTCGTCAACGCGATCAAGGTCATGGACCCCGAGCGCGAGGTCAACGTCGTCAACGCCGAGGGCCTGGAGAACTGCCGCAAGATGATGAAGGACGCCGTCAAGGGCAAGTACCCCGGCTACCTGATCGAGGGCATGGCCTGCCCGGGCGGCTGCGTCGCCGGCGCGGGCACGCTGCAGTCGATCAACAAGACGGCCGCTGCGGTGCGCCGCTACGCCAAGAAGTCCCCGCACGCCAACGCCACGGAGAACACGTTCCGCGACCAGCTTCCCTCGCTCGAGCGCGAGGAGGACGGCAAGTAGCCCGAGGGGGAGCGGGGCGCTCGCGCCGGGGGTCCGCCCGACCGCGGGGAGCGCTATCATGGGGGGCCGCGGCAGTCCGCCGCACGACGAACACCGCAGCAGCAAGGGAGCCCCATGCTCAAGGTAGACCGCGCGATCCTGCACGTCTTTGACTTCGACTCCGGCTCGACCTACCTCTCGGAGCGGCCGCTCGACCTCACGGTGCGCGCCACGCGCTCGTTCGTCCAGCGCCACCTGCGCAAGATTTCGTCATGCGCGGAGAGCCGCCACGGCGCGTTCGCGCCGGACTCCGGCTTTGCCGGGGAGCTCCGGCGCTACCTCGCGGGCGACCGGGAGTTCGTGGAGTTCTCGGTCGAGATCGCGCAGTGGTTCTGGGAGGAGCTGCGCCGCACGGAGGACCTCGAGCAGTGCGACCTGCTCGTGGCGGACTTCACCGACACGGACGGCGCGGGCGAGAAGGACGCGGAGTTCGACGGGCCCGCCGGGAGGAGGTTCTTCTCGGTCATGCTGCTCCCGCGCCGACAGGCGTTCGTGCACGAGGTCGCCGGGGACGCCAACGACATCGCGCGCGTGGACGCGACGCTGCCCAACCCCTCGCAGAAGGTGGCGTCCTACGTGCTCGTGGACGCCGAGACCGGCGCGATAGACTTCCACGACAAGGAGCGGGCCGTCGGCGGCGAGCGCGTGAGCATCATCCCCGAGCGGTTCCTGCGGTGCTCGAGCGAGGCGTCGAGCCACGAGGTGATCGACGAGGTGAGCGTCATCGTGCGCGACGTGGCCGAGGAGTTCGGCCTCGAGCCGGCCGTCGAGGTCGGGCGCGCCAAGGCGGCGGTGGCGAGAAGCGCCGACGTGGAGGAGTCCTTCTCGCCCGCCGAGGTCGGGCGCGCGGTCTTTGCCGAGCGCCCGGAGGTCGCGGAGCGCTTCGAGCAGCGCGTCCGCGAGGCCGCCCTGCCCGAGGAGGCGCCCGTCCGCCGTGGGGTCGCCGGGCGGCTCACCCGCAGCCACCGGATCCGCACCGACACCGGCGTGGAGATCACCTTTCCGTCCGAGCTCGCGGAGCGACCGGGCTACCTGGACTTCTCGACCGACGCCGAGGGCCGCATCACGATCACGGTCGGCAACGTCGCCAGGATCGAGAACCGCTGAGCGGGGGCGGGAGCCGGCGACGCGTGTGCCTCTCGTGATGGCGCGCGTTTGTCGCTAGAATGGTGCGCAGAGTTTCACGAAAACCCACCTGTGACGCACCAAGGAGACTCCATGCCCCGTTTGAACACCCCTGCGACAGACGCCGGCATCACGGCGCGCTGCGTCACGCGGCGCGACGCCCTGCGCCTGCTGATCGGCGCCGGCATCTGCGCGACCGCGCTCCCCGGCGTCGCGCGCGCGGAGACCACCCAGGAGAAGCTCGACGCGGCTCAGCTGAGCTACGAGGAGGCGCAGGCCGAGCTCGACCGCATCTCCGCCGAGTACGAGACCATCGCCACCCAGCTCTCCGAGACGACCGCACAGGTCGCCGAGGTCACCGCGCAGATTGACGAGAAGCAGGCCCAGATCGACGAGACGCAGGCCCAGATCGACGAGAAGCAGGAGATCCTGGGCCAGCGCATGAGCTCGAGCTACAAGGCGGGCCCGTCCTCGACGATCGACCTCCTGCTCTCCTCGGCGACCTTCGAGGAGCTCACGAGCAACATCTACTACCTCGACAAGATCACCGAGGCGGACAGCGAGATGATTCAGGAGGTCCGCGACCTCAAGGCCCAGCTCGAGGAGGAGCGCGCCCAGCTCGAGGAGCAGAAGGCCCAGCTCGAGGAGCTCCAGGCGCAGCAGGAGGCCCAGCTCGAGGAGGCCCGCGCCAAGCAGCAGGAGTCGCAGGAGCTCGTCGACAGCCTCTCCGCCGAGGTCCAGGACCTCATGGAGCAGCGCGACGCCGAGCTGCTCGCCGCGCAGCAGCTCGCCGAGCAGATGCAGAACCAGGGCGGCTCCAACACCGTGACCGACACCCCGCCGGTCACCGGCAGCGGCTCGCTCTCCTCCGTGATCAACGCCTGCTACTCCACGCCCTCGCCGGGCTCCGGCCTGTGCGCCGCCTGGGTCACCAACGTCTTCATCCGCGCCGGCGTGGGCTCGTTCTGGGGCAATGCCGACGACATGTACTACTCCTGGTGCCACACCCTGCCGTCGAACATCCAGCCGGGCATGATCATCGCCGTCAACTGCTCCCCGGCGAGCGCCGCGGGCCGCATCTACGGCCACATCGGCATCTACATCGGCAACGGCACGGTCATGGACAACGTTGGCTACGTCCGCTCGACGAGCCTCTCGTACTGGACGAGCTACTACAGCGCGCTCGCCACGCCGCTGTGCGGCTGGCTCGGCGGCATCCAGCTGTCGTAGCGGGTCTGCGGCTCCCCGGTTCTACGTCCGGGAGCTCTCGCCCCTGTCTCGCCTGGGGCAGCGGAGCTACGACAGTCCTCGCCCATTCCGGGACGCCCCGGCAAGGGCGCATGACCCTCGGGCTCGCGCCGCCCTGCCCATGCCAGCGAGAAGAACGGTGCGCTCGGGTATACTCCCTACGTCCGGAAGCGCGTTCGAAGGGAGCCGCATGGAGGACCTCGAGCCCTCGGTCCCGCGCACGCCCACGCAGGCGGTCCTGCGCATGGTGTCGATACTCATGGGCGGCATCGGCCTGCTCGTTCTTGTCGGCGGCCTGCTCGTGCTCGTCCCGGGCGTGATCGGCGGCGCGGACCTGTGGGCGTCGGTCACCTTTGGCGTGATGATCCTCGTGGTCGCCGGGCTGCTCATCCTCACGGCCGTGCTCGGCCTCGCCGCGTCAAACAACTCCGCGCGCGTCGGGCCGTACCGGTTCCTGTGCTACCTCGTGGGGCTCGCCGTGCTCGTGGCCATCGTGTGGGGGTGGGGCATGGGGACCTTCATCCTGTTCAACCCCATCGTCCTCACCACCACGATCGTCTACGTGCTCATCTGCTCGCGCCTGGCCGACAAGGTCAAGGAGGAGCACGACAAGGGCGTCTCGGGCGAGACGTTCCTGCGCTCGCGCCACCAGCGCGTGCTGCACCTGCTCTCCGAGCTGGTCATCCTCAAGGGCGCGCTCACCCTCGTGGTGGTCTGCGTGCTCGGCGCCGCGCTCGTCGTCTACGGCGAGGGGGAGCGCGCGGTCATCTCGGGCGTGCCGGTCACGGTGACGGGCACGCTCTATGCGCTGGTCATCGCGGGTGGTGTTGCCGCCGGCCTGAGCATCGGCGTGGGCGCGCTCGGCATCTGGGGGTCCAACCGCCCGCAGAAGATCAAGCCGTTTCTGGTGGTGGCGTCGATCTCGCTCGCGCTCGACGTCGTCCAGGCGGCCGGACGCGTGGCGGAGCGTGGCGTCTTTGGCCTCTCGTTTGACCTCGTGCTCGACATCGTCTTCATGGCTGCCTGCGTCTACCTGGCCGTTCGCATAGACCGACAGCCCACGCCCGAGGAGCTCTCCGCAGCGGCGGGCATGGCCCTCGTGTCCGGGCAGGAGATCACGGAGGAATCGTGACGAACGGAACCATGCTCCAGGGCTTCTCCTGGTACCTGCCCCCCGACGGCTCGCACTGGCGCCGCCTGGCAGAGCAGGCCCCCGCCTTTGCCTACGAGGGCATCACGGCCGTCTGGCTCCCTCCCGCCTACAAGGGCGAGAAGGGCGCCGAGGACGTTGGCTACGGCGTCTACGACACCTACGACCTCGGTGAGTTCGACCAGAAGGGGAGCGTGCGCACCAAGTACGGCACGCGCGCGGAGTACGAGGCCGCGGTGCGCGCGCTGCAGGGCAGCGGCATCCAGGCCCTGGCGGACGTCGTGCTCAACCAGCGCCTCGGCGCGGACGGCTGCGAGGACGTCCTCGCGCAGGAGGTGCAGGCGGGCAACCGCGGCGAGAGGGTCGGCGCGCCGCAGACCATCTCGGCGTGGACGCGCTTCTCGTTCCCCGGCCGCGCCGGGGCCTACTCGGACTTCACCTGGGACTGGACATGCTTCCACGGCGTCGACTGGGACGACCGCGCCAAGCGCAGGGCGATCTTCCTCTTTGACGGCAAGCACTGGGACGACGCCGTGGACCGCAGCGAGAACGCCAACTACGACTACCTCATGGGCGCGGACGTGGACGTGAACGACCCGCGCGTCTTCGAGGAGCTCGTGCGCTGGGGCTGCTGGTACGTGGACGCCTGCGGGCTCGACGGCTTCCGGCTGGACGCGCTCAAGCACATCGACCGCGGGTTCTACCTGCGCTGGCTCGATGCCGTGCGGGCGCACGCCGGCAGGGAGCTCTTCACCGTGGGCGAGTACTGGGGCCGCACGGCGGACGAGCTCGCCGCCTACCTCGGCGACGAGCGCGCGATGTCGCTCTTCGACGTGCCGCTGCACTACAACCTCTATCGCGCGAGCTGCTCCAACGGTGACGTCGACCTCTCAAAGATCTTCTCGGGCACGCTCGTGGAGCGCGACCCGGTGCATGCCGTGACCTTTGCCGAGAACCATGACACCCAGCCCGGCCAGGCGCTGCAGTCCTTCGTCCAGACGTGGTTCAAGCCCGCTGCCTACGCGCTGATCCTCCTGCGCGATGCCGGCTACCCCTGCGTCTTCTACGGAGACCTCTACGGGATGCCCAACGACGGCAACATACCCGCGGTCGGGGAGCTCCCGCTGCTGATGGAGATCCGCCGGCGCTTCGCCTACGGCCCGCAGCACGACTTCCTGGACGCGCCGGACGTGATCGGCTGGACGCGCGAGGGTGACGACGAGCACGAGGGGAGCGGCGTCGCCGTGGTCCTCACCGACCGCGACGGGGGCGAGAAGCGCATGCTCGTGGGCGCGCGCCACGCGGGCGAGCGCTGGGGCTGCGTCATCGGCGAGCAGGACGACGTCGTCGTGGACGTCGACGGCTGGGCGACGTTCCGCACGCTCGGTGGGCGCCTCTCGGTCTACCTGCCGGAGAGGACGGCCGACGCCCTGGAGCACGACCCCCAGCTCCACCGCATCGCCCGCGAGATCGCCTCCGATACCGAGGAGATGCGCGCGTAGGCAGCGATAAGGCCAGGGGCGGCGAAGGTCCGCCGCGAGTTCTTGCCGCGTTCTCTGCGGCAAGCTGTCTGAGCGCCGGACCTTCGCCGCCCCTGGCCGTGGGGTGCGTATGATTTACAGCTCGAGCTCCATGAGGCGGGCGATCGAGACGATGTAGATCTTGAGCGCGCGGCGCATGGCCTCCTCGGAGACGCCCTCGTCGGGGCCGTGCTCGCCGCCGACCCACTCCGGCAGCTCGTCGGCGGGGTCCTGCGGGCCAAAGGCACAGGCGCGCTGGAAGTGGCGCGCGTAGGTGCCGCCGCCGATCGTGAACGCCTTGCCCTCGCGGCCGGTGTACTCGGCGTAGGTGTCGAGAAGGGCGTGGATCTCCGGGCTCTCGGGGCTGATGTAGAAGGGCTTCTCGCCGCGCCCGGCCTCGTAGGTGCAGCCGTGGGCCGCGGCCAGCTCGGTGAGGCGGGCGGTGATCTCCTCGGCGGTGGTGGAGGTGGGGAAGCGGGAGTCGACGGTCTGCACGAAGCGGCCGCCCTCGGTGCGAACGACGCCTGCGACGAGCGTGAGGTCGCCGAACTTGTCGTCGGTCGCGGCGACGCCGGCAGCGCGACCGTAGGCGTCCTCGGTGAGGGTCGCGAGCAGCTCGAGGAAGGGGCGCTCGCCGTCTCCGGCGAGGTCGTTCGCGAGCAGGTAGCGGGCGAGCACGCCGATGGCGTTGACGGTGCCGGCCGGCATCGAGGCGTGGCCGCCGATGCCGGTGGCGGTGACGCGCGCGAGGCCCTCGCCGTCGTCCTCGACCGCGATACGCTCCGCCGCGGGCAGCGCGGCGGCGTCGGCGCGCACGAGCGCGGAGGCCCTGCCGGGGATGGCGTTGGAGACGGTGCCGCCGGCGAGCTCCACGATCCTCTCGCCCGCGACGGGACCCGACGTGAACTCTCCGCCGTAGAGGCCCTTCTCGCCGCAGATCAGCGGGAACTCGGCGTCGGGGGAGAAGCAGAAGAGCGGCTCGGGATAGCGCTCGAGGTAGTACGGCACGTCGCCCATGCCCGTCTCCTCGTTGTTGCCGATGATGCAGCGCAGGGTGTAGGGCAGCCCGTGGCCGGCGGCGGCGCGGCGGGCGAAGAAGTGGGCCGCGTAGAGCGAGAGCACGAAGGGGCCCTTGTCGTCGGCCACGCCGCGGCCGATCAGCATGCCGTCCTTGCGCGTGACGGCGAGCGGCGGGAAGTTCCAGCCCTCGCCGGTGGGCACGATGTCGGTGTGGGCGATCGTGGCGACGTAGCGCTCGGGGCCGGAGGCGCCGGGGACGTCGGCAAAGCCGAGGTAGCCGTCGAGGTCCGTGACCTCGAGGCCCAGGCGCTCGGCCATGCGCTCCGCCTCGACGAGCGCATCGTTTGCGGCGGGGCCCCAGGGCTTGCCGGGCTCGGCGTGCGCGAGGTCCTCGACGGAGTCGTGGCGCACCAGGAGGTCGATGTCTCTGACGACGTCCTCCCAGACCTCGTCAACGAAGGCGTCAACGTCGCTCCTGAGCTGCTCGTCGGTCATATGTCCCTCCCGGGTCGTGGGTTCTTCTCGCCGACCATATTAGCGCCAACGCCCCCCGGCGGCTCGCGCGTCGGGGGTTTGGGTCCGGAAGTTGGGGGCCGTGGCGGACCGTTGCCGGGAAGCCGCAGATAAGAGATTTACAGTTTGATGGAAACGGCGCTCCGGCGGGGAAACGGGGACCCAAACCCGTCGGGAGGGCCGGAGCGCGATGGCTTACACCACGAACAGCAGCGCGGAGAGCGTGATGCACACGCTGCCCGCGAGCGTGAACAGGTGGAAGACAAAGTGCAGGTAGGGGACCTTCTTGATCGCATAGAAGACCGCGCCCACGGTGTAGCTGAGGCCGCCGGCCAGAAGCAGCCAGAACGCAGGGGGCGGCAGGAGCTGCCAGAGGTCTCCCACGTGAAAGACCACGAGCCAGCCCATGAGCACGTAGATGACGGCAGTGAGCCATGCCGGCTGGCGCTCGCGCAGCAGGCACTCGGCGACGATGCCCACCACGGCGACGGCCCACACCGCGCAGCACAGCATGAGCCCGCCGCGTTCCGCCAGTGTGACGAGCGAGAAGGGCGCGTAGCTCCCGGCGATGAGCAGGTATATGCCGCAGTGGTCGAGCACGCGGAAGACGGCCTTGCCGCGCGGCGCGGCGATCGCGTGATAGAGCGTCGAGAAGAGGTACTCCACGATGAGCGAGACGCCCATGACGATGGCCGCGGCGAGTCGCACCCCGCCGCCGTGCGAGACCGCCACCACGATGAGCAGGACGAGCGCCGCAATGCCGAGAAGGACGCCCACCCCGTGGCTCACCGAGTTGGCGATCTCCTCGCCGAGCGAGTAGAGCCGCTTGTGCAGGGGATGCCGTCCGTCGTCGGCGGTGGCGTCGGTGGCTTCAACCATGGTCCCTCCTTTGGGACGGGGGTCGGGGCCGGGGTATAATGGCCCGGATTGTCCGTCTGGGGAGAGCATACCCCTCAGGTCCGCACGGGAGGCCGCCGTGAAGAAATCGACGTTCATCGGAAACTTTGTGGCGTGGATCGTGGTCGCGGCCCTGTGCTGCGCCTTTCTCGCCTGGTGGCACCTCGGCAACGGCACGCCCAACATCTCGGACCCGATGGTCCAGCTCGGCGTGGTGCTGGCTGCGCCGCTCCTGCTCTACGCGATGGGCGCGCTCGTCGGCCTGGCGCTGATGTGGTTCAAGAAGATCCTGGTCGGCCGCGTTACCAAGCGCGCGTGCCGCGTGGTGGGCATCCTCGCCCTCGCCCTCATGCTGCTCGCGGGTCTGCCGGCAATCGTGCCGAGCACGGGGGAGGCGCTCGTTGGGGCCGGCTTCGTGGTGGTCTACGTCACGATGGTGGCGCCGCTCCTCGTCATGATGCTCGGCTTCGTCTATGCGGTCGGGTGCGCCGGCGTGGACGCGAGCCGTCGCGGGCCCTTCGCCAGGTACCTGCCCGAGGACCACTTCGAGAACTAGGGGGAGCGCCTTGGAGCTCGTGATCGCCTATCTGGCCGTGAACATCGTCGCCGGACTCGTCGCCTGCCTCTTCGGCAGGCGCCTGTTCTATGCGGTGCTGGGTGTCCTGGTGTTTCTCGGGGTGTTCAACGTGGCGCTCGCGAGCACGGACGGCGCGCCGCTGTCGCTGGCGATCGCCGCCGCGCTCGGCGTGGCGGCGGCGCTGCTGTCCCGGCGCGCCTACAGGGCGGGCGTGTTTCTCGTGGGGTTTGCCGCCGGCGCCGCGCTCGGCTTTGTGGTCACGATGCTGCTGCCTGCGGAGGCCTCGGGCTTCCTCGGCGCGATCATGCTGGTCGCCGGTCTGCTGCTGGGCCTCGCCGCCGTGCGCTGGTCCGACCTCGCGGTGCGCGTGGGCACCGCCTGGACGGGAGCGACGTTCGTGGTGCCCAACGCCGTCGCCGCGGCGCTCGCCCTCCCGGAGCTTGTCGCGCTCGCGGCGCCCGGTGACCCCACGGCGACCTTCGAGGCGCTCTCCGCCTACATCGCCGGTGACCTCTCCGCCGCGTACGGGACCGCGATCTTCGCGGGCACGGTCGTGCTCGCCGTCGTCGGGGTAGTGGTGCAGGCGCGCCAGAAGGGCTAGGAGCCGCTGAGCCCGCCGCCCGCCCTTTGTCACGCGCGTGTAACGCGGCTTGCGTCGCCCGCGCGGCACTGCTAACGTAGCGTCTCATGAAGAGCGCTGTCGCACATATCACGATGATGATGGTCATGGAGATGCCCAAGCCCGGGCACTCTGCCGTGCCGTGCGCACCTCGCACGGTCGGGGAGACCGGGCGCCTTCGCTAGGCTGTCTCCGGCGGGAGGCAGCCCTCCCAGTTCACGTCATCGAGTGGAGCCTCGCGCATGATTCAGATCAAGAACCTCACTAAGACCTACGGCAGCGCGCCGGATGCGCCGCATGCCCTCGACGACGTCTCCGTCGACGTCGCCGACGGGGACATCATGGGCATCATCGGCATGAGCGGCGCCGGCAAGTCCACGCTCGTGCGCTGCATCAACCTGCTCGAGCGCCCGGACTCCGGCCAGATCCTCGTGGACGGCCAGGACGTCACCGGCCTCACGGGCGCCGCGCTGCGCGCGTACCGCCGCCGCGTGGCGATGATCTTCCAGAACTTTGGGCTTCTCGCCCAGAAGACGGTGCTCGCCAACGTGTGCTTCCCGTACAAGGCCGCGACCGGCCGCGTCACGGCCGCCAACCGCCAGCGCGCGCTCGAGCTGCTCGACATGGTGGGCCTGCGCGACCGCGCCGACTCCTACCCGAGCCAGCTCTCCGGTGGCCAGCAGCAGCGCGTCGCCATCGCTCGCGCCCTGGCGTGCGAGCCGGAGTACATCCTGTGCGACGAGGCGACGAGCGCCCTGGACCCGGCGAGCACCAACACGGTGCTCAAGCTGCTGCGCCAGATCAACCGCGAGACCGGGGTGACGATCATCGTGATCACGCACTCCATGGGCGTGGTCGAGAAGATCTGCCGCAACGTGGTGGTGCTGGAGCACGGGCACGTCGTGGAGCGGGGGAGCGTGGCGGACGTCTTCGCCGAGCCCCGCTCCCAGGCCGCCAGGGTACTTCTCGAGAGGGTTGATTGGGATGCCTGATTTCGTGAACGCCTTTCTCGCCGAGTACGGCGAGCTGCTGGCCGAGGGCACGCTCTCCACGATCGTGATGGTGCTCGTGCCCACTGCCATCTCCTATGTTTTTGGCCTTGCGCTCGGCGTGGTGCTCTATCTCACCGCGCCGGGGTCGCTGCGCCCGATGCCCGTGCTCTCCGCCGTGCTCGGGTGGGTCGTCAACATCCTGCGCTCCTTCCCGTTCATCGTGCTGATGGTGTTCATCATCCCGTTCACCCGCGTGATCATGGGGACGGCGTCGGGCCTCGCGGGCATCATCCCGCCGCTCGTGCTGGCGACCACGCCCTTTATCGCCCGCATGGTGGAGCAGTCGCTCGCCGAGGTCCCGCGCGAGAGCGTCGAGGCCGTGGAGGCCTGCGGCGCCAGCGTGCCGCGCATCGTGTTCTCGGCGCTGCTGCCCGAGGCGCTGCCCTCGATCGTGCGCGGCGTCGCCGTCGTGCTGATCGCCGTGCTCGGCTACACCGCCATGGCGGGCGCCATCGGCGCGGGCGGCCTCGGCGACATCGCCGTGCGCTACGGCTACTACCGCCGCGTCGACGAGGTCATGGTCGTGGCCGTCGTCGTGCTCGTGGCGATCGTCCAGGTCATCCAGAGCGTCTGCGACCTCGCGGCGCGCCGCGTCGACCACCGTACCCAGAGCTAGCGGGCGAGAGGAGCCTCTCGTCCCGTGTCCCTTCGACTCCCAAAGGAGAAAGCCATGTCCCAGAGCATCACCCGTCGCACCCTGCTGGCCTCCACTGCCCTTCTCGCCTCCACGGCGCTCGTCGCCTGCGGCGGGTCGGCCGAGGAGACGTCCGAGGCCGCCGACGCCCTCACCGTGGCGGCCAGCCCCAGCCCCCACGCCGAGATCCTGAACGACTTCGCCGCGCCGCTTCTGGCCGAGCAGGGCATCACGCTCGAGGTCAAGGAGTACACCGACTACATCCTGCCCAACCAGGACACCTCCTCCGGCGAGGTCGACTGCAACTACTTCCAGCACCTCAACTACCTCAACAACTACAACGAGGAGAACGGCACCGACCTCGTGAGCGTCGGCAAGATCCACTTCGAGCCGATGGCCGTCTTCCCCGGCAAGTCGAGCGACCTCGCCGCCATCCCCGACGGCGCTACGATCACCGTCCCCAACGACGCCACCAACGAGGGCCGCGCGCTACTGCTGCTCCAGGAGCAGGGCGTCATCACGCTCGCCGAGGACGCCGGCGTCACCGCCACGCCCAACGACATCGTCGACAACCCGCACAACGTCGAGTTCATCGAGCAGGAGGCGGCGATGCTGCCCTCCACGCTGGCCGACGCCGACTTCTCGGTGATCAACGGCAACTACTTCATCGACGCCGGCCTCACCCTCGACGACTCGGTGGCGCACGAGAGCGCGGACTCCGAGGCCATCAAGAACGAGTACGCCAACGTCATCGTGACCACGCCCGACAAGGCTGAGGACGAGAGGATTGCCGCGCTCGTGGCCGCGCTCACGACCGACGACTTCAAGGCCTATCTCGCCGAGACCTTTGGCGACTCCGTCCAGCCCGCGTTCTAGGGCGAGGCGCCCGCAACCGCCGGCGCGACCCAGCTGATTCTGCGGGGTGGGACGAAGCCACACGACTCCGTCCCACCCCGCCTCTCTGCGTGCGTCAGCGACGCCTTCTCCGCAGGCTGAGAAGAACCGCGGCAAACCCGAGGGTCGCCACCCCGGCGACGGGAAGCGTTGCCTCCCCGGTCCTGGCGAGCGGCGTCGGCATGGAGGGCGCCGGGCTCGGTGCCCCCTGCTCGACGAGGTCGTCGTCATGGCCCTCCAGGCCCTCGCCGCCCCCGTTGCGATAGAGGTCGACCTGTGCGCGGTTGAGGAGCCTGGCGCCGTCTCGGTAGGCGTCGGTCGTGGTCATGTGCACGACGAGCGGCGCGCGCTCGGTGCCCTCGTCGGTGAGGTCGCCCTCGTGCGTCGCTGTCACGTCGGAGACGTCGTCACGAGCGTCCTTGAGGCCGTCGCGCTCCCAGTCTCCCGAGCGCGTCGTGAAGCCGGGGTCCACGCGTCCGTACTCGAGGCGCACCGCCACGACCTTCTCGCCCTCCGCGAGCCCGAGGTCTGAGACGGAGAGCGCGGTCGCCTCCGTGGCGCTCACGTCCTGCGCCCAGAGTCGCCAGCCTTCGTAGGAGAGGACGCGGCCGTCGTCTCCCAGCTGTTCGCCGGTCTCCTCGGCCTGGAGCCAGGGGTTCGCGTGGCCGTCCGAGAGCGTGGCGTTGGCGCCGCTCTCGTCGACGTGGCCCGCCTCGGCGAGGTCGGTTCGATACCACACGTTGAGCATGCCGTCATAGTCGCCGCTCGCGACGGGCGTGGTGATGCCGTCGAGCACGGCGAGACCGTCGCTCACCGCGTCGAGTTCGTCGGTCACGGTGAACTCGTCCACCCAGGTCGAGCTCGTGCTGCGCGCGTCGACCGAGTAGTCGAAGCACGTGCCCGCGCCCCCCGCGACCTCCTGCCGCTTGTCGAGCTCGCCGGAGACGTCGATCGGGCGGTCGTACATGACGACGGTCTGGACCTCACCGGTCTCCGCGACCGAGAACTCGACGGCCGTCGCTTCGTCATAGTCGTGGGGCGTCATCTCCTCGACGAGCGTGTAGGTGCCGACGGGCAGCGCCTCGATGAGGTGGGGACCCTCGGCCGAGACCCAGCTCTCCACCACGTTGCCCTCGGCGTCGAGGACGCTGAGACGCGCGCCCGGGACCTCCGCCTCGTTCGTGATGTCACGCTTGGAGAGCTCGACCTTGGTGAAGTCGTCCTCGGCCGAGAGCGCGAGCGAGGGCGAGCCCTCCACAAGCCCCGTCTCGTCGACGGTGAAGGTTCGCGTGACGCCGTCTGCGAGGTAGCCCTCGGGGGGATCGACCTCCGCCAGGCAATAGGTCCCTGGGCGCAGGTGACGCAGCGTGATCGTGCCGCCGTCGTCGGTGGTGACGAGCGTGCGCTCGCCCGTGGTCCCGCCGTCGCCGTCCCCGCCGCCCGGCTCCTCGAGCCAGAGGGCGAAGGTGGCGCCGGAGAGCGGCTCGCCGGTGCCGAGGACGGTCTTGTCGAGCGCGACGACCGTCGGCTCGTTGCTGGCCTCGACCGCGGCGGTCACCACGGGGGTGTCGTCGTCGGCATAGGCGAGCGTGAACTCGTGCGGCGTCGCGTCGAGCGCGTGCCCGGTCGCCGGCCTGGTCTCGACAAAGGCGTACGTCGCGCTGCCCTGCCCGAGCGGCAGTCCGCGCACCGTGGCGCTGCCGCTCTCGTCTGTCGTCACGTGGGCGACGACCTCGCCCTCCACTGCCTGCGTGGTGCCGTCGGGCGACACGACGTCCTGGCGTGCCACGACGTCGAACTCCGCGCCGGCGAGAAGCCCGTCGCATCCCGGGTCGCAGACGTGGCCCGCATCCGCCACCTCGTCGGCGGAGCAGCGCTTGACGATGGTCGCCGTGCCGCACGCCTGGTCGTCGGCGAAGCTGACGACGCTGACCGGCGGCGTGTCGGCCGCGTTCCCTATGGTGACGGAGAGGTCGCCGCCGGCCGAAAGATAGGGTGCGACGGCAGCCGTCTCGCGGATGCGATAGGTTCCTGGCCTGAGCCGACCGGGGAACGTCACGCATCCCGTCTCGTCTGTGGTGAACTCGCTGAGCTGCTCGTGGTTGGGGTACCACACGTCCTGCTCCAGCTCGTTGCCGTCGGCGTCGAGGAGCTGGAAGGTGAAGCCGGCGAGCGGCACGGCACGCCCGCTCGCGGCGTCGACCTTCACCACCTGGATGCGCGACGCCACGAAGTCGTTGTCGACGATGTAGTGGAGCGTCACGCCGTCAAGCATCTGCTCGGGGGTCACATGCCAGTCCGGCGCGCTCTGGTATCCCTCCGGGGTGGTCGAGGCCACCTCGCGGACCGTGTAGCCCTCGCGGTCGTAGGGGATCGCGCCATGGACGCCATCGGGGCGCTCCCCCACGCCGAACCAACCTCCCTCCGTGGTCGCGAAGCCATGCTCGTCGGTGGTGAGTGTTGCAACCACCTCGCCCGTGGTGCCCGAGACGACCTCGAAGCGCACCCCGGCGGCCGGCTGCTGCAGCCCCGACCCCTCCGTGCCGCCGTCCCGGTACTTGACGAGGTCGAGGTCGAACGCGACGACGTGCTCGTCGAAGTCTCCCGTCGGCTCGAGCTCGATGACGCCGGACTCGGGCAGCGTGGAGGCGCTGGCCTGGTACTCGTGAACCGACGTGTCGGGGAGATAGCCCTCCGGGGCCTTGGTCTCGGTCACGCTGAGCCCGCCGAGGGGGAGGCCCGAGAAGACCGCGCGCCCGGACTCGTCGGTCGTGGCGGTATGCGCGTCACCGTTGGCATCGACGGCACGATACTCGGCACCCGCGAGCGAGACGCCAGGCTGCGCTTCCCCGAGTGTGGCCGAGTCGCGCTTGACGATCCTGAGCTCGACCGTGCCGGGGGCGTCCTCGAGACTGACCGTCTTCTCTGACGTTCCCGTGTCAAACGCAACTCGCTCGTCGCTTCTGACAAAGCCCTGGGGCGCCGCGGTCTCCACTGTGTAGTAGCTCGTGTTCGGCTTGAGGGTACAGCTCGCCCGGCCGCGCTCGTCGGTGGTTATGGACGCGACCTTGACGTCGCCGTCGGCCTCGTAGACGTCATAGGTCGCCCCGGCATAGGCGTACTCGGAGTTGCCGCTCGTGAGCTCGGCGTCTGCCGAGACCTTGTCGAACCGGACCTCCACGCTGGGGTTGTACTCGAACGTGACCACGATCTGCGAGCGTGCGCCCTCGACCCACATCGAGTTATATCCGGTGTCCAGCTGGTAGGCCTCGAACCCGTCCGGCACGCTCATCCGGTCGATCGTCAGGCCGACGGAGCCCTGGTTCTCGTTGCCCCCGGCGTTGCCATAGGTGTAGCCGAGGACGTTCCAGCAGAACCATGCCCTGAAGGACTCGGAGGTGCCCGCGAGCGCCACGCTGCCGTCGTTCGTCACCCGGTCCGAGAGCAGGACGTGCGTGTAGGCGTAGAACTCGTCCTCGGTGATGTCCGAGCCGTCCCAGTCCCGACCGGCGGCGAAGTGGCGCCCCCTGCCGTCCGTCCCGCCTATGCAGCCTCGCCAGAGCTCGGCGTCAAACCCCGGGCCCCCATAGCCGTAGAACAGCACGCGCTCGACGCTCTCGACGGGCCAGTGCCAGCCGTCCCCCTCCGCCGTCTTGACGGGCTCGCGCGTGTAGTAGCCAGACTTCGGCGGGTTGTTCTCCGGGTCGGCGCAGTAGGCCACCTCGCCGTTGGCGCTCATGCGCGCGGTGCCCATGTCCCCCTGGCCTCCGTACCAGATGCGCTCGCCGACCGTCAGGTAGATGGAGTCGCCGGTCTGCGTCTGCGCCGCCCCGGCGTGCGTCCCGCCGCCGAGTGCGCCCTGGAGGGCGAGCGCCACCGTCAGTACGAGCGCGGCGACGCGCGCCAGGGGCCGACCCCTCCCCATATGCCTCGTCCTTCTTGGCCGCCCTTCCGGCTCCCCCTCGGGTGGGATGTGTCGTAACTGGGTCATGAGGCCTCCTTGTCCGCTGTCTGGGGTGGGCGGAGAGCCTAGCATGCGGGTGCTGACGCCATTCGCGCGTTGGCTATCACGAGGCTGCGCGCGCAGGTCGGAGGGGGAGAGGGGCGCGGGTCGTCCGCTCGGATGTCGGCGGGCGGTCGTCTCCGACCCGCGAGCGCGGGACGACCGGGCGGGAGGGCGACCCGACGTGGCGCGGACGACGCTCCGAGCGTCGGCGGCGTACCGGGCGACTCCGAGGCGCCGACGCTTCGCTTGCGCGCCCGTCGCATGCGCGCGCTATACTCGCGGGTGTGGTGGCACCGTCGCTGGAAAGGGGCTCGATGGGCCTGCCCGACCAAGACATCGTCTTCGAGCTCGACCCGCAACTCAAGGAGCACTGGCTCGACGGCTGGGGCAGGACCAGCAGGAGCGGGCGCGTTGCGCGGGGCTTCATGGTCGCCGGAGTCGCGGGCGGGGCCTTCTTCGTCGTGCTGGCGCTCATGACGACCGACTTCGGGGCGGTGTCGCGCGAGCTCGCCGAGCCTACGGGGACGGGCGTCGCGCTCGCGCACCTTGTCCTCCTGGCGGTGGGCGCGGTCGGCTGCCTGCTCGTGGCGCTGCTGTTCCTCCTGGGGGTCCGCCGCTACGAGAGCGTCGCCAGGACCTACACCTCGGGGGAGCGCCTCGTCATCGACCGTGAGGGCTACCTCGTCTTCTCGTGTCGCGACGAGCGAGACCTCGTGAGCACCGGGAACGGAGACTACTACTGGGGGCGCGGGTCCGGTCCGGGGAACGTGCGCGCGAGCGTGGCCTATCTGCCCGGCTGCACCTTCCGCATGGTCGAGGAGTATCGCGAGCTGGCGATAGAGCCCGCGTGCCCGGGCGCCGTGCGCACCCGTCGCTTTGCCACCGAGGAGGACCTGACATCCTCCGGCGTGCTGCGGACGCACCTGCATGCCGGGCGCACGCCGGAGCAGTTCCTGGGGATGCCGCGCGACGACGAGGACATCGCCGTGACGCTCTTCCCGGTCTTCTCTCCCGACGTGGTGGAGACACTGCGCGCGCTGGGCGTCGCAGAGAGAGGGTGACGGCGCGCCCGGAGCGCGGGCCCAGGGGACGGGCGGCGGGCGGAGGCCCCGCGGCTCCCGACCGCCGCCCCCGTGGCGTTAGTTGTCGCTGCGGGAGAACCCGTTGCGCATCCGCATGCTGGCCTCGTAGAGCACCTTGTCAAGCAGGTCATCCGTCTCGCGGCGGCACTCGTCGGCGATGGCCTGGTTGCAGGACGCGAGGTCGCCCCCCTTGGCGTCGCAGGAGAGCACCATCGCGGCGCAGCGGCTCGCGAGCCTCTCCTGGTAGCGCTCGACGTGCGGCAGGCATGCGGCGTACGCGGCGTCTGCGAGGGCCGCGACGAGGCGGTTCGCCCAGTAGAAGCTGTCGGTCGTGACCCGCGTCGCGGTGTCCGCGAGGTAGGCGGGCGTCTCGGTCACGTTGGCGTAGAACGGCACGAGCGCGTTGAAGACGTTGCTGCCGAGGGAGACCCACTGCAGCGCCGCGCGGCTCGCGTCGACGTGGGGACGCAGCTGGAGCACCGCGAGCTGGCAGTTGCGGTTGATGCCGATGGGACGGTAGATCCCTCGCGCGCCGCTCGGGCCATTCCCATAGGGGTCGTAGGGCGTGCCCTGGTAGTGCAGGGAGAGCACGTACTTGACGTCCTCGATCGTGACCTTGCGCTCCGGCTCTCGGCTCCAGGGGATGCTGTCGCTCTCGGGGCCGAAGTCGGCGCCCGGCGCCGCCGTCTCCCAGGGGCCGGCGTGCGGGCTGAGGAAGCGCTGCATGTCCCAGGCGCGCGGCGTGTTGTAGACGTGGTCGGCGTCGGAGCGGCTGCCGAAGGCGTCGCGCGGGTTGAAGTGGCCGCCCTTTACTCCGACCGTGAGGTCGAGGTGGTTGGCGTCCATCCACTCGCGCAGGTCCGCGGAGCAGAGGTGGTCTGCCTTCTCGCCGAACGCGTCGGTCAGGTCAAAGTCGTCGATGCCGAGCTGGTTGGGCATCGTGACGTAGGAGTCGTCCGGCACGCGGCGCGCGATCCAGTGATGGCCTCCCACGGTCTCGAGCCACCAGATCTCGTCGGCGTCCGAGAAGGCGATGCCGTTCATCTCGTAGGTGCCGTAGCGCTCGAGCAGGGCGCCGAGGCGCTCCACGCCGTCGCGGGCACTCGTGGCATACGGCAGGACGAGCGTGACCATGTCCTCCTCGCCGATGCCCCCAAGGATCTCGGGCTGATATCCGGACTCGCCCTCGGCGCCGCATGCCGCCCGGTACTCCACGAGCGGATCGGCCGCGAGCACGCGCTCGTTGGAGGTGAGCGTCTCGGTGGCGCTCATGCCCACGTTGCGCGCGTTGAAGCCGGCGGCCTCCCACAGGCCCTCGCGGAGGTCGGCGTTGGGCATGGCGGTGTAGCGGACGCCTCCCTCGGGGAGCTCGATCTCGAGATGGGAGATCACGCTCCTGTAGACGTCGCCGGCCTTGGGGGCCTCGCGCGCGACGAAGCGCTTGGGCTCGAACTTGCCACCGGGGGCATCCTCGTTGCGGGCGACGATGGTGGAACCGTCGTAGCTGGCCTTCTTGCCGACGAGAATGGTAGTGCAGGGCATGGCGCCTCCTTCTGTCATGCGGCGGCCGTCTGCCGGCGCGCCGCGAAACGTGCCGGGCATCATCTTAGCGTGCCTCATGGGCCGCAAAAGAGTCGCTCGTGTGATGATCTCGGCGCTTTTGGGGCAAAGCCGACGTTCGTGTGATGAGAAAATCGCCCCGAACACGGGCCTCCGTCTGGCCGAGGCGCATTTTCCCAGGTAATGACATACTTTTTGGAATCAAATGCAGAACCGGGGGCGTTTTTCCATCACACGAAGCGACTTTTTGTCTTCTGAGGCGGCGTATCATCACACGAACGTTGCTTTTGTGCAAACCTCGCGCGGCTGCGTTGCGCCACAGACGGCTGTCGCGCGATAATACGCCGGTCATACCGCGTGTCGAAAGGCTGTCCCGCATGTCGATGAAGTTCAAGCGTCTCCTGCCCATTCCCAAGGACATCCGAGCCGAGATGCCGCTCTCCGAGGAGATGGCGCAGCGCAAGGCGGCCTTCGACGCTGAGGTGGCCAGCGTGCTGCGCGGCGAGGACGATCGCCTGCTGCTCATCATCGGCCCGTGCTCGGCGGATCGAGAGGACTCCGTGCTCGACTATGCCGTCCGCCTGGCAGGGCTCGCCGAGCAGGTGAGCGACCGCCTCGTCGTGATCCCGCGCGTCTACACCAACAAGCCGCGCACCAAGGGCACCGGCTACAAGGGCCTGCTCCACAACCCCAACCCCGAGGCCGCCGACGACCTGCTCGAGGGCGTCAAGGCCATCCGCCGCATGCACCTGCGCGTGGTGGAGGAGACGGGGCTCTTCACCGCCGACGAGATGCTCTATCCCACGAACTACCAGTATCTCATCGACGTGCTCGCCTACATCGCGGTGGGCGCGCGCTCGGTCGAGAACCAGGAGCATCGTCTCGTGGCCTCGGGCGTGCCCATGCCCGTGGGAATGAAGAACCCCACGGGCGGCTCCACCGACGTGATGCTCAACTCGATCTACGCCGCCCAGCAGCCGCAGACCTTCATCTTCCGCAACTGGGAGGTCTCCACCACCGGCAACCCGCTCGC
>DHCMC07803__coassemble_340_pt1 | contig 30551 bp, 28 predicted proteins | sample DHCMC07803__metabat2_low_PE_048 | metagenome-assembled genome bin DHCMC07803 | reverse complement strand
CGCGGGCCCCGCCCGCCGTCCACGACGCGCAGGCGCGGCCCGGACGTCGACCGCGAGGGAGACGCGCCCGGGGCGCGCCGCTCGGAGCGCGACGTCGCCTCGCCGACGAGCGAGAGCGCCGGAGCGTCCGGCTCCCCGCCGACCTCGCGCCAGGAGCGACGGACGCCGTCGTGCGCCGTCTCGGGCAGCTTGGAGTGCAGGGAGACCGACATCACGAGCCCCACGAGCATGAGGCTCGCGAGGATCGAGGAGCCGCCGTAGCTCAGGAACGGGATCGGCTTGCCCGAGAGCGGGAAGAGCCCCAGCACGCCGAAGACGTTGAGGAAGAGCTGGATCACGACGATCGACGTGCACCCCGCGGCGACGAGGCGCCCCGCGAAGTCGGGGGCGTGCCGCGCGATCTCGAGGCCCGCCCAGAGGAAGGCGAGGAAGCCGGCGAGCACGCCGATCGTGCCCACGAAGCCCCACTCCTCGCCGGCCACGGCGAAGATGAAGTCGTTGTGCGCCATGGGCAGGTAGCTGTACTTCTGGCGCGAGAAGCCCACGCCCACGCCGAGGAGGCCGCCCGACCCGAAGGCGTAGAAGCCCTGGATGAGCTGCCAGCCGTTGCCGTAGGGGTCGGCCCAGGGGTCGAACATCGTGAGGAAGCGCGCGCGGGAGTAGTCGTCCCGGAGCGACAGGAACAGGAAGACGGCCGCGCCGAGCGCCAGCAGGACGAGGAGGTAGCGCTTGGGCACGCCCGCGAGGTAGCCCATCACGACGAGCGTAAGGCCGACGACCATCGTCGTGCCCTTGTCGGGCTGCGTGACGATGAGCACAAGCGGCAGGCCCACGCCCACGCCGAGCAGCACGATGAAGTGGATCCAGTCGATCGAGCCCCGGTCGTAGTACTGCTCGGCGAGGTTTGCGGCGGTGAAGATGACGGTGATCTTGGCGAACTCCGACGGCTGCAGGTCAAAGAAGCCGAGGTCGATCCAGCGCGTGGCGCCCATGCCGTTGTCGGTCCCGAGCACGATGACGGCCAGCAGCAGGGCGGCCGTCAGCACCCAGATGGGCATGAGGAGCTGGCGCACCCACAGGCGGTAGTCCAGCTTGGCGAGCGCGAGGGCGCAGAGCGCGCCCGCGGCGACGAAGCCGAGCTGCCGCTTGAGGTAGTAGGCGGGGTCCCCCGTGGAGGAGAGCGCCGTCACCGACGAGGCGGAGAAGACCATGAGCAGGCCAAAGCCCACGAGGGCCGCCACGACGGCGAGAAGGACGAGCCGCGGGCGCATGAAGCGCTCCGGCACGCCGAAGACGCGCCGGTCCGCCCCGCCGGGGCGAGCGCCGGCGGCGGGTCGGCCGCCCGCGCGACGCCGTGCCGCGACGTCCCGCGCCATGCTAGTCCCCCTCCCGCTCGGCGAGCTCGTGCACGAGCGCCTTGAAGCGGCGCCCGCGCTCCTCCATGTTGGCGAACTCGTCAAAGGACGAGCAGGCGGGCGAGAGCAGCACCGTCTCCCCGGGGCGCGCGGCGCCCGCGGCGGCGGCGAACGCCTCGCGCAGATGGGGGGCGCGCAGGACGACGAGGTCCGACGGCGCCGCCGTGAGGGCGCGGGCGATCCTCTCCCCCGCCTCCCCGAAGCAGACGGCGACGCGGCACCGCGAGCACACGGCGCTCACGAGCTCCCCGAGCTCGGTGCCCTTGTCGTGCCCGCCCAGAAGGACCACGACGCTCCCCGGGGCGAAGGACGAGAGGGCCTTGGTTACGGAGTCGACGTTGGTCGCCTTGGAGTCGTTGACGAAGCGCACCCCGGCGACGACGCCGGCCGGCTCGATGCGGTGCTCGATGGGCGAGAAGGACGCGAGGCCGCGGCGCACGTCGGCGGAGCGGACGCCGAGCTCGAGGGCGAGCGTGGCGGCGGCGAGGGCGTTCTCGGCGTTGTGGCGCCCGAACAGCCGCAGGTCGGCGGTGTCGAGAAGCTCGTGCTCCGCCCCGTCCAGGCGCACGACGAGCGTCTCGCCGCGCAGGAAGGCGGCGCAGGCGCCCCGCGGCTCCCCCTCGACGCTCAGCCGGCAGACGCGCAGGCCCCGCGCCTCGAGGCGCGACGCGGTCGAGCGGCACCAGTCGTCGTCGACGGAGACGACGGCGAGGTCGCCCGCTCCGAGGTTGTCGAAGACGCGCTCCTTGGCGGCGGCGTAGGCCTCCATCGTGTGGTGCCACTCGAGGTGGTCGGGCGTGACGTTCAGGAGCACCGCGGCGCGCGGGTGGAAGCGGCGGGTCGTGGCGAGCTGGAAGCTCGAGAGCTCGGCGACGAACCACGTCGCGGGGCCGCGCGTCGCGAGCGCCTCGGTCGGCGTCGTCCCGATGTTGCCGACGGGCTCGGCAAAGAGCCCACCCTCCCGCAGCAGGTGCGCGGCGAGCGACGTCGTGGTGGTCTTTCCGTTGGTGCCGGTGATGGCCACCCAGCGGTCGGGGCTCTCGCGCCAGGCGAGCTCGGGCTCGCCGACGACCTCGCCCGAGCAGGCGGCCGCGGAGAGGAAGAAGTCCGAGGTGTCGGGAATGCCGGGGGACGCCACGGCCAGGTCGTAGCGGCCCGAGACGACGTCGGTCCCGGTGACCACGGAGACACCGAGCGCCTCGAGCGCGCGGGTCCTCTCGCCCGGCGAGCTGGCGCGGCCGCCGAAGAGCGCGACCGACGACACGCGTTCCGGGACGAGCCCCGACAGGTAGCGCGCCACGGCCTCGCCGGTCCTGCCGAGGCCGAGCACAGCGACGTTCCCGAGATGCTCCCGCGAGCGGACGGTCATTCTCGCCCCCTACCCGAGCTGGAAGTACAGGGCGAAGCCGAGCGCCGCGAAGGCGGCCGACACGATCCAGAACCTCACGACGACCTTGTTCTCCTTCCACCCGAGCTTCTCGAAGTGGTGGTGGATCGGGGCCATGAGAAAGACGCGCTTCCCCGTGAGCCTGAAGCTCGTGACCTGGATCATGACGGAGAGGGCCTCGCAGATGAACAGGCCCCCCATGATGAGCGAGGTGACCTCGGTCTTGGTGAGGACGGCGAGCGACGCGAAGGCGGCGCCGAGGGCCAGCGAGCCCGTGTCTCCCATGAAGATCGAGGCGGGGTAGCAGTTGTGCCAGAGGAAGCCGATGCAGGCGCCGGCGATCGCCGCGGCGAACACGGCGAGGTCGAGCTCGCCGTATCGGAAGGCGACCATCGACATCGCGAGCATGACGACCATCGTGCAGCCGCCGGCGAGGCCGTCGAGGCCGTCGGTGAGGTTGACGGCGTTGGAGAGGCCGGCCATGAGCAGGAACACGAAGACGAGGTAGAGCCAGGGAACGGCGACGGTGGCCCCGCCGAGCTCGACGGTGGTGGTGAGCACGCCGAGGTCGATCGTGAGCCCCCCGGGGAAGCTGACCGTCGGCGCCACGCCGCAGACGTTGACGGCGACGAGGCAGAACGACACGGAGATGAGGATCAGCCCGGCCATCTTCTGGGAGGGCGTGAGCCCGAGCGAGCGGCCGTGCGCGACGCTCTCTATGTCGTCGAGCAGCCCGAGCGAGCCGGTGACGAGCGTGGCGGCGACGGCCAGCACGAGCCCCGGCGTCCACTCGGCGATGAGGGCGCAGGAGACGAGCACGCCGAGCAGGATGACGACGCCGCCCATCGTGGGCGTGCCCTGCTTGACGAGGTGGCGCTGGGGGCCGTCGGCGCGGATCTGCTGGCCCACGCCCTCGTAGCGCATGAGCCGGATGAACAGCGGCATCAGCAGGCCGGTCACGAGCGCGGCCAGGCCGACGGCGAGGAACACCTGGTAGGTGGGATAGGCGGGGTTTCCGATCATCGGGCGAGCACTCCCCTCACGAACGTGTCGAGTCCCGCGGAGCGGGACGCCTTGACGAGCACGAGGTCCCCGGCGGAGAGGACGGGGCCGATCACGCGGGCGGCGTCGTCGACCGTGGCGAGCCGCTCGATGGCGTCCTCGGAGAGCCCCATCGTGCGCGCCGCCTCGGCCATCTCGTCGGCGAGCGCGCCGCCGACGAGCACGAGCAGGTCGACCCCCTTGGCCGCCGCGTAGGCGCCGACGTACCCGTGCAGGCGAGCCGCCTCGTCGCCGAGCTCGCCCATCTCCCCGAGCACGGCGATGCGCCGCCCCTCGCAGGCCATCTGCGAGAGCACGTCGAGCGAGGCGGCCATCGAGGCGGGGGCCGCGTTGTAGGAGTCGTCGATCACGCGCGCGCCCGACGGGGCCCGGCGGACGTCGAGGCGCATGCTCGCCTGCGGCATGCCCTCCACGGCGGCGAGCGCCGCGTCGCGATCGAGCCCCGCACGCCACGCGAGCGCGAGGGCGAGCATGAGGTCGTCGACCGGGGCGCGGCCGGGCACCGGCAGGCGCGCCGTGCCCTCCCAGCCGTCGGCGCAGGCGAGCCGCGCGGTCGCGCGCCCCTCGTCGTCCAGCGCGAGCGACGAGCAGCGCACCAGGTCGCCCTCCCCGCGCCCCACGAGCATGACGTCGACGCCGGCCGGGCGGGCGAAGCCGTCGGCGATGAGGGGCGTGAAGTCGCCCGAGGAGAGGAGCGCGAGCGCGGGGGCCACGTCACGCGCGGGGGCCATCCCCGAGACGACCTCGGCCTTGGCGCGGGCGATGTTCTCCCGGCTGCCGAGAAGCCCGATGTGGCTCGTGCCCACGTTGGTGACGCAGGCGAGGGCGGGGCGACAGGCCGCGGCGAGGCGCTCGATCTCCCCGGCGTGGTTCATGCCGAGCTCGCAGACGAGCACCTCGGCGCCGTCGGGGGCCGAGAGCACCGTGAGCGGAAGGCCGATCAGGTTGTTGAGGTTGCCCTCGGTGGCATGGGTGCGCCGCTGCGACCCGAAGGCGGCGGCGAGCATGTCCTTGGTCGTGGTCTTGCCGACCGACCCGGTCACCCCCACGACGAGCCACTCGGGGTGGTCGGCGCGGACGCGCGCGGCGAGGCGGAGCAGGAACTCCTCGCAGTCGTCCGAGGCGGCGCGCAGCACGGCGCAGCCCAGGGAGCCGAGCTCGGCGAGCTCGGCCTCGGAGGGCTCGCGCGAGGCGACGACGGCCGCGGCGCCGGCGCGGGCGGCGGCGCAGAGGTAGGCGTTGCCGTCCACGCGCTCGCCGGCGAAGGCGACGAAGAGCGAGCCCTCCCCCGCGCGCCGCGAGTCGATCGCGGCCGCGCCCGAGACCTCGCGCGTGCCCGGCAGCAGCAGGGTCGCGCCCGTCGCGCTCGCTATGTCTGACGCACTCAGGTGAATCATGTGCACACTCCGATCAGGATGCGGGGCTGATGCCCAGGATGCCGACCGCCTGGCGGGCGATCTCGTTGAAGACGACGCCCGACGAGGCGGACGAGAGGTACGGCGTGCCGTTGAGTCCCACGTAGAGAAGGATCTCGGGGGCGGACGCGTTGGCGAAGGCGCACAGCGACGAGACGTAGTAGTCGTCCCGGTAGCCGCCGCTCTCGTCCGCCTGCTCGCCCGTGCCCGTCTTGCCGGCGAAGTCGTAGCCCTCGACGCTGCCCGACGTGCCCGACCCCTCGGTCATCACGCCGCGCATCATGTCGATCTCCTGGGCGACGGTCTCCTCGGAGATGATGCGCTCCCCCGCCGCCCACTCGACCTGCTCCTCACCACGATACACGAGAAAGTGCGGCGTCAGCGGCACGCCGCCGTTGGCGACGGCGCCGAAGGCGCGCACGATCTGGACCATGGGGATCGCGAGGCCCTGGCCGAAGGCCATCGAGCCGGCGGTGGCGCCGTCGTAGTCCTCGAGGTCGCGGACGATGCCCGTGATCTCCCCGGGGAAGTCGATGCCGGTCGTCTTGCCGATCCCGTAGCGCTCGACGCCCTTAGAGAAGGTCTCCGCGCCGATCACGTCCTGCACGAGCTGGGCGAGGGCGGTGTTGGAGGAGCGGACGAGCATGTCGCGCACGCTCATGTCCATGGTGTAGTCGCGCCCGTCGACGTCGGTGACGTAGTCGGAGCCGACCTGCACCTGGGCGGGGACGGTGTAGACGGTGTCCTCGGTGAACAGCCCCTCCTCGATGCCGATCGAGGTCGTGAGCACCTTGAAGACCGAGCCCGGCTCGAAGGCGCTCGAGACGAGCTTGAGGTTGAGCGACGAGGAGTCCTCGAGGTTCGAGAAGTCGGGCAGCGGGGTGGAGCAGGCCGCGAGCACCTCGCCGGACAGCGGGTCGGTCACCATGACCGAGCCGGAGTCCGCCAGGTAGGTGTCGACCGCCTCCGTGATGGTGCGCTCGCAGATCTCCTGGAGGTCCGCGTCGATCGAGATGACGAGGTCGGTGCCGTCGCGGGCCTCCGTGACCGTGGAGGCGCCGCCCGCGATCGGGGTCCCGTCGAGGCCGGTCTCCATGATCATCTCGCCGTCGGTGCCGGTGAGGATGTCATCGTAGTAGAGCTCGAGGCCGGACAGGCCGTTGCCGTCCGTGCCCACGTAGCCGATGACCTGCGCCCCGACCGTCCCGTAGGGATAGACGCGCTTGGTGTCTGACACGAAGTAGACGCCGGTGAGCTCGCGGGCGTTGAGCTGGTCGCGCAGCTCGTCTGCGACCTCCTGGTCGACCTGGCGCTGGATGTAGACGAAGGTCGTGTCCTGGGTGAGGAGGTCCATGTAGTCGCTCTTGTCGCCGCCCAGCGAGCGGACGAGCAGCGACGACACGCCCGAGGGGTCCGTGACCGCCTTGGGGTTGGCGTAGACCGTCTCGCACTCGACGCTCATCGCCAGCGCGTTGCCGTTGCGGTCGTAGATCGTGCCGCGCTTTGCGTGCAGCGTCATCGTGTTGGTTCGCTGCGCCTCGGCGGCTGACGAGTAGTCACCGTGCTTGAGGAGCTGGAGGTAGGCCAGGCGCACGCCCGCGATGCCCGCGAGGCCGAGGAAGGCGGCGCGCGTCACCGAGATGCCGTGGTCCGACCCGCCCGAGCCCTCCCCGCCCGGGCGCGAGGCGCGCACGCGGTAACGCGCACGAGAGGCCTCGTCGTACGAGGCCTCCGGTTGGGTTCGCCGGCCGCGCCGGCTCTGTCTGTCCCTGCTGCTCACAGGTTAGGAGTTTACGACAGCTCGGCCTGGGCCGCCCCGGCGTCCGCGGTCTGCGCAGCTTCCCCATCAGCGGCGGCGTCGCCCTCGGAGCCGAGGTCGATGGTCACGGCGTCGGAGGTGAGCACCATGCCGTAGTTCTGCGAGGCGATGCGCGAGATGCGGGAGTTGCTGGAGAGGACCGAGCGCTGCACCCTCAGCTGCTCGTTGAGGCTCGTCGCCTCGTCGATCTGCGCGGAGAGCGTCGTGTTGGCGCTGAGGAGCGCGACCGTGGCCGAGGCGATGCCGACGCGCACCATGCCGACGGCGAGGACGACGGCGAAGGCAACGAGGGCCGCCCGGAGGCGCGCGACGAAGGTCGGCGAGACGCCGGCACGGACCCGGGCGTCGAGCCCGCCGCCGGTGACGACCTCGAAGGAGGGGGCAGCCTGCTGCTCGAGGCGCTCGCGCCTCCGCTCCGCCACGTCCATGTTGTATGCCTCGGACCCCTGGTACCTCATGACGACTTCCTCGCTGTGTTCGGTCGGTTCGCGATCTGTGGCAGGTACGCTGGGAACTTGAGACTTACTTGATGCTTTGTCTCAGGGTGTTGTTGAGCGTCCTTAAGAGTTCATTGAGAGTTGGTCGATAGTTCGTTTAGTGTTCGGTGGTGGTGCGTTTATGCTTCGTTGTGGTGCGTTCGTCGTGCGTTTGCTCCTGCTCTCACAGACGGCTTGCGCCGGCTATGACACCCTGATGCCCTACGCGGGGGCGTCGAGCCTGACCGCCACGCGCATGAGGGCGCTTCGCGACCTCGGGTTGGTCGCGACCTCCTCGTCGGACGCAACGAGGGGCCTTCTCGTCCTGACCTCGACTATCGGCACGTGCCCGCACACGCACACCGGGAGGTCCGGCGGGCAGGTGCATCCCTGTGAGAGCTCCGAGAAGACGTGCTTCACGATGCGGTCCTCGAGGGAGTGGTAGGAGATCACGCAGATCCTCCCGCCCGGGTTGGCCCAGCGGACCGCCGCCCTGAGCCCCCGGTCGAGCACGTCGAGCTCGTGGTTGACCTCGATGCGCAGGGCCTGGAAGGTGCGGCGTGCCGGGTGCCCCCCGGTCCTTCTCGCCGCGGCGGGAATCGCCTCCTTGATCACGTCCACGAGCTGGAGCGTGGTCTCGATGGGCGCCTTGGCGCGCCGCTCGACGATTCTTCTGGCGATGCGGGCCGCATGGCGCTCGTCACCGTATACGCGGAGGATTCGGGTGAGGTCTGCTTCGTTGTAGGTGTTCACGACCTCGGCTGCGGTTAGGGTGTGGTTCCCCGAATTCATGCGCATGTCGAGCGGGGCGTCCTCGTGGTAGGAGAAGCCGCGCTCCGGGATGTCGAGCTGGGGCGAGGAGACGCCGAGGTCGAACAGGAAGCAGTCGACCCCGGGGACCTCCGCCTCGACGAGAAGCTCGTCGAGGTCGCCGAAGTTTCCCTTGAGCAGGAGCGTCTGCGTCTGCGGGACCTCGCGCGCGAGGCGCTCGGTCGCCGCCTGGAGGGCCATGTCGTCCTGGTCGATGCCGATCGACAGGCCGTCCGGCGCCACGCGCCCGGCGAGCTCGACGGTGTGCCCCGCGCCCCCGAGGGTGCAGTCGCACACCACCTCCCCCGGCTGGGGGTCGAGCTCGGCGAGAACCTCGGCGAGCATCACGGGTATGTGCCGATATTCTGCTGTCATGACGATCGTCACCCCCTAGTCGTGGTAGAGCAGGGCGTCGAGCTCCTCGTCGAGGCTCTCCTGCTCGGCCGCCCACTCCTCGGCATTCCACACCTCGAAGTGGTCGTCCGCGCCCACCACCACGACCTCGCCGACCAGGCCGAACCTCTCGCGCGTGCCCGCCGTGTTGGCGTCGAGCTTGCCGAGGGCCACGCGACCGGCGGAGTCGATGTCGACCTCCACCGCGCGGGCCGTGAGGCCGCGCTTGAGCTTCTCCTGCTTGGCGCTGCGCGGGTCGTACTGCGCCCCGTTGACCGCGAAGAGGCTGTCGACGAAGGCCTTGAACCCGTCAGGGGTGAAGCCGTTCACGCGTCCGCCGTAGGGAACGAGCTTGATCGTCCGGCTGTCGCCCTCCACGAGCTGCTTGCGGAAGACGGCGGGCAGGGTGATGCGCGCCTTGGTATCCACGGTCATCGGATACGAACCGGTGAGCATCTCTTCCCTCCCCTCCGCGACGATGGGCCGGCCCCGAGCGGAGCGTGGGACTACTATACGTCATTTGCCACACCTTGCCACACTAAAAAACACTTTCCGACACCTTGCGGTTGAAAAGCGGGCGCAGACGGTCGATCGCCCTCCCCCGTGCACCAGATGTTGCGCATCTGGGCGCGCCCGGGCACAACCCCGCCCCGCGATTTGTGACGTCGCGATGAAGGGGCGCCCCACCGCCCCCGGGACCGCCCCTCCGCGGGCGCGGCGTCAGATGGGCTAGACTCGAGGGGAGCTGAAAGGAGACGCCCATGCTCACCAGACGCGCCCTTCTCGCCCTGTCGGCATGCCTCCTCGGCGGCCTCTCCGGGTGCTCAGACGACTCCACGGGCCCCCGGCGCGAGGTCGACCCCGCGGTCAAGACGGAGCCGACGACCATCCGCGTCATCATCCCGCGCTCGTTCCTCGACTTCTGCGACCTGAGCGCGGCGGACGCCCTCGAGGACTTCTCGAGGGGGACGACGTCGCCTACGACGCCTTCGTCGAGGGCGGCGACCTCGTGCTCGCGCTCACGGACGCCCAGCACGCACGGCAGGTCGGGGCATGGGAGGACGAGCTCGGGGAGCGCGTCGAGGCGATGGCGGCCAACGAGGGCGTCGCGTCCGTCGAGGTGGCGGACGACCTCCGGGGCGTGACCGTGAGGGCGCGCCCCTCGCTCGTCGACGAGCCGGGCGGGCCGGTGGGCGACCTCTACGTGGCGGTCGCCGCCTGCGGCTACCTCCAGCTCCTCGACGGGCAGGAGGACTGGGGCGTGACGGTCTCCCTCATCGACGACGGCACGGGCGTCGAGGTGGCACGCGCGACGCTCCCCGACGAGGAGCTGGCGATAGGCCGCGAGGCCTGGGAGGATGCCGTGGGGGCACCGGGCGCCTGAGCCGCGCCCCCATCTAGTTCGCGATCGACCCGAGCACGTTGAAGAGCGCGTCGTCGCAGTAGCCGGAGTCCTGCAGGAGGGCCCGGAGCAGGGCGTCCGCCGACGAGAAGATCCCGGCGTCGACGCAGGCGACGGCGGCGGCGAGCAGGCGCGCGGAGATCCGCTCGGTCGAGCCCGCGGGCAGCCCCGACCCCTCCAGCACGGCGGCGAGGCGGGCGCCCGTGAGCGAGGCGGGGTCGAGGCGACTCGCGGCGAGCGCCTCGTGCTCGTGCTCGACGAGGACGGAGAGCTCGCGGCGGGCGGGCACGGCGACCTCGTCGCCGCCGAGCTCGATGCAGCGACGGTAGCAGGCGACGGACGCCTCCACCATGCCGAGGTCGTACGTGAGGCCGGCGAGGCGGTAGAGGCACAGGGAGAGCCCCTCGACGGTCGCGCAGCGCTCTGCGGCCTCGGACGCCACGCGCACCGCCTCGTCGACGCGTCCGAGGTCGCGCAGGCAGTCGGCGCGGGCGAGCGACGTCTCGACCGTGCACGGGGCGAGCTCTGCCGCGCGCTCCGCGTGGGCCAGCGCGCGATCGAGGCTGCCGGGGCGCGCCGCCCGTCGCCCGAGCATGGAGGCGTACTGGTGCGCGAGGGCGTAGGCGTCGGGGACGAGCCGGACGACGCGGCCGTCGGCGAGGTCGAGGTTGTACGTCACGCGCTCGGGGACCGAGCGGAAGTAGCGGTAGACGACACGCTCGTCGTCACGGGGGAGGCTGCGCGACTCGAAGCGCGCGATCTCGTCCTCGAGCGCGGAGAGGGCGTCGGCGACCTCGTCCGGGTCGGCGTCCGCGCTCATCGCCAGCGGGGCGGCGCGGCGGACGGCGCGCTGGAGCGGGAACCCGTCGACGAAGCACTCGATGAGGCCGTCCACGTCCTCGACGTCGAGCTCGCCCGAGATGAGCGCGCGGACCGTGCACTCGCACGCCTCGACGACCGTGGCGTCCGTCGCGCCCGCGCGAAGCCCGGAGAGGGCGGCGACCGCATCCTCCGTCGTGTCCCCCAGCCCCCCGAAGTCGTCCGCGACGCGCTCCCACGCGTCCCAGCGCACCACGCTCTCCGCAATGCCGAGCTCGGGGCGCCTCCGGGCGCCGCATGCCCGCACGACCGCCTCGGGGCAGGGCTCGTCGTCCAGCTCGACGGGACGGCTGCGCCCGGGCGGGCAGAGGGCCGCGTCGGCGAAGGGCAGCAGCGACTCGACGGGCGCGAGCCACCCGTCGGCGCGCCGTCGGACGCGCAGCTCGGCGGACGGCTCGGGCAGCCCGCCCTCGCGCGGAGCGGCCGCCGCGCGCTCGATCGAGGAGCGCGTGAGCTCTACGGAGAGGACGCAGTCGGGCCCGCCGGCCTCGTGACAGTCAACGGCCGCGCGACGAATCGTCGGGGAGGCGTCAAACGCCGTCCGGGCGACGAGCAGCGCGAGGTCGTAGGCATAGGCGCAGGCGAGCGGGGCGCGCTCGGCCTCCCGCATGAACCGGAAGGCCGCCGGCCGGGGCACGGCGACCCTCACCCCGAGCAGGCCCTCGGAGACGTTGAGGCGGAAGTCCGCGATCATGCGGAAGGGCGCCGGCAGGTTGTTCAGGCAGTCGGCGAAGGCCAGGCGCACGGCCCACTCCCCCTGGTCGGCAGCCCCCTCGCAAAGCGCGTCACGGAAGCGGCTGCCCGGGTGACGGACGGGCTCCAGCCGCGCGACGCCGGCGAGCAGGGCGCGAGCCCGCTCGTCCGCCGTGGCGGGGGGATCGGGCATCCTCGCCGCGTCCTGCCCGAGGTTGAGGGCGGCCTCGATCGCCCAGATGCGGTCCGCGTCGTCCGGGGCCGGGCGCCCACCCGAGGGGAAGAGCCGCCAGCGGCCGCTGCGCGTGAGCTTTCCGGCGGCGCAGCGCGGCTCTCCCGACCAGTCGGCGAGCCCCGTCCGCCGCACGAGCTCGCACTGGTCGGGGAGCATCTGGGCGGGGGCGTCCTCGATGAAGTAGCGCAGCGTCGCGAGCGCGTCGTCCGAGCGCGGGAGCACCTGGTCGAGCGGCGAGATGCCGCCGTCGGGGCGCTTCGGGGAGGAGTCCGCCCTCGGCGCCGGGGCGGGGGCCGGGTGCGACGCAGGCGCGGCCTCCGCGCCCCCCTCTGCCCCCCGGGGCACCCGCGGCGCCCGCAGGCGGTCGCGCAGCCGCAGCGCCACGACCACGATCCCGAGCGTGACGAGCGCGACCCCCAGCAGCATCCCGCGGGCGACGTCGCGCATCTCGTAGGTGTCCCGCCAGCCCACCCCGGCATAGGACGGGTCGTTGGCGATGGAGGTGTACTGGAAGAGGGCGTACCCCAGGAAGAGCACGCCGGCCCCAGTCAGCGCCACGCCCGCAAGCATCGGAATCGGTCGGTCTCCCGAGCGGCCCATACTGCCCTCCCCCCTCGCGTCCCTGGACTCAGCCGATTCTACCACCCGGACGCGACGAGCCCCCGGGGGGCTACGCCCGCGGGTGCGCCGCGAGGTACACGCGGCGGATGTGAGAGCGGTCGAGGTGGGTGTAGAGCTGGGTGGTCGCCACGTTGGCGTGCCCCAGGAGCTCCTGGACCACGCGCAGGTCCGCCCCGCCCTCGAGCAGGTGCGTCGCGAAGCTGTGGCGCAGCGTGTGCGGGTGCAGGCCCCTGATGCCCACGACCCGCCCGTACTTCTCGACGATCGCATGGACGGACTGGCGGGAGAGGCGCCCGCCCCGGGCGTTGAGGAAGACCGCGGGGCACGGGCGACGGCCCGCGAGCGCCCCCCGCCCCCGGTCGAGGTAGCGCCCGAGCGCGTCGGCCGCGGCGCCCAGGATCGGGACCACGCGCTCCTTGGAGCCCTTGCCAAAGACGCGCAGCACGCCCTCGTCGAGAAGGACCGTGCGCTCGTCGAGCCCGCAGAGCTCGCTCGCGCGCAGCCCGCAGCCGTAGAGCACCTCCAGCACCGCGTGGTCGCGCAGGCCGGCAGGCGTGGCCGGGAACGGCTGGTCCAGCAGGCGGGCGGCGTCCTCGCGCGAGATGACGTCGGGGAGGCGCGCCGGCTTTGCCGGCAGGGGCAGGTCGGCGGTGGGGAGCGTCTGCGCGATCTCGTCGGTGAGCATGAAGCGGTGGAAGCCCTTGACGGCGGAGGCGGCGCGCTCGACCGAGGATGCCGCCAGCCCGCTCGCGCTGAGCTCGGCGACGTGCTCCTCGACGAGCGCGAGCGACACCCCGTCGGGCTCCGTGACGCCGCGCTCGGCGAGCCAGGCGACGTAGCGGGCGAGGTCGCGCCCGTAGGCGGCGACGGTGTTGGCCGAGCATCCCCGCTCGACGGCGAGGTAGCTCAGGTACTCCTCCCTCGCGCGCGCCAGCTCCACGTTGGCCCCCTAGGCGAGCGGCGCCACGTCGTGGCGGCCGCATCCCTCGTGGTGCGCGATCGCGGCGCGCACGAACTCGCGGAACAGCGGCGCCGGGCGGTCCGGGCGGCTCTTGAACTCGGGGTGGGCCTGGCTCGCCACGAACCAGGGGTGCACGTCCTCCGGCAGCTCCACCATCTCCACGAGCCGCTCGTCGGGCGAGAGTCCCGAGATGACGAGCCCGGCGGAGGTCAGCCGCTCGCGGTAGGCGTTGTTGACCTCGTAGCGGTGGCGGTGGCGCTCGTAGACGAGCGGCTCGCCGTAGGCCTCGGCGGCGAGCGTGCCGGACACGACCTTGCACGGGTAGGCGCCGAGGCGCATGGTGCCGCCCTTGTCGGTGATCTCGGCCTGGTCGGGCATGATGTGGATCACGGGGTGGGGCGCGGCGGCGTCGAACTCGGCCGAGCTCGCGTCCGCCAGGCCGCAGACGTCGCGGGCGAACTCGCAGACCGCGACCTGCAGCCCCAGGCAGACGCCCAGGTACGGGATGCGCTGGGTGCGCGCGCGGCGAACGGCGCAGACCTTGCCCTCGATGCCGCGCAGGCCAAAGCCGCCGGGCACGAGGATGCCGTCGGCGTCGCCGAGCACCCCCTCGACGTTCTTCTCGTCAAGCGCCTCGCCGTCCACGAGCCGGATGTCCACGTGACGCCCGAAGAGCACGCCCGAGTGGTGGAGGGCCTCGATGACGGAGAGGTAGGCGTCCGGCAGCTGCGTGTACTTGCCCACCACGCAGATGCGCGTGACGTCGGCGCGGGCGTTGGCGGCGTGCATCGCGCTCGTGAAGCCGTACCAGCCCTCCATGTGGCTCTCGCGGAGCTCGAGCCCCAGGCGCTCGCAGACCTTCGCGTCGAAGCCCTGCGCGGCGAGGTGCTCCGGCACGTCGTAGATCGAGGGGCAGTCGGAGTTCTCGAAGACGTGGTCGGCGGGGACGTCGCAGAAGCTCGCGATCTTGGCGCGGATGGACGCGTCCACCTCGTGGTCGGAGCGGCAGACGATGAAGTCGGGCTGCAGGCCGAAGGAGCGCAGCTCCCGCACCGAGTGCTGCGTCGGCTTGGTCTTGACCTCGTGGGCCGCCGCGATGTAGGGCACGAGGCTCACGTGGATGAGGATGCACTCGTCGCGGCCCTTCTCGTTGCGGAACTGGCGGATGGCCTCCACGAAGGCCTGGCTCTCGATGTCCCCGATCGTGCCGCCGAGCTCGGTGATTACCACGTCGGCGCCGGTCTCGGCCTCCACGCGGCGGAAGCGCTCCTTGATGGCGTCCGTCACGTGCGGGATGACCTGCACGGTGCCGCCGAGGAAGTCGCCCGCGCGCTCGCGGGAGATGAGGCTCTGGTAGACGGCTCCCGTGGTGAAGTTGGAGTCGCGCGTGAGGTTCTCGTCGATGAAGCGCTCGTAGTGGCCGAGGTCGAGGTCGGACTCGTAGCCGTCCTCGGTGACGAAGACCTCGCCGTGCTGGAAGGGGCTCATCGTGCCCGGGTCCACGTTGAGGTAGGGGTCCGCCTTCTGCATCATGACCTTGTAGCCGCGGGCCTTGAGCAGCCGCCCGAGCGACGCCGCCGTGATGCCCTTGCCGAGCGACGAGACCACGCCGCCGGTCACGAAGATGTGCTTTGCCATGGGGACCTCCCGTAGAATCCGTCTCGTTTCCACGGGTCTCCATGGTAGCGCGCGGCGAGGGGGACGGTGCGCCCGCTCGCGGATTCGGACGCGAACGCGAAACATTGCGACACGCGCGGGAAACGGGAAGCCGCTCAGGAATCCGGGGTGGCTGCAGGTCCGGGTCGCGATCTGCTTAGGTTTTCGGGGTAGTTGCAGGTCCAGCGTTGCCGAGCGCTTAACAGTCCGGGGCAGTTGCAGGGCGAGAAGTGCTTCTCGCCCTGCAGCTGCCCCGCTTTCCCTACCGCAGGGCGCGCCAGTAGGCCACCGCGATCTGCGTGCGGTTGCGCAGCCCCAGCTTGGCGAGGATCTGGCTGATGTGGTTGCGCACCGTGCCCTCCCCCATGTAGGCCGCGGCCGCCACCTCGCGGTTGTCGAGGCCCTCGGAAACGAGGCGCACGACCTCGCGCTCGCGTCCCGTGAGCTGCGGGAACATCGCGGCGAGGTCAGGCTCCGCCGCGCCCTTCTCGCCAGGCGGCGCGCCGAGGGCCACCGCGCGCTCCAGCACCTCCCCCTCCAGCACGCTGCGACCGGCCATGACCGCGCGCAGGGCCGGCGCCACCCCGCCCACGTCCTGCTTGATCAGGTAGCCCGCCGCGCCGAGCGAGAGCGCGCGCACGATGTACTCGTCGTCGGAGAACGTGGTGAGGAAGACCACGTGCGGGGGCGTCGGCACCGCGAGGATCCGCTCCGCCGCGGCGAGGCCGTCCGTGCCCGGCATCTGGATGTCGAGAAGGACCACGTCGGGGGCGAGCTCGGCCGCCAGGCGGACGGCCTCGTCACCGTCGGCGGCTCGCCCCACGACCTCGATGTCCGGCTGCGCGCCGAGCACGATCTCGAGCGACGACGCCACCACCGCGTCGTCGTCGGCTATGACAAGTCGCATCCTCGCTCCCCTCATCTCGGCACGCTGGCAAAGACCACCCAGCCCCCGCGCTCCCCGGGACCGGCCCGGAAGGAGCCGCCCAGCGCACGGACCCGCTCCTCCATGGAGGCGAGCCCCATGCCCGCCCCGTCCGGGGCCGGGGCCACCGCATCCCCGTCGTCTGCCACGCGCAGCCGCCAGAGCCCCGGGTGCTCCGCGAGCTCCACGCTCACGTGCCGTGCGTCGGAGTGGCGCAACGTGTTGGAGAGCGCCTCGCGCACCACCGCCAGCAGGCAGCTCGTCACCGCCGGCGGGGCGTCGGCGGCCTCCGCCCGGCAGCTCACCTCGACCCCCGACCCCGCGCAGGCGGCTTCTGCCGCCGCGCGCAGCTGCACGGAGAGGTCGCAGCCGTCGTCGCGCAGGTCGTGCACGCTCGCGCGCACCTCGTCGAGCGCCTCGCGCAGCGTGTCCGCCACGGCGGCGAAGTCCCTCTCGCATGGCTCCCCGGCGTGGACCACGCGCTGCGCCTCCGTCTGCACGACGGCGCGCGTGAGCAGATGGCCCACGCTGTCGTGAATCTCCCGAGCGATGCGCGTCCGCTCGGAGAGCGTAGCGAGGCGAACCTCGTAATCCTGCGCGTCCATGAGATCGCGGTTGCGCGCCTCGAGGACCAGCTCGCGCTCGCGCAGGCCGTCTGCGACGCGCAGGTTCTCCGCGCGCTGCTCGAGCATGCGATGCGTGCGCCCGGCCAGGAGCACTGCCACGAGCACGGCGAGAAGCGCGACGAGGGCCGCGGGCGCCGCGAGGGCGCCCCGCCAGCAGGCGGCGGGCGGCAGGAGCGCGCATGCGGCGGCGAGCCAGCGACCGCGGCGCCCGGCGGCGAGGTCGTAGGCGACCGGGGCGACGAAGGCGCCGGCGATCGGCACCGCAAGCGAGAGCGCCACGTAGGCGAGAGCCGGCAGGAGTCGCGCGCGACCACAGGGCAGCTCGGCAGCAAACGCACAGGCGACCGAGGCGAGCAGCGAGCCCACGACGTCCGCACCCGTCCCCGTGAGGGCAAGCGCGCCCACGCAGCACGCAAGCACCACGAACTTGTCGGCAATTCTCTCCATGCGGGGATTCTATCAGGCACGCTGCAGCCGTCGCCCGTGACATCTGTCACGCCCCTCCCGCCCCCTTCGTGACATACGTCACTTCCCGCCGACCCCCACACGGCGCACACTTGGGCCACCGACCGCAGAAGGAGGAGACATGACCGACATCGTGCGCGTGGAGGGGCTCGTGAAGCGCTACGGCCAGACGCTGGCGCTCGACCACCTCGACCTCACCGTGGCCAAAGGGGAGATCTTCGGCCTCCTGGGCCCCAACGGCTGCGGCAAGACCACGGCCATCAACTGCATCCTGCAGCTGCTCACCTACGACCGCGGCACCATCGAGCTCTTCGGCGAGCCGATGGCGCCCTCCCGCCACGACCTCAAGCGGCGCATCGGCGTGGTCCCGCAGCAGGTCGCCGTGCTCGACGAGCTCACCGTGCGCGAGAACGTGGACGCCTTCTGCGCGCTCTACGTGCCTGCGCGCGCCGATCGCCGCCGCCTGGTGGACGAGGCGCTCGACTTCGTGGGCCTCGCCGAGCACGCGGACAAGCGCCCGCGCAGGCTCTCGGGCGGCCTGGCGCGGCGACTCAACATAGCCTGCGGCATCGCGCACCGGCCCGAGCTGCTCTTCCTCGACGAGCCCACCGTGGCCGTGGACCCACAGAGCAGAAACGCCATCCTGGACGGCATCTGCCGCCTGCGCGACGCGGGCGCCACCGTGGTCTACACGAGCCACTACATGGAGGAGGTCGAGCAGATCTGTGGGCGCGTCATGATCATGGACGCCGGGCGCGCCATCGCACAGGGCACCTGCGACGAGCTCAAGCGCCTCATCGACGCAGGCGAGAAGATCGTGGCACAGACGGCCCCCCTCGCACCCGAGACGCTCGCGCGCCTGGAGTCGCTGCCGTGCGTGAGCCGCGCCTCCTACGCCGACGGCGAGCTGCACGTGGACTGCGCGCCGGCCGCCCACGCGCTCGTGGACGTGCTCGAGGAGCTGCGCGCGGCCGGCGTGAGCTGCGGGCGCGTCTGGAGCGAGCCGCCCACCCTAAACGACGTCTTCCTCGAGCTCTGCGGCCGTGAGCTGCGCGACTAGGGGGTGTGCCGTGAAAGACGTGCTCTCGCTCCTGCGCTTCGACCTCACCCAGGCGCTGCGCAACCGCGGCGTGGTCATCTGGGTGCTGCTGTTCCCGCTGCTCCTGGCGACGGTCTTCGTGTTCATGTTCGACGGCTACGCCTCGGGGGACGTGGACCGCGCCACGCGCGTGGGCGTGGTCTCGGACGGCTCGGCAACGGCCGCGGAGCTCACTGCCGTTCTCGACGAGCTCGCCTCCGGCGAGGACGCGGTCCTCGAGGTCGTGGCCTACCCCGACGAGGCCAGCGCCGCCGCGGGGGCGGAGGCCGAGGAGGTCTGCGCCTACGTCGTGGCCTCGGCGGACGCCGCGCCGCGCATGGAGGTGCCCGCCCGCTCCACGGGGACCGTGGACCAGGCGGTGGTGCAGCTCGTGCTCGAGCGCTACCTGCAGGTCTCCGCGACGATGGCCGCGGTGGCCGAGGCCGACCCGGCGGCCCTCTCCTCCGCGGACGCCGCGACCTGCCTCGCCGAGGCGCTCGCCGGAGACGACGTGCTCACCGAGCGCCTCTCCGTCCTGCGCACCGAGTCGAGCGAGTTCGCGCGCTACTACTACGCGATGCTCGGCTTCTCGAGTCTCATGGGCGCGCAGGTGGCGCTTCTGCTCGTGGTCACCAAGCGCGCGGACGGCTCCCCGGAGGGCGCGCGGCGCCAGCTCGGCGCGGTGGGGCCGGTCCGCCAGCTCGCAGCTGCGCTTCTCGCCGCGTGGATCGTGGTCTTTGCGTGCCTTGTGGCGGCCCTCGTCTACATCCGGCTCGTCGCAGGCGTCTCCTTCGGCGGGCGAGAAGGGCTGGCGGTCGCCGCCTGCGCCGCGTGCGCGCTGGTGAGCTGCGCCATCGGAACCTTCATCGGCTCGATACCGCGGCTCTCCACGTCCGCCAAGGACGTCGTCTGCACCATCGCGACGATGGGCCTCTCGCTTCCGGCGGGGCTCTTCGGCACGCCGTCGCTTCGCCTGGCCGACTGGCTCTCCCTCCACCTGCCCTGGGCGCAGGCGATAAACCCGGCGGTGCAGGTCGGCGAGACCTTCTACCGCCTGGCGTTCTACGACTCGCTCGCACCGTTCGCCCGGTCCCTGGGCACGCTCCTGGCCATCTCCGCCGCGCTCTTCGTCGTGGCGGCGCTCTTCATGAGGAGGCAGCGCTATGCAGCTCTTTAGGCTTGCCGGGCACGTGGTCCTGCGCCACCGCGGGCTTCTCGCCCTCTACGTGGTCATGCTCGGGGCCTTTGGCTGGCTCATGGCGTCCTACGTGGGCACGGGATCGAGCTCATACGAGGCCGCTCGGCCCACCATCGCCGTGATCGACCGGGACGGCTCCGCGGTGTCGGAGGCGCTCTCCGACTACGCCGCCGAGACGGGCAAGCTCGTGGAGCTGCCCGACACCGCATACGCGCTGCAGGACGCCGCCGCCAAGGACCTGGCCAACTACGTGCTCGTGATCCCGGAGGGCTACGGAGGGGCACTCGAGGCGGCGGCGCGCGGGGGCGCCGAGATGCCCGCGCTCGAGTGCGTGGTGAGCTACAGCGACGCGAGCGGCTCGCTCGCCGACCAGCGGGTGCGTGCCTACGCCCAGCAGCTCTACGCGCTTCTCGCCGACACGGGACTCTCCGTCGACCAGGCCGTGACATGCGCCGAGGAGGCACGCGCCTCCGAGGGGGCGCAGCTGGAGGTGGGCGTCATCGAACCGGGCGACTCCGGGGCGCTGCCGACGGACTACCTCGTCTTCATGCAGTTCTCGACGTATGCCCTCTTTGGCGGGACGGCCATCCTCATCGCGTGCGGGCTGCGCTCGCTCGGACGCGACCAGCCCGTCACGACGCGCCTGCTCGCGGCCCCGGTATCCGACGCGGCGCGCGGGACCCAGCTCGCGCTCGCCTGCCTCGGCGTGGGCCTCGCGGTCTGGGCGGCGATGGGCGTGCTCGGAACGCTCTGGTGCGCGGGTTCGCTGGCGGGCACGGACGTGCGGCTCGTGCTGCTCGCGCAGGTGCCGCTGCTGGCCCTGGCCTGCGTGGGCTCGGCGTACGGCTACCTGCTCTGGGGCCTTGGGGCCACCGGCGACCTCGCGCACGCGGCGGGCAACATGGGCTCGATGGTGCTCACGTTCCTGGGCGGAACCTGGGTCCAGCAGGCGAGCATGGGCGCCGCGGTGACGGCCGTGGCGCGGCTCACCCCCATCTGGTGGGTCATCCACGCCATGAGCGCGGTGTACGCTGCCGACGGCCTCACCGGGGAGCTCGCGGCAAGCGTGCTCGCGCAGTCCGCGATCGTGGCACTCTTCGCCGTGGCGACCGCGGCCGTGGGGACCGCGCTAGCGCGCGCCCGCGCCCGGTCCTAACCTGGTCCTGGGCAGCGGGCCTACAGGTACTGCCGCCAGTCGTCGTCCTCGTCGGCGTCGTCCGCGGCGGCGCGCTCGGCCTCGGCGGCGGCGCGCTCGGCGCGGCTCGCGTACGGGGCCGCGTTGGCCTCCGGGAAGGTGGCGAGCGCGTGCTCGAAGACCTCGAGGTTCTCGTCGGTGCGGCCGCGCGGCACGGCAAAGGTCACCTCGCGCGCGACGTGCGCGCCGCCCGCGAGCTCCGCGCGGAACGCCTCCGCCACCACGGCCGCGTCCCAGCCAAAGGCGCCGCAGCCAAAGGCCCCGAGCACGAGCTTCTCGTGACCGAGCTCGTCCGCGACCGCCATGACCAGGCGCACGCGGTCGCGCAGGGCGGAGAGCAGCGCGCCCTCCCCCACGCGGTACTCCTCGCGCGCGCGGCGGGCGTCGGGAGCGGCGGCCACGATCACGTCTGCGTAGGAGTGGTAGCCGTCCTGCTCGAAGCGCACGCGCGGCACCATGAGCGCGCGGTTGCGATAGAGGTGGCAGTTGACGTTGCGACGGCGGTTCTCGGCGTACCAGTCGGCCTTCTGCGAGAGCACGTTGTAGAGGAAGCTCTCGGAGCAGAGCGCCTGCTCCTGGCCCCACGCGCCGCGCTCGTAGCCGCCGCCGGGGTACAGGAACGACGCGAAGTCCAGCACGGCGAGGTCGCACGCTGAGGCGAGCCCGCGCCCGCGCGCGAGCACCGCGGAGGCCGTGTCCTCGTCTGCGACGGAGACCCTCGGGACGCCCGGCGCCGCGACGCTGACGGCCGGGGCGCCGTCGTAGGCGCGAACCCCCTTGGCGGAGGCGGCAATCTCGCCCGAGAAGCGTCGCGCCATCTCCTCGACGTGCGACCTCGCCCGCTGCGCCCGGCTGGGCCCGCGACCCTCGCGACGCGCGTTCTTTCCCGCCATGTGAACTCCTCTCTCCGGACCATCCCCGCCATTCTCTCACAAGCGCGACGCGGGGCGCCGCAAGGGGCTGCCGGCGCGCGCCAAGCCTTCTGTGTGTTTTGGCTTGCAATACGCATATGGTGGTCAAGCCCTGCAACTCCCCTGATATTCGACACATGGAACTCAGGGTGGACAACGTCCCGAACTTCGGGGACTACTCGATGCGGCTTGCCTACCGCCTGCGCGACCTGCGTCGCAGGCAGGGGCTCAGCCAGGAGGCCGTGGCTCACCGCGCCGGCATCGCGCTCTACACCTACCAGAAGTTCGAGAAGGGCGAATCAAAGCCCGGCACCCCTATGAACCCCACGTACCACACGCTGCTCTCGCTCGCGTGGGTCTTCGGCCTGTCCGTGACCGAGCTCCTCGACCTGGACGGCTCGGCGCGCCCGTCCCCTGGGGACGAGTAGGCACCGTCCGCGCGCCCGGATGCGCGTGCGCCCCGCAGCTTGGGGCGCAAAACCCTTGTTCGTGTGATGTTTCGGACGCTCGGGCGACAAAAAGGCCGTTCGTGCGATGCAATTTCTCCCGCTTTGGCGATTTTCTTTGCACCATTTATATTGCGACCTGCGAATACTCACGCGAACGAATCAGGATGGTTGCCCTGAGGCCAGAAAACACATCACACGAGCGGCGCGTTTGCGTCTCGAATCGACAAAACATCGCACGAGCGGCATTTTTGCAGCAGAACATGCCTTCGCGCTAGCTGGACCCGCCCGAGCGCTCCGCGAGCATCTCGCGCGCAAGATCGCGGCTCGCCGCACCCGTGTCGCCGGAGAGCATGCGCGCCACCTCGGCCACGCGGTCCTCGCCGGAGATCTCCGTGAGCGTGGTCTCGGGGACGCCCCCCTCCCCCTCACGCTTCTCGACCAGATAGTGCCGCTCCGCCGCCACGGCCACCTGTGCGAGGTGCGTGACCACGATGACCTGGTGCGTCCTGGCCAGATGCGCCAGCACGCCCGCGAGCGCGACCGCCGTGGCCCCGCCCACGCCGGCGTCGACCTCGTCGAAGACGAGCGTCTCACACGCGTCCGCCTCGCCGAGGACCACCTTGAGGGCGAGCATCACGCGGCTGACCTCACCGCCCGACGCGATTCGGCGCAGCGGGCGCGCCGTGAGGCCGACGCCCGGTCGGTAGAGGAACTCCACGCGCGACGGCCCGCGTGCGCCCCACTCGTCGCGCGGCAGACGCTCCTGCACGACCTCCAGCCCCGCGCCCCCCATCTCGAGAAGCGCCATTTGCTCGGAGACGGCCGCGGACAGGCGCGGCGCCGCCTCGGCGCGCACCGCGTCGAGCGCGTCGGCCGCCGCGGCGAGCTCGGCCTCGCGGCGAGCGAGCTCTTCGGCGGCGCGCCGCTCGAGCTCGCCACCGTCGCTCGCCGCCGACACGACCTCGCGCGCCTCGTCGCGGCGGCGGAACACGTCGGACATGCGCGGCCCGAAGGAACGGCGAAGCCCCTCGAGGGCCGCCAGGCGGGTCTGCAGCCGGTCGAGCTCCTCGGGGTCGAAGTCGACCTCGTCGGCGTAGTCGCGCAGCTCCGACGAGACGTCCTCGATGTCGATCAGCGAGCTCTCGAGCGACCTGGCCCACGCGGCGAGGCGCTCGTCGTAGCGCGACGCCTCCTCGAGCGCGCGCACCGCGTCGCCGAGGGCGTCGCAGGCCCCCTCGTCGCCGGAGAGCCGCTCCCGCGCCCCGGCCGCCGCCGACATGAGGGCCTCCCCGTGCTCCACGCGCGGAAGCCGCGCCTCCAGCTCCTCGAGCTCGCCGTCGAGCGGGTTCACCTCGTCGATGCGACGCAGCACGAAGGCGGCCTGGTCGAGGCGCTCGCCCGTGGCGCGCCCCATGTCGCGCACGCGCTCGAGCTCTGCCGCCGCCCTCGCGCTCGCCGCGAGCGCGTCGCGGTAGGCCGAGAGCGCGCCCTCTGCCGCCGGGCCGGCCCAGGCGTCGAGCAGCTCGGCATGCGTGGACACCGCGAGCAGCCGCTGGTGCTCGTGCTGGCCGCAGAGGTCGACGGTGGACCCCACGCGCTCGGCGAGCTCGCGAACGCTCGCCATGTGGCCGGAGAGCTCCACGCGCCCGCGACCGTCGCTGGACACGCGCCGACGCACGACGGTGCCGTCCTCGTCGTCTCCGGGGAGGAACAGTCGGCCCTCCACCTCGAGCGAGGCGGAGCCCTCGCGGACCATCCCGGCGTCGGCACGCTCTCCCACCAGAAGCTTGATCGAGGAGAGCAGCGCCGTCTTGCCGGCGCCCGTTTCGCCCGTGAGCACGGTGAGGCCCGCGGACGGCTCGATGGTCGCGTCGCGGATCAGCGCCACGTCGCGGACATGCAGCTCGTCGATCATCGCGCGGCCCGCCCGTCCCCCTCGGCCGCGGCGACGCCCGTCTGCCGCGGCATCACTTGCCCACCTGTCCGTAGAAGACACGGGAGACCGAGTCATAGAAGCTCTGGGTGCTGCGGTCGAGGAGCAGGAGGTCCCCGGGGCCGCGCCGGACGACGGCGCGCACGCCCGTGCCGCCCTCGCGGCGCACCGGCTGGCCGTCGGCGAAGAAGTGGCGCATGGCAGGACGCTCGGGGCTCATCTCGATCTCCACGACGTCTGCCGGCGAGGTGAGGAAGGCGCGCGCCATGATGGTGTGCGGCGCGATGGGGACGCAGACCATGCCCGTGAACTCAGGGGTCACGATGGGGCCGCCGGCGGCGAGCGCGTAGCCGGTGGAGCCGGTCGCCGTGGAGACCACGAAGCCGTCGCCGCGCAGGCGGTCGATGTGCTTGCCCGAGACGGAGACGTCGAACTCCACCATGTCCCCGGCGCCCCCGCGCGAGAGCGCGAAGTCGTTGAGCGCGAAGCTGTGGACCAGCCGGGACGAGCCGTCCTCGAGCGCGAACTCGCACTCGATGTCGAGGGTCGCACGGCGCGAGACGTGCAGCTCGCCCGCCAGGGCGTCGCGGACGGTCTCGAGCAGGTCCTCGGGGCCGGCGGAGGTGAGGAACCCGAGGTGGCCGTAGGAGATGCCGAGCACGGGCACGCCCGCGTACCCCACGATGCGCGCCGCGCGCAGCAGCGTCCCGTCGCCGCCGAGCGAGACCACGAGGTCGCAGCCGTCCGCCGAGGCGGTCGCGTCGGGCAGCAGGCGCTTGTCGTGCGCCCACGCGACGTCGACGCCCTCGTCGTCGAGCCAGCGCTCGAGCCGGCGGGCGCTCTCAATCGCGTCCTCCCGCGCATAGTTGGGGACGATCAGAACCTTCACAGCTGCCGGCCTTTCTCTCGGGCGTTCGTCCCTGCCAGTATACCCCGCCGCTCCCGCGCGGGTCACACCGTCCCGGCGCCACGTGCCCGGGAGTCCGGGGCGCTCGCGGGCGGCAGGCGAGAAGGGCGCGGAGACCGAGGAGCAGGCGCTATTTTGGCAGGTCGGCGCAGAGGAGATACTCGACGTTTCCCTTGTGACCGGTGATCGGGCTCTCGCAGCTCCCGCGCACGACGAGGCCGGCGTCCTCGAACGAGGTGCGCACCCGCTCGAGCGCCGCCGCGCGCACGCGCGGATCGCGGACCACGCCCCCCTCCCCCACGTCCTCGCGGGCGGCCTCGAACTGGGGCTTAACCAGCGTGAGGAAGGTCCCGCCCGCCCGCAGCAGCGCGAGCACCGCGGGCAGCACCGTGGCCACCGACGTGAACGAGACGTCGCACACGGCCAGGTCGACGACGCCCTCCCCCAGAAGCTCGGGCACATCGACGACGTTGGTCCGCTCGAGCAGGCGGACGCGCGCGTCGCCGCGCAGCTCCCAGGAGAACTGCGCGTAGCCGACGTCGACGGCGACGACGGAGGCGGCTCCGTGCTTGAGCAGGCAGTCGGTGAAGCCCCCGGTCGAGCAGCCCACGTCGAGGCACGCGAGCCCGCGTGGGTCCACGCCAAAGGCTGCGAGGCCGCGCTCCAGCTTGAGGCCGCCGCGACTCACGTATGCCGCCCGTCCGCGCACGTGAAGGGGGATGCCGGGGGTGACCTGCTCGCCGGGGGAGGCGAGGCGTCGGTCGGTGGTGGACACGTCGCCCGCCATCACGGCGCGCATCGCGTCGTCTGCGGACGAGAAGAACCCCTGCTCGACGAGCTCGGCGTCGAGCCGGCGGCGGCGCGGCATGCGCTAGCGCCCGTCGCTCGGGGGCTCGGTCGGGTCGGCGGGCTCGGGTGAGGCGTCCTTCTCGGGCCCGTCCGTGGCGTCGGCGAGGCGAGCCTCCTCCTCGGGCGAGAAGTCCGTGGCGTCGACGAGGCTCACGGCCTTCGACCCGAGCGCGATGGCCTCGTCGAAGAGGTCGAGCGAGCGCTCCAGCGAGACGTCCTTGTCGCGCACCTGGCCCACAAGCGCGTCCAGGCGCTCGTTGATCTGGCCGAAGGTCTGGTACTGAGAGACGTCGACGCGTGCCATCAGGCGCCCTCCCCCTCCGGGGAGGCAGGGGCCGGGCGCGAGGCCGCGACGACGTCAACGCCGGCGTCGAGGTCGTCGGCCACGCGTCCGAGGATGCCGTTCACGAAGCGCGACGACTCGTCGGTGCCGTAGGCCTTGGCCAGCTCGACGCACTCGTCGATCGTCACGGCGACGTCGACCTCGTCGACGAAGAGCATCTCGTAGAGCGCGAGGCGCAGCAGGTTGCGGTCGACGGCGTTCATGCGCGAGAGCGACCAGCCCGTGGAGCGCACGGAGATGACGGCGTCGAGGTCGGGACGGCGCTCGTCGGCGCCCAGGGCGAGGCGGCGGGCGTAGTCCTCCAGCGGGCCCTGCGAGAGGGCGTACTCGCCGTCGAGGACCTCGATCACGGCGCGAGAGTTGGCCTCCGCCTGGAACAGCAGCTGGAGAGCCTGGCTGCGGGCGAGGGTGCGCCCGCCGAAGTGTGTGCTCAAGGTGCGATTACTCCTTGGGGAAGACGAGGCTGTCGATGCAGACGTCGACGGCGGAGACGGCGACGCCGATCTGCTCGGTCACGGCACGGGCGACCTCGGCGCGAACGTCCGCGGCGAGCTTGGTGAACGGGTAGCCGTAGAAGACGGCCAGGTGAACCGTCACGTGCAGGGCGTCGTCCTCGACGGTGGACTCCACGGCCTTCTCCGGCGCGACGCTCCTGCTGGTGAACACGCTGATCAGGCTGGAGGCAATGTCGTTGCCGCCGACGGAGGCCACGCCCTCGACGCGGCGGGCCGCGATTCCGACGATCGTGGAGACGACATCCCTGGAGATGCCGATGCCAGAGACGAAGAGCTCGCTTTCTGCCATGGAGGACCCCCTTGCTCGCATCATACGGTCACCGTCACAGTATACCCGTTGTCCTGCCGCCGCGACGAGCTTGGCGGCGAGAAGGACGGGGCCGCCCCGGACTCCCCGAGGCGGCCCCGCGCGCTCGCTCCTGTCGCCCGGACGGGCGCGAGGGCTAGACGCGACCGACGAACTTGCCGCCGTCGCGCGTGTCGACCTTGATCTTCTCGCCCACGTTGAGGTAGAGCGGGACCTGGATCACGGCGCCGGTCTCCACGGTGGCCGGCTTGGTGCCGCCCTGGACGGTGTCGCCCTTGAAGCCGGGGTCGGTCTCGGTAATCTCGACCTCGATGAACATCGGGGGCTCCACGCCGAGCAGCTCGGTGTCGGCGTAGAGGAGCTGGGCGTTGTCGTTCTCCTTGAACCACTTGGCGTTGTCGCCGATGAAGTCGGCGGGGAGCTCGACCTGCTCGTAGGTCTCGTTGTCCATGAAGTAGAAGGTGCCGCCGTCGTTGTAGAGGTACTGCATCTCCTTGGTGATGAGCTGCACGTTCTCGAACTTGGTGCCGGCGTTGCAGGTCTGGTCGATCACGCGGCCGGTCTTGAGGTCGCGGATCTTGTAGCGGACGAAGGCACCGCCCTTGCCGGGCTTGACGTGCTGGAACTCGACGATCGTGTAGTACTTGTCGTTGATCTTGAGGCCCATGCCGTTCTTGAAGTCTGCGGTGCTGATGGTTGCCATGTTGCGCCTTTCCGTCGTGCTCACATACAGGCGCTATTCTAGCACCGCGCACGACGTCTGCGCGCGGATTCCATGACGGCGGCGCAGGGGCACCGGCCACGTCGCTGCGCGCGCTACCCGCGCCGGAAGAGGCGACGGAACAGCCCCGCGAAGCCCGCGCGCATGACGCCGAAGAACGTCGCCGACCGCACGATCTTCTCGCCGCCGATGTGGTCGCGCACGGCACGCAGCAGCCTGTGGTTGTTGCGGGCGGAGAACGAGAAGTGCCCGTTCTCCTTGGTGAAGACCGCGAAGCGCGGGATCACGCGGCCGCCGAACATGACCGACGCGTCGATGTGGTCGACCTGGTCCCACGGGATCTGGATGTAGTCCTCGACGTTGCGCTCGTTGTAGAACTCGAGCGCCCTGTCCCCCACCATCATCGAGCCGGTGACGGAGAAGCCCGTGAACATGGTGGCCGGGATGGTGAGGTCGACCGTGGTGTTCTGAGACTGGGCCATGACCCTGCCCCTTCCTTTCCGAGAAAAGCGAGGGGCCGCGCCCCGTCGCAAAGAGTCATTGTGACACTTCCGACGGATGCGCGGCCCCGAGAAGGCCGAGATGGCGAGCTTAGAGCAGGCCGACGAGGTGGCCGACGATGCCCACGACGAACATGCCGATGATGATGGCGATCGGCGAGACCTTCTTCTTGAGCAGCCAGCAGCACAGCAGCGTCACGCACACGGCGGCGAGGCCGGGGATGAGGCTGTCGAGGTTGGCCTGAAGCGTGGTGACCTTCTCGACCTCGAGGCCCGTGGCGCCGAGCGAGGAGAAGCCGCTCAGGGCGTCGTGGATGGCCTGGGCCACGCCCGAGGAGTCGGCCGTGGACTGGATGGCCGCCCAGTCGATGTAGGCGCCCTCGGACTGCGTGACGGTGGAGACCGTCGGCGCGAAGGAGATGGACACCCAGCGCTGGACCAGGCCGCCGATGACGAACATGCCGAGGATGGAGGCGCCCTCGGTGATCTTGCCCATCAGGCCGCCGGAGAGGTCCTTGGTGATGGAGGTGCCGAGCTTGTAGCCAAACTCCTGCGTGTACCAGATGAACGCCATGCGGATGACGTTCCACAGGACGAAGAACAGCAGCGGGCCAACGATGTTGCCCTCCATGGCCAGCGACGCGCCGAGCGCGCCGAGCAGCGGGCGGAGGGTGAACCAGAACGCCGGGTCACCGACGCCGGCGAGCGGGCCCATCATGCCGACCTTGACGCCCTGGATGGCGGCGTCGTCGACGGGCGCGCCGTTGGCGCGGTCCTCCTCGAGGGCGAGCGTGACGCCCATGACGGGGGCCGAGACGTATGGGTGCGTGTTGTAGAACTCCATGTGACGCTTGAGTGCCGCGACCTGGTCATCCTTGTTGGGGTAGAGCTTCTTGATGGCCGGGATGATGGAGTAGCACCAGCCGCCGTTCTGCATGCGCTCGTAGTTCCAGGAGCCCTGGAGGAACTGGTGGCGCCAGGCGACGGACATGCGGTCCTTCTTGGAAAGGGTTACCTTGTTCTCTGCCATGTTCTCTCTCCTCCCTTCCTACTCGTAGTCGTCCAGGATGTCGCCGAGCGGGTCGCCCGAGCCGGCCGCGCCGGCACCGGACTTGGCGGCCTCCTTGAGGCCCAGGTAGATGAGGGCCAGGGAGATGCCGATGGCGCCGAGGGCGATGAGGGTGAGCTCGGAGATGGCGGCGATGCAGAAGCCGAGCGCGAAGAACGGCCAGACCTCGTTCGTTGCCATCATGTTGATGACCATGGCGTAGCCGACGGCCGCGACCATGCCGCCGCCAATCGTCATGCCCTCGTTGAGCCACGCGGGCATCATGTTGAGGGCGGACATGACGGCCTCGTCCGGGATGAAGCAGAGCGCGGCGGCCGGGATGGCGATGCGGATGCCCTGCATGCAGATGGCTGCGATCTGCCAGGCCTCGATGGCCGCGAAGTTGCCCTTGGCCGCAGCGGCGTCCTGGGCGTGGACCACGGGGATGGCGAGCGTGCGGACGATCATCGTGAGGAAGAGGCCGGCCACGGAGAGCGGGACGGCGACGGCGATGGCCGTGGTGATGGCCTCGCCCTGGTCGGCGCCGCCGTTGAGGGCGATGACCATGAGGATGGCGGACGCCACGGAGGCGAGCGCCGCGTCGGGCGCGATGGCGGCGCCGACGTTGGCCCAGCCGAGGGCCATCATCTGGAGCGTGCCGCCGAGGATGATGCCCGCCTCGAGGTGACCGGTCACCAGGCCGATCAGGGTGCAGGCCACCAGCGGCTGGTGGAACTGGAACTCGTCAAGAACGCCCTCCATGCCGGCAAAGAAGGCGACAATGACGATGAGGACGATTGCAAAAACCGACATGCTTCCCTCCTTCTTATGCCTGAGCCTGTGCGGCGAGCTCGGACTTGGCCTTGCTCATCATGGCCTCGAAGTTCTCCGGCGAGTCAGCCGGGACCTTGCGGATGTCGAACGTGACGCCCTTGGCCGTGAGCGCCTCGAGGCACTCGACGTCCGCCTCGTCCATGGCGATGGCGTTGGTGACGACGACCTTGCCCACGGAGTGGGCCATCGAGCCAATGTTGACGTTCTTGATGTCGACGCCGCCCTCGATGGCAGCGAGCACGTCCTGCGGAGTCTCGAAGAGCAGGAACGCCTTGGTGGCGCCGAAGCGCGGGTCCTTGGCGACCTCGATCATCTTCTTGATCGGGATGACGTGGGCCTTGACTCCCGGGGGCGCCGCCTGGACGATCATCGTCTTGCGCAGCTCGTCGTGGGCCACGCCGTCGGAGACGACGATGATGCGGTCGGGGTTGATGGCCTTGGTCCAGGCCGTGGCCACCTGGCCGTGCAGCAGGCGCGTGTCGACGCGGCAGTGCGCGATCTTGATGTGGCCGTCGCCGAGGAC
>DHCMC07803__coassemble_313_pt1 | contig 31816 bp, 35 predicted proteins | sample DHCMC07803__metabat2_low_PE_048 | metagenome-assembled genome bin DHCMC07803 | reverse complement strand
CTTCGAGGCGCAACCTCGTCCCGCGCCGGAACCCCCTCGCTTCCCCGCGAACGCGCCGAGTGTACGAAATTCTCGCCGGCCGCAGGCAAGGTACGTCATCGCGACTGACGTTTCAGCAGATAACGCATGCCTATATGCTCACGCATTCATGTGATAACGGTCCAAATCGTACACTCGATGAGGGGAAGGGAGGGGCGCGACCCAGGAGCTCGCATCTGCCCCCGCAACCTTACGAAACCGAAAGCCGACCGTAAGTCGCATCGATGGCTCCGCACCATCTGACCTGCGAGGATTGAGCCAACAACCGGCTCAGGAGGAGGTCATCATGAAGAAGCTCATCTTCATCGCGTTTGTCGTCATCGCCGGGCTCGCGGTCATCCTGGACGACGGGAAGCCTCACCCGCGCATGTACCGTCACCACTAGGCAGCAGCGCGCCCCCTCGCACGCCCCGCGCGCAGCCGGCGCAGCAGACTCCCAAACAGCGCGGCGAGCACCTGCTGGAAGAGCGTGCCGATCACCACCGGGAACATCACCTCCCCGGGGAAGTACTCGCCCGCGATCACCGCACCGGCAGATATGTTGCGCATCCCCACCAGATACGTCATCGAGACCGCGCGCTCGTCGGAGACGCGCATCGCCCGCGCGGCGAGAAGCCCGAGCGCATAGCCACACGCCGCGAACACGCAGATGAACAGCGCCACCGCGGCGAGCGTCGGCGTGAGGTCACGCACGTAGGGGGCGACGCCGGTCGAGTTGGTGAGGACCACGAGCACGAGCGCGATCTTGGCAGCCGGAGCGATCACCGGCGAGAGCTCGCGCGCCACGCGCCCGCGCGTGAGGTCGTTGGCCAGCGTCCCCGCGAGCGCCGGCAGCGCGATCGAGACCACCATCTCCCCCATCATCCGCGCGGCGTCGACCTCGACCGTCTGGCCGAGAAGGACGTGCAGCGTGAGGGGAATCGTGAACGGGGCGGCAACCGTGGAGACGAGGATCGTGGCGAGCGAGAGCGCGGGGTCGCCTCCGAGCATGTTGGTCCACATCGCGGCCACCACGGCCACGGGCACGCTGTACTCCAGCACCACGCCGCAGACGAGGTTGGGACTGGCACCGAAGAGCGCCGTGGCGAGGGCGCAGGCCGCGCACGGCATGACCGCGGCCGCGAGCGCCAGCGAGACGAGCATCGGGGCCGGGTGGCGCAGCGCGCGCCCGAGGTTGGCGAAGGTGTTGGAGAGGGAGCTCTGGAACGTCATGAACGCAAAGAGCGGCGTCACGAGCGGATGCAGAGCGCCTATCTGGGGGAACAGCACGCCCAGGACCACGCAGGCCGGGGATATGAACGCCATGTGGCTCCCGATGAAGGCGCCGAGCCGCTTCCATGCGTCCATGCCGACAAGAGCCTCCCCTCGCACGTCGCGCACCGGAGCACATGGTACGTCCCGCCCGCATGGCATCCCCCCAGTCGTAACGCGCTCGCAAAGGGGCCCGTGCGGAGTACGCCAGGCGCGCTCCGCACGGGCCCCTTGACGGCGTCTAGAAGCGCGCGGCTATGGCAACATACTCAGCGACCCGTCGCTCTATCTCGTCGAACGCTCTGGAGGCGATGAGCTCCGGGGCATTGATGCAGCTGCTCACCCCCGCCCCGGCAAAACCCGCCCTGAGGCACTCCTCGAAGAACCCGGGGGTCATCCGACAGACCGCAAAGTACTTGATGAAGCCAAGTGGCGCCATCAGCGCCCTGGCGTAGCCGATCCCCATCTCCCCGGCAGGGAACAGCTTCACGTAGTCCGCCCCCCACTCGTATGCGCGAAGGGCCTCGGTGGCGCTGCCCGCCCCCGGCATGCACATCAAATCGAGCCTGGCGGCCTCCTCGATGACGCCCCTGTCGAGGACCGGGGACACGACGAAGCTTGCCCCCGCCTCATGCGCCATTCTCACCTCCTCGACGTTCAGGGTGGTTCCCGAGCCGACCATCAAATCGTCTCCGAAGGTCTCGCGCAGCAGCGCGATAGCGCGTGGAGTTTCCTCGACCTTGTCATCGTTGTGGTTGTACGTGAGCTCGACGATACGAGCACCGCCGTCAAGCACCGCCTGGCATGATCTCCTCAGCTCGTCGTCGGACAGCTTGCCCCCGCGAAAGATGCACATGAGCTTCGCCCGGTCGAGCTCCTCGACCACAGCCTCCCTCATCGCTAGCCCTCCTCGATGGAGATGTCGAAGTCCATGTCGTCGGTCGCCTCGTCGAGGCCCGAGAGCTCGTCGAGCTCGTCCTCACCTGTGACCTTTCGCTTGAGCAGCGCGACGAGGGCGATCTCCACGACAACGCCCGCCGCGACCGCGATGAATGCCCCCGGCAGAATGTTCTGCATGACGGGGAAGGCGAAGAACCCGCCCATCATGACCGGCGAGCCCACGTTAAAGTACATCGCGATGGCACCGGTGACGGCGCTTCCGGCAATACCGGCAGGCATGACACGCAGCGGGTCCCTCAGGAGATACGGCAGCCCACCCTCGCCGACCTGGGCACATCCGAGCACGATCGCCGACGGGCCGGTGGCGCGCTCCGCCTTGGTGAACTTTCCGGGGAACAGCAGCGTCGCGATGCCAAGCCCGAGCGCGGGCACGATGCCGCAGCACACCTTGGCGCCCTCGGGACCCAGGACACCGTCGGCAACCAGCCCGTTGGCGACCGTGGTCGCGATCTTGGTGACCGGGCCACCGAAGTCGACTCCCATCATCGCTCCCATGACCAGACCAAACACGACCCTCGGCCCTGCCTGGAGCTCCGCGAACACCTCGACGAGGAGGGACTGCAGGCCGCCCAGCAGGGGCCCCACCACATAGTCCATGAGCAGGATGGAGAAAAGGCCGCCCAGAATCGGCAGTATGAGCAGCGGCATGAGCGACTGAAGGTTCTTGCTCAGCGGTATCCTCTCTTTCATGAACTTGAGGAAGTAGCCCACCGCGTAGCCGCCGATAATGCCGCCGACAAAGCCGATCTTGTAGTTGACGGACAGCACGCCGATCATGAGACCGGGAGCAATGCCGGGGCGATCACAGATGCCGTAGGCAATGTAGGCAGCGAGAACTGGCACCACCATGTTCATCGCAATCGTACCGCCTGCGTAGAGCAGGCCCGCAAACGACGCCGTGTCGCTGCCGACCGAGGACCCTCCCAGCATGGTGCCAAACGACTGCAGGATGCCGCCCAGGCAGATAACGGGGATCATGTACGACACGCCGGTCATCATGGGGCCCGTGTTGATTCTGAACTTAGCCATGGTTGCTCGCTCCTAACTTTTCCTCGATCTTCCTGATGAGCTGGTCAGCCTGCTTAATCGCCACCACGGATGGGACCCTCACGACCTTCTTGCCCGCGAAGCGCTCCTGGCGCGCCACCGCAACGTCAGCGGCAAGAACGACGACGTCGGCATCCTGTATGGCCTCTGGGGGCAGCTCGTCCTCGATCCCCACGTTGCCCTGGGTCTCGATCAAAATCTCGTGACCGCGCCTCACGGCAGCCGCCTCAAGCTTGTCGCGCGCAATGTAGGTGTGGGCGACCCCCACAGTGCACGCCGTAACCGCAACTATCCTCATATCGCCTCCCTTGTAGCCGTCCTTAGCTCGCATCTGTCACGAGCCGTCCCTCGCGCAACGCATCCAACAGCTCTCCCGCGCCTCTCGCCCCCTCGATTCCGGAGATGACCCCGGGTCGGATGAGGCTGCGCGCAAGCGTCGAGAGCATGCGGATGTGCACGGAGTCCCGCTCCCCGTCGTCCCGCGGGGGAATGGCGAGGAGAAAGACATGCCTGACCGGGCCATCGTCAATCGACTCCCAGGCAAGCGGGTGCGACAGGCGCACGTACGCCATGGCGGGCCGCGTGACCGCCGAGCTGATTCCATGCGGAATCGCGATGCCGTCCTGCAGACCGGTCATGGCAAGGCCCTCCCGCTCCCAGATCGCACGAATAAATGCGTCTGCCGACCTCACGACCCCGCAGCGAACAAGAAGTCCCGTCAGGAAGTCGAACACCTGGCCCTTGTCGACCAGATCTTGGTCGAATGCGACGCAGTCGGCACTCAACACGTCGGTGATGTCCATGCTTCACCTCCCTTCGTCTCCAAGGACAACGCGAACCATGCCCTTCCGACACTCCGCATCCGACAGGTCCGCAACCCCACGTAAGCCACGCTCCGTCTCAGGCCTGGCCAGTCGCCTGTAGAAGCTCGAGAAGAACCGGGGGCTCGCCGCAAATCCCTCGCTGGAGAAGGCGAGCATGCACACCAGGTACACGGTCGATCCCGCCCATTCGATTCCCTGCGGAGCACGTCCAACGGCGAGGCGAGTGCGCGCCACCCGCTCAGGGTCACCATGCGGCACGGCGATGAAGTCGAGGCTCGTCGGGGAGACTCGCTCCCGGCGCAGCACGCTCTCGCCGTAGAGCTCGTCGACGCACCCCAAATCGCAGAGGGCGTCCGAGAGCGCCCGCACGGCCTCATCAGAGGAGGCGCAGCTCGACAGGTCGACGACGACCGACTCGAGAAGCGTCACCGCCATACGAGAGTCAAACCGGTCCCTGCCCTCCAGGAACCGACGCATCGGCGCGAGCTCAGCCTCATGGAGCATCGGAGTAACGTAGAAGACGGGACGCTCGTCCTCGTCCAGCAGCTCGGTCGAGACGATGGCATCGCACTCGCCCAGGTGAACCCGGTACTCCGCAACTGCATAGAGCCCGACGACGCGCAGGTCGGGCAGCGCTCGCTCGAGACGCTCCGCTATGAGGTTGGACGCCGCGAGCCCGTAGTGGCAGACGATGAGCACCCGAAGCTCGCCTGCGCGGTCGGACGAGAATCCCATGCGCTCAAGGGCCGCCTGGAGATGAAGCGCGATGTAGGCGACCTCCGTCCCTTGCGGCAGATAGCCATAGCGTCGCTCGATGAGCTCAGCGGCGACGGCAGCGAGCTCGAACCCGAGCGGGTAGGCACGGCGCAGCTCGTCAACGGGATAGAGAGTCGGCTCTGACACCAGGCTTACCCCGCGGATGACCGTCGTCCACACATGAAGCGCGAGGCCCTCCACGAGCTTCTCGTCACCCGAGAGGTCAATCGCGTAGCGCCTCCTCACCTCTCTGACGATGCCCCGAACGAAGGGCGCCATCTTGCGGATCACCCAGTCGTTGTCGTGCGTGCAGGTCTTTCTCAGCGACATGAGAACCTGAGCGAGGTATGCCCGCTCGCGGGGAGGGTCGTCCTCTCCCAGCGCAGCCAGGCTGGCATCGACGACTTCCTGGTAATGGGCGAGGTCCCGCTCGTCCTCGCTTGGGACAACCGGATCTGTCGAGAGAAAGACCCCCTGTCGTACGCACCACCTGAGGATGAGCGCATGACAAAGGAGCTCCTCCGTAGAATCGGGAACGTAGAGCGCGGAGTCGCGCTCGCCCACCTCGTCGACGAGGGCAAGGGCCGCCTCGACATCGTCCCCTCCCATGAAGGCGCCCAGCGGGAACTGTTCCTCGGCGAACGCCCGAAGGCTGCCGCGCAGGTCGTCCGCGCGGACATAGGGGCGCAGGGCCCGAACGAACATCGCGTACCTGACCCGCGCGTCGACCGTCAGCCGGATGCCGTGCCGACGGCTTGTCGCCACCTTCAGCCGCCCCTCCCGTACGAGGCGAGAGAGGTGTTTCTCGACCGCCGACCGACTCATGAACAGGGCCTCGGCGAGACGTCGCATGGGAACGTAATCAGGAGAGAGCACCAGCGCCAGAACGATACGATCCTCTGCGGACATCTCGTCTCGCGACCGGCGGGAGGCGAGGAACCGTGTGAGCGCCGTCCTGTCCGCCACCTCGACGTAGCGGCTCGACAGCTCCACGAGACAGCGTGTGCTCGAGTTGACCTCCGCCTCGACCGCCGCCAGCTCCGAGCGAAGCGTCTGCTGCGTCACGCCACTCAGGTCGGCCAGCTCGGCAAGGTCGACTCGGTCATGGTCCGCGAGATAGCTCAGCACAAAGCTATGTAGTGCGCTCGTTGGCATTCGCATGCTCCTCTCAACGAAACTGTAGGCACAGGCGCCGTAGGTCAGATACCCACTTCCGTTTGCCGACGCATCCCGAGAAATGTGCATCGCTGCCGCAGGCGTGGCACCGCGAGGACGGCTAAGCTGGGGGAAGCGACACCAACGGATTCTCGGGAGGGGCACATGGACGTCCGCCTGCTCGCGTTTGACCTCGACGGGACCTTCCTCGCACCGGACAAGTCCGTCACGCCGCGGGCGAGAAGGGCCGTCGAGCTGCTGCGTGAGCGGGGCATCGAGCCGGTCCCCACGACGGGTCGCGTGTACCAGACGCTCTTCGACCGCGTGCTCGGGATGGACGGGTTCCGCTACGCGATCGCCGCCAACGGTGCCGTGGTCCTCGACGTGGAGGGCGGGCGGTTCCTGCGGCGCCAGGGCATCGAGGCGCCGGTCGCGGCGCGGCTCGTACGGGAGCTGGCCCGCCCCGGGGTCGTCTCCTATGCCTGCCTTGATGACGCGGGGGCAACGCGCCTGGGATCGTGCGTGAGCCGGGAGGAGTACGAGCGCGTGCGCGCCGGCGCTCGCTGGGAGGAGGGCGTCGTGCCGGACGCCGCCGAGCGAATCGAGCTCCTCGGCGCCCCGGCGCTCAAGGTGGGCGCCCACTTCCGCGAGCCCTGTCGCTACGAGGACCTCGCGCCGGTCGCCGAGGGCCTCGGGCTCTGGCACGCGGCATCGGAGGCGGGCAACATCGAGATCGCGCCGGCGGGGGCCTCCAAGGCGAGCGGGCTCGCGACGCTCTGCTCGAAGCTGGGAATCCCCCTGGCGCAGGTGTGCGCGATCGGCGACGGCGGCAACGACGCCGCGATGCTGCGCGAGGCCGGGCTCGGCGTGGCCATGGGCAACGCAATCCCCGAGGCACTCGCGGCGGCCGACGAGGTTGCCCCCACCAACGCCGAGGACGGCTTCGCCGACTTCGTGGAGCGCCGACTCCTGGGATAGCCCCCGGCGTGCCCGAGCGATCCACGGAACCCGTCTCGTCTCCGTAAATGCCCCCATTTTAGTAGGAGTTGTCGCGAAGCGACGTTTTTCTCGCCCGGCGCTTGCCTTTAATTCCCCACTCATTACTATGAATTACGCGAAACCACCGCGCGGCGGCAGCACGTCGCGCCGAGCACAAGGAGCGACCAATGGCAGACACGCTGCTCAACGTGAGCGCCCTCTCCGCAGGCACTGACGACAAGCCCATCCTTCACGGCGTCGACCTCGCCGTCGGGGCGGGCGAGTGCCACGTCCTCATGGGTCCCAACGGCGCCGGCAAGTCCACGCTCGGCCACGTCATCATGGGCGACCCGGCCTATCGCGTGACCTCGGGCCGCATCGAGTTCGACGGCGCGGACGTGACCGAGCTCTCCGCCGACAAGCGCTCGCTCGCCGGCATCTTCCTCTCCTACCAGGCGCCCGTCGAGGTGCCCGGCGTGCCGCTCTACAGCTTCCTACGCACGATCTGCCAGATGCGCCCGGAGCTCAAGACCACCGCGCGCAAGTTCCGCGAGCGCGTCGGCGCCATCGCCGACCAGCTCGAGCTCGACCAGGGCTTCCTCATGCGCGAGCTCAACGTGGGCTTCTCGGGCGGCGAGAAGAAGAAGATCGAGATGCTGCAGCTGCTGCTGCTCCAGCCCAAGCTGGCCATCCTCGACGAGACCGACTCCGGCCTGGACGTCGACGCGCTGGGCATCGTCTCGCGCGGCATCCAGGCCTACCGCGAGCAGGTGGGCGGCGCGCTCGTCGTGATCACCCACAACACCCGCATCCTCGAGCGCCTGGCGGTTGACCGCACGCACGTCATGGTCCGCGGCCGCATGGTCGCCGAGGGCCCCGCCGAGCTCATCGCCGACATCGACGCCAACGGCTTCGAGCGCTTCGAGCGCGCGGGCGAGAAGGACGAGGCGTGCGCCGAGTGTCCGGGCTGCCCCAAGGCCGGTGATGCCGAGTGAGCGATCAGCGCCGCCGCACGCAGGTCGCCGACGTCGACCGCTCCCTCTACGACTTCACCAAGTCCGAGGAGGGCTACGAGCGCTACGACGACGGACTAACGCCCGAGATCGTCCGCGCGATCTCCGAGAAGAAGGACGAGCCGGAGTGGATGCTCGAGATGCGCCTCTCCGCGCTCGACACCTACCATGCGCGGCCGATGGCGCCCAACTGGGGCCCGAGCATCGACGGCCTCGACCTGGACCACATCTCCACCTACGTCTCACCCAGGACCAAGCAGGCCAAGAGCTGGGACGACGTGCCCGCCGACATCAAGGACACCTTCGAGCGGCTGGGCATCCCCGAGGCGGAGCGCGAGAGCCTCGCCGGAGTGGGGGCGCAGTACGACTCCGAGATCGTCTACCACAACATGCGCGAGGACGTGGCCCGCGAGGGCGTGGTCTACACCACGATCGAGGACGCCCTGCACGACCCGCAGTGGGAGCCGGTGGTGCGCGAGTACTTCGGCACGCTGATCCCGCCCACCGACCACAAGTTCGCGGCGCTGCACTACGCCGTCTGGTCGGGCGGGTCCTTCGTCTACGTGCCCGCCGGCGTGACGCTCCCCTACCCGCTGCAGAGCTACTTCCGCCTCAACGCCGCGGGCGCGGGCCAGTTCGAGCACACGCTCATCATCGTCGAGCCCGGTGCCGACCTGCACTTCATCGAGGGCTGCTCCGCGCCCAAGTACTACGAGGCCAACCTCCACGCCGGCGCCGTGGAGCTCTTCGTGAAGGACGGCGCTCGCCTGCGCTACTCCACGATCGAGAACTGGTCCAAGAACATGTACAACCTCAACACCAAGCGGGCCACCATCGGCGCGGACGCGAGGATGGAGTGGGTCTCCGGCAGCTTCGGCAGCCACGTGAGCTACCTCTACCCCACCACCATCATGGCGGGCGACCGCAGCTCCTGCGAGTTCACCGGCATCACCTTCGCCGGCGCCACGCAGGACCTGGACACCGGCTGCAAGGTGATCATGAACGGCGCCGACACCACGGCGTCCGTCTCCACCAAGTCCATCTCCAAGGACGGCGGCGTCAACACGTTCCGCAGCTCCGTGGTGGTCGGCCGCCGCGCCGACCGCGCGCGCTGCACGGTGAGCTGCCAGAGCCTCATGCTCGACGACATCTCCCGCTCCGACACGATCCCGGCGATGGACGTGCGCAACGCCACCGCGCAGGTGGGCCACGAGGCCACGATCGGCCGCATCTCCGACGACACGGTGCTCTACCTCATGAGCCGCGGCTGCTCCGAGGCCGAGGCGCGCACGCTCGTGGTCAACGGCTTTGCCAACCCCGTCTCCAAGGAGCTCCCGATGGAGTACGCCGTGGAGATGAACAACCTGATCAAGCTCGAGATGGAAGGGGCGATCGGATGATGGCCGAGAAGAACCCCGCGCCCGCTGCCGCCACGGCGCCCGAGCTCACCCTCGAGCGCGTCAACGTCGCCCCCGCGCAGACCTGGAACCGCCTGCGCACGAACGACGTCACCCTCACGGTGCCCGCGCGCGGGCGTGCGGGCGACGTGCGCTTCTCGCTGCCGCGCCTGTTCGAGGGCGTGGAGTGCGGCATGGGGCCCGACGTCACCGACTGGGTCGAGTCCCAGGCGAAGGACGCCCGCTACGTGGAGGTCCCGCGCGGCGAGAGGCGCGAGGAGCCAATCGTGGTTACCGTGGGCGCGGGTGACGTTGCGGACACCGGCGTGATGGTTCGCGCCGGCGCCGAGTGCACCATCGTCGTGGCGGCGGGCGCCGGCGAGGGCGGCGGCGACGCCGGCACCTCCGCCTCACTCCTGCGCGTGATCGCCGAGCACGGCGCCCGCGTCCACCTGCACGAGTACGTGGGCGTCGGCACCGAGCGGCAGCACCTCGAGAGCGTGGGCATCTCCTGCGGGCGCGACGCCCGTGCGGACGTGCACCAGTACCTGCTCGGCGGCGGAACCGTCGCGCTGGGCCTCGCCTGCGACCTCGCCGGCGACCGCGCGCGCATCGACCTCGGCTGCCGCTACCACGCCGGCGGCACGGAGGTCCTCGACGTCAACGAGATCGTGCGCCAGCGCGGCCGCGACACGCGCTCCGAGCTCTCCTACAACGGCGTCCTCGAGGATGCCGCCAAGAAGGGCCTGCGCACCACGATCGACCTGGTCCACGGCGCCAAGGGGGCGCAGGGCAACGAGGCCGAGACCGTGCTCGTGCTGGGCGACGACGTGGTCAACAAGACGCTGCCCACGATCCTGTGCGACGAGGACGACGTCGCCGGCAACCACGGGGCCACAATCGGCTCGGTGAGCCCAGAGCAGCTGGCGTTTCTCGCCAGCCGCGGCCTCTCGCGCGCGGACGCCGAGCGGCTCTTCGTGCAGGCCGTCTACGAGGACGCCCTGATGCACGCCCCCTGCGAGGAGGCCAAAGGGGTCGGGTCCCTTTTTGCAGAAACTTTTGATGGGTCAATTGGGGACAGTCCCCTTTTGACCCATGAGGAGGCCTAGGAGATGGACATCCGGCAGAACCCGTACAAGGCTGACTTCCCGCTGCTCGCCTCGCACCCTGACATCGCGTTCCTTGACAGCGCCGCCACCGCGCAGCGCCCGGCGTGCGTCCTCGACGCGCAGCGTCACTTCTACGAGACGATGAACGCCAACCCGCTGCGCGGCCTCTACGGCCTGTCGGTGGAGGCCACGGCCGCCGTGGGGCACGCGCGCGAGCTCGCCGCCCGCCTGATCGCGGCCCCCGACCCGCGCGACGTCGTCTTCACGCGCAACACGAGCGAGAGCCTGAACCTCGTGGCCAAGTCCTTCTCGCCCCTCGTCCTCGGGCCCGGCGACGAGGTGGCGATCACGATCATGGAGCACCACTCCAACCTCATCCCGTGGCAGGAGGCCTGCCGCGCTGCGGGCGCGCGCCTCGTCTATCTCTATCCCGAGAAGGACGGCACCCTCACCGACGCGGAGATCGCCGAGAAGGTCGGGCCGCGCACGCGCATCGTGGCGGCGGCACACGTCTCCAACGTCATGGGCTGCGAGCTGCCCGTCCGCAGGCTGGCGGACGCCGCGCACGCCGTGGGCGCCGTGATGGTCGTGGACGCCGCGCAGTCCGTCCCGCACCTGCCCGTGAGCGTGGACGAGCTGGGCGCAGACTTCCTCGCGTTCTCCGGCCACAAGGCGCTCGGCCCGATGGGCGTGGGCGTGCTCTGGGGCCGCCGCGAGCTCCTGGACCAGATGCCGCCGATGCTCACCGGCGGCGAGATGATCGACTCCGTCCGCGAGCAGGACGCCACCTGGGCGCCCGTGCCCGAGAAGTTTGAGGCAGGCACACAGGACGCCGCCGGAATCTACGCCACCGGCGTGGGGCTCGCCTACCTCACCGAGGCCGTGGGCTACGAGGCCGTGGCCGAGCGCGAGGGCGCGCTCGTGGTGTACGCGATGGAGCGCATGGCGGACCTGGGCTTCGTCGACCTCATCGGCCCCGAGGACCCCGCCCGCCACCACGGCGTCATCAGCTTCAACGTGCGGGGCGTCCACCCGCACGACGTGGCGAGCATCCTCGACACCTCCGGGGTGTGCATCCGCGCCGGCCATCACTGCGCGCAGCCGCTGCTCGCCTGGCTCGGCGTGGAGAACCTCGCCTGCTGTCGCGCGAGCCTGGCCTTCTACAACGACAAGAGCGACGTCGACCGCCTGGTCGACGGCCTGACCCAGGTCTGGGGGATCTTCCATGGCAGCAACTGACCTCTACAACGCGGCCTTCATGGACCACGTGTCCCACCCCGACTACAAGTACCAGATGGAGGACGCCGACTGCAGCCACGAGGGCGTCAACCCCTCCTGCGGCGACGAGCTCACGTTCTCCGTGCGCTTCGCCGACGACGGCACCATCGAGGAGGCCGCCTTCACCGGGCACGGCTGCGCCATCTCGCAGGCGAGCGCCGACATCATGAGCGACCTCATGATCGACAAGACGCCTGAGGAGGCACGCGAGCTCTGCGCCCTCTTCATGCGCATGGTGCGCGGCGAGGAGACCGACGAGGCCGCGCTCGAGGCGCTCGAGGACGGCACGCTGCTGCGGGACATAGCGCACATGCCGGCACGCGTGAAGTGCGCCGAGCTCGCCTGGCGCACCCTCGACGAGATGCTCGAGGCCAGGGAGTAGCACGATGGCGGGGATGTTCTCGACCAAGGGGATGTACGCGCTGCGGGCGATGGCCGACCTCGCCGCGCACGACGGCTGGGTCTCGCTCGGCGACGTGGCGCGCCGCCAGCACATCTCGCGCAAGTACCTCGAGCAGGTCATCTCCCTCATGCACAGGGCCGGGTACGTGGAGAGCCAGCGCGGCAAGGGCGGCGGATACAAGCTCACGCGCGCGCCCGAGGACTACACGCTCGGCGAGCTGCTGCGCGCCGCGGAGGGGTCGCTCGCGCCGGTGAGCTGCCTCGACTGCACCAACGAGGAGATCTGCCCGCAGGTGGGGACCTGCCCCACCGTGGGCGTCTGGCGCGATCTCGGTCGCGTGACGGCCGGCTACCTGGACTCCAAGACCCTTGCCGACCTCGTGCGCGACCCAGCCTCGGGCGACGACGCCCCGTGCGCCGCCAGGCCGATGTAGCGCCGTGCCGCGGGCGGGCGGTTCTTCTCGCCCGCCCCGCCTTCCTGCTCCACTCGAGTGCGATGCCACGCCAAAAAAACGCCCGGCCCCGCGCGCTGCGGGACCGGGCGCCGTCGTGCGGCGATGCGCCGGGTGCGAGCCTACGCCCAGCCCTTGCCCTCGGAGCCAAACTCGACGATGAGCTCCTTGGTGCGCGCCACGATGGCGTCGCGGCCGGGCTTGAGGAGCTTGCGCGGGTCGTAGCCCTTGCCCTGCTGGTCCTTGCCGGCCTCGATGTACTCTCGGGTGGCGGCGGCGAAGACGAGCTGCAGGTCGGTGTTCACGTTGATCTTGGAGATACCGAGCTCGATCGCCTTCTTGATCTGATCCTCGGGGATGCCGGTGCCGCCATGGAGCACGAGCGGGAGATCGCCGGTCAGGGCCTTGATCTCGCCGAGGCGCTCGAAGGACAGGCCGGCCCAGTCCGCCGGGTAGACGCCGTGGATGTTGCCGATGCCGCAGGCGAGGAAGTCGACGCCCAGGTCCGCGATCTGCTTGCACTCGTTGGGGTCGGCGAGCTCGCCGTTGGAGGTCACGCCGTCCTCGACGCCGCCGATGCCGCCCACCTCGGCCTCGACGGAGATGCCCTTGGCGTGCGCGGCCTTGACGACCTCCTCGGTGCGCTTGAGGTTGAGGTCGAAGGTCTCCTCGTGGGAGCCGTCGTACATGACGGAGGTGAACCCGGCCTCGATGCACTTGAAGACGTCCTCGTAGGTGCCGTGGTCGAGGTGCAGCGCCACGGGCACGGTGATGTTCTTGTCCTCGACGAGCTGCTTCACGATGTCGGCGACGACCTTGTAGCTGATCTGCCACTTGGCGGCGCCGGAGGTGCACTGGATGATGACCGGGGACTGCAGCTCCTCGGCGGCGTCGAGGATCGAGGACGCCCACTCGAGGTTGTTGGTGTTGAACGCGCCGACGGCATAGTGGCCCTTCTCGGCGGCCCTGAGCATGGCAGTAGCGTTGACGAGCATGTTGACCTCCATACGTTGATAAACACGTAAAGGACAGAACCGCCCCTATTCTACCCCGTCGACCGCCCGTCTGCCGTGCGCGCGACCGGCTTTTTCGGGCAGGTTGTAAGGTCTTCGTGTCCTTTGGCGCCGCTGTGCGCGCACGCGCCCGCGACGGGTACGGTTGAGGGGCAGGGACGTTCAGGAAGGGAGCGACATGGCCGAGAAGAGCGGGGCATCCGCAGGCGTCCTCGGGGACATCTCCGTCTCTCAGATACTCGCGACGGCGCTCGCCGCCGCTACATCCTTCGCGCTCTCGTCGCAGATCGGCGTCGCGGGATCGATCATCGGCGCCGTCGTCGGCGCCGTGGCGTCGACGGTCGCCACGCAGCTCTATCGCAACCTGCTCTCCCGCTCCGCCGAGAAGATCCGCGGCCTCGGGGAGGACGCCGCGGACCAGACCCGTGCCGTCGGCTCGGTCTCGGGCCGGGCCCGCGTCGAGGAGGTCGCCGCGTCCGGAACGCCGATTGCCCCGCCCGAGGTGCGCGACGCCGCCCACGAGCGGGCGCAGGCACGCCTCCGCAGGCGCGTGGCGCTCGTCGCCCTGGGCGTCGGCGTCGCTGCCGTCCTGGCCTCCGCGCTCGTGGTGAGCCTGGCGACGCAGGGCGCGGGCATCGGCACCAAGCCGCAGACGAGCACGCCGGCCGTCGAGGAGCAGGGGGCGGACTCGTCGGCGGGGCAGGGGTCCTCGGACACGCAGCCGGCCAAGCCGGAGGCGGAGCCCTCGGGCACGACCGACGACGGGGACGCGCAGCAGGGCGACTCCGCAGACGACGCGACGCAGGCGCCGACGACCCCCAGCGAGGACGACGACGCGTCCTCTCCGACCGACGACGCCTCTGACGCGCAGGGGGACGCCACCTCTCCGGACGCCGGCGACTCGACCACCACGACCCCGCCCACGACTGACGACGGCGCCGCCCCGTCCGACCCGGGCGCCGACGCCGCGCCCACGAGCTAGTCCGCTGCCGCTCGTCCTTCTCGCCCGCCACGCGAGTGGGTAGAATCTTCTGCGACACAGCCGCACGAGAAGGGAGCCGCATGGAGCGTCCGAACGCCTGGAAGGACTACACCCCCGAGCAGCTTGACGAGCTGCACTACCTCTGCGAGGGCTACAAGGCCTTCATCTCCGACAACAAGACCGAGCGCGAGTGCTGCGCCGCCGCCGTGACCATGGCCGAGGAGGCCGGCTACGCGAGCCTGGCGAGCCGCATCGAGTCCGGCGAGCCCCTCGTGCCCGGCGACAAGGTCTACGCCGTCAACCGCGGCAAGAGCCTCATGCTGCTGCAGCTGGGGACCGAGCCGCTCGAGCGCGGCGTCAACATCCTCGGCGCGCACATCGACTCGCCGCGCCTCGACGTCAAGCAGGATCCGCTCGAGGAGAAGAACGAGCTTGCCACGCTCGACACGCACTACTACGGCGGCATCAAGAAGTACCAGTGGGTCACCATGCCGCTCGCCATCCACGGCGTCGTGGCACTGAAGGACGGCTCCGTCGTCCCCGTCGTGATCGGCGAGGACGAGGACGACCCGGTCTTCTGCGTGACCGACCTGCTCCCCCACCTCGGGTCGCAGCAGATGGGCAAGAAGGCCTCCGAGGTCATCGACGGGGAGATGCTCGACGTCCTGATCGGCAACCGCCCGGTCGTGGTCGACGAGGCCGCGGCCGAGAAGGACGAGGACGCCGAGAAGAGCCCGGTCAAGACGGGCGTGCTCGCCATCCTGCGCGAGACCCTCGGCATCGAGGAGGAGGACCTGCTCTCCGCCGAGCTGGAGGTCGTGCCCGCCGGCGCTGCCCGCGACCTGGGCCTGGACCGCTCGATGATCCTCGGCTACGGCCAGGACGACCGCTCCTGCGCCTACACGAGCCTCGTGGCGCAGCTCGACGCCGAGGCGCCCGCGCGCACGGCCGTCACCCTGCTCGTCGACAAGGAGGAGATCGGCTCGGTGGGCGCAACCGGCATGACGAGCCACTTCTTCGAGGACACCATGGCGGAGGTGCTCGAGCTCGCCGGCCAGGGCGGCCCGCTCGCGCTGCGCCGCTGCCTCGCCGCGTCCAACATGCTCTCGAGTGACGTCTCCGCGGGCTTCGACCCCACGTTCGCGAGCGTCTTTGAGCCGAAGAACTCGGCGTACCTGGGCCACGGCCTCGCGTTCAACAAGTACACGGGAAGCCGCGGCAAGTCCGGGTCCAACGACGCGGACGCCGAGTACGTGGCCACCATCCGTCGCGTGATGGACGAGGGCGGGGTGCACTTCCAGACCGCCGAGCTCGGCAAGGTCGACGCGGGCGGCGGCGGCACGATCGCCTACATCCTGGCCACCTACGGCATGAACGTGATCGACTGCGGCGTGCCGGTGCTCTCCATGCACGCGCCGTGGGAGGCCACGAGCAAGGCCGACGTCTACGAGGCCTACCGCGGCTACAAGGAGTTCCTCAAGCTGGCGTAGGGAACGGCCTGACCGCACTGACGGCCGCCCCACGACCTTCACGCAGGACTGCGCTTCGCGGAAGATCCTGCTTAGAAGGTCGTGGGGCGGCCTCTTGCTGCAAGTCTACGGGTCAGCGGGGACACAACCCGCAACGGCCTACCCCAGCAGCGCCATGACCTCGCGCTTTGCGGCAAGGTACTCGTCGGTGAGCTCGAAGCTCTCGCTTGCGACGCGCCTCACGCGGACGATGCCCGCCACATGGCTGGGCTCCCCCGCCGCCGGCGCGCCCGCGAGCACGTAGATGCGACTCGCCATGGAGACGGCCTCGTCAACGTCATGGGTGATCACGAGCGCGGAGAGCCCGAGCTCCGCCGCCACGTCCACGAACCAGCGGCGCACGTCGGTGCGCGTGAGCGCGTCGAGTGCCGAGAAGGGCTCGTCGAGCAGTGTCACGTCCGCACCCATGAGGTAGGTGCGCAGGAAGGCGGCGCGCTGGCGCATGCCGCCGGAGAGCTCGCCCGGCCACTTGAGCTCGCACCCCGCGAGGCCGAAGCGCTCGAAGAGCGGGGCCGCCTTGGCGCGGGCGTCGGCCTTCTTCATGCCCGCGAGCACGAGCGGCAGGCACACGTTGTCGATGATGCGGCGGCTCGGCAGCAGCAGGTCCTTCTGGAGCATGTAGCTCACGCGCCCCGGGCTCCCGGTCACGTCCTCCCCATGCAGGAGGACGCGACCGGACAGCGGCGTCGTGAGGCCGGCGAGGGCGTGCAGAATCGTGGTCTTGCCGCAGCCTGAGCGCCCGACGAGGCAGCAGACCTCACCGGGGGCCACGGTCACGTCAACGTCCCGGACGACGACGTGCTCGCCGTCCCAGGAGAGCGTAAGGGCCTGCGCCTCGAGCGCCGCCACCTGCCCGCCCGCGGGACGAGGGGCCCCGGCGCTTCGAACAGTCCTCGCCGCAAAGGGCGCGGCTGCGGAACTCGCGGCGGGACCCCTCGTCCCGCGGACTGCCCTCGCGTTCTTCTCGCCCTGCGCCATGCGCTACTCCAGGTAGGAGAGGTCGTAGCCGGCGTTGACGTCGATCTGGTTCTCCAGCAGCTGGTTGTCGTTCAGCCAGCCGTAGAAGGCGGCCCAGCGGTCGGGGTCGATGACGCCCCAGCTCTCGGCATCGGCGACGTACTGGTCGGCGAGATAGGTCTGGCTCTGGCGGACGAGGTCGGCGTCGAGCTCGGGCACCGCGGCGCAGAGGATGTCGGCGGCCTCGTCGGGGTTCTCGACGGCGTACTCGTAGCCCCTCTTGACCGCGCGCAGGAAGGCCCTCACGACGTCGGGGTTCTCCTTGGCGAAGTCGTCGTTGGCGGCGATGACCGGCGTGTAGTAGTCAAAGACCGGGTCGACCGAGATGAACGAGAAGTAGTTGACGTCAACGCCCTGCACGATCGCGCTCTGGACGGCCCAGGCCTCGTAGACCCAGACGGTGTCGTACATGTTGGCGCGCAGGCCCGCAACGTCGTCGTCGGTCTCATAGGGGACGAGCTCGACGTTGTCCCAGCTTCCGCCGTCCTTCTCAACGCACTGGCGAACCGTGGCCTGCTCGACCGGCATGTTCCAGGTGGCGTAGGTGTGGCCCTCCATGGCGGCGGGGTGCGTGATGCCGTCCTCGGCGCGGCTCATAATGCCGGAGGTGTTGTGCTGGATCACGGCCGCCACCGCGGAGTAGGGCATCGGCTGGTCGGAGGCGAGGTTGTTGGCGATGTAGTCCTGGTAGGAGATGCCCATGTCCGCCCCGCCGGCGCCGATCAGCGCGTCTGCGCCGTCCTCGGGCGGCTGGACGACCTCGACCTCGAGACCCTCGTCGGCGAAGTAGCCCTGGTCGAGGGCAACGTAGAGGCCCGTGTGGTTGGTGTTGGGCGTGTAGTCGAGCACGAACGAGACGTGCGTGAGGTCCGCGGCGTCGCCGGAGGCGTCGTCCTCGGCACCCGTCTGGCCGCCGCAGGCGGCGAGGGCCGCGGTGGCGGAGATGCCGCCGCAGGCGGCGAGGAACTGGCGACGGTTGAGGTTCATGTTGGTCATTTCTGCTTCCCTTCTGCCCTCTTCCAGGGCATGCATGCGCGCTGCGCGAGCTCCACGAGCTTCATGAGCGCAAGCGACAGCGCGGTGATGACGATGATCGAGGCAAAGAGCCGGTCGTAGGAGAAGGACTTGCGCACGCGCGTCATGTAGACGCCGAGGCCGACGTTGCCGCCGAGCCACTCGGCGATGACGGCGCCGACGATGGCGTAGGTCGCCGATATGCGCAGGCCGCTGAAGAACTGGTCGGCGGCGGCGGGCAGCTTGGCGTACCAGAAGATCTGCCAGCGCGAGGCGTTCATCGTGCGCATGAGGTCGATTGCGTCGGGGTCGACCGAGCGGAAGCCCGAGACGAGCGAGACCGTGATCGGGAAGAACGTCGAGAGGACCACGAGCACGATCTTGGGTAGGGCCCCGTAGCCGAGCCAGAGCACCAGAAGCGGCGCGATGGCAACGGTCGGGATGGTCTGGGAGACGGTCATGAGCGGCTCGAAGGCCAGGTAGAACGTCTCAAAGCGATCCATCAGCACCGCGAAGACGAAGCCCAAGGCCACGCCCAGCGCGAGGCCGGCCGCGGCCTCCCCCAGCGTGACCACGCAGTGCCCGGCGATGAGCGGCGCGTCCTCGACGAGGGCGGCCGCCACCTGCACCGGCGTGGGCAGCAGGAAGTTGGGCACGACGCCCAGGTCCACGAGGAGCTCCCAGACCACGAGCAGGGCGACGAGGGCCGCGAGCGGCACCCCTATGCGACGGGCCTTGCTCGGCGCGGGCATGCTACGCCGCCTCGACGCTCTTCTCGGCGAACTCGGGGTCGCCGGGGTGGTACTTGCCGACCTTGCGGTCGGTGGACATGACGTCGCCGTCGGGCCGGTAGTTGATCTTGGCGTAGCACATCATGTGCTTGCACCCCGCCTTGGCGCCCACGAGCTGGCAGTTCTTGAGAATCTCCATGCAGGTCTCGTAGTCGCCCTCGATCGCCGTCTCGAACGGGCCGACGAAGTAGTCGATCCCCGTCGAGTCGATGTAGGCGATGACGGCATCCACCGCGTCGCACGTCGCGTCGTCGGTGGTGGCGTCCATGGGCAGGAACTGGATGGCAACCGAGCAGTTCACGCGCCCTCCTTTCCGGGTGCCCGAGGCACCCCGTCTCCCGTAGGTGCCCCGCTGCGCTGCGCGCGACGCTCATCCCTACGCCGGCATTACCCGGATCAGGTTCTCGGGTCAGGGCCGCGATCCTGGGCCCAATCTCAGCCGGCGTGCGCCAGCCCCCCGCTGTCGGGGGACAGTGTAGCACGCCATCGGCGAGAAGGGGCGGCCGTTCGTCGACGGGATACGCAACGTTGCGTCACTTCCCAAGACAATGGACGAAAGCGCGTCCGCGCGTCACCCAGGGAGAGGAGACCCGCATGCCCGAGAAGTTCCCGGCACTCAGCGGCCCGTTTTCCATCGGCAAGGTCACCATCAAGAACCGCTTCGTGATGGCGCCGGTCACCACGGGCACCTACCTCAACCCCGACGGGTCCTTCTCGCCGTCGGGCATCGAGTACTTTGTCCGGCGCGCCCAGGGCGGCATGGGCCTCCTGCAGACCGGCGCGCTCAACACCGACACCGAGGTCGACCCCTACTCCGCGCTCGGCGGCGCCTTCCGCACCGCGCCCGACGCGTTCCTCGCCACCTCCGACGCCATGCTCACGCGCACCCGCGCCTACGGCGCCCGCTTCTTCGTGCAGCTGACGCTGGGACTCGGCCGCAACTACCCCGGCCTCTACGGCCCGTCGGAGAACCCCGTCTTCGGCGCGCCCGACCAGACGTCGCCCGAGCTCACCGTCGACCAGATCCACCGCAAGGTGGACCAGCTCGTCGAGGCGGCGGCCATCGCCCAGAGGGCGGGCTTCGACGGCGTCGAGGTCCACTCGATCCACTGGGGCTACCTGCTCGACCAGTTCGCGTCCTCGCTCACCAACCGCCGCACCGACGAATACGGCGGCACCCTCGAGAACCGCCTGCGCGTGAGCCGCGAGATCTGCGAGGGCATCAAGCAGACCTGCGGCGAGGACTTCCCCGTGACCATGCGCCTGGGGCTCAAGTCCTACGCCAGGGGCTTCATGCAGGCGAGCTTCGACGGCTCGGACGAGGCCTACCGCACCCTCGAGGAGGGCGTGCGCATCTGCCAGCTGCTCGAGCAGGCGGGCTACGACGCGCTCGACGTGGACACCGGCACCTACGACTCGTTCTACTACGCATGCCCGCCGACGTACCTCAAGCGCGGCTACATGGTCGAGCTGGCCGAGAGGGCCAAGGAGGCCGTGAGCGTGCCGATCATCGTGGGGTCGCGCATGGGCGACGTGCGCGTCGACGAGCAGGGCGTCGCGGAGGGCAAGTTCGACGCCGTGGCGATCGGCCGGCCGATGTTCGCCGACCCGGACCTCCCGATCAAGGTCGAGGCCGGGCGCCCCGAGAGGATTCGTCCGTGCATCGCCTGCAACCAGGGCTGCCTGGGCCGCCTCTTCGCGCAGCTGCCCGTGGGCTGCGCGGTCAACCCCGAGGTCGGGCGCGATGCCTCCTACGCCGTGACCCCCGCGACCACGCGTCGGCGCGTCGCGGTGGTGGGCGGCGGCGTGGCCGGCATGGAGGCCGCGCGCACGGCGGCGCGTCGCGGCCACGACGTCACGCTGCTCGAGCGCACCGACGAGCTCGGCGGGCACCTCATCTCGGGCGGCATGCACGACTTCAAGGTCGAGGTCCGCGAGCTCAACGCCTGGTACCAGCGCGAGCTGGCAGACCTCGGCGTGGACGTGCGGATGGGCGTCGAGGCCACGCCGGAGGCGCTGGACGCGCTCGCACCCGACGCGGTGGTGCTCGCGGTGGGCTCGACGGCCGTGATGCCGGCCATCGAGGGCGCCGACGGCGAGAAGTGCGTGGGCTGCATCGAGGCGCTGCGCAACGAGGGCGCGCTCGGGCACCACGTGGTCATCGTCGGCGGCGGGCTCGTGGGCTGCGAGATGGCGCTCGACCTCATCAACAAGGGCCACGAGGTAGAGATCGTGGAGGCGCTCGGCGACATCCTGTCCAGCGGGATCGCGGTGCCGCTGCCCAACGCGATGTACCTGCGCGACGCCTTCACCCACCATGGCACGCCGCTGCACGTGGGCAGGCGCATCGCCGCCGTGACCGACGAGGGCGCCGTGGTCGAGGACGTCACGACCGGAGAGCGCGAGACGCTGCCGGCCGACTCCGTGGTCATCGCCGTGGGCTTCCGCCCGCAGCCGTCGATGGCCGAAGCGCTCAAGGGCCGCGGCTACGAGGTCCACGAGGTCGGCGACGGCCGCCAGGTGGGCAACATCATGACGTCCATCTGGGACGCCTACGAGGTGGCGCACACGCTGTAAGGCGAGAAGGACGCGAGCTCGGGCCCGGGCCGCCGCGCGCGACCCGGGCCCATGCGCGGCGTCGGCTGGGCGCTCGGTCAAGCAACCTTTCGCCGAGACGGAGGAACTACGGAAAATCGGGCCCTGAGGGCGCCTCTTTTCCGTAGTTCCTCCGTTTCGGTGTCTGACCAGAGGGGGGCCAACCAAAGGGACCCGACCCCTTTGGTTCTCCTTTGGTTGCTGTAGGGCGAGAAGGACGCGAGCTCGGGCGTCGGCTAGTCCTCCACGGCGACGCCGAGCGCGCCGGCCAGGATGCGGGCGGCCTCGCCGGCGGCCAGGGCGCAGAAGCGCTGGCACTGGGCGCGGCGCTCGGCGCTTCCCCACTCCATGCCGCGGGTGAGCACGCGGCAGCAGGTGACGCCCCTGCCGGTTCCGTCCCGGAAGGCGTCGTGCAGCTCGGAGACGAGCGGCTTGGCACGGGCCTTGTCGGCCGTCACGAGGCCGATGAAGGTAACGCCGCCGTTGAGCGCGCCGCACACGCAGCCGGAGCCGCCGATGCCGCGACCCATGCCGGCGCCGGCCGCCACCGCCAGCTCGCGCGGGAAGTCCGGGCGGAAGGCGTCCCACAGCGCCGCGATCACCGACTCGCCGCAGTTCATGTGCGCGTCGCCCTGCCTGCCGTTGAACTCGCTCGCCGCGGCGGCAACCGCGGATACGCTCACGCCGTCGTTCATGTGACCCCTTCCCCTCGCGTGGCTCTCGTGTGACGGTCCTCCTCGTCACGTCCAGCATAGGATAGCCCGACCGGGGCTCCATGCGCGCCCCGAGGGCGCGGGCGCGCTACCCTAGTGTCCGCAGCCCCAACGAGACGGGGCTCGGTAGCGTCGCCGAGCGCCGGAGGGAGGTCCCATGACCGGAAGGACGCACGTGGCCGTGGGCGTCGCCGCTGCGCTCGTCGCGGCCGGCCCCGAGGCGGGCCTGCCCGCGCTCGCGCTCGCCGCCGGGGGCGGGGCCGTCGGGGCAACCCTCCCCGACCTCGACGTGCGCGACCCCGCGCACCCGCATCGAGACCGCCTGGCGCGCGTCGCCACGGCAGCTTTGCTCGTCGCGGGAGTCGGCGCCGACGCGGCGACCGGCGGGACGCTCCTGCGCGCGGCGACCGCGGCCGGGGCGGCCCCGCTCGCGCTCGGCGCGCTTGCCCTCGCCGGACTCCTGTGCGCCACGCGCCTCTCGTCGCACCGCGCCTTCTCCCACTCGCTCCTGGCGCTCGTCGGCTATGCCGCGGCCGTCTGGCTGGTCGCCGCCCCGATCGCGCCGTCCGTGGCGCTCGGCTTTGCCTCGCATCTCGCGCTCGACATGCTCAACCACCGCGCAGTCCGCCTGCTCTGGCCGCTGCGCGACGGCGCCGCCCTCGGACTGTGCCGCACGGGCGGCGTCGCTGACTCGTGCGTGCTCGTCGCCGCACTCGCGGTGGCGGCCGTCGCGCTCTGGCGCGCGCTCGCATGACGGGACGTCCCGCCCGTCGCGCGGGAGGCTACTCGTCGTCCTCCGGCTCGTCCCGCTTGGGGCGATGCGAGCGCTGCTCGACCTCCTCCTCGGTGAGCACGTCCTCGATGCGCAGGTTGACGCCGGCGACCTCGAGGCCCGTCATGCCCGTGACCTGCTTCACCACGGCGCGCTTGACGTCCTCGAATACCTGGGGGGCATAGGCGCCGTACTCGATCAGCACGGAGATGTTCACGCGCACCGCGCTCTCGGGGGTGACCTCGACCGTCACGCCGGCGGTGGAGTCGCTCGCGCCAAAGGCGTCTTGCACGCGGTTGAACCAGTTGCCCTTCATGCCGACGACGCCGGGCACCTCGCGCATGGCGATGGCGGCGATCTTCTCGATGACGCCGTTGGAGAAGGTCAGCGAGTCCTCGGAGTCCACGTCCTCCTCGTCGGCGACGGCCTCGATGTCCGCCCCCTCCTCGGCCGTGGTGGCGAGCATGGTGGGCTCGTCGGCGCCCGCGGCGGTCGTGGCGCCCTTGTCGGGTGCCTCGGCGCGTGTCTTCGTGTCTTCCGTCTTGCCCATCGTCTCTCTCCTCGCTGCCCGGGCTCGCGCCCGAGGGCCGGTCGCAGCCGCTAGTTACCAGAGAACAGTCGTCGGAACAGGTCCATGATCTTGGAGTCGCCGTCGAGCGCCTGGCCGATGGCCACGCCCACGACCACCAGGGCGATGATCACGAGGGCCCTGAACAGCCCGAGCACCAGGAACAGGATCGCCGCGAGAAATCCGAGGACGCCGCCCCAGAAGGCGTGCTCGTGCCCCGGGAACGTCCGGCGCACCCAGGCGGTGAGGCGCGCCGAGCCGTCGCGCACGGCCTCCCCGACGGTGTAGGAGCCGTCGTCGGCCTGGCCCTCGGGGCCCGACGCGGGACGCTCGGGGCTCTCGCCCCTGCTGTCAAGCTCGATCTTGGGACGGGGGGTCTTCTCGTCCGCCATGCCTTACGCCTCCCTCTCTGCGTCGCGCGCGGGTCCCATGGAGACGGTGATCTCGCTCGTGGCGTCCTCCGGGGATGGCGCGGCCGCGCCCGGCTCGGACGGGGGCTGCTCGCCCTCGCCCGGGGCGGCGAGCGTCACGGACTCGGGCTCCACGAACTCCAGGCTCACGTTCTCCACCGTGTCCCCGCAGACGGCGGCGAGGCCGTCAACCAGCTCGGTGTGCAGCTCGGCGCCCTTTGCGACCACGTCGACCGTCTGGCGGGGCAGCACGCGCACGTGGACGCGCACGTGGCCGCGCGGCTTGGCGTCGACGTGGACGCGCGCGGCGGCGCAGGTGCCGTCCGCCTCCACGATGTGGGAGGCCTGCGCGGCGATGGCGTCGCGCGTCACCGAGATGACGCCGCCGTCCACCGTGGCGATCTCGACCGTGCGCACGCGCCTGCCGCCGAAGAGCGCGCGGACGAGAAGGACGAGCAGCCCGACGCCGCTCACGACGAGGCACGCGAGCACCGCGAGGGCGTACGGCTCGAGGTAGAGCAGGGCCATCGCCGCATCCGTCCACGGCCCGTACCACGTGAGCGCGAGGGCGGCCAGGACGAAGGCGTCTGCGAGCACGAAGACGACCGTGCAGAGACGCTTGAGTCCGCGCATGTGAGCCTCCAATCGGGCGCCGTCCGGGCGGCGCCGTGCCTTTTCCCTAGGATACCCCAAGCCGCGGACGCCATTGCGAGCGAACGGGAGCGCGGCGAGGCAGTGCTAGCGAGGGCGCCGCCCTCTGCCGCGGCCGATGAACAGGCGCCCGAAGGCGACGCCAAGAAGGCCGGAGGCCACCGAGCCGAGAAGTATCGCGCACTTGGCGGCGATGGCGTCGGCGGGGTCGGCGAAGGCGAGGCCGGTGATGAGGATCGACATCGTGAAGCCCACGCCGCCCATGAGGCCGACGGTGACGACCTGCGCCCAGTCCATGCCCCGCGGCAGGCGGGCGAAGCCCAGGCGCACGAGCAGAGCGGTCGTCCCGATGATGCCCGCCGGCTTGCCCACGACGGCTCCGAGGAAGACGCCGTGCGCGACGGGGCTCGTGAGCACCGACGCGATGCTGGCCCCGACGAGGTGCAGCTCGGCGTTCACGAAGGCGAAGAGCGGCAGCACGACGAAGTTGACGAAGACGGAGACGTAGCGCTCCATGCGCTGCAGCGGCGGCGTCACGTGGTGCATGACGCGCTCCACCCGCCAGGCGCCGTCGGTGAAGTCATGCTGGCCGAGGACGTGGTCATCGTCGTCGTAGGTGTCGTCGAGGTCGACGGCCCGCGCGGCAAGCCAGCCCCCGAGGTCGGCGAGTCGCACGTCGGAGCGGCTCGGCAGCGCAAAGGCGACGATCACGCCGGCGAGGGTGGCGTGGACGCCCGAGTTGAACATGCACGCCCACAGCACGAGCCCGACGACCGCATACGGCGCGATCGCGTAGACGCGCGCCCGGTTGAGCGCGACGAGCGCGAGCACGAACGCGAGGGCGGCGGCGCACCAGGCGGGGTCGGGCGCCTGGCCGTAGAAGAGCGCGATCACGATGATGGCGAGGATGTCGTCGGCTATGGCGAGCGTCTGGAAGAAGACCCTGGTCTCGGGAGAGACCCGGTCGCCCAGGAGCGACACCACGCCGAGCGCGAAGGCGATGTCGGTGGCGATGGGAACGGCCCAGCCCCGCGGCTCTCCGCCGGCGAGCACGTTGGTCGCGAGGTAGAGAACGGCGGGCACCGCGACGCCGCCGACCGCCGTGAGCATGGGGAGGGCGGCCTGGCGGGGGCGCCGCAGCTGGCCGACCGTCATCTCGTACTTGAGCTCGATGCCCACGAGCAGGAAGAACACCGCCATGAGGAAGTCGTTGACGAACTGCTCGACGGTGAGCGCCACCGAGAGCCGCCCCACGCCGACCGACAGCGGCAGCGCGAGCAGGTATTCGACGCCCTCGTAGAGCGGCGAGTTAGCCACCAGGAGGGCGAGGAGGGCGGCGCCGACCATCACCGCGGCGGCGACCGTCCCGTTTGACGTGAGGAGCCTGACCGAGCCGCGGCGCTCGAGGCGCCGCACGACCGCGGGCTCGCCGTAGATGGAGCCGGGGCGCGTCACCGCGGTCCGACCCCCTCGGCGAGCAGCAGCGTCTGCTCGACGTAGACCTTCGTGGCGAGCGAGGAGGCCGCGGCGACGATGAGGCGCTCGAGCTCGGGGTCGAGGCTCTTCTCGCCCGAGGGCGGCTCGATGCCGCAGCACCGCCCCGCGTCAGCGCCGTCGGGCGAGAAGCACGCGGCGAGCGAGCGCTCGAGCAGGGCGCATGTCTCGTCGTAGAGCCAGGCGAGGTCGGAGTCGGACGCGTAGACGCGCTCCATGATCTGCTTCACCTGGGAGATCGTGAACACGCGCTTGAAGGCGCACACCAGCAGCAGCGACGCGACGTGGCGACGGGTGTAGCGCTTCTTGCGCGGCGCCGGGATGACGCCCTGCTTGACGTAGTTGTTGACCATCGAGCCGGTCACGGGCGTCTCCCCGGGGACCTTCATGAACTCGAGCTCCTGCGAGACGAGCGTGATGAGCTGGTCGAGGTAGAGCTCGATGCGGGGCATCTCCCGGATGCGGGAGACGTGCACGGACCGCATGCGCCCGGCGAGCGCGGCGCGCGCGGCTGCGTCGACGTGCGGGACCGCGATGATCTTGTCCTTCTCGCCCATGTGCCACTCCTGTGCAGTTACCGAAAAACGGTGAATCTAGTATTGAATACCGTGTTGCGGGGCACTACGCTCCCATCATAGCCAATCGAGAAGCCCGACCTTCTTGGGGGAGCCATGAACGAGCAGCGCATCGCCGTCATCACCGACTCGGGGACCGACACGCCCGCCGACTTTGTCGCCGCCCACGACGTGCGCGTCATCCCGCTGCGCATCAACTACTCGGACGGCTCGAGCTTTGAGAACGACGGCGTCCAGATCACCGTCGAGGAGGTCGTGCGGCGCTTTGCCGAGGAGGTGCCCACCACCTCGCTGCCCTCCCCCATGCGGATTCACGAGACCCTCGAGCAGGCGCGTCGCGACGGCTACGCGGGCGCCGTCGTGGTGACCATCTCGTCGGGCCTCTCCGCAACCTACGAGACGGTGTCCATGGTCGCGCGCCAGATGGAGGACTTCCCCGTCGTCGTGGTGGACACCAAGAGCATCGGCGTCGCGGCGGGCATGGTCGTCATGGAGGCGGTGCGCCAGGTGGACGCGGGCATGCCGCTCGAGCGCCTCGGCAGCGTGCTCGCCGCCGTGAGCGAGCGGGTACGCGTGTACTTCTCCGTCCAGAAGCTCGACTTCCTGCGCAAGGGCGGGCGCATCAGCGAGGCGGTCTACCGCGTGGGGTCCGTCCTCAACATCAAGCCGGTGCTCACCTGCGACGAGGCCGAGGGCAAGTACGTGATCGAGAAGAAGCCGCGCGGCTGGCAGAAGGCCCTGCGGACCCAGCTCGACCTCGTCGCCGAGCAGGCTGCGCGCTGGGGGCAGGTGCGCCTTGCCGTGTGCGCGCACGACCCGGGGCTGCGCGCCGATCTCGAGGGCCGGCTGCGCGAACGCGTGGGCAACGCCGTCGAGCTCATCAGCTGCGGCATCTCTGCCGACCTGCTCGTCCACACGGGCCCCACGCTCGTGGGCATGGCCGTCATGGGCATGTAGCCCCACCTGTCCGGGCGGACGGGGCTTGCGTCCGCCCCCACCCCGTCGCTACAGCGCGGCGAGTTCTGCCAAAATGGACCCGACCCCTTTGGCAGGCCCTGTCCCGTCGCTACAGTGCGGCGACCATGTGGGCGACGATCCGGGCGCAGTGGTGGGCGGCGGCCTGCTCGAACTGGGCGTAGGTCACGGTCTGGTCCCGCGCGCCGGGCTTGTCGGAGATGGCGCGCACCACGGCAAAGGGGACGCCGTTGAGCGTCGCGACCTGCGCAATCGCGGCACCCTCCATCTCGCAGCACACGGCCCCGAACATGGAGACGATGCGCGCGCGATCGGCCTCGGCGGAGACGAACTGGTCACCCGACGCCACGCGGCCGGCAACGACGCGCACATCGGACGCAACCTCGGCCGCCGTGGCGAGCGCGACCTCGCGCATGCGCGCGTCGGCGACGAACTCCACGCGCTCGCGGCCGGGAACGAGGCCCGGCGCATAGCCGAGCGGGGCGACGGAGAAGTCGTGCTGCACGCAGTCGGTGGCGACGACGAGGTCGCCGACGTCGAGGCCCTCTGGGTCGAGCGATCCGGCGATGCCGGTGTTGACCAGGTGCGTCACGCCGAAGCGGTCCACGAGCGCCTGCGCGCAGACGGCGGCGTTGACCTTGCCGACGCCGCACTTGACGACCACCACGTTCTTCTCGCCCAGGCGCCCCTCGACGAAGTCCATGCCCAGGGCCGAGGTGACCTCCTGGTCGAGCAGGCGCTCGCGCAGGAGCTCGACCTCCACGTCCATGGCCCCGATGATGCCGACCCTCATGTTCCCTCCTTCGCGGGCCACAGATGGACGATTTCACGTTGGAAACCGTCCATCTGCGGCCCGTCTCGTCCGAGCTCTTCCGCCGCGGGCCGCAGACGGACGGTTTTGTCCGTCATTTCGTCCAACAGCGGCCCGCGGTCCGTTCCTAGTCCTTCGTCGGGTAGACGAGGTGCGCCTCGTCGATGCTCTCCAGCGTGCCCTCCAGGTACCGGCGCGCCCACCAGCGGGCCTGCGCGAGGTCCGCGTCGTGCCAGTTGCCGCACTCCTCCGGGCGCGCGCCGGGAATCTCCCCCTCGAAGTCGCGGACGAACTCGAAGGTCTCACGCACGAGCGGCGCCACCTCCGCCGACGTGTGCTCGCCAAAGAGGATGAGGTAGAAGCCCGTGCGACAGCCCATGGGACCGAAGTAGACCACGCGGTCGCGCCAGGCGGGGTCATTGCGCAGATATGTGGCGCCCAGGTGCTCGATGGCGTGGACGGCGGCCGTGTCCATGACCGGCTCTCGGTTGGGCGCGGTGAGGCGCAGGTCAAAGGTGGTGACCACAGCGCCCGTGGCCGGGTCTGCGTCCACGCGGCTCACGTAGACACCCGGCTCGAGCACGAGGTGGTCGACGGTGAAGCTGGCGATCTTGTCCATGGTGCTCCCTGCGACGCGGCTCTTATCGCCCCAGTGTACCCCACGAACCCAAACCCTCAAGGGGAGCGGGACCTCGGCGCACGGCCTTGGGCCGCCCCACGCAAAAAGATTGGGACAAACTACCCACAGGCCCGTGTTCTAGGCAGAGGACGGAGACGAGAGGAGCGGGACGTGCCGCGACGGGTAGTGAGGGATGACGCGTTCCTGAGCGCGGCGATGCGCGACCACGGAGCGAGCGTGCTGCGGCTGGCGCTCTCGCAGACCGGGACCCGCGCCGACGCCGAGGACGTCTACCAGGACGTCTTCATGGCGCTGGCGTGCTGCGACACGGTCTTCGCGAGCGCCGAGCACCTGCGCGCCTGGCTGCTGCGCACCACGCTCAACCGCTGCCGGGACCTCGCGAGATCGTGGTGGAGACGACACACGCAGTCGTTCGACGCACTGGGCATCGAGGTCGCGCAGGGGGAGCAGGACGACACGCCCTGGACCGACGCCCAGCTCTGGGAGGCCGTCCAGAGGCTCCCCGAGCGCTACCGCGCGGTCGTCCACCTGCGCTACGTGGAGCAGATGCCCGCGGACGCCATCGCCTCGGCGTGCGGCGTCTCGGAGTCGGCGGTGCGCACGCGCCTCTCGCGCGCCATGCAGAAGCTGAGGGTCTACCTGGGAGGTACGTCATGAGCGAGAAGGACCACCTGGAGAAGCGGCTGAGCGGACTGTTTGGCGAGGTGCGCCCAGGCGACGCGCTCGACAACGCCGTGCTCGATCGCGTGCACGAGCTGCGGGGGCGCGAGACCGAGCCGACGCGCCGCGCCCTCGTCACCCGCCGAGCCGCGCTCGTGGGGGCCGCGGGCTGCGCCGTCACGGCCGGGCTTGCGCTGGGGCTGCCGGCGATTCTGCGCCCGGAAGACAACGGCGCCGAGAGTACCTTCGGCATGGTCATCGCCCGGGCGGCCGAGACCGGAGAGACCGTCGCCGTGGAGGCGACGCCCGACGGCCTCATGCCGCAGGACGGCACGTACGGAAGCTACCTCGTGCTCTCCCTCAACCTCAGCGCAAGCGGCGAGGACCTTGGGTCCGTGACGTATCGCGTGACTGACAGCCCCGTCGTCAAGGTCGACCGACCGAGCGTTCACGATCCGGTCCACGAGTACCCCATCGTCTCGCTTCACACCGACGAGGAGGGAGACGTCGATTCAATCGAGGTCGACTGCGCGCCCGGCGCGGACAACGGCGCAGCCTACCTCACGATCAACAACGAGGACGCCTACTGGGCGGCAGACGAGACGCTGACGCTGCTCAAGACGTGGCTCGACCTCGAGAGCTCGTGGGTCCCCTCCAACAATGAGTACGCGCAGCGCGAGGGCGAGACGGACGAGCAGCACCTCAGGCGCATCGAGGAGCTCGACGAGCGGGCGGAGCAAGACCGCGCGGCCCTGCAGCCCCAGGTCGACGCAGCGCACGAGGCGTACCTCGTCAGCTTCCGCGCGCGCGCCGCCACGACGGAGAGCTTCGTCGAGTGGGAGCGCTCGCTCTACCTGAACTCCTTCACCTGCGCGGAGGGTGCCTTCGAGCAGGCAAGGCTCGAGGCGACCGCAGCCTTCGCGGGCGGGGACACTCAGGCGCGGCGCTATCGCATCACCCTGGTGGACGGATACGAGCTGGTGCTCTCCGAGCGCTTCGACGCGCTGCTCGCCATCGACGACGACTTCTCCCAGTGCCTGGAGGAGGAGCTTCCCTGGCATCGCTACCCCACGCCCACCGAGGGCCAGATCGCCGCCGACCCGCGCCTCTCGGAGCCGATCTTCCAGATCGAGGACGTGACGGGGGCGTAGGCCGCCGCTACAGGGCGCTCGCGAGCCAGGGCCTGCCGGAGAGAGCGCGCACGAGGCGGTCCTGAGCCGTCGAGAAGACCACGTCGGGCAGGACGTGCAGGCGCACCTCGCCCTGCGTGCCGTAGGCGGTGAGGGCCGAGAAGACCACGTCGGTCGCGAAGGCGGGATCGAGAAGGTCGGCGAGCTCGCGTGCGGCGGCCTCGCGGCACTCCCGCGCCACGGCATCGAGGTCCGCCCCGGGCACCACCGCGATCGGCACGCCGCAGTAGCCCGCGCTCCAGTCGGTGATGCGCGTGAGCGCCGTCTTGGAGAGCACCGAGTTGGGGATGACCTCCTCGGCTCCCCCGCGCATGCGCACCGTCGTGGAGCGCCACGTGACGTCGGTCACCTCGCCGGCGACGCCGCCCACGCTGACATGGTCCCCGGGCTGCACGGACTTGCTCACCATGAGGCTGATGCCGCTCACGAGGTTGGAGATCGTGTCCTGCATGCCCAGCGAGACGGCGAGCGACACCACGCCGAGAGCGGCGACGAAGCCGGCCGGGTCCACCCCGAAGACCGGCTGCATGACGCTGAGCAGCGCGACCGCCCAGATGAGCGCGCGCACGATGTTGATGAAGATCGAGGCGCTCGGCAGGTTGGAGGCATCGAGCACGCGGTGCATGAGACGCACCACGACGCGCTGAATCACGAGCGCGATGATGACCGCCACGACGAGCGTCACGCCCTTGTCGAGCCACCCGCCCAGATCGATGCCCAGAAGATGCTCCACCGTCGTCTCTCCTCCGCTCGTC
>DHCMC07803__coassemble_401_pt1 | contig 33001 bp, 26 predicted proteins | sample DHCMC07803__metabat2_low_PE_048 | metagenome-assembled genome bin DHCMC07803 | reverse complement strand
GGTGCGGCCGCCGAGCAGGATGATCTTGTCGCCGGGAGCGGGGCACTCGCGGCGCACGTGGTCGGCGGGGGTGGCGCCCACGACGGCGCCGATCTCCATGCGCTTGGCCACGTAGCCGGGGTGGTAGAGCTCGGACACCTGGCCGGTCGCGAGGCCGATCTGGTTGCCGTAGCTGGAGTAGCCCGCCGCCGCGGTGGTCACGAGCTTGCGCTGCGGCAGCTTGCCGGCGAGGGTCTCGGACACCGGCACGGTGGGGTCGGCGGCACCGGTGACGCGCATGGCCTGGTAGACGTAGCTGCGGCCGGAGAGCGGGTCGCGGATGGCGCCGCCGATGCAGGTGGCCGCGCCGCCGAAGGGCTCGATCTCGGTCGGGTGGTTGTGGGTCTCGTTCTTGAACAGGAAGAGCCAGTCCTGGTCCTCGCCGTCCACGTCGACGGTGACCTTGACGGTGCAGGCGTTGATCTCCTCGGACTCGTCCAGGCCGGTGAGCTGGCCGGTGCTCTTGAGGTACTTGGCGCCGATCGTGCCCATGTCCATGAGGGTGACGGGGCGGTCGTCGCGCCCGAGGCGGGCGCGCATCTCCAGGTAGCGGTCAAACGCGGCGGCCACGACCTTGTCGTCAAACTGGAGGTGCTCCAGGACGGTGCCGAAGGTGGTGTGGCGGCAGTGGTCTGACCAGTAGGTGTCGATCATGCGGATCTCGGTGATCGTGGGGACGCGCCCCTCGCCGGCGAAGTACTCCTGGCAGAAGGTGATGTCCGCGAGGTCCATTGCCAGGCCCAGGCGGTCGATCATGGCCTGGAGCTGCTCCTTGTCCAGCTCGAGGAAGCCGTCGAGCACCTCGACGTCCGCCGGCTCGGGGTAGCTCTGGCGCAGCGTGGCGCGCTCCTCGAGGCTCGCCTCGCGCGCCTCCACGGGGTTGATCACGTAGTGCTTGATCGCGGCGAGCGCCTCGTCGGTGCAGCCGCCCTCGATCACGTAGACCTTGGCGCAGCGCACGGTGGGGCGCTCGCCCTGGGAGATGAGCTGCACGCACTCCGCGGCGGAGTCGGCGCGCTGGTCAAACTGGCCGGGCAGCGCCTCCACGGCGAAGACGCGCACGTCCTTCTCGCCCTGCCGCGCCGGCAGCTCGCGATAGGTGGCGTCTACCTGCGGCTCGGAGAAGACCACGGGCACGCAGCGCTCGAAGAGCTCGTCGCTCAGTCCCTCCACGTCGTAGCGGTTGACGATGCGCAGGCGCGCGTCGGGTGCCAGGCCCTCGGGGACGACGTTCGCGAGCTCGGCCAGGAGCTGCTGCGCCTCCACGTCAAAGCCCGGCTTCTTCTCCACGTAGATGCGAGAGACCATGCGCTGCTACCTCCGGTGTATCGGGGCGTGACCATAGCATCCTCTATTCTACGGCAAACGACGTCACGGCGGGCGGCTAGCCGAGAAGCGCGACGGCGGCGACGAAGGCGGCGCACAGCACCGCCGCGGCGGCGTCGCGGCGCTCGAGCCGCTGCTCGTGGTAGTGGGTTCGGCCGGCGCCGCCCTCGTAGCAGCGGGCGTCGAGGGCGCGGGCGAGGCCGTCGGCGTGGCGCAGCCCGCTGGCGAGCAGCGCGACCACCACGGGCACGATGGAGCGCACGCGTCGAACGGGCCCGCCCTCGTCGAAGGCGCCGCCGCGCAGGGCCTGGGCGTCCATGATCGCCGAGGCCTCGTCCGCGAGGGTGGGCACGAAGCGCAGCATGAGCGAGAAGACCATGGCGATCTCGTGGCCGGGCAGGCCGACGCGGGAGAGCGGGGAGAGCATCGCGTCGAGCGCGTCCGCGAGCTGGGTGGGCGTCGTGGTGACCAGGACGAGCGAGCCGAGCACGAGCGCGATGGCAAAGCGGGTCGTGTAGAGCACCGCCGCCCAGACGCCCCCGGCCGTGAGGCGCAGCGGCCCGAGGGAGAGAAGCGTCTCGCCCGTCTGGACGAAGATCAGGTTGAAGAGCGAGAGCACGGCGAGAAACGCCACCAGCGGCCGGACGGAGGCGAGGACGCGGCCGCCGGGGACACGCGCGACGGCGAGCACGGCGAGGGCGAACGCGACGCCCGCGGCGAGCTGGGGGGCGTTCGACGCGCAGAACACGGCGACGAGCGCCGCGAGCGCGCAGACGAGCTTGACGCGGGCGTCCATCCGATGGACGGGGGAGTCGGCGGCGTAGTACTGGCCTATGTCGATCCTGAGCGCCATCAGCGGTCGCCCCCCCGGTCGGTCAAAAGGGGACAGTCCCCTTTTGACCCATTTTGGAGCGCGGCGACGAGCTCGTCGGTGGTGAGGGGGTCGCCGAGCGGGGGCCAGCCGCGACGCTCCAGCTCGCGCGCCACGCGCAGGGCCCGCGGGATGCCGAGGCCGCCCTCGACGAGGCGCTGCTCGCCCTCCGCCGAGAAGACCTCTGCGGGAGTGCCGTCTGCGACGAGGCGCGACTCGTCGAGGACGATCACGCGGTCGGCGCGCGCGGCGTCCTCCATGCTGTGCGTGACCTGGACGAGCGTGACGCCGGCCTCGCGCAAGCGCCCGAGCACGCGGCGCAGCATCGCGCGGCCGCGCGGGTCCAGCCCGGCGGTCGGCTCGTCCAGAACGAGGACGCGCGGCTCCATCGCGAGGACGCCGGCGAGCGCGCAGAGGCGGCGCTGCCCCCCCGAGAGCTTGAACGGGGAGGCGTCGCGGCGGCTCTCGAGGCCCACGAGCCGCAGGGCGCGCCCCACGCGCCGCTCGACCTCGTCCGCGGGGAGGCGGAGGTTGCGCGGGCCGAACGCCACGTCCTTCTCGACCGTCTCGGCGAAGAGCTGCCGCTCGGGGCGCTGCATCACGTATCCGACGAGCCGCTGCGCGCCGCGGCGGCCACGGCGCGTCGAGGTGTCGTGGCCGCCCACGACGACGCGGCCCCTGTCGGGAGCCTCCAGGCCGCAGAGCAGGCGCAGCAGGGTCGACTTGCCCGAGCCCGTCTGGCCGACGATCGCCGTCGAGGTGCCGGAGGCTATCTCGAGGGACACGTCGTCGAGCGCGGCGGCACCGCGTCCGTACGAGAACGTCACGTGCTCGACGGCGGCGAGCGTCTCCCCGCCCGGGGCGGCGGTGCCCGCGGGTCGGCGAGGCGCGGGCGCCGAGGGCGCCCCGGCGGCGATCTCGTCGAGAAGGACCCGCTCGTCGCAGGTCCACGGAAGCCCCAGCCGCAGGGAGAGGCGCGCGGCGAACGGCGCCTCGAGCCCCAGTCCCGCGAGCCTGTCGCCCTGCGAGAAGACCTCCTCCGGCGTCCCCTCCAGCGTCACGCGCCCGTGGTCGAGCACGATAACGCGGTCGGCGCCGAGCGCCTCCTCCATGAAGTGCGTCACGTGGACGAGCGTGGTCCCCGCCTTGGCGAGCCGGCCCATCACGCGCAGGATCGCCGAGCGCCCGCGCACGTCCAGGAGCGACCCCGGCTCGTCCAGGACGAGCACCGCGGGCTCCATGGCAAGCGCCCCGGCGATGCACACCCGCTGGCGCTGGCCGCCCGACAGGCGCGACGGGTCCGCCAGTGCGTGGCCCTCCATCGCAACGCGGTGCAGCTCGCGGGTGACGCGTGCGGCGATCTCCTCGCGCGGGAGGCCGAGGTTCTCCGGCCCGAAGGCCACGTCGTCCTCCACGACGCTCGTGACGATCTGGTCGTCCGGGTTCTGGAAGACCAGCCCGAGCGCGCGCCGCGCGCGCCGGTACGCCTCGAGGTCGCTCCGTCCGTCCACGCACACGCGCTCGCCCACGAGCTCGACCGTGCCGTCGTCGGGCGCGAGCAGGCCGCAGATCACGGAGGCCAGCGTGGACTTTCCCGAGCCGTTGGCGCCGAGCACGCAGAGCCGCTCGCCGCGCGCGAGCTCGAGCGAGACGTCGTCGAGCGCGGTCACGCCTCCCGCTCCGGAGTCCCCCTCGTAGACGAGGCTCACGTGCGACAGGCGCACCAGGGTGTCGAGCTCCCGCTCCACGCGCTTCTCGGCCACCCGCGCCTAGCGGCTGACCAGAGCGGAGACCGGGCCCTGCACGAGCGCGGTCACGACGCAGTTGAGGACGATCTTGAGCAGGTTGAACGGCAGTAGGATCGGCACGATCATGGCGATGACGTCGGCCGTCGAGACCGCGGTGTAGAGCGGCGTCACGACGATGTTGCCGGCGACGCAGGCGGCGAGCGAGACCATGCCGCCCACGACCATGCCCGCGACCAGCCCGCGCGTGCCGCCCACGCGGCGTGCGACGAGCGCCGCCGGCACGCACAGCGCGACGCCGGCCAGGATCGCCATCAGGTGCCCCCAGACGTTGAACGAGAAGAGCGTCTTGAGCACCCACGGAAGCACGGCGACGACGGTGCCCGTTGCCGGTCCGTAGACGAGCGCGGCGACGAGGGCGACGATGCCCGACGGGTCGTACATGAGCCATGGCGCGGGAGGGAAGATCGGGATCTCCACGAAGGTGAGGACGAACGCGAGGGCGCACAGCAGCGCCGTCGTGGCGATGCGGCGTGTGGACCAGGCGCCGCCCGAGGTGGTGGAGTGGGTGTCGTGCGAGACGTGCGCGTGCGTGGGAGCAGCCATGACGGCCTCCGTTTCTTCCATCCGGACTGTGACCGTTGGTCCCGGACTCGCACCGGGTCAGCCGCATTTTCGCGGGTCGCGGACTGGGGGCGCCGCCCATGGTCGCCCGTCACCGCCAGTGGGGACTTTCACCCCGCCCTGAAACTGACGCCGACAGTGTAGCACTTTGGGCGCGCACGGGCGCTGCTATACTAGGACGGTCTGACGGGCGTCGAAAGGAAAGCATGTCCGAGAGCGAGAGCCCCCGAGAACCCCTAGCGTGGCGGCTGCGTGCCATCGTGGGCGAGGAGAACGTCCTCGCGAACGAGCCCATGAGCGAGCACACCACGTTCAGGGTGGGCGGCCCGGCCGACCTCTACGTCGTCCCGGAGAGCTTCGACGAGGTGCGCGACGTCCTGCTCGCCTGCGACGAGGCGGGCGTGGAGCGCTTTGTGCTGGGACGCGGCTCCGACCTGCTCGTCTCCGACGAGGGCTACCGCGGCGTGATCGTGGCGCTGGGCGAGGGCCTCATGGGCGTCTCCGTTGACGGCACCGAGATGACGTGCCAGGCGGGCGTCGACCTGCGCGAGGCCTCTGAGATGGCCTGCGAGCTGGGGCTCTCCGGCCTGGAGTTTGCCTGCGGGATCCCGGGCTCGGTGGGCGGCGCCTGCTTCATGAACGCCGGAGCGTACGGCGGCTGCGTGGCAGACGTGCTGGAGAGCGTGCGCGTGCTGCTTCCGGACGGGTCGCAGGAGACCCTGGGCGTCGACGAGCTCGACCTGGGGTATCGCCGCAGCCGCGTGGCAAGCGAGGGGCTGGTGGTGCTCTCCGCCACGTTTGGCCTTGACAGGGGCGACCCCGAGAAGATCCGCGCCACGATGGACGACCTCACGCGCCAGCGCGAGGAGAAACAGCCGCTGGAGATGGCGAGCGCGGGGTCCACGTTCAAGCGGCCCGAGGGCCACTTCGCCGGCAAGCTGGTCATGGACGCGGGCCTGCAGGGCTATCGCGTGGGGGGCGCCGAGGTCTCCCGCAAGCATGCGGGCTTCGTGGTGAACACGGGCGGCGCCACCGCGGCGGACATCCGCGCGGTGATCGGCCACGTCCAGGATGAGGTGGAGCGCCAGTTTGGCGTTCGCCTGGAGCCCGAGGTGCGCTTCCTGGGATAGCCCCGCGGGCGCGGCGGCGCTTCTCGAGCGCGTCCGCGCCGCGCCGCGGCCGCCGTGGATTAGCACGCAGAATCCGGGAAGCTCGCCCGCGCGTCCTGCTGACATGTGAAACGAAACCGGATTCTGCGTGTTAATCGGGCGCGGCGAGGGGGCGAGAAGGGCGAGGGGGGCGAGAAGGGCCCTCGACCCCTCGGCCCTCGCGCTAGTTCTTCAGCGAGTTGAGCGGCGCCGGGAAGCGGCCGCCGCGGTGCGCGAGCACCGACCCGGCGAAGCGGTTGACCGGCATGACCGGCGCCGAGCCGAACAGACCGCCAAACTCGAGCATGTCGCCCTCCTTGCGGCCGATGGCCGGGATGAGGCGCACAGCCGTGGTCTTGGTGTTGATGACGCCGATGGCCATCTCGTCGGCGATGATGCCGGCGATGGTCTCCACGGAGGTGTCGCCGGGCACGGCGATCATGTCAAGGCCAACGGAGCAGACGCAGGTCATGGCCTCGAGCTTCTCGATGGAGAGCGCGCCGTCCACGGCCGCGCGGATCATGCCGGCGTCCTCGGAGACGGGGATGAACGCGCCGGAGAGCCCGCCCACGCTCGACGACGCCATGACACCGCCCTTCTTGACGGCGTCGTTCAGGAGCGCCAGCGCGCAGGTGGTCCCGGGGCCGCCGCACTCGCCCACGCCGATGATCTCCAGGATGCGCGCCACGGAGTCGCCCGCGGCCGGCGTCGGGGCGAGCGACAGGTCCACGATGCCCTTCTCCACGCCGAGCCGGCGGCTCGCCTCGCGGCTCATGAGCTCGCCGGCGCGCGTGATCTTGAACGCGGTCTGCTTGATCTTCTCGGCGACGTCCATGAGGCTCGCTGACTCGGTCAGCTCCTCGAGCGCGGCGGCCATGACGCCGGGCCCGGAGACGCCCACGTTGATCACGGCGTCCGCCTCGCCGGAGCCGTGGACCGCGCCCGCCATGAACGGCGAGTCCTCCACCATGTTGGCAAAGACGACGAACTTGGCGGCACCGTAGCAGTCGATGTCCTGCGTGCGGCGCGCGCACTCGAGGATCGTCTCGGCGGAGAGCAGTACGGCGTCCATGTTGATGCCCGCGCGCGTGGACGCGATGTTGAGCGAGGAGCAGACGCGCTCGGTGGTTGCCAGGGCCTCGGGGATGCTCGCGATGAGGCGGCGGTCCGTGGCGCCCATGCCCTTCTGCACGAGCGCCGAGAAGCCGCCCATGAAGTCGATGCCCAGGGACTCGGCGGCGCGGTCCATCGCGTGCGCGAGCGGGGAGAGGTCCTCGTCGGCGCAGCCGGCGGCGACCTGCGCGATCGGCGTCACCGAGACGCGCTTGTTGGCGATGGGGATGCCGTACTCGGCCTCCAGGTCCTCGGCCGTCCCCACGAGGCGCTCGGCCGTGCGCGTGATGCGGTCGTAGACCTTGTCGCACATGCGGCCCATGTCCTCGTCGGCGCAGCCGGCGAGCGAGATGCCCATCGTGATGGTGCGAAGGTCGAGGTTCTGCTCCGAGACCATCGAGAGGGTCTCGGCGACTTCCTGCGGGGTGATGTCCACGGCGGGCCTTTCGTCGTGATGCGTTGATTGCGGCACCATTATACGGGCTCCCGATGGTTTGGGTCGCTTCCGAGGGGTGCCGGTGGGTATCGAAGGTGGCTACAAGCCCCTAAGCTGCGACTATGTGATTTCAGGCGGAACGTCGCGAACCCAAACCCGTTTGGTGGCACGGGAGGACGGCGAGAAGGGCCGGGCGCGGGGCCGCGATGCGGTATGCTCTCACTCGGAAACCCCCGAGGGAGGAGGCTTGGTGGCCGAGAAGAGCCAGGGTCCCGTCGTCGCGTTCTTTGACGTGGACGGCACGCTCACGTGTCGCGACTTCAACGTGGGACTGCATGTCAACCCCACGCCGCGCGTGGAGGCAGCGATCCGTGCCTTTGTGGGCGCGGGCAACGTTGCGGTGGTGTGCTCGGGACGCAGCGTCGTCAACCTGTCCGACCTCGCGCACCTTCCCTTCTCCGGATACGTGACGCTGGACGGCACGCACGTCATCTACGACGACGAGGTGATCTACGACCGCGCGATCGCGCCCGGGACGCTCACCGCCACGATCGACGAGATGCGTCGGATTGGCATGGAGGCAGCATTCGAGGGAACCTACGGCACCGCCGCGCTGCGCGTCGGCCTGGACCACCTCCCCGGCTATGAGGACATCCCCTCGCTGGAGGAGTACGTGCGCACCGGCGCGCCGACGGTCTTCGGCAAGGTCAACTTCACCGACGAGAGCCTCGACGTCTGCCTGGGCAGCGACTACCTCATGAGCACCTACACCTATCTCAACGTCGCCGACGGCAACCACGAGCTCACCATTCCCGGGACGAGCAAGGGCGTGGGCGGCCGTGCGCTCCTCGACGCGCTGCCCTTCTCGCCCGCGCGCGTCTACGCCTTTGGCGACTCGGAGAACGACCTCGAGATTCTGGGCATCGCCGATACCGCCGTGGTCATGGGCAACGCCCGCGACGTCGTCAAGGCGTGCGCGGACTACGTGACCGACGACGTCCGCGACGACGGCGTTGCCACCGCGCTCGAGCACTTTGGGCTCATCTAGGAGGACGGCGTCAGCCGCTCCCGCTATCGTGTGGCCAGCATCGGCGTGAGCGGCCCCTGCGCGAGCACGGTGACGCGGTGCATGGCGCGCGAGAGCGCGGTGTAGAGGCGCCGGCGGGCGAGCGGCGTGTCCGGGTAGACCTCGGCCTGGGCGTCCGGCACGATCACGTGGTCGAACTCCAGCCCCTTGGCCACGCGCAGCGGCAGCAGCACGACGCCCTCCGCGGGCAGCGACGCCCCGCCGCGAATCACCGTCGCCGCGTCGCCGAGCTGCCTGGCGAGCCAGCTCACGCGCGCGTCGCTCTCGGCCACGACGGCCGTGAGGCCCTCGCCGGGCTCCGCCACGGCGGCGCGCAGGGCCGCGAGGTACGCGTCCTTCTCGTCGAAGGAGCGGATGACGGGCGCCACCCCGGCGCGCTGCACCGAGGTGAGGCGCCGGCGCTCGTCCGGCTCCAGGAGGCCGCAGAAGAGCTCGGTGATCTCCGGCGAGGAGCGGTAGCTCGTGAGCAGGCGGCACTCGTCCACGCTGCCGTGCGAGGCGGCAAAGACGGACCTGATCCGGTCGAAGGTCGCCGTCCCCTCGAAGATCGCCTGGTGCTCGTCGCCCAGGAGCAGGAAGTGCGCGCGGGAGAAGAACCGGGCGAGCACGATGAGCTGCGCCTCGGTGTAGTCCTGGACCTCGTCGACCATGACGAAGCGCGCGTCGCGGCTCCCGATGCCCGTGAAGATGAGCCGCAGGTAGAGCCACTCGGTCGCGGAGAGCGCGCTCTGGCCCAGCAGGCGCATGCCGATGCGGTCGAGCCGCAGCCACGCCAGGCGCTCGATCTCCTCGTGCGCCCTCTCGTAGCGGTGCTCGACGTAGCGTCGCGCGTAGGCGAGCGTCTCGTCCTCGTCGTCGGGGGAGAGCGTCTCCCCGAAGATCTCGTACTGGCGCTCCACGTCCAGCCCGAGCATCTCCTCCTGGAGCTCCTCGTTGCGCGCCATCTGGCCCAGGCGGCGGTTCAGCCTGTCGTGCAGCTCCTCCTTGACGAGGGCGGTGAAGCGCGGGCCCACGTCAAACTCCGCGAACTTCTCCACGGCGGAGCGCACCTGGCTCGCCTTGAGCAGCGTCTCGCCGTCGAGGCGTATCTCGCGCAGGTCGTCCTCCTCGAGCGAGAGGGAGCGCGCTGCGGCGTCCATGCGCCGCAGCGTCTCGGGCGTGGTGGCAAGCCCCGGGTCGCGCTCGCCGGCGCCCTGGGACGCGACGAAGTCGCGCCAGGTCACGGTCTGCGGGTTGGACTCGCCCATGGAGGGGAGGACCGTGTCGATGTAGCTCTCGAAGACGTCGTTTGGCGAGAAGAGCCAGACCTGGCTCGGGTCGAGGGTCTTGCGCTCCTGGTAGAGGAGGAACGCGATTCGCTGAAGCAGCACGGACGTCTTGCCCGAGCCGGCGATGCCGTTCACCAGCAGCACGGGGACGTCCTCATGACGCACGACCTCGTTCTGCTCGCGCTGGATCGTGGCGGTGATGGCCTGCAGCTTCTCGGTGTGGCGCCGCTTGAGGGCGGAGAGCAGCAGCGAGTCCTGGATCGCCACCGTGGTGTCGAAGTAGGAGCGCAGCTCGTCGCGCACGATGTCGAACTGCCGGCGCAGCGTGAGGTTGACCGTGCGCGTCTTGCCGTCCACCTGGTAGGAGGTCCGGCCCATCTCCTGGTTGTAGTAGGTCTCCGCCACGGGGGAGCGCCAGTCCACCACGAGCGGGCGGCTGTGCTCGTCGGTCATGCCGGCGGCGCCGATGTAGACGTCGCGCGGCGGGCGCCCGGGACGCATCTCGAGCGTGACCTTCGCGAAGTACGGCTGCATCAGCAGCAGCATGACGCGGCGGAGCTTGTCCACGTTGAAGTCGTGGTACTGGTTGTAGGCGTCGATGACGGAGTTCAGCGTCTCGATGGCAGCGAGCGTCTCGATGGTCTCGTCCGCGCCGCCAAAGTCCAGGCGCACCTCCTCGCTCATGTCGATGAGGTCCTGCTTGGCGCCCCGATGGTTGCTCTCCAGGTCTGCCGAGATGTCGTCGCGCATCTCGAGCAGCTTGGCGTAGAGCTCGGTGAGGTGCGCCTGCTCGGCTTCAAAGATCGGGTCCTGGTCCTGCATGGCGCTCCTTCGGCGTCGTGGCACGGAATCTCGAATAATCAATGGTACGCCATCGCTGCGTGTGGGTATAGGCGCTGCGTCTCGGATGGCTCGTTCGGGGACGAATGCAGTTTTAGGCAGTTTATTCGGGACCCATAGAGTAGAGGGGGCGTGTGGCGAGACAAAACTCCAGTTAGAGAAGTCGAAGGCACGGGGGATACTAAGGCAAACCAGTCAAAACAACCTAAATCTGGCATTGCTGTCCTATCCGGTCGCTCGCGTGCGATTAGCCGCCTCTCGCGGACTCCTTCCATGGAGTTTGCGTGGTCAGCACTTGCGATTTGGGCCTCGAGCTCGTCCGTCAGACAGCTGACAGACAGCCGAAAGTTACGCTGCGGGTCTCCCCGGTACCGTTTTGCTGTCTGACGCGGACCGGGAGGCGGGCATGCCCTTGATCGTGAGCCATGAGTCGGCGCTGTGCTACTGGTTGACCAAGACGGGTGACGAGTGCGTCCCCGACTACGCTGATGTCAAGACGGTGGCTCAAGTGGGCGCATCGATGCGCGAGCTCAGAGAGGCCCTGCTCCCCGTTGATTATTCTGAGAAAAGGCCCCTACACCTACTTGTTCCCGATCAGCAGAGCCTGCGCAGCCTTCAGCGGGTCAAGACCCATCTCTTTAGCGGGCGGCTGCCCCCTGGGTCGCTTTGCGAGCTCTCGGGCGCAAACTACGTGAGCTCTCCGGAGTTTACCTTTCTGCAGGCCGCCGCCGGGCGAAGCCCAATCGAGATACTGGAGTTGGGCTATTACCTCTGCGGCTCGTTCTCGATCGACGAGAAAGGCTGTGGCTACACGGGGCAGAGAGCTCCTCTGACCACGCCCGAGAACATCGCGCGTTTTCTTGATTCCGCCAGCGGCGCCTATGGCGTGCGTAAGGCAAGGTCCGCGTTGCGCTACCTGCTCCCCAACGCGGCGTCCCCTATGGAGGTGCTCCTCGTTCTGGCGCTTGTGCTGCCGCCGCGCCTGGGCGGGTGGGGCTTTCCGGAGATTCAGGTCAACCAGAGAATCGACGTCGACGAGCACCTGCGCGTGATCGCGGAAGCCGACTTCTTTGTCGGGGATATCTACCTTCCCTCCGTCAACGGCGACGTCGAGTACGACAGCGAGGAGTTTCACACGGGAAGGTGGCGCGCCGATCACACTCAGGCCCGCAGAAACGTTCTCGAGGTGATGGACGTGAAGACGATGTCGGCGACGTGGTCGCAGCTCAGCGACTTCGAGAAGTTCAGGACCTTCATCTGGATGGTGAAGGAGCGCTTCGGCATCCCGCATCGCACGTTCACCCCACAGGAGATTGCGGCTCAGGTGAGCCTCTACGAGCACCTGACGGACTTTGGCCGCAAGCTGTTCTAGGCGAGATGCAGTTTTAGGCAGTTTGTGGAGGAGTGGCAAAGTAGCTGGCGTCGGGATGGCAAGAGACGGGCAGGTAGATTGGCTGTGCTCCAAAGTCGTACTTGGCCCACGGGCGACAAACTGCCTAAAACTGATTCATTGCCTCACTCGTCGTCCACGAAGCCCGCGCGGTATGCGGAGAAGACCACGGCGCCCTCGTCCTGCGTGGCGTCGAGGTCCACGTCGCCCCAGATGCCAAAGTCGCGGTCGTCGTCGGAGTCGCGGAAGACCTGGTGCACGTGCCAGACGCGGAGGCTGCGCTCGTCTCTCTCGTCGATCGAGAAGTACGCGGCGCTACGGGCGTCTCCGTCCAGCAGCACCTCGTCGTGCGCCTCGAAGAGGCGCTCCAGCGCCTGCCGCCACACCGGCGCGCGCCAGCCCCACTCGGCATCGAGCTTGCCCAGCTCGTCGGCATCGTCGTGCGCCGCCAGCCGCACGCGGGCAAAGAGGGCGTTGCGAACGAGCAGCGTGAGGCCGCGGCGGTCGCGCACGACCTCGTCAGCGGCGGGCGGCGCGGCGTCGAGCCCCTCCGAGGACCCCTCGCCGGCGGCGGCCCACTCGTCCACGAGCGAGGAGTCCACCGTGCGCACGACGAGGCCCAGCCACGAGATGATGTCGGCGAGCCGCTCGTCGCGCTTGTCGGGCGGGACGGTCCGGTCCAGCGCGCGATACGCCTCGGAGAGGTAGCGCAGGAAGAGGCCCTCCGAGCGCGCCACGTTGTAGCGGCCCACGTACTCCTTGAAGTCGCTCGCCGTCTCGATCATGTCCCGCAGCACGGACTTGGGCGAGAGGCTAAAGTCGCGCGCCCACGGCACCTTCTCGCAGTACTGCTCGAAGGCGGGCTCGAGCAGCTCCTCGAGCGGCTTGGGATAGGTGACCTCCTGCAGGCGCTCCATGCGCTCGTCGTAGTCGACGCCCTCTGCCTTCATCTCCGACATCGCCCGGTCGCGCGCCACGCGCTGCTGGGCGCGCAGGATCTGCCAGGGGTCCTCGAGCGTGGCCTCGACCATGGAGATGACGTCGAGCGCGTAGGTCTCCGACTCGGGGTCCAGAAGCTCGAGCGCGGCGAGGAGGAACGGCGAGAGGGGCTGGTCCAGGGCAAAGTCGTCGGGGAGGTCGACGGTCGTGGACCAGGACGCGCTGCCGTCCGGGCCCTCCTCGCGTGAGACCACGCCGGCGTCCAGCAGCGTCGCGAAGATCTCGTCGGCGCGCGTGGCGAGCGCGGCCTTCTCCTCGGCGGGCTGGGCGGACTCCTCCACGAGCCGGTGCACGCGCGCCCAGGCGTCCCCGCCCTGCTCGACCTCGGCGAGCACCATCGAGTGCGTGACCTTCATGCGTGGCCTCAGCGGCTCCGGCGTGGCCGCCACCAGGCGCTCGAAGGTCTGCTTGTTCCAGCCCACGAACCCCTCGGGCGGCTTCTTTGTCTTGATCTTGCGTGCCTTCTTGGGATCGCCGCCGGCCTTGCGCAGGGCCCGCGCGTTCTCGATGTCGTACTCGGTCGCCTCGGCGATGACGTGGCCCTCGGTGTCAAAGCCGGCGCGCCCCGCGCGGCCGACGATCTGGTGGAACTCGCGCGCGTTGAGGTGGCGCATGCGCCGGCCGTCGAACTTCGAGAGCGCCGTGAGCACCACGGTGTGGATCGGCACGTTGATCCCCACGCCCAGCGTGTCGGTGCCGCAGATGACCGGCAGCAGCCCCTGCTGCGCGAGCTTCTCCACGAGCAGCCGGTAGCGCGGCAGCATGCCGGCGTGGTGGACGCCCACGCCGCAGCCGAGCAGCCTCTGCAGCGTCTTTCCGAAGGTCGTGGTGAAGCGCGTGCCCTTGACGGCCTCCTTCACGGCCTCGCGTTGCTCCTTGGTGGAGACGCCGTAGCTCGCGAGGCTCTGCGCGCTCGCAAGGGCGCTGTCCTGCGAGAAGTGCACGATGTAGAGCGGCGCCTCGCCCGCGCGCAGCGCCAGCTCCACCGTCCCCTCCAGCGCCGTGTCCACGAACTCGTAGGAAAGCGGCACGGGGCGCGGGGCGTCCGCGATCGTGTCCACCGTGCGCCCGCCCGTGTGCGCGGCGAGCGCCTCGGCGATGGCGGACGTGTCACCCAGCGTGGCGCTCATCAGCAGGAACTGCGCGCGCGGCAGCGTGAGCAGGGGCACCTGCCAGGCCCAGCCGCGGTCGGGGTCCGCGTAGAAGTGGAACTCGTCCATGGCCACGCAGCCCACGTCGCACGCCTCGCCCTCGCGCAGCGCCTGGTTGGCGAGGATCTCCGCGGTGCAGCAGATGATCGGAGCGCCGGCGTTGATCGAGGCGTCCCCGGTGATCATGCCCACGTTCTCGCGGCCGAAGAGCTCCACGAGGTCAAAGAACTTCTCGCTCACCAGGGCCTTGATGGGGGCGGTGTAGTAGGCGCGCCGGTCGGTGCAGACGCTCATGAAGCACATGCCCAGCGCCACCATGGACTTGCCCGAGCCCGTGGGGGTGCCCAGGATCAGGTGGTCGCCGGCCGCCAGGGACAGCAGCGCCTCCTCCTGGTGGGGCCACAGCTCGATCCCGCGCGACTCGACCCAGCCGAGGAAGAGGTCGAGCGCCTCCTCGGCGGCGATGTTGGGGTAGGTCTCGTCGTCGGGCCAGGGGATGAGGCGACCCAGCGATCCAGGCGCGTTGGGCCCCTCGTCGACGGTCTCGGGTGCTACGGGCATGCGTCTCCTCTCGTGCGGGCATCCATTCTAGCGCGGTGGGGCTATACTCGGGGCAGCCAGAGAAAGGGGCTTCCATGACCAGCTTCCTTGAGCTTGCGCGCGACCGCTACTCCGTCCGCGCCTTCTCCGACGCGCCCGTCGAGGCCGAGAAGGTCGAGGCGCTCGTCGACGCCGCCATCGCCGCGCCCACGGCGGTCGACAGGCAGCCGTGGCACCTGTGGGTCGTGGAGGACCCGGACGCCGTCGCGCGACTCTCGGCGCTCACGCGCTTCTCGTTTGGCGCGCGCGTGATCCTCATGCTCGGCGCCGCCCCGGACGAGGCGTGGGTCCGCAAGTACGACGGTCGCAACTTCGCCGACGTGGACGCCTCCATCGTGGGCACCCACATCATGCTCGCAGCACACGACCTGGGCCTCGGCACCACGTGGGTCGGCCACTTCGACGCGCCCGCGGTCCACGAGGCGTTTCCGGAGACCGAGGGGTACGACCTCGTGGCGCTCTTCCCGATCGGCTATCCCGCCGACGGGGTGGAGCCCGCTGCCAAGCACTTCGAGCGCAGGGGCGCCTCCGAGCTCGTGACGAGGGTGTGAGTGCGCTACGCGCGGTTGAGGTGACGGGACCGTCACACCGCTGGGGGGCTGGAATTGCTAGCCTAGTCGGTGCCCTCGTTATCGTCATGTCCCGTGGATGGTTCCCATGAAGCAGCCTGCCCCCCATAGCCGTGCGTCCGAGCGGAGGCGACACAGCGCCCCGCACTCCCGCACCCAGCACCTCCTCCCGCGCTGCGCGGTCCTCGCCGGCCTCGTCGTCACCGTCGTCGTCGCGGCGACGGTGGGCGGGGGCGCGCTGCTGTGGCTCAACCGGACCGTGGGCGTCCTCGTGAACGGGACGCCCGTCCAGGTGCGGGCCTCCTCGACGCTCGCGGAGATCGCGGAGGCCGAGAAGGTCGAGGTGAAGCCGGGCAATCTCGTCTCGGTGGGGGGTAACGTGATCACCGAGGGCGCCGGCGCCCCGTTCTCCGCGACGGTCGACGGGCACGAGCTCGACGCAGACCGGATCGCCGCGTTTCGCGCCGAGGGGGACGAGGAGATCGTCTTTGGCGACGGCGCGGACGTGACGGAGGCGTCGCACCAGGAGGAGCGCGAGACGGCGCCCCGGCTCGAGCCCTACGGGCGAATCGGCGCCGTCACCTTCGTGTCCCAGTGGGGTCGCCCGGGGAGGGCGCTCTACACCATCGGCGACGTCTCCGGCGAGGAGGTGCTCGCCGAGGAGCTCGAGCCCGCCCAGAACGCCGTGCTGCAGAGCATCAACCCCAAGCCCGACGACGGGTCCAAGGTCATCGCGCTCACCTTCGACGACGGCCCCAGCGACTACACGCAGCGCTACCTGGACATCCTGAGCAAATACGACGCCCACGCCACCTTCTTCTGCCTCGGGTCCGCCGCGGCCGCGCACCCCGACCTCGTGAAGGCCATCGAGGAGCAGGGGTCGCAGGTCGCCTCGCACACGCAGAACCACCAGCAGCTCACGAAGCTCGACGCCGCGACGCTGCAGTCCGAGGTCTCCGACGCCTTCTCGGCCATCTCGTCGTCGGGCGCCGGCGCGACGACGGTGCTGCGCCCGCCCTACGGCGACCTCACGCCCGAGACCTGGCTCGCCTCCGGCGGGTCCTTCTCGGCCTCCGTGATCTGGAACCTCGACAGTGAGGACTGGCGTCTCCCCGGCGCGGACGCGATCGTCGCCAACTGCACGAACGGCGCGTACCCCGGCGCCATCGTCCTCATGCACGACGGCGGCGGCAACCGCGACCAGGACCTCGAGGCGCTGCCGAGAATCCTCGAGGCGCTCAAGGCGGAGGGCTATCGCTTCGTGACGCTGGACGAGCTCATGGCGATGGACAGCCGCATCCCCGCCGACGTCGCCACCGGCAACGCCGTCATGCCCGAGGGCTCGGTCTGGCCCACGGAGCTGGTCGAGACGGAGTAGTTCAGGCTCGCTACTTGACGCCGTACTGCTCGTAGTAGGCGTCGATCGCCGCGCGGAGCTCCGGTGTGATCACGGTGCCGTCGAGCGCCTCGACGACCTCCGCCATGCTCACGATGCTCGCCACGGGGAACCCGTAGCGCTCCTGGATCTCCTGCTGGGCGGTCACGACGCCGCCCTTGCCGACCTCCATGCGGTTGAGGCTCACGATGAGGCCCTTGATCTCCACGTCGGCGGCGCCGGTGACCTTGGGGTAGGTCTCGTCGATGGACTTGCCCGAGGTGGTGACGTCCTCGATCATGACCACGCGGTCCCCGTCGGCGAGGGACGACCCCAGGAAGGAGCCCTTGTCGGCGCCGTGGTCCTTCTCCTCCTTGCGGTCGGAGCAGTAGCGGACCTCCTTGCCGTAGAGCTCGTGCAGGGCGATCGCGGTCGTGACGGACAGGGGGATGCCCTTGTACGCCGGCCCAAAGAGCACGTCGAAGTCCAGGCCAAAGTTGTCGTTGATCGCATGGGCGTAGTACTCGCCCAGGCGCTTGAGCTGGCTGCCGGTGACGTAGGCCCCCGCGTTCATGAAGAACGGAGACTTGCGGCCGCTCTTGAGGGTGAAGTCGCCGAACTTCAGGACGTCGGACTCCACCATGAACTCGATGAACTCGCGCTTGTAGGCTTCCATGCTGCTCCTTCCGGGGGCAAGACCGCGTCGTGTGCGTAGGTAGATTCTAGCCCCGGTCCCCCAGGTCGCGTCCTGAAAAACGGGGCTGTGGCACGTCCTTCTCGCCCCGCGTCCTTAAAATCGAGCCTATGGCGCAAAAATGGGCCTCGGTCGTGCCACAGCCTGGATTTTCAGGACATGGGCGGACGCCCCCCTCGCCCCTGCGGGCGTTGCGCTAGAGTTACATCGCCCCGATCAGGCGAGAAGAACCATCAAAGGAGAAGACGTGGAACGCACGCACATCTCGCAGCTCTTTGCCGACATGGACGCGCTCGGCGGCACCGCCGTCACCGTGGCGGGCTGGGTCCGTTCGGTCCGCGACATGAAGAACTTCGGCTTCGTGATGCTCAACGACGGCTCCTGCTTCAAGGACCTGCAGGTTGTCATGAACCGCGAGTCGCTGGCCAACTACGACGAGATCGCCGCCACGGGGGTGGGCTCCGCGCTCGTGGTCACGGGCACGCTCGCCCTCACGCCGGAGCGCCCGCAGCCCTTCGAGCTGCAGGCCGAGAAGATCGAGGTCGCCGGTGCCTCCGCGCCGGACTACCCCATGCAGAAGAAGCGCCAGACCCGCGAGTTCCTGCGCACCCAGCAGCATCTGCGCAGCCGCACCAACCTCTTCCGCGCCGTCTTTCGCGTGCGCTCCGTGGCAGCCTACGCCATCCACCGCTTCTTCCAGGAGCGCGGCTTCGTCTACGTGAACACGCCGATCATCACCACCTCCGACGCCGAGGGCGCCGGCGAGATGTTCCGCGTGACCACGCTCGACGTGGACAACCCGCCGCGCACCGAGGACGGCGGCGTCGACTGGTCCCAGGACTTCTTCGGCCACGCCGCGAACCTCACGGTCTCCGGCCAGCTCCAGGCCGAGAACTTCGCGCTCGCCTTTGGCGACGTCTACACCTTCGGTCCCACCTTCCGCGCCGAGAACTCCAACACGCGCCGCCACGCGGCCGAGTTCTGGATGGTGGAGCCCGAGATGGCCTTCTGCGACCTCGCCGGCGACATGGCCTGCGTGGAGGACATGCTCAAGTACGTGATCACCTACGTCATGGACGCCTGTCCCGACGAGATGGAGTTCTTCAACAAGTTCGTCGACAAGGGCCTCGTCGAGCGCCTCACCCACGTGGCCACCTCCGACTTTGCCCACGTCACCTATACCGAGGCAATTGAGATTCTGCAGCAGGCGGCCGCCGCCGGCCACGTCTTCGAGTATCCGGTGGAGTGGGGCTGCGACCTCCAGACCGAGCACGAGCGCTACCTCACCGAGGAGCACTTCAGGCGCCCGACCTTCGTCACGGACTACCCCGCGGCGATCAAGGCGTTCTACATGCGCCTGAACGACGACGAGAAGACCGTGGCGGCCGTGGACTGCCTCGTCCCCGGCATCGGGGAGATCGTGGGCGGCAGCCAGCGCGAGGAGCGCCTGGACGTGCTGGAGCGCCGCATCGCGGAGCTCGGCATGGAGCCGGGGCAGTACAGGTACTACCTCGACCTGCGCCGCTACGGTGGCTGCGAGCACGCGGGCTTTGGCCTGGGCTTCGAGCGCCTGGTGATGTACCTCACCGGCGTGGACAACATCCGTGACGTCATCCCGCACCCGCGCACGGTGGGCAACGCGGAGTTCTAGCGTCGGGGCGCCGTGACCATGCGAGACACGCAGCTGACACGTCGTGCGTTTCTACGCGGTGCGCTCGCGGGGCTCACGCTCGCTGCCGCCGGCTGCTCGGTCCCGCCCCCGTCCGAGGCGCCCGACCCTGCGGGACGGGTCACCGTCTACGACGAGGCTGCGCCCGACGAGCTCACCGTCCTCGCGGTCGGTGACGTCCTCGTGCACAGGAGCGTGTGGGAGAGCGGCGAGCGGTCGGACGGCACGCGCGGCTACGACCACCTCTTCGCGCAGGTCGCTCCGGACGTGTCCGCCGCGGACGTGGCCATCGTCGGCCAGGAGACCATCCTGGGCGGCACGGGGATGGGGCTCTCCGGCTACCCCGCGTTCAACAGCCCTCAGGAGATCGGGGACGCCGAGGTCGCCGCGGGCTTCGACGTCGCCCTGGGCGCGTCCAACCATGCGCTCGACAAGGGCATGGCGGGCATCGAGGCCACGCTCGCGTACTGGCGCTCCTCGCACCCCGAGGTCCTCGTCACCGGCATCGCGGACAGCCAGGAGGCCCACGATGTCGTGCCGGTCGTCGAGCGCGAGGGGCATCGCATCGCGATCCTCAACTACACCTACGGGACCAACGGCATACCGCTGCCGCAGCCGTGGGCCGTCCGCCTGCTCGATGAGGGCCGCATCGCCGCGGACGCGGAGGCGGCGCGCGCCGCGGGCGCCGAGGCGATCATCGCCTGCCCGCACTGGGGCGTCGAGTACGCCGCCGAGCCGAGCGACGACCAGCGGCGCTGGGCCCAGGTGCTCGCCGACGCCGGGGCAGACGCGATTATCGGAAGCCATCCCCACGTCATGCAGCCCTTCGAGGTGATCGAGAGCGCCGAGGGCCGCGCGGTTCCCGTGTTCTGGTCGCTGGGCAACTTCACCTCGACGTCGCCGCGCAAGGACTCGATGGTAGGCGGCATGGCCCAGGTGACGCTGCGCTTTGACGGCGAGTGCGAGGTCGTCTCGTGCGCGCTCACCCCGCTCGTCACGCATCGCGCCGCGGGGACGGCGTTCACGACCTACCGGCTCGCCGACTACACCGACGACCTGGCGGCCGCCAACCAGGTCAGGGGCGTCTCGGGATGCGGTGACTTCTCCTTCCCGTGGTGCGTCGACTTCTGCGCGGAACGCCTGGGCGATCGCTTTGACGCCGCGTCCGGTCGGCTCGTGTGGGAGGCGTGACAAAGGGGTACCATCGGGGGAGACACCGCTCGAGGAGGTCCCATGGGTCTTCACTGCTCAGACTGCGCCTACGCCACGTTCACGTTCCACGAGGAGTCCGGGCTCTACCAGGGCGCGTGCAGCCGCGGCTACACGCTCACCAACCCCCACGTCGACGCGAGTCCCGAGAACCACTTCGCGGAGCGCCCCGACGGCCTGGTCCCCACGGTCGACCCCTTTGGTGCCGAGTACCTGCGCACCTCCAACGTCTGCGAGCGCTTCCTGCTGCCGCGCGACGCCCACGGCGCGCCGCACCGCCGCCACCTCGGGGGGCGTCGGTCACAGACCCGCTGAACCCGCCCGCCGAATCCACCCGCGCGTCCCGCACCTCTCAGCTTCCGTTCAGCTACGCTGCTCCCAGGAACCGCACCAATCAGGGGAGGCATGAGGGACATGAGGCTGACAAGAACCATGGGCGCGCTGGTCGGCGCGCTTGCGCTCGGTGTTTCGCTCGTCGCGTGCGGCGGCGGAGGCGGCGGGAGCGACGCTCCCGACCTCGGCTCGCTGCGCGACGACCTGGTGGGGACGTGGGAGCTCGCGAGCGCGGAGTCCGACGAGGAGTCCTGGGACGAGGACACCGTCGACGCGATGGCCGACGCGGGCATGCTCGTGACGATCGACCTCGACGACGACGGCGACCTCATCTACAACGAGGTGGGCAACCAGCAGGAGGGCTCCTGGTCGGTCGAGGACGACGGATCGCTCACTTTTGACCTCGACGGCACCACGATCGAGGTCCCGTTCGAGGACGACACCCTGACCCTCGAGGCGTCGGGCATGACGATGGTCTTTGACAAGGCGTCCGACGAGCCCAACATGGACCGCCAGCCCGAGGACAACGCCGGCGACGTCTCCGTGGACCCGACCGAGGACCCCGTCGAGACCGACGACCCCGTCGACACGAGCGACCCCAACAGCTTTGCCTACCTCTTCAGCGACGAGATGGTCTTCATGCAGCAGATGATCTACGCGGGGGCGACCCAGACGACCCCGCTCGACGTCACCATCGCCGACGACCCCACCGCGCTCATTCAGATCACCGGCCTCGCCGAGGACATCGAGGGTGACACCGGCTATCTCGTTCACGTGGAGAACCGCTCCGACGTCGACTTCATGGTGACCAACTACACGACCACGCTCGACGGCCAGGACGTCTGGGACTACGCGACGCTCTCCTGCACGGTCAGGGCCGGCGAGTCCGCGGACGGGTTCTTCTACTTCGACCACGACGTGGTGAGCGTGAGCGAGGGCTCGTCAGTCGAGGCGACGTTCGTCACGCTCGACGTCGAGCAGAACCCGCTGGGCCTGTACAACATGAGCCTCTAGAACGAGGGGCAGCGAGCGGGCTATCATGGGGCGGGGCGCAGCGGCGCCTCGCCCTTCTCGTTCACCGAAGCGGAGGAACCATGGCAGAAAGCGCACACGACCTCATCTTTCCCGCGCCCGTCTTCCACGGCAAGATCTGGGGCGGTCGCAAGCTCGCGGACGACTTTGGCTATCAGATTCCCGACGGTCCCATCGGCGAGTGCTGGGCGATCAGCGCCCACCCCAACGGCGACTGCGTCATCGCGGAGGGTCCCTGGGCGGGCCAGCGCCTCTCGGAGCTGTGGGACGCCCACCGCGAGCTCTTTGGCGGCCTCGAGGGCGACCGCTTCCCGCTGCTGGTGAAGATCATCGACGCCAAGGACAACCTCTCCGTGCAGGTGCACCCCGACGACGCCTACGCGGCCGAGCACGAGGACGGCAGTCTCGGCAAGCGCGAGTGCTGGTACGTGCTCGCGGCCGACCCGGACACCAAGATCGTGATCGGTCAGCGCGCGCACGACCGCGCCGAGCTCGCGTCCATGATCGAGGAGGGCCGCTGGGACGACATGCTCAACGAGGTCCCCTGCCGCGCGGGCGACTTCTTCCCCATCGAGCCGGGCACCGTCCACGCCATCCAGGGCGGCACGCTGATCCTCGAGACGCAGCAGTCCTCCGACGTGACCTATCGCGTCTATGACTACGACCGCCTGGGCGACGACGGCCAGCCGCGTCCGCTGCACATCGAGCAGAGCCTCGACGTCGTGGACTACGCGCAGCAGGCCCCGGCGTCCGGCGAGGTCACGGCCCCCGAGGTCGACGGCGTGACCGAGCTCATGGCATGCCCCAACTTCGTTGTGGACCGCGTGCGCGTGGCGGGCGAGAAGACCGTGGGGGAGGACTGGCCGTTCCTGTGCGTGAGCGTGATCGAGGGCTCCGGCACCGTGCGCGCCGAGGCCGCCGGCACGGAGCACCAGGTGGCGCGCGGCACGCACTTCCTCGCCCCGAGCGGCTGCGGCGACCTGCGCTTCTCGGGCGACATGACGCTCGTGACCTCCCGCGTGCCCGCGTAGGGGCGGCGCCGCTGCGCGCGCGTGGGGGGAGAGTCTACGCGGCCTTGATCTCCGCGCCGCAGTGGGGGCAGCGCGTGGCGCCCGCCCTGACCTCCTCGAGGCAGTAGGGGCAATGCGGGGCGACGGCCTCCTCCGCGGGGGCGTCGCCCCTTCCGGCGAGCGCCTCCACCTTGCCCCGCATGGTGTTGATGCCCTTGATCATGAGGAACACCACGAGGGCGACGATCAGGAAGTTGATGACCTGACCGATGAAGCCGCCAAAGTTGATTCCCGCCACCACCAGGCTCGGTGCGAGGGAGTTGCCCCCGGTGACGAGCTGAATGACGGGGGTGATGATGTCGTTCACGAGCGAGTTGACGATGCCGGTGAACGCGCCGCCGACTATGATGCCGACGGCCATGTCCATCACGTTGCCGCGCGCGATGAACTCCTTGAACTCGTCGACGACCCTCATCGCTTCCCCCCGTCCCCCGCGTGGTCTGACCAGCCAAGCTCCGCGGTGTCGAGAAGGACGGTGAAGGGCCCGTCGTTCACCAGGCTCACGCGCATGCTGGCGCCAAAGACGCCGCGTCCCACGCGCGCGGGGCCGAGATCCCTCTCGGCGAGCTCGCAGAACAGCTCGTAGAGATGCTCGGCGAGGGCGGGCTCGGCCGCCCCGGTGAACGACGGCCGGTTGCCCCGGCGCGCGTCGGCGTAGAGCGTGAACTGGCTCACCACCAGCACCCCGCCGCCCGTGTCCGCGAGCGAGCGGTTGGTCTTGCCCGCGTCGTCCTCGCAGATGCGCAGCGCCGCCACCTTGCGCCAGAGCCGCTCGACGAGCGCCTCGTCGTCTCCCGGCGCCACGCCGAGCAGCACCAGGTAGCCCGCCCCGCAGCTGCCGACGACCTCGTCGCCCACCTCGACCTGCGCCCGCTCGACCCGCTGGATCAGCGCCCGCACGGCTAGGCCCCCAGCCGGTAGATCGAGGAGAACTTCTCCGTGAGGTAGTCGGTGTAGTGGGTCGGCGAGAAGGGCTCGCCGCAGGCGGCCTCGATGAGCTCCCCGGAGTCCTTGGAGCGCCCCCAGCGCCAGATCCTCTCGCCCAGCCATGCGCGTATCGGGGCCAGGTCGCCCGCGGCGCAGGCGCCGTCAAAGTCCACGCCGTCCGCGACCATGGCCGTCTTGAGCTGGGCGGCATAGGCCGACCCCAACGCGTAGGTGGGGAAGTAGCCAAAGTCGCCGCCCGCCCAGTGCGTGTCCTGCAGCGCGCCGCGCGTGTGGTCGGGGACCTCCACGCCGAGGTAGGAGCGGTACTTCTCGGCCCACAGGCGCGGGACGTCGGCGGCCGCGGCCTCGCCCGAGAAGAGCTCCCGCTCGATCTCGTAGCGCACGAGAATGTGCAGGGGGTAGGTGAGCTCGTCCGCCTCGGTGCGCACCAGCCCCGGCTCGGCGCAGTTCTCCGCCAGGTAGAGCTGGCGCGGAGTCACGCGCGCGAAGCGTCCCGGGAAGCGCGCCGCCAGCGCCCCGAGCAGCACCGGCGCAAAGGCCTCCGAGCGCCCCACCATGTTCTCGAAGAAGCGCGACTGCGCCTCGTGCATGCCCATCGACGTGCCGCCCCTGAGCGAGGTGAGGCGATACGCCGGGTCCACGCCCTGCTCGTAGAGGGCGTGGCCGCCCTCGTGCAGCATCGAGAACACGTTGGAGAGCACGTCGTCCTCGTAGGCGTGGCCGGCGATGAGGACAAATCCCGTGGAGGGGCCGCCCGTGAAGGGGTGCTCGGTGCGCCCGAGCCACAGGGCCTTCTCGTCCACGCCCTCCAGCGCCACGAGGTCATGCGCCAGCTCCCACTGGCGGCCCACGTCAAAGCGGCCCTCCACGCAGGCGCGGCCGGGCTTGCGGCGGCTCGCCACGCAGTCGGCGAGCAGCGGCACCACGCACTCCCTCACGCTCGAGAAGAACCGGTCGTAGAAGGCGGCGTCGCAGCCGGGCTCGTACTCGTCGAGCCACACGTCGTAGGGGTCGCGCGAGCCGTCGCGCGCGGCGGCCATGCGCAGGCGCGCCTCGACGATCCTGTCGAGGTAGGGGGCGAAGGACTCCCAGTCGCCGACCGACTTGGTGCGGCGCCAGACGTCCTGCGCCTCGCAGGTGAGCCGGCTGAAGGCGGCCTGCTCGTCGGCGGGGATGCGCGCGATGGCGTCGCGGTCGCGCGCCAGCACGCGCACCTGCGCGCGCTGGGTCTCGCTCAGGAGCTCCGGCTCGGCGGCCAGGCGCGCGAGCACGTCGCCCGCGTCCGGGTCGCAGAGCGCCTCGACGCGGGCGCGCTCGAGCTCCGCCAGCGCCTCGCCGCGCTCGGCGGTCGCCTTGGGCGGGTCGATCACCGGTCCCAGCGAGCCGATCTCGTCGATCGCGTAGCGCAGCGAGAAGAGCGTGCGCTCGAGTGCGTCGAGCGCGGCGATGTCGGCCCTCGGGTTGGAGAGCGCGGCGTTGACCTCTGCCATGGGACCTCCTTTGCGAGTCGTCCCCTCCAGTGTACCCACCCGTGCACGACCCGTCACCGATGCCACCGACCGGCCGCGAAGTCTCCGCGCGCCTGGTGCCCGGCGCCCCGTATCATCGAGGGGCAGAGCAGTCAGCGCGCCGCGCGCCGAACGAGGGAGGCTTCAATGGACAAGGTACTGGGCATCGACGTGGGCGGAACGAGCATCAAGGTCGGCCTCTTCTCGCCCGAGGGCGAGCTTCTGGAGGAGCGCAAGATTCCCACGCCGGCGCTCGTCGACGAGGATGCCTACGCGGTCGTGACCTCGGGCATCACGAGGGTGCTCGCGGCGCACGACGCCGCCCCGGCGGACGTCATCGCCTGCGGCCTGGACATCCCCGGCCCCGTGGCCGACGACGGTACGGTCGGCTTCCTCCCCAACATCCAGCTCGACCCCGAGGGTCTGGTCGGCGCCATCACCGCCACCTTCCCGCGCGCGACGGTCGCCTTCGTCAACGACGCCAACGCGGCGGCGCTCGGTGAGGTGTGGGGCGGCGCGGCGCGCGGCGTCGAGAGCTTCGTCCTCATCGCCCTGGGCACGGGCGTAGGCGGCGGCGTGGTGACGGGCGGCCGCCTGGTGGCGGGCGCGTTTGGCGCCGGCGGGGAGATCGGCCACATCACCGTGGAGCGCGACGAGCCGCTCACCTGCGGCTGCGGTCGTCACGGCTGCCTGGAGCAGTACGCCTCCGCCAAGGGCGTGGTGCGCCTCTACCTCGAGGAGTGCGAGCGCCGCGGCGTGACGCCCGTGCACGTGGAGCACGCCACCGACACCCTCTCGGTCTTCAAGGCCCTGGCGGGCGGCGACGAGTGCGCCGGCATCGCGATCGACAAGATGTGCGACTACCTTGCCCTGGCCATGTCCCAGATCTCCTGCGTCATGGACCCGGAGCTCTACCTCATTGGAGGCGGCGTGGCGGGGGCGTTTGCCACCTTCGCCCCGCGCCTTCGCGAGCGCTTCCAGGCCCTGGCGCTGTCCACCTGCAAGGACGTGCGCATCGAGGCGGCGGGCCTCGGCAACCAGGCGGCCATGTACGGCTGCGCCTACGAGGCGCTGCGCCTGCGCGGGGAGGCGTAGCCCGAGGGGCGCCCTTCTCGCCCCGCCCCGTCACCCTGGGCGCGCGCAGGTCCCGAGCGGCCTGCGCGCGCCTTTTCCGTCGGCTTGCGCTTCTGTCCGATCGTCGGCATGCGGTCCCGCGGCCCTTTCGTTTCTCACTGGTCTTGGAAAAAGGAAACCACCGGCGGGGCGGATGGGTCGGTCAGCGGCAGCTTGCGAAAAACTTACCCTTGCTTCCGATTTTCTTCGTTTATTTTCGCTTTCTTGGTGCATAATGACCCCAGTGTGGTGTTCACGTGGAGAAATGGCGTTTCTTGCGTGAATGCGCCAGTAATAGCAGGGCGCCAGCGGGCGCCGAGAGAAGAGCCGAAGGGAGAGAGAATGGCAGAGAAGTACGATCTTCTGGCCGTGACGGGCTGCCCGACGGGCATCGCCCACACCTACATGGCCAAGGAGGCCCTGGAGAAGGCCGCCGCTGCCAAGGGCCTGACCATCAAGGTCGAGACCCAGGGCCAGGTCGGCGCCGAGAACGAGGTGACGCCGGCCGAGATCAAGGCCTGCAAGGCCGTCATCATCGCCGCCGACAAGGACGTCCAGCCGGAGCGCTTCGAGGGCAAGCCCCTCATCAGCGTCGGCGTGACGGCCGCCATCAAGGACCCGGAGGGCCTGATCGACAAGGCCCTCGCCGCCAAGGCCGAGGGCGAGCTCAGCTCCGAGGTCGCCAACGCGTCTGCCGACGAGGTCGTCGAGAAGGAGTCCGTCGGCCACCAGATCTACCGTCACCTCATGAACGGCGTCAGCCACATGCTGGTCTTCGTCGTCGCCGGTGGCGTGCTCACGGCCCTGTCGTTCCTCTGGGGCATCACGTCCTACGACTCCACGGCCTCCGACTACAACTCCTTCGCCGCGATGCTCAAGATCATCGGCGGCATCGCCATGAACCTCATGGTGCCCGTGCTCTCGGCCTACATCGCCGAGTCCATCGGCAAGCGCCCGGCGCTCGTCCCCGGCTTCGTCGCTGGCATGATCTCCATCCAGGGGCTGCCCGTCAACGCCGAGACCGGCCTCATCGACGCCGGCGGCGCCGGCGTGGGCTTCGGCTTCCTCGGCGGCATCGTCGGCGGCTTCCTCGCCGGCTATGTGATCGTCGCGCTGGAGAAGGTCTTCAGCGGGCTGCCCCAGAGCCTGAACGGCCTCAAGGCCATGTTCCTCTACCCGCTGTGCTCCACCTTCGTCGTCGGCCTCGTCATGCTCGGCATCTCCGGCCCCATGGCCGCCATCAACCAGGGCATGATGGACTTCCTGCAGGGCCTCTACAACGCCGGCCCGGTGCCTCTGGGCCTGGCCATCGGCTGCATGTGCGCCTTTGACATGGGCGGCCCCGTCAACAAGGCAGCCTACACCACCGGCACCCTGCTGCTCACCGAGGCCATCGCCGCCGGCGTGGGCACCGAGGCCTACAACTTCGGCACCAACTTCATGGCCGCCGTCTCCGCCGCGTGCATCGTCCCGCCGCTGATCACCACCTTCGCGGTCCTCGTGGGCAAGAAGTACTTCTCGCAGGAGGACCACGACGCGGGCATCGTCAACTTCATCCTGGGCTGCACCCACATCACCGAGGGCGCCATCCCGTTCATGACCAAGAACATCTGGCCCGTCATGCCGATCATGATGCTCGGCTCCTCCATCGCGGCCATCCTGACGATCTTCCTGGGCGTCCACGACCCCGCCCCGCACGGCGGCTTCCTCGTGCTGCCCGTCGTCGACGGCGGCCTGCAGTGGGTGATCGCGATCCTCATCGGCGCGGTCATCGGAGGCATCCTGTTCGTGCTCTTCAAGAAGCACGACTACGACAAGAACGGCGGCAAGGTCGCCGAGTAGCTGCAGCTACGCGCACGTTTCTGGGGCCCGGCCAAGCGCCGGGCCCCTTCTGCCCAAACGGGAGGATTCGGGAGGAGCAGCCGTGATCTACACGCTCACCACCAACCCCGCCGTTGACATGAACGTCAACGCGGACACGCTCACCACCAAGAAGGTCAACCGCACGCGCGACGCCGTCTACACCCCCAACGGCAAGGGCCTGAACGTCTCCTTCACGCTGGGGCACTACGGCGTGGACTCGGTGATACTGGGGTTCTTCGGCGGATTCTCCGGCGACTACATCGTCCGCGAGGCCGAGAAGCGCTGCCCGGTGCGACCCGTCACCATCGACGGCATCACCCGCGTCAACATCTTCGTGACCACGCCGGAGGGGGAGTACAAGTTCCCCAACGCGGGCGCGCCCGTGAGCCGCGAGAAGCAGCTCGAGATGCTGGAGCTGCTGCGCGGCCTGGACGACCTCGAGTGCCTGGTGGTCTCCGGCAGCCTCTCCCCCGAGATGGACGCCTCCTACTACGACGAGCTGATCGACGTCTGCCAGGAGAAGGGCGCCGAGTTCGTGCTCGACATCTCGCACCCGCACCTCGCCGAGCTCGTGGAGCGCCACCCGCTGCTGATCAAGCCCAACGACGAGGAGGTCGCGGAGATCTTCGGCGTGAACGTGGCCGACGAGGGCGACATCCTCTCCGCGCTCGCGCACATCCACGAGCGTGGCGCAAAGAACGTGCTGCTCACGCTCGGCGGGGAGGGCGCGTACTTCTCCAACGGCGAGCACGTCTGGCGTGCGAGCGCGGCCAAGGTGAAGGTGCTCTCCACGGCATGCGCCGGCGACGCCACGCTGGCGAGCTTCCTCTCCGCATGGCTGGGCGCCCGCGACGAGGTCGAGCCGGCCCTGGTGCGCGCGATGGCCACGGGGGGCAACGTCGCCATGTGCGCTGGCCTGGGAGACTTTGCGCTCGTTGACGAGATTGCCAGGTCCATCGAGGTGACGCGGCTCTCGTAGCGCGCCGTCCACCGACGATTCCTTTCGCTTTGCGAGAAAACAAGCCCCGAGAAACCTCTTGTGCCACCGACGAGCTACGCTCTGACAGGGGAGGGGGTCAGATGAAGCGTGAGGGACAGGGGCGCATGCTCGCGGTCGAGCGGCGCCAGCACATCATCGAGATGATCGAGAGCCGCCCGTCGGTGCTCATCTCGGACATCTGCCGCGAGTGCGGGGTCTCTGCCGTGACCGCCCGCGCCGACCTGGACTACCTCGAGGGCGAGGGGCGGCTCAAGCGCACGCACGGCGGCGCGGTGCGCGTCTCGGAGTACGTGATTCCGCGCGTCTCGGAGCGCGTCCGCAAGAACGCGCGCGCCAAGCAGGCGATCGCCCGCCGCGCGGCGGCGCGGGTCCGTGACGGCGAGATGATCCTGGTGGGAAGCGGCTCCACGACGCTCGAGTTCGTGAAGGCCCTGCGCGCCAAGTCGGGCATCACCATCGTGACCAACTCCTGCCACATCATCGAGTACGCCGAGCAGCACCTTCCCGAGGCGACGATCATGTGCACGGGCGGGGTCCTCGCGCGCGAGTACCGCCACTACTGCGGGCCGCTCGTGGCGGCGAGCCTGGCAGACATCTATCTCGACCAGGTATTCCTCGGGGTCGACGGCTTTGAGCCGAGCTTTGGCTTCCTCACCGAGTACGAGCAGACCGCCTACACCAAGGTGGAGTTCCTGCGCCACGCGCGCACCAAGATCGTCCTCATGGACCAGAGCAAGGTGGGCGCGGGCAGGTCGTTTCTGCGCTTCGCCAAGCCCGACGACGTGGACGTGGTGATCATGGACCGGGACCCGGGCGGCCTCGTCCGCGAGGCCTGCTCGTCTGGCGAGCGGGACGTCGAGGTTATCGAGGTTCTCGCGGATGAGTGAGGGCGGCGGCTCCTACGCCGTCTTCGATCGCATCGAGATGCGCCCGGGGGGACGCGAGGAGCTGCTCGACGGCATCGGCGAGGACTTCCCCTATCTGGGGGTTCGCTCTGAGCACGACCGCTACGCCGACCGTGCCGTCCCGTGGCACTGGCACCAGGAGATCGAGCTGTTCTATGCCTGCTCCGGTTCGGTCGACTACGCCACGCCGCATGACCGTGCGGTCGTTCGGGAGGGCTCGGCGGGGCTGGTCAACGCCAACGTCCTCCACGCGACCAACGCCACGGGCGGTCGCCGCGGGGCCAACCTGCTCATACACGAGTTTCGCCCCGCGCTGCTGGCCGAGCCCTCCTCGCGCGTCTATCGGCGATACGTTGAGCCGCTGACGAGCGCGACCTCCGTGGAGCTGCTGGTTGCCACTCCCGAGGACGAGGCAACGCGGGGCCTGTGCGAGGCCGTGCGACGCTCCTTCGAGACGTTCGAGCTTGGCGGGGACGGGTGGGAGCTGCGGCTGCGCAACGAGCTCTCGGAGATATGGCTCGGCTTCCTCGAGCTCGCGCGCCCGCGCCTGTCGGGCGGTCCCGCCGCGATGCCGAGCGCGCGCGAGTGCCACCGGACGTTCCGGGAGAGCCTCGGCGTGACGCCGCAGCAGTACCTGCGCGACTATCGCGTTCAGCAGGCGTGCCGCATGCTCGCGCACACCACGCGCCCGATGGGTGCCGTCGCCGAGCTGAGTGGCCTGGGGTCGGCGGCTCCGCATGGGCGCGCGAGCGCTGGCAGGAGCTGCGCGCCGCGCTCGACGCCCCGGTCGAGGTGCAGGGCCACGGGAACGGTGGCGCGCTCCGCCGCGGCCTTGACCATGCCGTAGAAGTAGTCCAGACCGGCGAACTTGACGGTGCCGGGCGTGGTCTGCATGATCACCGGGGACTTGGTCTCCTCGGCGGCGGCCAGCACGGCCATGACGAACTCGAGGCTCTCGATGTTGAACGCGCCAACGGCGTAGTGGTTGGCCTGGGCGTCGAGAAGCATCTCCTTGGTGGTGACGAGCATCGAAACTCCCTTCCCTGTGAACCGACTGACGCTGTCATTGTACGTGCCCGCGCAGATGGCCGGTGCCGTCGCGTGCCGTGGGCGGCCCCGCGTCCGCGGCGGAAGGGAAAGCAAACGAAGAATCGCGACGAGGGAGGCGCTTGAATTATCTGGGTACTTTTCTGAGCGCCCCCGAAGTATCCGGCCCCTGCCGCCCTGCAGAGACGCTGGTAGCTGGCGTGTCCGCTTGACGGCTACCTCCATGGAGGCCCAAAAAGTACCCAGATAATGCTCGGTGCCCTGTTCGGGATGCCGCAGGCCGCCCCATCCCCAGTTCTTGTCAAAAGAAAAGAAAAAGTAAGCTATTCTTTTGCTCATAAGGCAAGAAAAGGAAACACATTTCATACACAACTGCCGAGAGGGGAGGGTCATGGCTGGCATGTCGCCGGAGGAGCGCCGCGCCGCGATCCTCTCCATGCTCGACCGCGCCACGTCGGTGCAGGTCACCCAGCTCGCCGAGGCGTTTGGCGTCAGTCGCGTGACCGCCCGCTGCGACCTCGACGCCCTCGCTCGCGACGGCAAGCTGCGCCGCACGCACGGCGGGGCGGTCTCGCTCTCCAAGACGCTCACGGTTTCCGTCCAGGAGCGGCGCATCAACGTGAACGTCGAGGCCAAGCGCGCCATCGCGCGTCTCGCGGCGCCTCTGGTGGAGGACGGCGAATCGGTCCTCGTGGACTCGGGCACCACGGCGCTCGAGTTCGTGCGCGCCATCTCCGGGCGCTCGGGCGTCACCGTCGTGACCGACGACCTCACGATCGCCGACTACGTGGACCGCTCTGCCCCCTCGCTCGACGTCATCATGCTCGGCGGCGGCCTCCGCAAGGGGCACCGCTACACGGCGGGCCCGCTCGCGCTGCGCGCGCTCGAGGTCCTGCACCCTGACAAGGCGTTCGTCTCGCCCACCTCCTACGTGCCCGGGTGCGGGCTCATGACCAACAACCAGGACATGGCCGAGCTCAAGCGTGCCCTCCTTGCCTGCGCCGAGCGCACCTACGTGCTGATGGACTCGTCCAAAGTGGGCGCGCCGGGGCTCTTGTGGTTTGGCACGCTCGCCGACGTGGAGGCGCTCATCACCGACGCGGACCCGGGGGAGGCCGTCCGAGCCGACGGCGAGGAACTGGGCTGTCGCATCATGTATCAGCCAGGGGAGCGAAGGGGGAAGCCATGCCCGTGAGGCTCATACTTACCGACATCGACGGTACGATCCTCCCGGCGGGGGAGCGCGCGGTCTCGCCGCGTACCGTCGCGGCGTTCCATGCCGCCATCGACGCCGGGATGCTCGTGGGGCCCGCGAGCGGGCGGGGCTATGCCTGGATCCCGCCGTTCTTCGGCGGGGACGAGGCGTGCTGCGCTACAGCGCTCGCCACCAACGGCCTCCAGGTCTACCTCGGCGGGGAGAAGGTGCTGGAGCAGACGCTCCACGCGGGTGCGCTCGAGCGGGTGCGCGCCATCGCTGCCGAGACGCCGCACGCGGGCCTCGTGTGCTTCGACGGCGCGGTCCCGATCGTGGCCGCGGGTACGCGCGACGACCTCGCCCGGTCCTTCCCCGCCTATGCCGAGCGGTGCGTGGAGCTGGGGCGCCTCCCGGACCTCACCGTGGTGAAGGCAAACGTGTTCTTCGGGGGAGACGAGGCCGGCATGGCCGCCCTCGTGGCGCGCCTGAACGCCGAGGTGCCCTCTCTCGACGTGGACCGCGCGATGCCCGTCTACTCCAACATCATGCCGCACGGCTGGAACAAGGGCGCGGCGGTGCTGTGGATCTGCGAGCGACTTGGAATCTCGCCCGACGAGGTGGTGGTCTTCGGAGACGCCGACAACGACCTGCCCATGTTCTCCGCAGTGCCCAACTCCGTGGCCGTCTCGGGGGCCACGCACGAGGCCGCCGCGGCGGCGCGCTGGCACATCGGGGCGTGCGAAGACGATGCCGTCGCGGCGGCGGTGGAGGCCCTCGCGCGCGGCGAGTGGCCGTTCGAGCGGTAGCCCAGCCGGGCCGAGCGCCCTAGCGCCC
>DHCMC07803__coassemble_407_pt1 | contig 33782 bp, 37 predicted proteins | sample DHCMC07803__metabat2_low_PE_048 | metagenome-assembled genome bin DHCMC07803 | reverse complement strand
CTCTACTCCGCGCTCGCCAGCCGCGGGTACTTCCCCCGCGAGGACCTGGAGACGCTGCGCCATATCGGCAGCCACCTGCAGGGCCATCCCAACATGAACGACACCCCGGGCGTGGACATGTCCACCGGCTCGCTCGGCCAGGGCATCTCCGCCGCCGTCGGCATGGCGCTCGCGGCCAAGCACTGGGGCGACGCCTACCGCGTCTTCGCCCTGCTGGGCGACGGCGAGGTCGAGGAGGGCCAGGTGTGGGAGGCCGCCATGTTCGCGGGCAACCACGCGCTCGACAACCTCGTCGTGATCGTGGACCACAACGGCCTGCAGATCGACGGGACCATCGAGGAGGTCAACTCCGCGATGCCGATCGCCGACAAGTTCGCCGCCTTCGGCTTCCAGGTGATCGAGCTCGCCGACGGCAACGACATGGCGCAGGTCCGCGCCGCGTTCGAGGCGGCGCGCGCGGTCAGCGGCAAGCCGGTGTGCATCGTCGCCGAGACCGTCAAGGGCAAGGGCGTCTCCTTCATGGAGGGCCAGGTCGGCTGGCACGGAAAGGCCCCCAACGACGAGCAGTTCGAGCAGGCCATGGCCGAGCTCGAGGCCGCAGGGAAGGAGCTCTAGGATGGCTGACGTCACGAAAATCGCAACGCGCCAGAGCTACGGCGAGGCCCTCGTCGAGCTGGGCGCAGAGCACGACGACTTCGTCGTCCTGGATGCCGACCTCGCCGCGGCGACCCAGACCGGGAAGTTCAAGGCCGCCTACCCCGACCGCTTCTTCGACTGCGGCATCGCCGAGCAGAACCTCATGGGCATCGCCGCCGGCATCGCCACGACCGGTCGCGTGGCCTTTGCGAGCACCTTCGCGATGTTCGCCGCCGGCCGCGCGTTCGAGCAGGTCAGAAACTCCATCGGCTACCCGCACCTCAACGTCAAGATCGGCGCCACGCACGCCGGCATCTCGGTGGGCGAGGACGGTGCCACCCACCAGTGCAACGAGGACATCGCGCTCATGCGCTCCATCCCCGGCATGACCGTGGTCGTCCCTGCCGACGACGTGGAAGCCCGCGCCGCCGTGCGTGCCGCCTACGAGCACGACGGTCCCGTGTACATGCGCTTCGGGCGACTCGCCGTGCCGGTCTTCAACGACCCTGAGACCTACGAGTTCCAGCTCGGGAAGGGCGTCCTGCTCCGCGAGGGCACCGACGTCACGATCGTGGCCTGCGGCCTCATGGTCCAGGCCGCCCTCGAGGCCGCGGAGGCGCTGGCCGAGAAGGGCGTCTCGGCCGAGGTGATCAACATCCACACGATCAAGCCGTTCGACGAGGAGCTCGTCCGCGCGAGCGCCGCCAAGACCGGTCGCGTGGTCACGTGCGAGGAGCACTCCGTGATCGGCGGCCTGGGCGACGCCGTCCTCTCCGCGCTCGCCGAGAGCCCCGTGCCGACGCGCAAGCTCGGCGTGGACGACGTCTTCGGCGAGTCCGGACCGGCGGTGGACCTGCTCCACAAGTACGGCCTCGACGCCGCCGGCGTCGTCCGTGCCGTGGAGGGCCTTCTCGCCTAGCGCCCGGGGCCGACCCGCGATCGGGTGCGCCCGACACGCCGAGGGGCGGCGGTCCGCTGCGACCGCCGCCCCTCTCGTGTGCATTGTGCGGCAATTCGGTTGAGGGCAGGTCGGTTTGCTAGACTACTTGCGTATTTGTCCGAACGATCGACTGTAGAGAAGGAGCTTCTGTGGCCAGTCACTTTCGCAGCACTGAGCGACAGGGGTCGGAGGGCGAGGGCGCGCTTCTGCCTCTCGAGCCCGAGGCCGCTCCGCAGGCAGAGGCCGTGACGGCCGACGACACCGGTGCCTTCTTGGCCGCGGCGGCGCCCGCGGACGCACCCGTCCCCGTGATGGAGGCGCCCGAGGCGGTCCACGTCGTCACCGCGACCGAGGGCGAGCCCGCCCCGGCAGGGGCCGCCCAGGCCCCCGAGAGCGTCTACTCCTCGCTTGCGAGCGATGACGCGCCTGCGGTCTCCCGCACCGGCACCCCGACCGTGTCGTTCAAAAACGTCACACTCATCTACCCGGCCCAGCCCAACAAGCCCGCCCTCGATGACGTCAGCCTCGACATCTACCCCGGCGAGTTCGTCTTCGTCGTCGGGCACTCGGGGTCGGGCAAGTCGTCGCTCCTGCGCCTGATCACGCGCGAGCTCAAGGCGAGCTCCGGTCAGGTCATCGTGGCGGGGCAGGACCTCACGCGCATGCGCAACAAGAAGGTCCCCTACCTTCGTCGCCAGATCGGAACCGTCTACCAGGACTTCAAGCTCCTGCCCGACAAGACGGTCTACGAGAACGTCGCCTTTGCCCTCGAGTGCATCGGCAAGCCGCGCTCCGTCATCAAGGCGCAGGTCCCCGAGGTGCTCCGCCTCGTTGGCCTCGCCGAGCGCATGAACCACTTCCCCGACCAGCTCTCCGGCGGCGAGCAGCAGCGCGTCTCCGTCGCCCGCGCCATGGTCAACCGCCCGCCGCTGCTCGTCTGCGACGAGCCGACGGGCAACCTCGACCCGGCCATCTCGCTGGGCATCATGAAGCTGCTCGACATGATCAACCGCGCCGGCACCACCGTCGTCATGGCGACGCACGACCGCGAGATGGTCGACTCCATGCGCAAGCGCGTCATCGCGCTCGAGGCCGGTCACGTGGTCCGCGACCAGGAGAGGGGAGGCTACGGATACTATGGTGCCCTCTAACCTCGGCTACTCCCTCCGGGAGGCCGGCCATCACTTCCGCCGCAACTGGACGACGGTGCTCGGCGCCATCGTCACGATCTTCCTCTCGCTGTTCATCATCGGCATGTTCGTGCTCGGCTCGGTCATGATCTCGAGCGTCGTCGGCGGCGTCGAGGACAGCGTCACGATCCAGGCGTACCTCTCCGACAGCGCGAGCGACGCCGACGTCGAGAGCCTCCAGTCCAAGATCGAGGGCTGGGACAACGTCGACTCCGTCAGCTACAAGTCCAAGGAGGAGGCGCTCGAGGAGTACCGCACCTCCATGTCCAACCGCAACGCGAGCGACGCGGTGGCCGCCCTCGACGGGGAGAACCCGCTGCCCGCCTCGCTCGTGATCACGCTCACCGACCCGCAGGAGGTCGCCGCCACGGCGGAGCGCATCATGGAGGACTCCGACTTCCTCGCGATCCGCGACACGGCCGACGACCCCGGGTCCTCGCCCGCCGACGACGTGGTCTACGGGCAGGGCACGGTCGACCGCCTCTTCGAGGTGACCAACTACATCCGCGTCGGCGCGGTCGCGCTCGTCGTCATGCTGACGTTCGTCGCCTTCGTGTTCATCAACAACACGATTCGCCTCGCCATCACCGCGCGCCGTCGCGAGATCGCCATCATGCGTCTCGTCGGCGCCTCCAACAGCTTCATCCGCGGGCCGTTCGTCACGGAGGGCGTGCTCGAGTCGCTCATCGCGGCGCTTCTCGCCATCGCTGCGCTCGCTGGCGGCATGAACGTCCTGATGCCCATGCTCCAGCAGAACCTGTCCTTCCTGGCGTTCGAGGTTCCCAGCGAGGTGCTCTACGCGACGTTCGGCGGCCTGCTGGTCGTCGGCATCCTGATCGGCCTGTTCGGCTCGGCCATCGCGATGCGGCGCTACCTCAAGGTCTAGCTAGCTGCTTGCGTGACCGACGGGCCCCGGCCTCCCGCGTTGAACTGCCTCCCATTTCTTGGACATGATAAATCATAACCGCTAGGCGGCCTCCCGAAGGGCCTGCTCCCGGAACTCCACCGGGGTCAGGCCCTTCAGCCTGACCTGGCGCCTCACGTGGTTCCAGTGGTGGATGTAGGCCTCGAGGTCCGCCTTGAACTCCTCGAACGTGTCCCAGTCGCGCCCGCGGAGGAACTCGTCCTTGATGTGCCCGAACACCTGCTCGGTGGCGCCGTTGTCGATGCAGTTGCCCTTGCGCGACATGCTCTGGGCGATCCCCATCCCCTCGAGCGCGGCGACGAACTCGGCGTGCTGGTACTGCCAGCCCATGTCCGTCTGCATGACCGGGCTGGCCCACCCGGGCTTGGCCTCCGCGAGCATGGAGAGCATCTCGCGCTGCTGCTCGAGGTCGGGGTGCTCCGAGATCGAGTGCGCCACGATCTCCTTGCTCCCGAAGTCGTACACCGGCGCGAGGTAGGCCTTGCCGAAGGAGAGCCTGAACTCGGTGACGTCGGTCCCCATCTTCTGCCACGGGCCGTCCGCCTCGAAGTCGCGGCCGATCACGTTCTCGAAGGTCTCGCCGACGACGCCCCTGTACGAGTTGTACCTGTGGTAGTCGGTCTCGCGGCGGATGCCGCAGCGCAGGCCCATCTCGCGCATCATCTTGAGGACGGTCTTGTCGGCTATGCGGGCGCCGTCCACGGCCCGCAGCTCCATCGCGACCTGGCGGTGGCCGACGCCGTTCGGGAGCCTCCCGAAGATCTCGGCGACCCTGTCCCGGAGCTCCGGCCTGGTCGGGGCCTTGGGGTGCGCGAGCGCGTAATAGTACGTGGACCTGGCGAGGCCGGCGGCCTCCAGCAGGTCGGCCAGGTCGTGCCCCAGCCCTGAAAGCTCGGCGACCGCTAGGGCCTTCTCCCGCCTCGGGAGCGCAGCTCCGCCTTCAGGGCTATCGATTTTTTTAGGTACGCCACCTGCGCCTCGAGCCTGCGGACGCGCTCCTCGAGCTCCTGCTCGCGGGTCCTCGGCGCGCCCGTCGCGCCGGACCCCCTCGGCCTGCCCCTGGGCCTCGGCCTGAGCGCCTCGGCGCCGCCCTCGCGGTACAGCCTGCACCACTGCCTCAGCGGCGTCGCGCTCGCGATGCCGAAGCGCTCCATCGCCTCGGGCTTGGCCATCCCGCCGTCGACCACGGCGCGCGCCGCGGCGACCTTGGTCTCGTAGTCGTACCTCGCCTGTTTCCCGCCCATCTTGAGGAGCAGCTCCGTCCCGCCGGCCCTGTACTTCTCCAGCCATCTTCTCACGGCCTCGTGGGGCACGCCAAGCGCGGCGCCGATCGCGCGGCGGCCGAGGCCCGCGTCGTGGAGCCGGGCGGCCTCGAGGCGGAGCGACTCGTCGTGCCTGCATCTCAGATCCAATGCCATAAAAAGCCTCCCATTCCTCGGACTTCAATTTCCATGTCCAAGTTTTGGGGCGCAGTTCACGTGGAGACCGGGGCCTTTTTGCGCGCGCGGTGTCTGGCGCGCGTTCTTCTTGGCTGCGCTGTTTGAAAAATGGCGAGCGTTGCACGTTTGCGGGAATTTGTGTTTGGAAAATGCCGCGCGTTGCAGCGTTTGTCGCAGCAGTCAGGTCAATGCTACTGGCTGGCCTCAGAAAACCGCAGGTCGCAGGATGTCAACAATGACGAGACTCGTCCTGGAGGTGCAACGCGCCAAGTTTTCCAAACACGAGCGGCAGTCAGAGCGCAACGCGCGGGCTTTTCCAAACGCGTAGGCCCCGCGAGACCGCAACGGGCGCGATTCTTCAAACGGTCGCGCGTCAGGCGCGTCGTCTCGTCGGGTAAGCTGAAATTGAGAGCCGAGAAGAACGGAGGGCCGTATGGGCAGGTCGAGACCGCACAGGGGGAATCGCCGTCGCGGGCGCTCGGGCGGGCCGCGGCCGCGCGGGCGCACCATCACGGGGGTGCTCGTCGTCTCTCGTCCTGGCGCGGCGCACGTGGAGACGGCCGAGGGCGACTTCGAGCTTCTCGCTCGAGGGCAGCGCGAGGCCATGAACGGGGACGAGGTCGAGGTTGCGCTCGTGGAGCGTCGCGGCACGCCGCCGCGCGCCGTGGTGCGCTCGGTCGTCTCGCGCGCCGTGGAGACCTTTCTGGGCACCTTCGCCCAGGCCGGACCGCTTGGCGCCGTCACCTCGCTCGACTCGCGCATCGGCCACGACTTCTTTGTCGTGCCGGAGGACCCGAGTCCCGCGCGCCTGGGCGTTGGCGAGGGCGATGTCGTGGTCGCGCGCATCACGGAGTACCCAACGCGCACGAGCGCGGCGGTGGTGACGATTGAGCGACGTGTGGGCTCGGTCGGAGAGCTCGACCTCAACATCGAGTCCATCGTGGCGAGCTACGGGCTGGCCGGCGACTTCTCCTGCTCGGTACAGGAGCAGGCCGAGAAGATCGTGGCGGATGTCGAGGGAGCGCTTGCTGCGGACCCGCGCCGGCGCGACCTGCGCGGCGAGCTCTGCGTAACCGTTGACCCCGTGGACGCACGAGACTTTGACGACGCCGTGGGCGCGCGGCGCCTTGTCGGGGGCGGCTACGAGCTCTGCGTTCACATCGCCGACGTCACGCACTACGTGGGCGCCGACACCCCCATCGACAACGAGGCCAAGCGCCGGACCTGCTCTGCCTATCTTGTCGACCGCGTGGTCCCCATGCTTCCCGAGCGCCTGTCCAACGACGCCTGCTCGCTTCGCCCCGGCGAGGACCGGCTCGCCATGAGCGTGGTCGTGCGCCTGGACGCGCGCGGCCATGTGCTGGGCGCCAAGATGTTCGCCTCTGCGATTCGCTCTGCCGCGCGCCTCTGCTACGACGAGGTCGACGCCCTTCTTGACACGGGAGCGCCCGTTGCCGGCGGCGAGAAGGTCGCCGAGCTTCTGCGCGTGCTGGACGAGATCCGCGCCTTGCGCGAGCGCGTGCGTCAGGAGCGCGGCGCGATCGAGTTCGAGACCGTGGAGGCCGAGGTCGCGCTCGACGACAACGGGCATCCGACGGGCGTCTCGGTGCGGAGAAGAACGCGCGCGACCGAGCTCATCGAGGAGGCGATGCTGCTCGCGAACGAGTGCGTGGCGCGCCGCCTGGCCGACGTCGAGGCGCCGGCGGCCTACCGCGTGCACGAGCAGCCCATCGAGGAGGACCTGCGCACCGTGCTCCAGCCTCTGCGCGAGCTGGACGTAGTTGACGGCGAGACGTCCGCCGGTCTTCTCGCCGGCGATCCGTTTGCCATCCAAGCGATTCTTGGGCGTGCCCAGGGGACGCCTGCGGCCTACCCCACGAACGCGCTCTTGCTGCGCGCGCAGCGCCGGGCGGTCTACCTGCCCCAGAACCTCGGCCACTACGCGCTGGGAGCGCAGGCGTACTGCCACTTCACCTCGCCGATTCGCCGCTACCCCGACGTGCTCGTGCACCGCGCGATCAAGGCGCTCATTGCCGGGAGCATCGAGGGCAAGGAGGTGAGCGCCCAAGCGGCCGTGCTGCCGCAGCTCTGCCGAACCTGCTCCGAGCGCGAGCGCGCAGCCGACGCGGCGGGACGGGCGTCGCAGAAGGTCAAGATGGCCGAGCTCTTCTCAAGCCGCGTGGGGGAGCGCTACTCGGGCATCGTCTCTGGCTGCGGAAGCTTTGGCGTGTTCGTGATGCTCGACGAGACGTGCGCCGAGGGCCTCGTTCCCGTGCGCGCGCTCGGTGACGAGTGGTTTAGCTACGACGAGGCGCGCATGACGCTCACGGGGGAGGAGACCGGCGAGACGTGGGGCCTCGGCCGTCGCGTTGCCGTTGAGGTCACGGGCGTCGACGTGGCGCGCGGCCAGATCGACTTTGCGCTCGCGGGACGCTGAGGGCGCCGCGCGGGTCGTGCTCATATTGTCGTGAACTATATTTCAGCGATTTGAAAGTGATGAGAGTGATATCCTAGTCTCATGCAAAGGTATCAGACAGTTATAGAGGACATCATCACCAAGATCGAGGGCGGCGCGCTGCAAGACGGCGAGCGTCTGCCCTCTGAGCTTGAACTTTGCCGCACTTACGGCGTTTCTCGCACGACGATACGGCACGCCCTTCAGGAGCTGGCTTCCTCTGGATACCTTATTCGCAAGGTTGGCGACGGTACATACGTTGATGTTACCAACCGGATTAGCTACGGCGACAGCGCGTGCAGCTTCACGGAGGACATGGCGCGCAACGGGAAGCGTGCGGGCTCTCAGGTGCTTTCCTATGAGAAGAGAACATACCAAGGCGATAAGGACGAGCGCAAGATTGGCGGAGCGCTCTGCTTGCGTCCCGGCGACAAGTATCACCATTTCGTTCGTCTTCGTACGGGCGACAATGTCCCAATTGCCCTGAGTCACACCAGCATCCCGTACGACCTGTTCCCCGAGCTTGAGCCGAACAACTTTGGCGAGTCGTTCTACGAGTACGCGAAGGCCCGCTATGAGCTTGACCTTGAGCGATCGCACATTACCAAGATCGTGACGGCGGTGATGCCCGACCGTCAGCAGCGCTCTCAGCTCAAGATCGGCACCGAGCCTCTGCTCAAGGTCGCGCACCCCACCTACCTCAAGGACGGTCGGCCGTTCGAGTACACGGTGACCTACTACGTGGGCAGCCGCTTCGCCATCCTTTACCGCTACTAGTTTGTACCTTCCCTCTATTTGTCACATACCATTAACGAAAAAGGTATCGTACAAATAAACCAGCTGTGCTACGCTTCTCTCGTCGAAAGATATCAGACATTTGAGAGGAGATTGCATGCAACTCATCCTGGCGTCCCATGGGCCCTTGGCGGAGGCGTTTCTGCAGAGCGCTGAGCTCATCACGGGCATGCGTCCGTCAAGCTGCCACGTTCTCACCATGGCGATGGAGACCTCCCAGGAGGAGGTCGTGCAAGAGCTCGACGAGCTGTTCTCGCGTTTTGCTCCTGACGAGGACGTCCTGGCCATGACCGACGTCTTTGGCGGGAGCATCACAAACATTCTGGTCGAGTATTCCGTGGAGCACCCCATGAGGATTGTTGCCGGCACAAGCTTCCCCATGGTGCTAGAGGCCCTGCTCAGCCAACCGTCGAAGTGCACCGACGGTTTTGTTGACGGGCTGGTGAAGGTTGGAAGAGACGGTGTGGTCGACGTCAATCGGCACGCTGCAGAACTGGGAGGGGAGGGAGAGATATGATCAAGGCGCTTCACATGGACGACCGTCTGATCCACGGGCAGGTTGCTATCTCTTGGACTCGCACGCTTGGCGTTGACCTCTTGCTCGTGGTCAACGACGAGGTGGTCGGGGACATGAGGCGGCGCAACGCCCTGAAGCTCGGCGTGCCCGCGGGCGTAAAGTACGGCTTTCGCTCCGTTGCCGACGGCATCGACTTTCTGAACGATCCCGCCAATGCTCATTGGCGCGCGATGGTGCTGGTGAACAACCCTCACGATGTTCTGAGCATCTGTCAGAACGTGAGCGGCATCGAGCGCGTCACCGTTGGCGGGCTGCGCAAGGACGCGCCCATGGTTGCCGACAACCTCAACCTTACGGACGAGGACGTGCGCGATCTCAAGGACGTTCTGGACATGGGCATCGAGGTCGGCATTCAGCCGACGCCCGAGCAGCGCTTCCGCGGCCTTCGCGCAATTCTCGACAATCGCTAGTCAAGCGACAAACACCTAACAACTTAACTGTACGTGCGGATGGGAGGTACCATGATCTTCCAAGCGTTCATTGTTGCCCTGATTGCGGGCATCTGTAAGATCGACCCAAGGGTCTTTGGCATGACCATGCTGGACCGTCCCCTCGTCGTGTCGACCCTGGTGGGGCTGGCTCTCGGGGACGTTCAGACCGGACTCACGCTGGGCGCCCAGATGGAGCTCCTCTCGCTGGGCCTCATGGGAATCGGGGCCCACAGCGGCATGCCCGAGATCACCGTCGGAGGTGCCCTGTGCTCGGCGTTCGCCATCACCACGGGCACCGGCGCCGACATGGCCCTTGCCCTGACCCTGCCCATATCCACGTTTGCCTCTTCTGTGGGCTACATCTCGTGGATCCCGCTCAACCACCTCGTCTCGGAGCGCGCGCTCAAGGCAGCCCACGCAGGTGACGACAAGGCCGTCGACCGCTGCCAGTGGCTTGGCCTCTTCAACTACTTCTTCTTCCCGTTCCTGCTCACCTTTGTGGGCATGCTTGCCGGAGCTCCGGTCTTCGAGTGGCTGCTCAACGTCATCCCGACGTGGGTGACCGAGGGCGTTTCCGTGGCGTCCAACATGCTGCCCGCCCTCGGCTTCGCGCTGCTGATGAAGCTCACCTTCACCTGGGGGATGTCCCCGTACCTCTTCGTCGGCTTTGTCGCGACCGCCTTCCTGGGCATGTCCAACGTTGGCGTTGCGTTCATTGGCGTCATTATCGCCATGATCATCTTCATGTCGCAGAAGTCCAAGTCCGACCAGAAGGAGGCTGAGCTTGATGACAACGAGATCTAACGACGAGGAGAGGCGAGAAGATCTTGCCACGTCCGCTGAGCCCGAGAAGAGGCTGATCGACAAGGGAACCCTCAGGAAGGTCTTCTGGCGCGCGTTCTTGCTGCCGTCCTGCTACTCAATGGACCGCATGCAGGCCCCCGGCTTCTGCTACTCGATCATGCCCGTCCTGCGCAAGCTCTACGGATCGGACAAGCAGGAGTTCACCGATGCGATGGTGAGGCACCAGGAGGTCTACAACAACACCTACGCCTGCTCGCCGTTCGTCCTTGGCATCACGGCGGCAATGGAGGAGCAGGCCGCCAACGACAAGACCTTTGACGTCTCCGCGATCAACAACATCAAGGTGGCGCTCATGGGACCGCTCTCCGGCATCGGCGACACCTTCTTCTGGGGGACGTTCCGCATCATTGCCTCGGGCGTGGGCATCTCGCTCGCGAGCCAGGGCTCGATCCTCGGTCCGCTCATCTTCCTCATCATCTACAACATCCCGCACATTCTCGTGCGCGTCTTTGGCCTCAAGTACGGCTACAAGCTCGGCAGCAGCTCGATCGACGCGCTGGTCAAGGGCGGTCTCATGGCCAAGGCGACGCTCGCGGCAACGGTGCTGGGACTGGTTGTCGTTGGTGGCATGATCGCGTCTATGGTGACGGTCAACGTGGCCTTTGTCGCCGACTTTGGCAGCGGCATGACGCTGAGCGTCCAGGAGGTCCTCGACCAGCTCTGCCCGTGCCTGTTGCCGCTGGTGCTGACCTTTGGCATCTACCACCTGCTCAAGAAGGACGTGAAGCCGTGGGTGATCATGGTCGCCCTCTTCGCCCTCGGCATCGTTGGCAAGTTCATTGGCATCTTCTAGGCGGAGGATGAGGATGGGAATCGTAAACAACGACGCGATGCTCGACTACATTCACGAGACCAAGTCTGCTGCTCTGCACATCTTTGAGGACCGCGCGCGCATCACGGCTCGCTTCGTGGGGACGGTCCAGGGACGCTGTGTTGACCGGTTGCTCCTGGTGGCGAGCGGAACCTCCTACAACTCCTGCATGGCGGCGCGCCATTACTTCGAGCGAATTCTCGGGATTCCGGTCGAGCTGAGCACCTCGTATGACTACGCGCACTTCAACACGCTGTTCCGGGAGGGCGACTTTGCGATTGCGGTGACGCAGGAGGGCGAGAGCACCAACACCGTTGACGCCATCAGGCGGATGGCGGAGAAGGGCGTGCCCAACTGCGTGGTGACCGAGGTCAAGGACAATACCTGCACGCGCGAGGCTGACTTCCGCGTTGACCTTGACTGCGGGTTCGAGGACTTTGGGCCCAAGACGAAGGGCTACGTGTGCTCGGTGCTCACGCTGCTCGTCTGCGCGCTCGAGTGGGCGCACGCGTCTGGCAAGCTTTCCGACGAGGGCTATCAGCAGGAGTGCGACAAGATCGCCGAGACGATCGGCCATCTCGACGCTGCTGTTGCGGCTGCCGACGAGTTCATCGGACGCAACCGCGAGGAGCTCGTTGCCTGCGAGCGCGCCTACGTCATCGGAAACGGAGAGCACGTGGCCACCGCGCTCGAAGGCTCGCTCAAGTGCCTTGAGACGGTGCGCCAGTTCTACTTCTCGTTCGAGGGCGAGGAGTTTCTCCACGGGCCGATTGCCTCGGTGCGCCAGGACGTCTACACGTTCATCATTGCGCCCGACGGAGAGCCTGGCGAGCGCCTGCGCGCGCTGTACCAGAGCATGAAGACGCAGAACGAGCACGTGTTTCTTGTCGGCAGCCTTGACGAGAACGACCCGCACGTGTGCGACTGCGGCTTCCTGAGCCATCCGGACATTGACGCCCTTGAGTACATCGTGCCGTTCCAGCTGCTCGCGTACCGCACGTTCACGGGCAAGGGCATGGACCTGAACGTGCGCGAGTACCCGCGCACGGGTAAGGCGGTGCCAACCAAGACGGAGGCGTTCCGCAAGTAACGCTCTGTTGCGGCGCATAAAGCGACGATCTGACGTCTTGAGAGAAGGCCGGCCGGCAGCTTCCGTTGGGGCTGTCGGCCGGCCTGTTGTCGCTCATTGCGTTGTTCCTGCGCGATAATGGGAAGACTAAGAGCCTAGCCGTGTTGAACGTTGCGCCAGGAGGAACATGGAACGCACCGAGCTGACAGAAGAGATCGAGCGCGCCGAGGGGCTGCTGCTCCAGGACCAGGCCGAGCAAGCAGAGGAGCTGCTCGCCCGCCTGGCCGACGACGCGGAGGCCTACGTGGACGCCAACTGCCCCACGACCGACGAGCTCCAGTGGTTCGCCTTCCCCACGCTCTTCGACCGGCTGGCGTATCGTCGCGTGGAGCGGGACCCCCGCGAGCTGCGCGACGTGGGTGAGCCCCTGGCGCGCCTCTACGCCGACCTCGCGCTCGCCCGCGTGCGCGCCGAGGACTACGAGGGCGCGTCCGCCGCGCTCAGGGCGGCGATCCGCTGGAACCCGATGGACTGCGCCTCGCGCCTCAACCTCGCGGACCTCTGCCGCATCTCCGGCGACACCCAGGAGTACCTCGCGCTCACCTACAGCGTCTTCGAGCGGGCGAGCGAGGCCGGGCATCTCGCGCGGGCGTTCGTCAACTTCGCCGGGTGGTTCCAGGCGAGCGAGAAGGACCGCGTCGCCGCGGCCGCCCTTCACGCGGCCCGCAACCTCGACGTGCGCGACGGCGTGCTCGCCGCCGCCCTGGAGCAGGCCGCCGGCACCGACCGCGACCCCGACCTCGTGACGGACGCCGAGGCGACCGAGCTGCTCGCTGGCGAGGGTCTGCCGGACGGCGCCAACGCCGAGATCGCGGTCTGCCTGCTCATGTGCGCGGGGGACGCTGCCGCCGCCGGCGCGAGCGACGTCGCGGTCAACCTTACGCTGCGCGCCCGCGACCTGGTGGGAGAGGCCGCCGCCACGGCGCTTCTCGACCTCATCAGGGAGACCGACGAGGAGGCCGCCGATGGCGAAGAGTAAGGTCGTGCGCCAGGCCGCCAAGGCCGCCGGGCAGGCGGGCCCCGGCAAGAGGACCATCGCCAAGAACCGCTCCGCGCGGCACGAGTACTTCGTCGAGGAGACCTTCGAGGCGGGCATCGAGCTCACGGGCACCGAGGTGAAGAGCCTGCGCGAGCGGGCGTGCCAGATCACCGACGCGTTCTGCCTCATTCGCGGGCGCGAGGCGTGGCTGCACGGCGTCCACATCCACCCCTACTCCAACGGCGGCGTGTGGAACGTCGATCCCGACCGCAAGCGGCGCCTCCTTCTGCACCGCCGCCAGATCGACTACCTTGACGCGAAGCTCCGCCAGAAGGGCCTCGCACTCGTGCCGCTGGAGATCTACTTCGACGAGCACAACCGCGTGAAGCTTGCCATCGGCCTCGCGCGCGGCAAGAAGCTCTACGACAAGCGCGATGACATGGCGCGTCGCGACTCCGACCGAGAGATCGCCCGTGCCCTCAAGGAACGCAGCAGGTAGGAGGTTGGCGCCCCGCGCCGGAGAGGAGTTCGCATGGACACGACCGCATTGTTCAAGTTCTCGTCGGGGCTGTACGTGGTCTCGGCGGACGACGGCGAGCGCGTGGGCGCCTGCATCGTCAACACCGGCCTGCAGATGACCTCGACGCCCCTTCAGGTTTCGGTGACGGTGAACAAGGAGAACTTCACCTGCGGCGCCATCGAGCGCGCCGGGCACTTCTCGCTCGCTGTGGTCGACGAGTCGGCCGACATGCTGTTCGTGGGCCGCTTTGGCTTTAGGACCTCTGCCACCGAGGACAAGTACGACGGCATCGCCAGTGCCGTGGCGACGACGGGAGATCCGTACCCCGCCGAGCACGTCTGCTCCTTCGTTGCCTGCAACGTGATCCAGACGGTGGACGTGGGCACGCACCTCACTTTCGTGGGCGAGGTCGTAGACGCTGGCAACCTCTCCGAGGTGGCGCCCATGACCTATGCCTACTATCACGGAACCCTCAAAGGCAAGACGCCGCCGAAGGCCTCTTCCTACATTGGGGGTATAAGTTAGGTCAGGGCGGGAGTCGCCCTTTGAAAACCGAGAGGAGACTGGCATGGCCGAGGAGAAGAAGTACACGTTCCGCTGCGTCGTCTGTGGTTGGGAGGTCACCGTCGACACTCCCGAGCTGCCCGAGGACTTCGTCTGCGAGGTCTGCGGCGTTGGCCCCGACCAGTTCGAGCTCGTCGAGGAGTAGCGCCGGGCACAGTGCTCGTCCAGGGGGCGGCTCCCTTTCGGAGCCGCCCCCTCCTCTTTTGGCTCGGGCCCGCGGTTTCGGGTTTGGGTTCGCGTGCGAGGAGGGGCATTGGTCACGCTTCGACAAAAGCCCAGATGATCGCAGAGAATGCGGGCGTCTGGGCCCTGCGGGAGAACCCGAACCCGAACCAAAACCCGAAATGGGGCCGGCGCGCGACTCTCCCCGGGGCAAAACGGGTAGAATGACCCCACGGCCGCGCGAGCGGCCCGTACGTTGACAGCCGCATGGTGGCGGTCCTTCTCGCCACGCCTGCAGCCGGGGGTGACTGGTTTCGACAGGGTGGGCCTGAGATGGGCAGCAGGTCGTGGTCTCCTCGCCACGTTAAACAGGGGTACCGTCAAATTGAATTGACGAGAACAACTCTTACGAGCCTCAGCTGGCTCTCGCTGCTTAATTAGATAGCGGCGCGTCAAACCGGGGATTGCTCCCGTTCCCGGGGCGACGTCATCTCAGGGAGATGCGCGCGCGGACGTAGTCGGTATGCCGCGCGCAAAGGCCGAACCGGCTGGGACGCCAAGCGCGGGTGACCGGGTGCGCGGCGTCCGAGACCCAACCGGCCACTGAGCCTGGAGACACCTGTCAGGGGCTTGCTTTGGACCGGAGTTCGATTCTCCGCACCTCCACCATGCTCGCTTCGCGGCCGCCGGCCCCTCCGGGCCCGCGGCCGCTGTCATTCCCGGGGGTTAGGAGGTCACATATGGACGAGAGGAGCCCCGTCGTCGCGCCCGCGCTCGTGCTGGAGGGCGGCGGCTTTCGCGGGATGTTCACGGCCGGAGTGCTCGACGTGCTGCAGGAGCGCGGGGCATACGGCTTCTCCGGCATCTGGGGAGTCTCGGCGGGCGCGGTGAACGCGTCGAACTTCCGCTCGCGCCAGATCGGTCGCACCATGCGCGACATCCTCGCCTTTCGCGACGACCGGCGCTTCATGTCGCTGTGGTCGCTCGCCACCACGGGGGACATGGCCGGCGTCGACTTCATGTACGACGAGGTCCAGAACCGCCTGGACCCCTGTGACACGGACGCCTTCAACGCAAGCGAGACGCCGATGTGGGCCGTCGTGTCGGACGTGACCTTCGGCACGCCCGCATACCTGCCCGTGTGCCGCTACCCCGAGGACATCGACCGCGTGCGGGCCTCGGCCTCGCTCCCCACGGTCTCGCGCATCGTCGAGCTGGACGGCCATCGCTACCTCGACGGCGGCACCACCGACTCGATTCCCTACGCGGCGGCGCTGGGGCTTCCGGGCGCGCCGGAGGTCGAGGGGCGCCCCGCCGCCGAGCGTGCGCTCGTGGTGCTCACGCAGGACCGGGGGTTCGTCCGCGAGCGGGCGGGCTCGGGCGAGCAGATCGCGCTGCGCTCGCACCGCTACGACCGCTACCCGTACTACCTCGAGGCGCTCCGCACCCGCGCCGAGCGCTACAACGCCCAGCGCGAGCGGCTCTGGGAGCTGGAGGACGCGGGGACCTGCCTCGTGATCGCGCCGGAGGAGCCGGTCCGCGTCGGGTCGTCCACGCGCGACGGAGAGTCGCTGCTCGCGCTCTACGTCGCCGGCCGCCGCCAGGCGCTCGAGCGGATTGCGGAGATCGAGGCGTTTCTCGGGTAGCGGCCCTCTCGTCCGCTTCGGGGCGCCTACGCCAGGCGCGTGACCTCGACCCGGTCGACGAGCGAGTCCACGACGGAGCGCTCGGCCGCCTGCGTGCCGGACTCCATGACGTTTGCCGCGCCCGTCGCCATGGCAAGGCGCAGCGTGTCCTCGACCCCGAGGCCCTGGGAGTCGGCGTAGACGAAGGCCGCGACCACCGAGTCGCCGGCGCCCACCGTGGAGCCCACGGGCACCTTCACCGAGGAGGCGTGCCAGGTCTCGGAGGAGGTGGCGAGAAGCGCCCCCTCGCCGCCCATGGAGACCACGACGCGCTCCACGCCCCGCTCGACCAGCTCGCGCGCGGCGGCGGCAATCTCCTCGACGCCGGCGAGCTCGCGGCCCACCAGCGCGGACAGCTCGTGGTTGTTGGGCTTGGTGAAGAAGGGCTTCCCGGACAGGCCGGCCTCGAGGGCGTCGCCGTCGGCGTCGAGGTAGACGTGGGCCCCGGCATGGCGCAGCGTGCGGGTCCAGGCGCCGTAGGTGGAGCGGCTCACGCCGGCGGGCAGGCTTCCGGAGAGGACCACGTAGTCGCCCTCGCAGACCTCCTCGGCAAGGACGTTCAGCATCTCGGCGAGCATCTCGTCGGTGACCTCGGGACCGGGCTCGTTGATGTCGGTGTGGGTGTCGCCCACCGGGTCGACGACCTTGAGGTTGGTGCGGGTCTCCCCATTGGCGGGGAAGGCCTTCACGCGGATGCCGGCCTCCTTGAGGGCCCCGGCGATCCAGTTGCCCGTGTCGCCGGAGAGGATGGCGACGGCCTCGGAGGTGCCGCCGAGCTTGGCGATGACCTTGGAGACGTTGATGCCCTTGCCGCCGGCGTCGCGTCGCAGCTCGGTGATGCGGTTGACCGCGTCGAGGGTGAAGTTGGGGATGTGAACGGTCTTGTCGAGCGCGGGGTTGAGCGTGACGGTGTAGATCATCGGTTCCTCCTCGAACGCGTCGTCTGTGACTGGCACAATTCTAGACCGCGATCGCGCGGGCGGCCGCGTTCGTCGGCGGGCGCATCTGTGCAGGTTGTGTGCGGAAAAATCACAGTCGTCAGGCGTCGGCGTTGCGCTATACTCTTACAGCTTTTCCACAGAGCCCCGTAATCTCTGACAAAAAGCACGGCGGCTTGTCCAGAGGCCGCCACCATGCAGGCACGTAGGAGGAGTCAAGTGAAGAAGTCGACTCAGTTCGCCAAGAACGGCGAGGTCGAGCGCAAGTGGGTGCTCATCGACGCCGAGGGCGCGACGCTCGGCCGTCTGGCCACCACCGCCGCCATGATTCTTCGTGGCAAGAACAAGCCGCAGTACACCCCCAACGCCGACACCGGTGACTTCGTCGTCGTCATCAACGCCGACAAGGTCGTCCTCACCGGCGTGAAGGCCGACCACAAGCAGTACTGGCGCTACTCCGGCTATCTCGGCGGCCTCAAGCTCGAGAGCTTCCGCGAGGCCATGGAGAAGCACCCCGAGCGCGTCGTCGAGCACGCCATCAAGGGCATGCTCCCCAAGACCACCCTCGGTCGCAAGCAGGGCACCAAGCTCAAGGTCTACGCCGGCCCCGAGCACCCGCACGCGGCCCAGAACCCCGTCAAGATCGATTGGAGGGCCTAACCGATGGCTGAGAACACCGTAGTCTACACCGGTACCGGCCGCCGCAAGGAGGCCGTCGCCCGCGTCCGCCTGGTGCCCGGCACCGGCAAGGTCGTCGTGAACGGCCGCGAGGCCATCCAGTACTTCGGCCGCCAGCAGCTCGTCGACAACGCGCTCGCCCCGCTGCGCCTGACCGAGACCGCCGAGCGCTTCGACGTGCTCGCCAACCTCGACGGCGGCGGCATCAACGGCCAGTCCGGCGCCCTGCGCCTGGGCATCGCCCGCGCCCTGCTCGACGCCGGCGAGTACCGCGAGGACCTCAAGAAGGCCGGCTTCCTCACCCGTGACGCCCGCGCCGTCGAGCGCAAGAAGTACGGTCTCAAGAAGGCCCGCAAGCGCCCGCAGTTCTCCAAGCGCTAGTACTTCTCGTCAAGCGTTTCTTTGGGACCCGTCGCGGCCGCGGCGGGTCCCTTTTTCGTGCGCGAGTCTCGCTCGCATTCGCCGCGGGCCGCGGATGGACGTTTCGGCCGAGAAAACCGTCCATCTGCGGCCCGTCGCCGGACCTAACCCGTCCCGTCGCCGGACCTAACCCGTCCCGTCGCCGCGGGCCGCGCGTGGACCGTCCATCTGCGGCCCGTCGCCGGACCTAACCCGTCCCGTCGCCGGACCTAACCCGTCCCGTCGCCGCGGGCCGCGCGTGGACGTTTCACGCGATAAGAACGTCCGTCAGCGGCCCGCGGCGTGGGTGTGCGACAATGAGCGGGTCTTTATCTGCAGACCACCTGGAGGGCTCAGCATGAAGTACTTCGGCACCGATGGTTTTCGCGGCGCGGCCAACGAGGGCCTGACCGTCGACCACGCCTTCAAGATTGGCCGCTACGTGGGCTGGTACTACGGCGCGCGCCAGGAGCGCAAGGCACGCGTCGTCGTGGGCAAGGACACCCGTCGCTCGAGCTACATGTTCGAGAGCGCGCTCGTCGCGGGTCTCGTGGCCTCCGGCGCCGACGCCTACATGCTGCACGTCATCCCCACGCCCGGCGTCGCCTACGAGACGGTGGACGGCCGCTTCGACTGCGGCATCATGATCAGCGCCTCCCACAACCCCTACACCGACAACGGCATCAAGCTCGTGAACGGCGAGGGCTACAAGATGGACGAGGACGTCCTCGAACTCATCGAGGCCTACATCGACGGCGAGGTCGACGTGCCGCTCGCCACCGGGGACGCCATCGGCTGCACCGTCGACTACATGCAAGGGCGGAACCGCTACATCGCGCACCTCATCGCGAGCGCCAACTTCTCGCTGCAGGGCGTGAAGGTGGGCCTGGACTGCGCCAACGGCGCCGCATCCTCGGTCGCCAAGCCGGTCTTCGACGCGCTCGGCGCCGACGTCCGCGTGATCAACAACGCCCCCAACGGCTTCAACATCAACGTCGACTGCGGCTCCACCCACCTCGACCGACTGCGCCGCCACGTCGTCGAGCAGGGCCTGGACGTCGGCTTCGCCTACGACGGCGACGCCGACCGCTGCCTGGCCGTGGACGAGCGCGGCAACGTGGTCGACGGCGACCTCATCCTCTACATCTGCGGCGTCTACCTCAACAAGCACGGCAGGCTCACCGCGGGCACCGTGGTCCCCACCGTCATGAGCAACTACGGCCTCTTCAAGGCCTTCGACGAGGCCCACCTCTCCTACGAGACCACCGCGGTGGGCGACAAGAACGTCTACGCCTGCATGCGCGCGAACGGCTACAGCCTGGGCGGCGAGCAGTCCGGCCACATCATCTTCGGCGACATCGAGTGCACGGGCGACGGCATCATGACGAGTCTGCGCGTCATGGAGGTGCTGCGCGCCGAGCGCGAGAGGCTCTCGCAGCTCGTCGCGCCGGTCAAGCTCTACCCGCAGGAGCTCGTGAACGTCCGCGTGACCGACAGGGACGCCGCGATGGGCGACAGGCACGTGCTGGACGCGACGAAGGCCGCCGAGGCGTTCCTGTCCGGCCAGGGCCGCGTGCTCGTGCGCGCCTCCGGCACCGAGCCGCTCGTGCGCGTGCTCGCCGAGGCCCCGACCGAGGAGCTCTGCAAGCAGGCAAACGCCATCGTGCTCGAGGCGCTCGAGCCGCACCGCGCGTAGGGTCGCCCGATGAGTGGCGGCGCGTCCCGGGGCCAGGTGGCAAAGTACGTCCGGATCGAGTCGGACATCCTCTCCGCGATCAAGGAGGGACGGCTCAGGCCCGGGGACAAGCTGCCCGGCCAGTCGGAGATGAAGCGCCGCTACGGGGTGTCGGCGATCACGGTGCGCAAGGCCTTCGCCGACCTCATCAACGACGGCTACCTCGTGGGTGTGAAGGGCAGCGGCACCTATGTCGCCAGACGGCAGATGATACGTGCGCTGACCTCGATATCCTTCTCTGAGGAGCTTCGCGAGCAGGGCTATGACCTCGGCATGGTCGTCGACTCCATCGCCTCGGAGTCGAACGCGGCGGTCGCGCGCCGCCTCGGCGTCGACGAGCGAAGCGTCCTGACCAGGGTCGCCCGCACCAGGATCGCCAACGGGGAGCCCGTTGCCTACCACGTCTCCTACGTTCCCGAGAGCCTGCTCAGCGCCGAGCGGGCGGGAGCGCTCTACGAGATAGGCTCGTTCTACAAGACCCTCGCGCGCTACGACATCTACCCGCGCTGGGTGAACGAGAACTACACCGTGCGAGTCGTGGAGGACGCCCACATCTGCGCCGCGCTCAACGTCGCGCCCGGCTATCCCAGCTTCTTCGTCCGTCGCACCACGTTCGACGAGGACAACAACGTCATCGAGTACGCCGAGTCCTACTTCAACAAGGACTGGTACTCGGTGACCGTCAACATCAGGGCGTAGCGCCCGCGCTTTCGCGAGGGGAAACCGACCGTTCGCGGAATGCGCGCGCGGCCCCGAGCGTTTTGGCTCACTGAAAAGCTAGCATGTTAACATGCCAACTTTGGAAGGGGGACCAGTGGAGTACGCTCACTACGACCAGCAGTGGGAGGGCCAGGTCGTCGACCTGTGGAACCGCTGCTGCACCTTCGACCCGATCGACGTCCAGAAGTTCCGGGTGCAGGCGCTCTTTGACGACAACTTCGACCCGGAGCTGTCCTGGGTCGCGCTCGAGGGCGACCGCGTCATGGGCTTCGCCTTCGGGACCAAGCGCAAGTTTCCCTACCTGGAGCGCGGCCTCGAGCCCGAGCGCGGCTGGGTGAACGTGCTGTTCGTCGCCCCGGAGGCGCGCAGGCGCGGCGTCGCCAGCGAGCTGCTCTCCCGCATAGAGGACGAGCTCGTCAGCCGCGGCGCGACCAACGTCACGCTGGGGGCGTACTCGCCGAGCTACTTCTTCGCGGGCGTCGACCCCGAGAACTACCCGGAGGCGGTCGCCTTCTTCGAGGCGCGCGGCTACGTGCCCGGTGACACCCACTACTCGATGGGCAAGAACCTCCACGGCTACCAGGTCCCCCAGAAGACGCGCGCGCGTCAGGAGGAGCTTGCCGCGAGGGGCTATCGCTTCGTTCCGTTCGACTACTCGCGGGCGCTCGAGGTCCTCGACTTCCTCCATCGGGAGCTCGGCGCCGGGTGGAAGAGAAACGCCCTGATCAGCATGCGCGAGGGGACCGCCGAGGACAGGATGCTGCTGGTCGTCGACCCGGACGACGCCGTCTGCGGCTGGTGCATGCGCGGCATCGACGGCAACCCGATGCGGTTCGGCCCGATCGGCATCGCCGCGAGGGAGCGCAACAACGGCCTCGGGTCGGTCCTTCTCGACCTCTACTGCTTCGAGATGGCGCGCCGCGGCATCTATCGGATGTACTTCATCACCACGGACGAGCCGGGTCGGCGCTACTATGCCCGGCACGGCCTCGAGGTGATCAGGAGTTTCGTGGACTATCGGAAGGAGATCTCATGAGCCAGTGCAAGCGCGTCGTCGCCATCGGGGGGCACAGCCTCGACGCCGAGCTGCTCGGCGGGCCGCTGCTGATCAAGTACGCCAAGGAGGGGGCGCACGTGACCTGTGCAAACACGGTCATGGGCCGTCTCGAGGGGTCCGACTGCACCGAGCAGGAGAAGGAGGCGTACCTCCGTCAGGTCGCCGAGGAGAGCGAGCGGGCCGCGGCGGACCTTGGCGGGGACACGCTCTGGCTGGGCTACGACTCGAAGACGATGCCCACGACCGAGGTGTTTGCCCGGCGGCTGGAGGAGTGGTTCACCGAGGAGGGCGTCGACCTCGTCATAACGCACTGGCGCGGCTCGATGCACCCTCGGCACATCGCGACGCACGACGCCGTGACCGAGGCGGTCAAGAGCATGCGGCGCAAGGGCTCCGGCATCAGGCTGCTCTACGGGCTCACCTTCGAGGATCTTGTCGGCTTCATTCCGCAGGCCTATGTCGTCCTGAGCGATGAGGAGGTGAACCAGTGGATGAAGGCCCTGAACGAGTACGCGATCTTCAGGGGGGAGGTCAACGACTTCCCGTACCTCCCGTACTATCCGACCAATCTGCGGGTCAAGCAGATCGAGTCGGGGAGCTCGGGGCCGACGGTCTGCTACATGTACGCGAGCCTCATCGAGAACGAGCTCTGGTAAGGTTCGGGAGCGCGAGACGCTCAAGGAGAGGAAGAAGAGATGTCCAAGACGTACGTACGAGTCGACGATAGGCTCATCCACGGGCAGACGATCATGTCGTGGGCGCCCACGCTCAAGCTCGAGGAGCTCATCGCCGTCGACGACACCATCGCGGCGAACCCCATGCTCAAGAGCATCCTCACGATGGGCGTGCCCAAGAACTACGTCACCCACATCGTCACCACCGACGAGGCGCGCGCACTTCTCGCCGAGGACGACGGGATGAACCGCATGGTCATCGTCAAGACCCCGCACCAGCTCGTCGACCTCAGGGACTCGATCAGGGGGTGCGAGCACGTCTACCTCGGCAACATGGCAAAGCGCGACGACACCGTCCACCACGTGACCGACGCCACGGGCATCTTCTGGCTGAGCGACCAGGACGTCGAGGACCTGTCGGCGCTCGCCGACGAGGGGTTCGAGATCTCCTTCCACCAGCTCCCCAACGAGACGGAGCGGAGCTGGGACGCCTTCCTGAAGTCGCTCTGAGGCGAGCGACCGCACTGACGGACACAGAAACGAGAGATTGGAGACAGGATGGACGTCTTGCAGATGGTCCTTATCGCCCTGTTCATCTACCTGGGTTCTATCGGCTCGATCGTGGGCAACACCATCGGCTGGTACACTCTCGGCCGCCCGCTGCCGGCAGCGTTTGTCGTCGGCCTGATCCTGGGGGACGTGCAGACGGCCATGATCGTCGGCCTGCCGCTGCAGGTCATGTACCTCGGCAACGTGACGCCCGGAGGCGCCGTGGCATGGGACCTCTCCTATGCCACCTACATCGGCACGGCGGGCGCGATCGTCTTTGGTGAGGGCCTCGACGCCTCCGCCCTCATCGGCATCGCGACGGTGTTCGCCGGCATCGGCGGCCTGGTCGGCCAGCTCATGTGGAACTTCTCCTATGCCCTGAACCTCCCGCTCAACCGCGTCGCGCAGCGCTACGCGGAGGCGGGCGACACCAAGCACATGTGGGTCCCGAACGTCCTCATGGGCCAGGCCATCGGCTTCCTGTGCCGCTTCGTGCCCGCGATGATCGTCCTCGGCGGCATGACGGCCGCCAGCACCCAGGCCGACTTCGCGACGATGATCCCGGACTACGTCACCACCTGCCTGACCACCTTCGGCGGCATGATGACCGCCCTCGGAATGGGCATCCTGCTCTCCTTCCTGGTCAAGCAGAACTGGTACCTCGCCATCTTCATGGCCGGCTTCATGCTGGTGACCTACTTCAACCTCAGCATGATGGGCGTCGCGATCCTCGCGGCCATCGTCGCCGTCGTCTACTACAAGTCCGACACGCTCAAGCCCGCGAAGGGGGTCGAGTAACCATGACCGAGATCGAGAAGACCGAGGGGAAGAAGATCTCGCCGCAGGCGCTCAAGCGCTCGTTCTGGAACTGGTTCTTCTGGAACGGATGCTCGCAGCAGGCCGAGTCCATGCTCGGCATGGCGTTCGGCCAGGCCATGGCCCCCGTCATCGAGGACCTCTACGACACCAAGGAGGAGAGGGCGGCCGCGCTGAAGCGCCACATCTCCCTGTTCAACACCGAGGCGCAGGTCGGCTCGATCTGCAACGGCGTCGTCTGCGGCCTCGAGGAGTCCAACGCCAACGGGAAGTGCACGCCCGAGGTCATCGAGTCGGTCAAGGTCGCCCTGATCGGCCCGACCTCCGCCATCGGCGACTCCCTGTGGGTCGGGACGATCATCCCGATTCTCCTCACCCTCTGCATGACCATCTCCCAGGTCGCCGTCAATTGGGCGGGTCCGGTCGTCTACATGATCGCCTACCCGGTCGGGACCTGCATCCTGAGCTGGAAGCTCTTCCAGCTCGGCTACAAGGGCGGCCTCGAGGGCATGCAGTCGATGATGGCCTCCGGGAAGCTTGACCGCCTGACCACGGCCATGGTGCTCATGGGCCTCATCGTCGTCGGCGCGCTCACCGCCTCCAACGTCACCTGCTCCATTCCGTTCGGCATCGTGGGCGAGGTCATGGACACCGCCAGCGGCGAGATGGTCCAGACCGTCCTCTTTGACACCAACAAGGTGCTCGACGGGTTCTTCCCGAAGCTGCTGCCCCTGCTGCTGACCTTCTTCATCTACTGGCTCTACACGCGCAAGAAGTGGTCGCCGCTCGCGATCATGGGCCTGATCCTCGTGATCGCCGTCGCGCTGACCGCCGTTCAGTACCTGACCGGCTACGCCGACGTCCAGGCCGTCGCCGCCGCTGCCGCGGCAGTCTGATTCGCACCGGGGGACGGGGCCCGCGCGAGGACGGGCCCCGTCCCCTCACGCCGAGAGGGGGACTCGTGCCCGAGGGGGTCGTCTGGATAGTCGCCGGCGGCGCGCTCGCCGCCGCGTTCGTGCTGGTGCTGTCGCGCCTGCGCGCCCATGCGCTCCGCGACCTGCGCCACGTGCTCTTCGACGAGCAGGACCCGGGGACGTACCTCAGGCTGCTCGAGAACCCCCGCCTGCGCCTGCTCTTCTCGCAGCGGGCGCTCGCGAGCCTCAGGAACGACGCGAGGCTCTTCGAGGAGCTCACGAAGAAGGCGACGAGGAAGGAGGGCCGCGCATGAGCGAGGGCCTGAGGGAGGAGCTCTCCCGCCTGGGGACGGAGGCGTCAAACCCGCGCACCGCCCACATCGACGAGATGGGGACCATGGAGGCCCTCGAGGCGATCAACGACCTCGACCACGAGATCGCGCCCGCCGTGCGCCGCGTCCTGCCGTCCGTCGCCGCGATCGTCGACGCCGCCCACGAGCGGATGGAGCGAGGGGGGCGTCTGATCTACATGGGCGCCGGGACCTCCGGCCGCCTGGGGGTGCTCGACGCAAGCGAGTGCCCGCCGACCTACGGGGTGAGCCCCGACCTCGTCGTGGGTCTCATCGCCGGCGGCCCGGAGGCGCTGGTGCGCGCCTTCGAGGGGGCCGAGGACGACGCCGCCGCCGGCGCCGCGGACCTCGACGCGATCGGCGTGAACGAGGCGGACGTCGTCGTCGGCCTCGCCGCCTCCGGCCGGACCCCGTACGTGATCGGGGGACTCGACCGTGCGCGCGAGGTCGGGGCGCTCGCCTGCGCGGTCTCCTGCGCCGAGGGCGCGCTCATGTCCGCCCATGCCGACCTTGCGGTCGAGTGCGCCGTCGGGCCGGAGCCCATCACAGGCTCGACGCGGATGCGCTCGGGCACGGCCGAGAAGCTCATCTGCAACATGATCTCCACCGAGCTCATGGTCAAGGCGGGCAAGGTGTACGGCAACCTCATGGTCGATGTTCGGCCCACCAACGAGAAGCTCGTCGAGCGCGCCCGTCGGATCGTGCGCGAGGTCGCCGACGTGGACGAGGGGACCGCGGCCAGGCTGCTCGACGAGTGCGACCGCGACGTCAAGACCGCGATCTGCAGGGCCATCTCGGGAGAGCCGGTCGAGCGCTGCCGCGGGGAGCTCGCCGCAAACGGCGGCAACGTCGCCCGGACGATTCGGGTCCTGCGGTCCCGGGGCTGACCTGGTGCCGGGCCGGCGCGCCGGCCCCAGGCCCCGACCCGTGGTCTTCTCGTCTGGTTGCATGACGGGCGTACCAGTATTGCTACAATCGTGGCGCAGCTCAAACGCGGGACAGGGGAGGCGCCATGTGCGGAATCGTCGGCTATACCGGCAGGGACCAGGCCGTGGGCTATCTGATCGAGGGTCTTCGCACGCTCGAGTACCGCGGCTACGACTCTGCCGGCGTCGAGGTCGTGGGCGCCGACGGGGCGCTGCACGGCGTCAAGTGCGCCGGCCGCGTGTCCGCGCTCGCCGAGCGCTGCGAGACGGCCAACCTCGTGGGCACCGCCGGCATCGCGCACACGCGCTGGGCCACCCACGGTGCCCCCACGGACAGGAACTCCCACCCGCACCGCGACTGCTCGGGGCGCATCGCGATCGTGCACAACGGCATCATCGAGAACTTCCGCGAGCTTCGCGGCTACCTGCAGAAGAGCGGCCACGAGCTCGCGAGCGAGACCGACTCCGAGGTCGTCGCCCACCTGATCGAGGAGGCGTGGGCCGGCCCCGCCCGGGGCGACCTCGTCGCCGCCGTGCGCAACGCGGTCAGGCGCCTCGAGGGCTCCTGGGCCCTCGCCGTGGTCTGCGCCGACGCACCGGACCAGATCGTGTGCGCGCGCAACGGCTCGCCGCTCGTGGTTGCCTCCACGCCGGACGGCGCCTACGCCGCCTCTGACGTGACGCCGCTCGCGAGCGTCACCTCCCACGTCATCCAGCTCGAGAACGGCCAGGTCGCCCGCCTCGAGGCGTCGGGGCGCGTGAGCGTCTTCGACGAGGACGGCTCGGCCGTCGAGCACCCCACGACCCTCGACATAGACTGGGACGCCTCCGCGGCGACCCTCGGCGGCCACCCCGACTTCATGGCCAAGGAGATCGCCGAGCAGCCCGAGGCCATCGAGCGCCTGCTCGCCGGCCGTCTGGGCGAGAGGGGGATCCACCTCGACGAGCTCTCCATGACCTCCGAGGACCTCGCCTCGATCGACCTCGTCTACCTCATCGCCTGCGGCACGTCGTACCACGTGAGCCTCATCGCGCGCACGCTGATCCAGACCTGGGCCAAGGTGCCGGTCATCTGCGACTACGCCTCCGAGTTCAACTACGAGCAGGACGTCATCGTGACGCCCAACACGCTGTGCGTGATCATCACCCAGTCCGGCGAGACGGCAGACACCCTCACGGCGGCGCGCCGCATGAAGGGGATGGGCTGCAAGGTCTTTGCGATCACCAACGTCCTCGGCTCCACGGCCTCGCGCGAGTCGGACGGGACGCTCTACGTCCAGGCGGGGCCCGAGGTCTGCGTGGCCTCGACGAAGGCGTACACGGCGCAGATGGTCGCGAGCGCGCTTCTCGCCCTGCGCCTCGCCCAGGCGCGCGGCGAGATGGGCGGCGCGGAGGTGGAGCGCCACTACAACGAGCTCCTCGCGCTGCCCGACCTCATCCGCGAGGTCATCGCGCGAGGCTGGCAGGACAAGCAGGCCGCGGCGGTCTTCCGTCGCGCGCGCTCGGCGCTGTTCCTCGGCCGCGGCGTCAACTCGACGACCGCCTACGAGGGCGCGCTCAAGCTCAAGGAGATCAGCTACCTGCACGCCGAGGCCTATCCCGCCGGCGAGATGAAGCACGGGCCGATCGCGCTGCTCGAGCCGGGGTTCCCGGTCGTGGCCATCGTCCCCGAGGACCGGGTCCACGACAAGACCGTATCCAACATCCAGGAGGTCATCGCGCGAGGCGCCGTCTGCGTCGCCGTGGCGACCGACGGCGACGAGGCCGTGGCCTCGCTCGTCGAGCACGTGCTGTGGATCCCGCCCATGACCGACGAGCTGCTCGTTCCCATCGTGGCGGTGGTCCACCTGCAGATGCTCGCACGCTACGTGGCGCGCGCCCGCGGCTGCGACGTCGACAAGCCGCGCAACCTCGCCAAGTCCGTCACCGTGGAGTAGCGTCATGGCGACGGCAGGCATCGGCGTCGACATGCTGGAGATCTCACGCATGGAGCGCGTCCTCGAGCGGCGCCCCAACTTCGCCCGGCGCGTCTTCACCGACGAGGAGCGGGCGTACTGCGACAGGTGCGCGCGCCCCGCGGAGCACTACGCCGCGCGCTTCGCGGCGCGCGAGGCGGTGGTCAAGGCGCTCGGGACGGGGTTCGCGGACGGCGTGAGCTTCCGCGACGTCTCGGTGGGGCGCGACGACTCGGGTCGGCCGCGGGCGCTGCTCAGCGGCCGCGCGGCCGAGGTGGCGCGCGAGCGGGGCATCCGCGAGATCGCGCTGTCGATCTCGCACACGCATGACGTCGCCGTGGCCAACGCGATCGCGGTGACCGACGACGTGCGGCCCGCGCCCGACGCGCGCCGCGAGGCCGAGCGCGCGCTGGCGAGCTCGTTCAGGGAGGCCCGCGCCGTCCTGGACGAGCTGGAGCGCGTGCAGGAGGCCGAGCTGAACGAGCTGAGAGATCCGCAGGAGGGGTAGAACATGCAGCCTGTGCTGAACATAGACGACGTCAAGCGCGTAGAGGTGGCGCTCACCCGCGAGGGCGTGAGCGTGGCCGAGCTCATGCGCCGCGCCGGCCTGGCGGCCGCGCGCGAGGCGCTGGAGCTCGGCGGGGCGGACAACGTGGCGGTGCTGGTGGGCCTGGGCAACAACGGCGGCGACGGCTGGGTTGCCGCCGAGGCGCTCCACGAGCGCGGCGTCAACGTCACCGTCGTGACCCCGATCGAGCCGGGCGCGCTGGCCGGCGACCTCGCCCGCCAGGTCGCCCAGAGCGCGGTGCGCGCGGGCGTCTCGGTCCTGGTGGGCCCGTCCCGCGACGAGCTCGAGGCCCTTCTCGCCACTGCGGACGTGGTCCTCGACGCCATGCTGGGCACGGGCTTCCACGGCGCGGTCCGCACCCCGTTCGACATCTGGATCGAGTGCGTGAACGCGTGCCCCGCCCGCGTGGTCGCCGTCGACGTGCCGAGCGGCCTCGCGGCCGAGACCGGCCACGCCGAGGGCGCGTGCGTGGTCGCCGACATGACCGTGACGATGCTCTCCCTGAAGCCCGGCCTGCTCGCCGACGACGGGCGAGACGTGACGGGCGCCATCGTGGTGGCGCCGCTGGCGGAGCAGACCGAGCGGCTCGTCATAGACGAGGACCCGGTCGCCTGGCGCACCGACCTCGTCGACTACCTGGACTGCGTCGCGCCGCGCACCGCGGCGATGGACAAGTTCGGCCGCGGCTCGGTGCTCGTGGTCGGCGGCTCCCGCCGCTACCCGGGCGCCGCGATCATGGCCGCCCGCGCCGCCGCGCGCATGGGCGCCGGCTACGTGACGCTCGCGATGCCCGCCTCCGCCGCCGCGGTCGCCCAGGCCCACCTCGTGGAGATTCCCGTCGTGCCGCTGGCCGAGGACGCCGACGGCACGCTCACCACCGACGCCGCCGACGTGGTCAGAAAGCTCGCCTCGCGCGCCTCCGCCGTGCTCGTGGGCCCGGGGATGCGCGTGAGCGCGGGGTCGTGCTCGGTGGTGTCGGCCCTGCTCGAGGCCGACGTGCCCCTGGTCGTGGACGCCGACGGCCTCAACTGCCTCGCTCGCCTCACCAGCGGGTCCCTTCCGTCCTACCCCGAGATCATCCGGCGCTCGTCCCCGCTCGTCCTGACGCCGCATCGCGGCGAGCTCGGCCGGCTCGTGGGCCGCACCGCCGCCGCCCCGTCCTCGCTGGTCGAGCAGCTCTCCCTCGCGCGAGAGATCGTGTGGGCCGACGGGGGCTCCGAGCTCGCGGTCGTGAGCAAGGGGACGGCGACGGCCTGCGTCAGCGTCGAGAAGGCCGTGCTCCCCAAGCCGGGCCCGGCCGCGCTCGCCACGGCGGGCTCGGGCGACGTGCTTGCTGGTATGATGGCCTCGGCGCTCGCGCAGCGCGCGCGGGAGGGGGCCGAGCTCGACCTCGCGCTTCTCGCCGCCTACGTCTGCGAGGTGCACGCCTACGCGGGCTCGCTCGCGACGGGGCGGGTGGGCTCGCGCGCCGTCATGGCAGGCGACGTCATCGACGTGATCGGCATCGCGGCCGACGCCGTGGACGAGCACGTCGCCTACCCCGAGGCGTCGCCCGAGGAGTAGCGGGAAGGCCGGGAGGGGGTCACGTGGACAGGGTGCAGGGGCCGGAGAGCCGTTGGGCGTGGGTCGAGGTCAACCTCGCCGCGCTGAGGCGCAACACCACCGCCTTCAGGCGCCAGCTCGGGCGCGGCGTCCAGCTCATGTGCGTCGTCAAGGCGGACGCCTACGGCCACGGCGCCGTCCCGTGCGCGAAGGTCATGCACTCCGCCGGCGCGAGCCAGTTTGCCGTGGCCACGGTCGGCGAGGGCGTCGCCCTGCGCGAGGCGGGCGTGGGATGGCCGATCCTGGTGCTCTCCGAGCCCCCCGTCGACTGCGTGCGCACGCTCGTGGAGTACGACCTCATGCCGTCGGTCTACACGGCGGAGTTCGCGCTCGCGCTCGGCGAGGCGGCCGCCGCGGCGAACCGGGTCGCACGCTATCACCTGGCCGTCGACACCGGCATGACGCGCATCGGCGTGCGTCGCGCCGACGCGGTGGAGCTGCGCCGCACGATCGACTTTCACCGCGGCCTCGAGTGCGCCGGCACCTTCACGCACTTCGCCACCGCCGACGTGCCCGACGACTGGGACTTCGCCCTGCAGCTCAACCGCTTCCGCGAGGTCGTGGCGGCCCTTCGCGGCGCCGGCCTGGACACGGGCCTCGTCCACTGCGACAACACGCCGGGCACGGTCATGCACCCGGAGTGCCACTTCGACATGTGCCGCGTGGGCATCGGCCTCTACGGCCTCCACCCGGCCGAGATCACCCGCTCCTACCTTGACCTGGAGCCGGCCATGAGCGTTCGCGGCCGCGTGACGCGCGCCATCTACCCCAACGTCGGCGACGGCGTGGGCTACGGCCTCACCTGGCGCGTGCCGAAGCAGAACATCCAGGTCGCCACCGTGCCCATCGGGTACGCCGACGGCCTCGCACGCGAGCTCTCCAACCGCATGGAGGTCATCACGGGGGGCATGCGCTGCCGCCAGGTGGGCAACATCTGCATGGACCAGTTCATGTTCGCCGTGGACGTGAACCCCACCCGCTCCTATCGCCCGACGCGCCCGGTCGAGTACGGCGACGTGGTCACCGTGCTCGGCGCCGACGACGACGAGCGCATCACCGCCGAGGAGATGGCGGGGCTGAGGAACACGATCAACTACGAGGTCGTCTGCGACTTTGGGATGAGACTTGAGAAGATCTACACGTAAGGGGAGGTCCGCGGGCGGCACTGCCGCGGAGCGAAGGGGGCTCGACCTCATGTCCGTCATGCACATACCCGGCCACGAGCACCAGGGCCCGCGCGAGGTCTCGCTGCGGGAGATTCGCGACCTCATGGGCAACTGCCAGCTCTGCCCGCTGGGCGCCACGCGCACCAACCTCGTCTTCGGCACGGGCGACCCGCACGCCCGCGTGATGTTCGTCGGCGAGGGCCCCGGGCGAAACGAGGACCTGCAGGGGGAGCCGTTCGTCGGAGCCGCGGGCCACAAGCTCGACGCGCTGCTCGGCCTCGCGGGGCTCACGCGCGAGGAGGTCTACATCGCCAACGTGGTCAAGTGCCGCCCGCCCGGCAACCGCAACCCCAAGCCCGAGGAGATCGAGGCCTGCGCGCCGTTCCTGCGCGAGCAGATCCGCTCGATCTGGCCCGACGTGATCGTGTGCCTGGGCAACTTCGCCTCGCAGTTCGTGCTCCGCACGAACGCCGGCGTGACGTCGCTGCGCGGCAAGCTCTACCAGACCGGCCACTTCGTGGTGTGCCCGACGTTCCATCCGGCGGCGTGCATCTACCACGCCGACTGGCAGCCGCTGCTGGAGGCGGACCTGCGGATGGTGGGCGCCTGGCTCGCGGAGCACCCGGCCGGATCGGAGGCGTAGATGGGCGAGAGGAGCTTCGTGACCTCGTCGCGAGACGAGACGATCGCGCTGGGCGAGAAGATCGGGCGTGCGCTGCGACCCGGTGACGTGCTCGTGCTGACGGGCGACCTCGGCGCGGGGAAGACCCAGCTCACGAAGGGGATGGCGGCCGGCATGGGCGTGACGGACGACGTCACGAGCCCCACATTCACGATCGAGATGGTCTACGAGGGCTCCGAGATGCCGCTCTACCACTTCGACCTCTACCGCCTGGACGACGCCGACCAGCTGGAGGACACGGGGATCTTCGACGTGCTCGGGGCGGACGGCGTCTGCGCCGTCGAGTGGGGCGAGCAGTTCTCCGAGGAGCTGGGGGACGCCCGCGTGGACGTCTTCGTGACGCGCCTTGACGGCCGCGCGGAGCCGGGCCAGGAGCCGCCGCGCGAGGTCCGGCTGGTCGCGCACGACGCGCGAGGAGAGGCGCTTCTCGCCACCCTGTGACGGCGGCGCGATCGGGCCGGTGCCCGCCGTCCTTCTCGCGCGCCCCTCCGCTTCCCGCCGTTGCCGCCGCTCGGTTAACATGCAGAAAAAGGTAAAGTCTCCTATATCCGCAGGTGATTTCTCCCGCGTTCCTCGAGTCTGCGTGTTATTTTTCTAGACAGATTCTCAATTGAAACTAACTCTCAAATAGGGTATGATGTCACCAGTCAGAGGAGGTGGGACATGCCAGCGAGAAACACCGTGCAGCGCCAGGTCATCGAGGGCGCGCTTCGTCGGCTTGCCGACCATCCCACCGCCGACGATGTCTACGAGGCCGTTCACGCGGAGCACCCCAGCATCGGCCGGGCGACCGTCTATCGTACGTTGGGAAGGCTCGCCGACGAGGGCGCGATCGGGCGCGTGCGCATCAACAATGGTGCGGACCGCTTCGACCACCAGGCCTTCGCGCACTATCACGTGCGCTGCACCTGCTGCGGTCGCGTGGATGACGTCATGGTTCCCGTGCTGGCCGGCGTCGACGACGTGGCTGCCGAGGCGACGGGCTACCGCATCACGGGGCACTCGCTGCAGTTCGACGGCGTCTGCCCCGCCTGCCAGGCTTGCGAGGCATCAACGGCCTAGGCGAGAGCCGGGTCGTGTGCATAGGAGAGGGGCGGGACGCAGTCCCGCCACCGACACAACAAGGAGGTTTCACGATGGACAAGTGGGTCTGCAAGGTCTGCGGCTACATCTACGAGGGCGCCGAGCCGCCGGCGGAGTGCCCGGTCTGCCACGCCCCGGCCAGCCAGTTCGAGAAGGTCGAGGGTGAGCTCAAGCTCGCCGCCGAGCACGAGTACGGCATCTACGACAAGACCGTCAAGGACAACCCCGACATCTCCGACGAGGACAAGGCCTACATCCTCGAGCAGCTCAAGGCCAACTTCACCGGCGAGTGCTCCGAGGTCGGCATGTACCTGTGCATGGCGCGCATCGCCCACCGCGAGGGCTACCCCGAGATCGGCCTCTACTGGGAGAAGGCCGCCTACGAGGAGGCCGAGCACGCCTCCAAGTTCGCCGAGCTGCTGGGCACCGAGCTCGAGCCCAACATGAAGGCCACCACGAAGGACAACCTCGCCTGGCGCGTCGACTGCGAGTTCGGCGCCACCGCCGGCAAGGTGGAGCTCGCCACCTGCGCCAAGAAGAACAACCTCGACGCCATCCACGACACCGTCCACGAGATGGCGCGCGACGAGGCCCGTCACGGCAAGGCTCTCAAGGGCCTGCTCGAGCGTTACTTCGGCTAATGGCTGGCCGGCCCAGGAAGAAGGCCGCCGGATCGAAGAAGGTCAAGCCCTCGGGGCCCGTGCCGTGCGCGGTGCTCTGGGGGCTTGACCCCTCTTCCGAGAAGGGCGCGGCGGTGCGCGCGGTGCTGCGCGAGATGGGCGTGGTCGCGCGCACGGTGGCGCGCGAGCGGCTGGGCGACCCGGCGGGCGCGTTCGCGCGGATGCCGGGGTTCCGGCCGGCGGTGGTG